>Ga0208544_10002149_pt1 | contig 13076 bp, 8 predicted proteins | sample DEB08_DNA_9_FD_184526 | JGI IMG/M metagenome (GOLD analysis project Ga0208544, IMG submission 184526) | Aqueous microbial communities from the Delaware River and Bay under freshwater to marine salinity gradient to study organic matter... | ecosystem: Environmental > Aquatic > Marine > Coastal ...
AATAGCATTACTCATAATATTCATTAATCTGAAATATGTGTTTGGCAAGGATTTTGACAACCTACATATCTTACTGATTTACAGTCACATGTGAAAAATAATTAAGTTTAATTTAGTTCAAATATATACCAAGTTTAGCTAACACCTAACACTTTATTTATTCAACCCATCCAGAAGGGTTGAGATTTTAGAGGATATAATATAGTTTGGATTAACAAAATCAAAAAAAAGAGTTCAATAGCGAAAGCCTTAAATTAATAGTTGATAATTGCCTTTATCGAATTGTATAACATTCCGAGTATCTGATTGTAAATAGACCACTTGATTATTCGTCACTTTTTCGACCGTCCCACTAATAGACATTAAAGGGGTTCGGACTTCTTTTAAATAACGATCCAAATATTTTTGGTCTAAATATTGTAAGTGGAGTCTAAATAAATCGGTTTTTTCCAAAGCGACCTTCAACCATTTTTTCTTAGTCCAAATGTAAAGCATAACTATAGAATCTAGCATTCTACCTGCAATAATACCGATCCAAGCTCCTTCATAGCCCATACCCATCGGAAAAGCTAAAAAATAAGACACGCCTAATTGGACAAAATTTCGATTAATTATGGCGCTATACATCGCAGGTTTAGTGTCTCCTGCACCCCGTAAAGTTCCTGTATGAATGATGGCTACCGCAGAAAAAGCCAAGGCAAAAAGCGTATATTTAAAATAGGAAAGTCCACCTTCCATAATGCTTGGATGACCAGAAGGGTCAAAAAGGGTAATGATTTCAGCTGCATAAAAATAGACAGGAAGGACTAATAGAATCATGATAATAACGCCAAGCGCCATCATCATATTTCCTTTTTGGTAAGCGTCCTTGGTTTGCCATTTGCCTAAATCTTGACCAATTAGACTAGTAGCTGCTACATTCAAGCCGACAATGGGTTGTGCAATTATTTGTTCCATTTGCATGCCAATGGCTAAAACGGCTGCACCATAAGTGCCTAAAGAAGTAGCGGTAACAATCCCAATGATGATGAGGTTAGAAGCATGTCTAAAAACACCTTGAATACCAGAAGGGACACCAATAGACAATATGTCTTTTATCATAGGCCAATTTGGACGCCAAGAACCAGCCAATATTTGTACCACATTTTTTCCAGAATGAAACAACCATAAGGTGAAAACTAATAAAATAGCTCTGGATAGAATTGTTCCAATAGCTGCACCCACGACTCCATAAGCAGGAATAAAACCCCAACCAAAGATAAATAGATAGTTAAAACAGATATTTAAGATTAAGATTGTAATAGTAATCAAAAGTGGGGTGACCGTATCTCCAGCCCCTTGCATTAATTTATTAGTGATTACATTTAATAGCAAAAATGGCGTGCCTAAAAATAATACTTGTAAATAAGCTGTTCCTAAATCCACGGCTTCTACTTCTCCGCCTTGGTTCATTAATCCTAGTATGGGATTAGCTAAGAAATAGCCCGCTACTCCTAATATAAAAGACAACATGATTCCTGAAACAATAGCCTGTCGAACAACTAAACTCATTTTTTTTGGGTCTCGACTTCCCTTTGCTTGTGCCATTAAACTAATTGCACCACCTGCCACCGACAAAATCATGATTAATAAAAATAATCTAAGCGTATTGCCCATGCCTACTGCTGCGATGGGAATCGGCCCTAATCGGCCAATCATAATCGTGTCAATCACGGCAATAGATGCTTGTAGCATATTGGACAACATGACGGGGACAGCGAGGATGCCTATTTTTTTTAAAAGAGCAAGGTTAAAATAATTTTCAATTTTCAATTTATAATTTTCAGTTTTAAAACAAAGACCCTTGCTGAAAATCGGGCACTTCCTCCAGTAATTGAGGTTTATTGATTTTTACGGTATTGACTTGACTAGAAACTCGATAAGCTTTCATCAATTCACTTGGATAAGGTTTAATAATAGATAGAATGTCCTGAATAGATAAAGCATTATCTAGCCAAATTGTTTCTTGTGAGGGAGATAAAATAGCGGGCATACGGTCATGGATAGGCTGCATCAGTTCGTTTGGGGCTTGGGTTAAGACGGCAAAAGTGGGAATCGTTGTTCCTATAGGATTCGTCCAAATTTCCCAGATACCAGCTACACTAAAAATCGGTGTGTCGGGTAAAATAATACGATAAGGAATGCGGTCTTTGCCAATTTTCTTCCATTCATAGAAGCCATCATAAGGCACTAAACACCTTTGTTGATGAACACATTTAAATGCTGGTTTATCTAAAATCGTTTCTATTCTAGCATTGATTAAGTTACTAGCAATTTTTGCATCTTTTGCCCAAGATGGAATGAGGCCCCATTTAAAGAATCGCAATGGATTATCTATTTCATTGGTCAATACAGGATGCCAATGCGTAGGCGCAATATTATAATTTGGTAAAAGATTTTTCTCCACTAATTCGGTTGCTTCAAAAGTAGCTTTATACCTTTTTTCTATTGCTTTTGGTTTTTTTGCTAGAGTGGCTCTACCGCACATGTTGATTTAGGATTGTACACATTTTTTTGATGAAGCCAATCATAAATCATATATCTTACATCATAAATCATAAATCTGTCCCTATTTGTAAGATGAAATAAGCCGTTTTTAGATTGAATTTATGAACTATTTGATTTATGATTTCCTACCTTACTACTAAAAATGTGTGGTATCAATAGGTGGAAATTTTTCTTATAAATTCTTCCGAATCCAAGCAATCGTATAATCAAAAACTGCTTGTTGATTAGGTTCATTATGAATTTCGTGGTAAGCATTGTCCCATTCTTTATAAGTCACATCTCCAGAAACTCTAGCTGCAAATTGTTTACTGCCATTGCAACCTGTTAATTTATCTTGACCGCCATGCATTAGTAGGGTAGGGACATCAATTCTTCCGCTATATTGTTCTAATTCTTTAGCGGTTTCTATCATCCCAATAGCTGTTCCTGGCGTAATTCTATCATGCACCAATGGATCTTTCAAATAAGCTTCCACCACTTTTGGGTCACTAGAAACCCCATTGGCATCCAAACCATTATTTTGAGAAAAAGAAGGATAAATTTTCCGCATAATTTTACCGATGAAAATCAATAAAGCGGGTGGCGCATCAGGAAATTCAATAAATGCCCCACTAGAAATAGCCCCTTTTACTTGAGGTTTCCTATCAATCAAGTATTTTAATAAAATATTTCCGCCCATGCTATGCCCATAAATAAACACAGGGGTAATAGGATAGCGATTTTTAGTCACTTCCAATAATTGGTCAACCTCTTGTAATAAAGTCTCATAATTTGGGGAATGCCCTCTTTTTCCTTCTGATTGCCCATGTCCTCTGCGGTCATAACCGACCGTTGCGATATTGTGTTTGGCAAAATATTCCGCCAGATGTTGATAGCGATTGCAATGTTCTCCTAAACCATGCACTAGGGCAATAACTGCCTTAGGAAATTCTACTTTCCATTCTTTGGCATAAATTTTTACCTTGTCAGGCGTTGTCCAATTAAATTCGTTACTCGTCATTGTGCTGAATTATTTTACTTTTGCTAGATTTAGAATGTTCGCTAATATAATAGGCTTAATTCCAAGAGGCTTAGTGCTTCCAGAACTTGGAGTTCTGGAAGCACTTTCCATTATTTTATTAGTTGAACTAGGATTCTTTTAAAGTCCATTTTATTTTGAAGGCTTAAAGATAGAAAAAACTCTAATAAGGTATGAAAATTCTCCAATTATGTCGCAAATTCCCTTACCCATTGAAAGACGGAGAATCTATTGCGGTGACTTATTTGGCGAAAGCTTACCAGGAATTGGGCGCAGAACTAACCCTACTTTCTTTTAATACCATCAAACATTTTTTTAAAATAGCAGATTTACCCGCTACCTTTGACCATTATCAAGCCATTCACACCGTTTATTTAAACAATCATCCAGAACCAATTGGTGCTTTGTTGAATCTTTTTTCCAGTAAATCTTATCATATTTCCCGTTTTACAACGACCGATTTTCATCAAAAACTATCTCTGCTTTTACAACAAGAAAAATTTGATATTATTCAAATGGAAAGCGTCTATTTTGCGCCTTATTTGCCGTTGATACGGGAATTGTCTACCGCAAAAGTGGTCATGCGGGCACATAATGTAGAATTTGAAATTTGGGAAAGAGTCGCAGAAAACACGACTTTTTTACCAAAAAAATGGTACTTATCCCATTTAGTCAAAAAACTAAAACGCTACGAAATTGCCCAGCTCAAAAATTATGATTTATTGCTGGCAATGACCCAAAAAGATTCAAATTACTTTAGTAAACTAGGGTATCAAGGAGAAAGTTTGGTGACGCCAATTGGTTTAGCATTAAGGGATTATCCCTCTTTTCAACCAACTTACGAACAACCAGCTATTTCTTTTATTGGTTCTTTAGATTGGGTGCCGAATCAAGAAGGTTTGTCTTGGTTTTTGAATGAAGTTTGGGCGGATTTACGGCGATTATTTCCTACTTTAGAAATTCATATTGCTGGTAGAAATACCCCTGAGTGGATTTTTCAAAAAGCAGGGAATGGAGTAGTCGTGCATGGAGAAGTACCAAATGCGCAAGCTTTTTTAAAAAAATATCCGATGACCATTGTTCCGTTATTTTCTGGGAGTGGAATGCGAGTGAAAATCTTAGAAGGGATGGCGATGGCAAGGATTGTGATTACGACGACCTTAGGATTAGAAGGAATTCCTGCAAAAACAGAAAAATCTGTATTAATTGCGGACTCAAAAGAAGCTTTTATAGAAAAAATTCGTATTATTATAAATGATAAACCTAAAGCGCTTAAAATGATGCGTGCAGCGAGGGTTTTTATCGAGCAACATTATGATAATAAAATGATTGCAAAGAACGTTTTAAAAACGTTTAAGGAGGTTATTAAAAATTGATAGAGAGACTACAACACCCTGTAATTACATGATTTATAAATGTAATTATTGGTTAATTCAATTTTTGAATCTTTCAAGTTAGGAAAATGAACTTACCAAAAATTATCTGCTTTGGAGAAGTCCTTTGGGATTTATTACCATCAGGAAAAGTAGCGGGCGGTGCGCCCATGAATGTCGCTTTTCACCTCAATAATTTTGGCTACCCCACCAGTCTCATTAGTCGAATTGGACATGACCCCAATGGTTGGGAATTGATGAAATTTTTAAAAGAAAAAGGGATTGATACCGATTTGGTACAAACGGATAATTTTTATCCGACCAGTACCGTCAAAGTCATTCTTGGTGCTTTGGGCAGTCCGTCCTATGAAATTGTACAACCTGTTGCTTGGGATTATATCAATGTAAGTTTAAGTAATACCAAAGCAGTTGAAGCAGCTAAAGCGATTGTTTACGGAAGTTTAGCGGCTAGAACAGAAAGAACTAGGGATACGCTGCTCAATTTATTAAGTACAGAGACGGAAGCAGTGAAAGTATTTGATGTTAATATAAGAACGCCTTTTTATACTAGAGATTTATTAGAAAAATTATTAGCAAAGGCAGATATCGTGAAAATGAATGAGGAGGAATTGGCTTTAATTAGTGGTTGGTATTTTGGCGATAAAGACCCTTTTGATTTAGCCTTAAAAATAAAAGAACATTTCAACATCAATATTTTAATGATTACGCAAGGCGGTAAAGGCGCTTTTTTAGTGGGACCAGCCAATGAAATTAAATCAGTTAGGGCTAGACAGATAAAAGTAGCGGATACTATTGGTAGTGGGGATTCTTTTTTAGCGGGATTCTTGTATCAATATTTTCTTGGAGAGCCTTTAATCGTTTGTTTAGAGTTTGCTTCCAGAACAGGCGCTTTGGTGGCGACTATGCGTGGGGCTACGCCTAAGATTGATGAGGATATGGTGGTTTCATTGCGTTAGTATATGGGATATTATATGCCATAGGGTTTGCACCCTATGCTACGATATGTCGCCCTTTCAGGGCTGGAACAGAGACAGAAGAGTTTCCATAATAGAAGTAGTTCTCCCTTTAATTTTTGTTATACCGTTGGAAAAGCCATAAAGTAATAATCCACATTATCATAAAAATGCTGACAAAATAATTGCTTAGAAAAACCTTTTTGCCCTTTTAACCAAGCACCCATCGTAGCGACTTGTAAACCTGCTGTGTCCACTAATAATTCATAGACCATTTCTGGCGTCGTCCCATATACATCTGCTGCGCCTAAACCATGTTCAAAAATGATGATTGGCTGATTGGATTTGAGGGTCTGAATAGCGCCTTTTAAGACTTGATACTCACCACCTTCTACATCAATTTTGATGAAATCTATTGTTGTTTTTGCGGGTAAAAGACGGTCTAATAAATCGGTTTGAACCGTAATAGACGTATCTTTTTCGTTCGGTTTGTCATAATTCCGTTTTTGCAAACCACTATAGGCAGGATTGGAAATGACATAATTAAAGGTACTGTGTCCTTTGGTGTCACTTAAAGCCTGTGGATGAATTTGACATTTTTGACCGTAATTCTTAACTAGATTTTCATAATAATCGGGTAATGGTTCAAAAGCAAAGTGAGTACCCTTGGGCGCATATTTTAAAAACAAATCCAAAAATTCCCCTTCATGACAACCAACATCAATACAATTAGAATTGGGTTGCAATACTTTTTTTAGGACTTTTTTTGCCTGAATATCATAACGATGGTTCTTGGTAATGGGAATCGGCAATTTTTTAAGCCACTTTTTTAACATAGTTTTCCTTTAAGTAGTAGGACAAAAACAACTTTTCATTTTTTGTGACCCTAATAGTTGGTAAAAATAAATTTTTACAATATTAACCGAATAAATCCATTTTTTATGAGCAATTTTGCAATTCTTTTTGTTGTAAGTAAGAAATGCAGAATTTTTGCAAAATTAATCACATAAAACTTAGCTATGACCGCATCAGAAAACGGGGTAGACATTAAATTAAATACTATTGAAGAGGCAATTGCTGATATTAAAGCAGGAAAGGTAATTATCGTAGTAGATGATGAAGATAGAGAAAATGAGGGGGATTTTATTTGTGCCGCAGAGACCATTACTTCCGAAATTGTCAATTTTATGGCAACATACGGAAGGGGTTTAATTTGTACGCCAATCGAGGAGAAAAGAGCCGATGAATTAGGTTTAGAAATGATGGTCTCTAGTAATACTGCCTTACACGAAACGGCTTTTACCGTTTCCATTGATTTAATCGGTCAAGGCTGTTCCACTGGAATTTCTGCTTATGACCGTTCTACGGGTATTAAAGCTTTGGTAGACCCAAACACTAAGGCAGGGGATTTTGCTCGACCTGGGCATATTTTTCCATTAAGAGCTAAACAAGGTGGTGTTTTAAGGAGAGTCGGACACACCGAAGCTGCGGTGGATTTTGCTCGCTTGGCAGGATTTTATCCAGCAGGTGTTCTGGTAGAAATTTTGAATGAAGATGGAACGATGGCTCGGTTGCCACAATTGGTACAAATCGCTAGAAAACATGATTTAAAGATTGTGACGATTGATGATTTAGTCGCTTACCGATTGAGAAGTGAAGCATTAGTTGAGCAGAAATCTAGTGTAAAGATAGATTCCAAGTACGGGGAATTAGAAATCATCTCTTTTGAGCAAAAGACAACTGGTGATATTCATCTAGCTATTAAGAAAGGAGCGTTTGATGCAGAGACCCCAACTTTGGTAAGGGTACATTCTGGGGATGAATTAACAGAAATTTTTAAAGTGTTGCTCGATAAAAATGAATCTTCTTTGACCAAGGCTTTAGCGAAAATTGGAGAAGAGGAGAATGGTTTGTTGGTCTTAATGCGTCATCACGAAAAGGAAACGGATGTATTGGAGTTATTAGAGATTTTAAAAGACCCAAGGAAAGCTAATACAAATAAAAAGCCGACTCAATATTTGAGAGATTACGGAACGGGTGCGCAAATTATTCGTTCTCAAGGCATTAAAAAAATAAAATTAATTACGAATAACCCTGACCGTAAAGTAGGGTTGATTGGATATGGTTTAGAGGTGGTAGAAAATGTTGTTTTATAATTTTTAATTTCAAATTTTCAATTTTCAATTTTCAAAAAAGATATTTTGGGAATTGGAAATTGAAAATTTGGTATCATTTTAATGCTAAGAGGAATAGTGCTTCCAGAACTTCAAGTTCTGGAAGCACTTAGAATTGATTACCCCTCTTTATTAAAATGATACAAAATTTGGAATATTTTATTTAACCAACCTCGTTTCAGGATAACTATTAAACCAAGCGAACCAAAAAATATTATGAGACGCTAATTGAGGCAATACTCGATTATCAGCCGATAGTAATTCATTATCCTTAATCGTCCACATATTTCCATTAGCATCTTTTAGTTGCCCTTTCTTATAACTCACCATTTTTACGGTTTGGGTATCAAAAGCCCTTGCGCCACTTTTATCTGCAATCACCACAAAATTAGTTTCCTTAATTTTTCCTAGATACCATTTGTTTTTACGCAAATAATTAATTGAAATAGCCAGTGGGTCTTGGCGATAATCAGGCGCTCTAATAATTAAGACGGCCGCTTTATTTGCCAAACGGCCATCTAATTTAGGAACAGGAAACATTAATTGGTCACTAGCAAAATAATCAGCGTAGGCAGCCCCTTCCGAATAATCCCGTGTATAGTCGGTAGGAATGGCTAATACTTTTGTTGTTGGATGACGTTTTTTCCATTCTTCCCAAGTAGTCGTAATTATAGGATAGGTATTTAGTTGAATGCCTTTTCCTGCCAAAGGCCCAATAACTGGTGCGCCTTCAATCGTATTCCAAAGGGATTGCGTTGCTTTATCGTACATCAATTTATTAGACCGATATAAAAAACCACTCGTACCTAAATCGTGAAAAGTATCTTCGAAAACCATATCGTAGGCAATGACTGTTCCGCATAAGGTACAATAAACGCCCGCTACTTTTTTATCTCCAAAAGTATCCGTAAAAAACTCATGCCAAGCTAAAATTCGTTTGGGGTAAGCTTTCGCTTCTCCATTTAGATAAACCCCAAAGACCACATCATTTTTACCTAAATAAGTGGCTTTATTTGCGGTCAATAGTTTCGGATTTCTTAACGGTGGAATACCGTCTTGACGAACACCACCCCATACAATTTCATCTAATCTTATGGTAGTTGTTGGTTGTCTTTGATGAAAATATGCTCTAAACTTAGGGTCGATAAGTTGGTAATAAATGCCTTTGAGGTCACTATAATAAGGTCCATAAATGGGGTCGTTTTCCCATAGCCATTCTACCCAATTTAGATGGTCTATTCCGAATTTTTGACCAGTCTTTTCGCTTAATAAATCTGCTACTTCCCAAAGAAAATGGTTATCTTGACTCAATCGAAGAAATTCGACTAAAACAGGTACATAAGCTGGTTCCCAAACCTTTTTGAGTTGTGCTAATAATTGACTTTTTACGGAGGTGTTTTTTTCATAAATCAGTCTAGTAAAAAGCTTTAATTTCTGATTATCAGAGATTTGTTTAGTTTTTTTAGGTGCTGAATTATCCGTTTCTATTTTTTCTTCTGTGGAAATACTTGTTGCTATTTGGTCCATTTGATAATCATTAAAATAATCAAATGGCAATTGATAAGCAACTCGTTGGTTGGCCCAAAAACCGTATTCTTTAACATCTTTGGTATTTAAAATATTACCAAATTTATTGAGGAGGATAGCAGGAGCAATTTTAAATAAATGAGAAGTCGCATATTCTATTCTTAATTGGGTTTCTGCGGCGGAACTACTAAATTTTTGACTTTCCAAACCACCTGCGCGGACACCTATCGTTTCATGATGAACCTCCTTATTATTTTTATTGACGACTTTTAAAAATTCAGGGAAACGAACCAAATACGTATCATCTTGCACAGATTTTTGCAAAATTTCTGCTCTAGTTGGCATTTTATAGGGTTTAAAAATATTATCTTCTAAAGTCACCAATTCCATTTCTAAATTATTAGCGGCCAAGGTGTTTTGTATCAAGTGGTAGAAAAAGAATTTTGGACTATTCTGGTAAGTAGCTATTCTGTTTTTTTCTAAGTCCGCTTTATTGGATTCGGTGGCAATATCTTTAAAAATAGCCTGTCCTAAATATTCGGAAGACCCATTTTCTTTCAGGGTTAATCTAGTTAATAAATAATTGATTTCATATCCTAAAAAATCATTTTGAATTTGCAGTAAATCTACAGCTGTGGCAGTTAAAGTTCCATTTTCTTCCGAAAAGCGCAATACTTCTGGATTGAGAATATGGCATTTGTCTGCCACTTTATCTTTGCCTAAGAAGACTTTTTTAAATTTTTTATAGTTTTTTTTCCAGTTATTATTGCGTTTGGCAGTTACCACCACTTCGGACACATCAAAATTATTTGGCGCTAACCATATAGTATCTGCTTTTCCGATTCGTCTATATTGTTGATACCCCAAATTTTGTACATCATAGCTTATATGGCTAATCAATAAATCTTCTGTAATGACTTGTGGAATCTTTAATTGTATTCGACCATTTGTGTCAGATACAGCGCCATAAGTTGTATTAACCAAAAAAGTATGGACATCGCTAATTGGTTGTTTCGTTGCTTGATTATATACATAGAAATCAAGATTAATTCTTTGACTATATAATGGAACAGTTACCAAGTGGTATAATATTCCGCTTAAAAAAAGTAATTTTTTCATAGTTCTTATGTCAAAATTGATTGTTGCAATAATGGATAGTAAAGCTAATTATAAAAAATGCTACGCTATGTGAACCGTCAAAAATAAAAGGAGCCGATTAAAACTGTAACAGGCGGTCATTCAGGACTGTTTTTATTTTTAATGGTCAAAGACCCATTTTAATTTTTCACTATGCATACAAATATAAAACGCTTACTGTTTAAGATTGGTGGAATTGTAGGCATTAGGTATAAAATTTCTGTGGCTTTTGTCAGAATTGATACAAGTAGGAAGGACGCATGATTAATTTTTAAGTGGCACTAATCGTAAAATACACCTCAACCCATTATCTGTAGCTGAAAAAATTAGTTAAAAATCAGTAATTCTTAATAAGCAGCTTTTGGCGTTTACCCTTTTTTAGTGTAATTTTAAATTTTTCTTTTTTAACTGGAAATTAAATGAACTGTTAGAAGAAAATATACCCTACCTCAGATAAAGATTAACTTACTTGCAGACTACCTAAATAACTCCAATAACATGCTAACCAAAAAAAAATCCATTAAAGGATTGTTTATTTTACCATTCCTCTCTTTCTTTACTTCCTTTGTTTTTAGTCAAGAGCTTGCTATAGAACCACTCATTAATGAAGCGTATAGTTCTGCTACAAAAGCAAAAATTCGACAGCTAGACCTCACTTTTGGCGAATCTATTGTTCCTGAAAAGGTGACCGTTGAAATAATTGATGGATATGTAATTATGGATGGCGACATTATTTTAGGAACAGAAACCGAAGTTTTTAATGGGGCGGCCGTTTATAATGTAGCAGCTAGAGAGTGGCCCAATTCTACTATTCCCTACATCATTGCTGCAAGTTTTGCTGACCCAGACAAAATTAAGTATGCTATCAATCATATCATAAATAATACAAATATGTGTATGGTTGAAAGAACGACAGAAACTAATTATGTCGAATTTATTAATTCTTCGGGTTGTTCATCCAGTATAGGAATGGTTGGTGGTAGACAGTATATAAGAATTGCCTCAGGTTGTGGAATTGGTACTACTGTTCACGAAATTTTGCATGCATCAGGGCATTGGCACGAACAATCAAGAGCCGATAGAGATACTTATGTGACAATTAATTTAGATAATGTAGAGACTGGAAAAGAGCATAATTTTAATCAATATAGTACTGGGGCAGATATTGGTACTTATGATTATGAATCGCTGATGCATTATGGGGCAACCGCATTTTCGGTAAATGATGAAAAAACGATAACCATTAATATACCTCCTGGGACAGCTTCTACAATTATTGGGCAACGATTAAATATGAGTGCAGGGGATATTAGTGCAGTGAATCAAGTTTATACTTCAACGCCCACTTGTAGTACGCTAATTGTTCCAGCTAACTTAGCGATTAAAGAGTATGGCACTTTTACAGTTGACAATTCAGGTGTCGTTACCATTACAGGTGTCGTCATTGAAAATAATGGAAGTTCGGCTACTGCTGCTGCTACGACTATTCGGGTAATCCGAACAAATTCGGCTGGTAGTAACATTGTAACGAGTTCCTATAATATCCCAATATTAGCAGCTGGAGCGACACATAATATGGAAACGATGACCTATGACGTTTCTAATGCCGCCAATGACATTTATTCTTTTGGCATCTGGATTGATCCTTTTAGGGCTTTAACAGATGGGAATACAGCCGATAATTATCATTTGACAGATGCCCCAACTATCACGCTTCCTTTGCCTTGCCCTACTGATCTTAATTTAGGAACTATTACTGCCCCAACTATTTGTAGTGGAACAGATGGAAGTATTCAAGTCACAGGGTTAATCGCTGCTACCGACTACACCTTAAACTATAAAAAAGATGGAGTAGCTATCAATCCAGCTATTACTTTTACTGCTGCTTCCACTACTTATGATATTTCTGCCTTAGGTGCGGGTGCTTATACGGACATTATTTTCACTTCGACTTGTACTTCTAACACGCTTAACCAAACGCTTAATGACCCAACCCCAAGCACTGCCGCTGTGATTTCAGGCACGGCGAGCATCTGCGCAGGGGAAAGCACGGATATAAGCGTTGCTATCACGGGCGGAGCGAGCCCTTTTACAGTTGTTTACAATAATGGAACAAGCAATACGACGGTTTCCTCTTATACAAGCGGCACAGATATTAGCATCAGCCCAATTGCGGACTCCACATTTACCTTAGTCTCCATAACCGATGCGAATAATTGTGCAGGCACCAACCTTTCTGGTTCGGCGGAAATAACGGTCAAGCCAATTCCAGTTATTGCCTTAGGCACAACGACCAATCCAAGTACCTGCGGAGGTTCAGAAGGAG
>Ga0208544_10002151_pt1 | contig 13072 bp, 11 predicted proteins | sample DEB08_DNA_9_FD_184526 | JGI IMG/M metagenome (GOLD analysis project Ga0208544, IMG submission 184526) | Aqueous microbial communities from the Delaware River and Bay under freshwater to marine salinity gradient to study organic matter... | ecosystem: Environmental > Aquatic > Marine > Coastal ...
TTGGTTTTCAAGAAGCGTTTGGCTTGTCTAATTGGTTCTTCTTACTCGGTTCCATTGGCGCTGTTTTTCTATTTGCTGTGTTTCATAGGCGGGTTAATATATGGAAGCTATCTCTGGTAAATAAGCGCTTTTATGGAAAGGCCAGCGGTTATCATTGGTACGAATGGCTGGGCCTATGTATTACAGGGCCGATTGTATTGCTGATTATATACGGCTTTATTCTAGAGCCGCTGATGGTGAATAAAATCGAAAGTTTTAAAAACGGCCAAACCATAATCGATGAGAGCAACGGCCTAACTTACGATATTCATGGCGAAGGCTGGGCGTCCGTTGAGGTAGGGACATTCTCTGATGGCTCGGCTTTGGTCGAATATGATGGCCCGTTATTTAACGATTATTTCTTGATTTTTGACTGGGGCGATAGTTATTCTCTTGCCGATGCGAGCAGCGAACGAATCGACAATATTTACGGTAGACTCTCTGACGCCAAATGTACCGAGCACCGCTTCTTTAGCAAAGATCAATCTTCCGTGGTTTCTGACATTCGCTGTGACGGAAAGAGTTTGGGAAATCCTGTAACTGAAATGAGCTCATTCGTTGAAGTAAAGGGTAGAATTTATGAGCTGTATGGATATCTGTCTGATACTAAAATACCACACGGAAAAGCTCTAAAAAATATGATTAAAACCAGTAAAAGTTTTACGCCACTATGAGAAAGACTAGGTTGCTATTTTTAACACAAGTTTTAGCACAAATTTCTGCACTGAGTCTAATTGCAATTACTGGCCCAGTTTTAGCTCAACAATCTGAAATACAAACTTTGTGGTTGTCTTCTGAGAATAGCATCACGCGACAAATTGGTGACGCTACTCTTAAAGAACCAAACTTACCTACTGAGCAGACAAGGGTACTGACTAAGATAGATATCGACATTAGGCAGGGCAGGGTAACAAAACGTGTAAAGCGAATGAACTATTACCCAAGTTTTAATGAAACCAACAACGCTGGTAGCGACACTATCTATTGGGATAGAGAGTTAGAAAACCTTACAATATTGGAAGCTGGGGTGGTAAGTGCTGAGGCCGGTTATCAGCGCCTGAATATGGCTAATGTTAGAATTAACGACAGTAATACCTACAACACCTTTGGTGATCAGAAAGAGGTTATTTTGCCATTCTCGGGCCTTCGAGATCGCAGTGTCACGGTTTTAGAATATGAGTTAGAGTTCAGTCTGAATCAGCTCGAATCTAATTGGGCTGAAGTTTACTACCCCGTTAGCGATGACATTGTTAGAAAATTTCAACTCAAGGTAACCGCCGACGCCTCATTTGATCTTAATTGGTCAAACTCTCACCAGGATATAAAGTGTCAGCTAACGAGTAACGAATTAGAGTGCACTGGTAGCAATTTACAGCCTTATATGTCGGATACAAATGTTGTTTGGCGAGATGTTATGGGGCAAATTTTCGTTGGCGAATCACTCAGCTGGAATGACGTAATAGATAACTCGCTGAACGCGTTTAATAAGTCCGAAATCGATTCGCCGTTGGTTGCCAAGGAGCTTGACAGATTGGTTGAAAGTGACGTTTCTTTCGAAGAAAAAATAGTCGCTATTCAAGACTTTGTATCACGTGATATACGCTACGTATCGATGTCAGAACTGGGGCACCGTATAACACCGCACACATTCGAATCGGTACTGCACAATCGCTTTGGTGATTGTAAGGATAAGTCGGCGGTTCTAGTTGGCTTATTGAGAAAAGCCGGTGTCGATGCTTACCCAGTGCTAATTGCTACTGAGCGTTCTAGTTTGTATCAAGTAAGAATGCCAAGCACCGGCTATTTCGATCACATGGTGGTTTGCTTTTCGCATGACAAGAAATTTCGCTGTTTAGACCCAACTGATAATAGTACTTCTTGGACGTCGGTTTCGTCTTGGATTCATGGGCGTATCGCCTTGCCGTTAGTAACTGGATCACGCCCGTTTAAGATACCTTCGGGTAAGGCTAAGTGGCAAATGACGGTAGACGCAACATCTACTTTTAGTAAAGAAGGGCGCCTTGCTGAGAACCAAACGCGTACTTATTTGGGCAATTTTGCAGGATCTTGGAGGTCCGTTCTTACTGCTTACAATGACAAAGAGAGGCAAGATTGGGCGGTTAATTCTTATCAATCAACCGTTTCTAGTTTAGTTGAGCCTAGTTTTGAATTTGAAAATCTTGAGCCTATGAGCGACTCTCTGATAATAAAATCCAGCGCAGATTATGATTCTTTCTTAAGTATTGAATCAAACCTTAATTATACCGAGAGAGATGCATGGGTATATGCCCAGCTGTCCTCGGCCACATTAGAGAACAAGTATTATGATGAACGCGTTGATGGTTTTGACATTCAATCAAACAACGTAATCGACTTCGGCGCATTATGGAAAGTACAGCGAATCCCCGCGGAATTAACATTGAAGTCCGAATTCGGAAGCCTTGTGCGAACAGTTGAGCGACTTTCTCGCGACAAAATTAAAATTAAAACGAAAGCTAAAGTGTTTAATCAAAAAATTTCAAAAAACAATATCGAGATTTACAATAAGTTTATTGCCCAGTTGTTGACCCACTCGAGTTATTCATTTGGTGGAGAGCTACTTAAATAACGGCACTATGGGTTTGAGACCTCAACATAACTCGACGAACGGATCAAAATGTCCGTAATGCCTTCACTTTTCGTTGGAAAACTTGCCAATAGCTCGCTATTAGCTGCGTTTTCCGCCTCAATTGAAGACATTCCAAACACTTTTTATCTCGCCCCTGAGTTGTGCTGCGGTCTCGGTTTAATTGTAATCCGCAAGTGACGAAAACTCTTTTCCCAAGCGTAAATTTTGCTCGAGAAAGCTTTCAGAATAATCTAATACTATATCGCTGATCTGGCCTTTATTATCAGTTACCTCAACAAGTTTGGGGCCGATAAACACTTGCCAACTTGGTAGGCTCATCGCCTCTACTCTCTTCAGGACCTCGTCGTGCAGTGTTGGGTCAATATTGATACCGTACTCATCTACAAGTATTTTCGCAGCAGTATAGTCTCCTTGCGAAATTATTCTTTGTGACTCTTTCAATAATTGGCCGAAAAGAAATTGCAGTTTTTGGTAATCATTAATTTCGAAGTACGTTTTATCATTTCTAATGACTTTACTGATGACATTATCTTCTTTGCCGTGCTCAAGCGCCCATTGGGAAATAAGTTGCATTGATATTGCGTCGACTCCTCTGACTTCTTCGCCCGGCTTCACGTTGGCTAGCTGTGTGAGTAAGCCGCGCCTGATGATTTGATCGTAATAATTTTTACCAAGGTCCGCTGATGGCATTAGTTTCAAATCTAATAATTTTTTATCCAACATAAAATACAAAGAAAACGTGGCCGCTTTAGTTGCATTCAGTATCGCTCGATGTTCGTTAAGAGCATTTTTATTGGTGTCAATATTTGAATCGAGTTTTCCGGAGGGGTAGCCAAGCACGTTGGTAATCTCGGCATTAATGCTCCAAGCAATATCGCCATTCTGATGATCCAATTGAACCTCGATATCGTCGTGCGCAAATTCTGAAAGAAAACGCTGAGCCCGAGTGCGCCCGCGTACTTGGTGAATATTTCCGAACACAAATGAGGTCCAACCGGCGTCGGATCTTAGCCATGACGAATTAGGGAGATTAACGCCTACATACATACTCGGATATGCTGAGCCGCTGGTGTTAACAATGTTAACTGATTTATAAATATTTCCACGAATATTACTATTTTTGTATTCGAGACTCGTTGGCGAGTTATTTTCGAACCATTTGGCGTTCCTCCTTAGCGTGGCTGTTCGCTTAGCTGAATCTAGATCCGTAATGTAAACTTTACTTTCATACGAGCCCTTATTGCCCTTGGGGTCAAGATTAGTTTCAACAAATCCCTGAATTACTCCCACTAATAAATACTGAACCTTCAGCCACGCAGTACTTAAATAATCCCAAGTTTTTAGATCGCCTGTTTTATAGTACTCAATATAAAGCTTTAGAACATTTTCCTGATGCTCATTTTCAGCAAACGGTATCGCTTTTGATAGCCAGTCGGTAGTCGATACAAGAGCCTCGCTATAGAGACCACCGATGCGCCACGTTTGCTCAATTAGACCGCCGGTATTATTATCCTTCACAATTTTGCTATTTAGCCCATGTTCAGGAGGCCGTTTGGCACGGCCGTTAATCGTTTGAGCATAGAAATCATCAACTTCTTTATTACTTATGTCCTTGCCGTAAAAATTTGATGCCGAGGCTAATAGTAAGTCTGTGTCTGAGCTCGATGCAATTAACTTATTGTCAAAACTCTCGTCAAACATCGCACGTATGGCTTCCTCGTTCAGTACGCGGTCGGTCTTTTTAAGCAGGCTCGAGAAGAATTCTTGATCGAAACTGGGGTTGATTTTATCGCCGGAAGCATCATGAATGCCATTCGAAATAAAGATGCTCTTAGTATATTCAACCAGGCTCGCCCATTGCGCGTCCGAGCTAGCATTACTAGGGTCGCTAAGGATTGCCTCTAACGCTCTACGAATAGTTAAGTTGTGTCGATAGGTTTGATCCCAAATAATATCCCGCCCGGCCTGGCCTGCACGAGTAAGGTAATAGGCGAGTTTCTTGTGTTTCAACGGTAATGAATCAAACCCTGATACTTTATATCGCGCTATTTCTGTATCGCCAACACGGTCAACGACCCATTCGAAGTCGGTATGCTCAACAGCGGGAGTAAGGTCAACATTGGGTCGCGATTGTTGAGTCGTATCTTTAGCCGCAAAGTTATTATCAGAGTTAGTACCAGAGTCGCAAGCGCTAACAAGTAACAGTAAGCTCAGGGCGAAAATTTTCTTCATTATTCAATCATTATCATGTCGCAATCAGACAAGTTACCTAGACTCAACGATAGTGTAAAGAGCTTTAGCACGTAACGGCAACATGGCCGCACCGGCTTGGTCAACCAGACTCGTGGCCTGCTGACCGAATACGCGATCGTATTTAGTCATGGTAAGAAAGTTTTAGATGACTAAAACGTTTTTGCCAATGTAAATACTATCGAAGGTCTGCATCACATGGTCGCCACTGATCCTTCTGACAATAATGTTTAAAAGCAGCGAACACATGATTTAGATTGGTAGTCTTAGCGGTCTTTCACCCTAAAGCTACTGAACCGGCCCGCTATAACCATTGGCGCAAGCGATACCAGTGCAGTTGGTGGTGAGCATATTGACAATGATCTTGCCTGCGTTGATTCGGCTACCGAAGTGACCAACTCCGTCAAGGTCACCACCAGCAAGGTTGGTAATTGCGCCATCTGAGAAATCATAGTCAATTGCTAAAGCACTGGTCCCCGCTCCGATATCTAGCTGTGCTTTTACATTCGAGTAATTGCCAAATAGAGAACCATCATCACAGCTGGAATAGTTGATGCTGGTTGAGCATAGGACTTGGTCGCGCTGACCCGCTGAGATGCTGTAGAAGTTTGTATTTGGATTGTAGTACGGTGCTTTGCGCATACTTCTTTGGCCGCTGGACCCGGTCCAATCGTTGTTACTCCAGTAGTATCCGTCGGGATAGAAACCGAAGGTATAGGAATCCCAATAGTTTTGACTGGCACAGGTTGGCAAGTAAGCATTCGCGTAACCGGCTGCATAGCATGCATTTAGCCCGCGAATGGCGCCGCCAATGTTAACGAATCGCCGTACTTGCCCCCATTTACCAAAGCGCTTCAACGCTGACAAGCCCATACTCACTCCCATTGAGTGTGAAACGATGTCGACCTTGCTTGCGCCAGTATAGGCAATTACCTGATCAATAAAATCGGCAATGATTACCTGCTTATCATGCTCATGGAAATTAAAGGCTGGGTTCTGCCGTTGGTTTGCACTGAGATAAGTAATGCCAAACAGCTCACAATCATTGTAGCCAGCGGCTTTTAACTGACCGTAAACTGACTTAGCCGGGATTGAATAACCGCTCGGCGCAAGTGCCGGTTTAGCGTCAAAGTTAATTGCATGATCACCATTGCCCGGGATATATATAACCGGTGTTTTGCTAGCGCTACAGTTGCCACCGCCGAAACCGCCGTAGCCTGAGAGCGTGGTAAAACCACCGGCAAACTGAGTTTGTGGGCCATCACACGGCAATAAATTTCCCGTGCTTGTTCCGCAGCTAAGCGCATGCGCAGACCCCGAAAAGGTAAGTGATAATGCAATAAGAAAAAATTGACATAGTTTGTTAGCACTGAGCCACCTGACGTGCTTTGAGAGTTTTATAGGCATGAGATTCCTCCATTGGTTTTAAAATTTCGATTTTCCCTAATGCACCATATTTTGATTTATTCTTAGCGCTTACTAACTACATCATTAGAAGAAAACGTCTAGGCAGACTATTCAACATCCGTTGAATAGTCAAATTATTTCAACAATGGTTGAAATTTAAAATGTAATTTTATCTATAAGATCGTTTCGGGTGCACTGCCGTTAGCCTGTCATCTCAAGCTGCTCCAGCGGTCAATTGGGTCCTTGAATTGGGAGCAGGGTGGAATTGAGATTTTTATGTGCGAGGTATGCTGAGAGTTTGAAAATATCAGCTACTACAGTCTTCGTTCTTTGCCATATAAGCGGTCAGGTTTTTGTTCGTATCATCCTCAAAAATGTCTTCGCATATTCTCCAGCCCTGTATTCGATCGAGTCTGAAGTTGCGAAAGTCATTACGTTTTTCACACCAACTGGCTAATAGCCAGACTGGGCTGAAAAAGAATAAAGCCAGTGGGCGTAATGTACGAGTAGTATTTTGGTCGGCTTCATCGGTGTAGGTGATGCGTATCATGCGGCGAGTACGAATGCATTCTCGTAAATCTGAAAAACTGATTATCCATGGAATCGGCGGGCGAGTCGGTATCGCGTAAGTGGTGATTTGCTGCAACTCTCCTTGAAGACTTGACGGCAAGACGGCTTGAATTTTTTCGAAGGCACTTTCCGCTTTGCTAGCAAACTTATTGTCAGTCCATTGACGAACCATGCTAATTCCAAGACCAATCGCTTCCAACTCGTCGGCATCGAAGGTGATCGGTGGCAGATAATATTGTTTATCAATAAGGTAGCCAACACCGGCCTCTCCGGAAATCGGCACCCCTGCGTCCATTAAACATTGGATATCGCGATAAACTGTGCGAGTGCATATCTCGAACGCTTCAGCAATTTGCTTGGCGGTAACCGCCCGCCGTCGTTGTCGAAGAAAATGAGTGATTTTAATAAGTCTGTCTGCTCGTCTCATACTTTTTCACCAAAAAAACTCAGGTAACTTTTCAATAACCTTTTGGAAACTCTTAACTAATATAGCGTAAACGATGACTACTGACACCATGCTGTCAGTAGTCCTTTGCTAAGCTATCTTTCATTGTTTAAACACTCACCTTTGGAGAACACTTATGATTGGATATGTAACACTAGGAACCAACGATTTCCCACGAGCAGTTGCTTACTATGATGCCTTGTTTGGCTCGCTCGGAATTGGCCGATTCATGGAGGAGGAAAATTATTTTGTCGCTTGGGCTCCAGCCCCAGATGCACCTTCGGTAGCTGTGTCTGTACCATTTAACAAAGAACCTGCGACGGTCGGCAATGGAGTGATGGTCGCTTTGGTTATGGAGACGCCTGAGAAGGTGGATGCATTTTATAAGATGGCACTGGAATTGGGTGGAACCGATGAGGGCAAACCTGGCTTTCGGCCAGAAGAAAATAGTGCGGGTTTTTATGGCGCTTATTTTCGTGATCTGGATGGCAATAAACTGAATGCATTTTGTATGGTCGAATAAGTCCGCTTTTTTGAACCCAGGGCTTTGGCTTCAAAGCCCTGGGTTCAAAGTTTGATGTGCAACCATCTCGCTCTAAAATTGAACTCTTTATCGACGATACTGACTAATTGAAGCTGGTCGAAATGGGTTTACCTGAAACCTGAATCTTATTAATTAGCGGAAGTATTTAAATGTTGAAGTCAAAAGCAAGCTGTCTCTGTAGTGCGGTTGAGATTACTGCTACCCAGATTAATCCTAAATTTACTGTATGTCATTGTGACTCATGCCGTGGCTGGGGCGGAGCCCCGTTCTTTGCGGTTCAATGTGGAGCCAATGTTGTTATCGAAGGCGCTGAAAAGGTCAAGATATATGACTCGTCTGATTGGGCCTCTAGAGGTTTTTGTGCCGATTGTGGCACCCATTTATTTTTCAAGTTCAAACAAAGTGGTGACTACAATATACCCGTCGGAATATTTCAAGACTTGCAGGGTTTAGAAATGGATATGCAGTATTTTAGTGATCAGCGGCCAGATTATTATTGCTTTTCAAATAAGACAAAAGAAATGACCAAGGCTGAAATAGTGGCGTATTTTGCAGAGAGCCTCTAACTGCATCTACTAAAACCCAGTCGGTTACGTTTTCCCGTCTGTTTAGGCAGGTAAGTTGTCTTTAGGTGCGAAAAGCTGTTAGTTTAATTATGCTATTTTCGCAGGGAGTGCTGACGCGCCGCCCACTATTACCGCATTGGATATAGGGAGTTAATACGTAAGCCATGAAAATTATTACCGTCTTTCTAGTAAACCTTCTCATCTTTATGCCTACGGTTTCATTCGCGCAGTCGTGCAATTCGATTCAGTCGATTGATTGGCTGCTAGGCTACTGGATTGCTGATGATGGAAAGTCTATAACAATCGAGCATTGGGAGAAGGTCGGCCTTGGGTCTTTTAAAGGATACGGTGAGTCTAGAGACAAGTTTTCAAATGAGCGTAAAACGGGTGAATCGCTGAGGTTGGTTGAAATGGCGAACGATGTTTTCTATATAGCAAAACCTGAGCAAAATGATTTCCCCGTTGCCTTTAAGTTGACCCAGTGTTCTCGAAAAACTGCTGTTTTCGAAAACTCGACTCACGACTTCCCTAAAAAGCTTGAGTACCAATTGGGCCTTAATTATAAAATGATGGTGACGGTAAGCGGCGAAAAAGGTAACAGCTTCGAGATTAACTTTATTAAACGCGACGATGATTAATCAGGGCCATAATCGCGTCTAAATCACCTATTACCAGTGCTCTTTTGTAATAGTCTAGCCTGAGACTGCCGTGTTTAAGCAGCCAAGGCCTCTCTAGCGGCATGAGTTAGCTTCACTAACTGTTGCCGTGCTTCTTGGCTACTGTGCGCAAGCTCTTCAAACGGTACAAACATTGGTTTACCTTGATCCGCTTTTAAGAAGCAGCCATCCGGAGTAAGAGTAAGCATTTCGACGTGTTGTGCGTTTATGGCAAAAAGATGTTTACACATGAGTTGCATCGCATCCTCATGATCTTCGTTCATATGCTGAACCATGTTTTCTTCACCGCCTAGCCATTCAGGTGTCGGCAGTGTCCATGCGTCTTTGCTAATCCAGTTAATATCACCGAAGCCGCCGATAAATCGAACGCGTTCGGTGCTTAATTTGAAAAATTCAAAATCATGCGTGCTTTGGTAGGCACGGCTTTCTGGGTACAACTTGAAGAAGCGCTGCTGTATGGCTTCTTTTTCGCTTATATCAATCAGCGTTGCATCACCCAACAGGCTGAGACGAGCACCTGCGTTTGGATCTTCATTGCTGGCAATTGCCCCCTCAGAACCTGAAAATACGGTTAGGCACATTTTGTTATTCGCCAGCAGATTTTTTGTATGTTGAGCAAGGTCACTAATATAAAAAATCACATCGCCATTGACGGTGCTCATATACGTTGAGACTGAGCCGAAGGGGTAGCCTTGGTTAACCTTAGAGTGTGTCGATAGAACTCCTAGCTCAGATTGGCGAAGAAGAGTGCGAGCGTTTCGAATCGATTTTTGCTTATTCATAATAGTATCTGGATCTATTGTAGTCGTGGTATTAAATATGGTTTGTTGCTGTCAGGGTGACTGTCGACAATGACGTCGATGCCAAATGATTTCTTGATGATGTGATGTTGGAAAATTTTCTCTGGGGTATCGTGAGCGATCAGACGACCTCCATCGAGGAGCAATATCTTGTCGCAATAAAATGACGCCAGGTTTAAGTCATGCACGATCACCAGCGCGCCAATTTTTCGAGCAGGATTGAATCGCACATTATTCGGTGTGCACAACTCGCGCAGCATTTTTAGTGTTGAGTATTGGTGTTTTAAATCTAATGCGGATGTCGGCTCGTCAAGAAAGAGAAAGCGGCTCTGGTAATGATCGTGGGCGTGTAATTGAGCAAGCACTCTGGCCAACTGAACACGCTGTTTTTCGCCACCCGATAGATGTAGGTAATCGCGATCAATAAATTGCGTAGCATCGACTAGCGCTAGGCTATCAGCGATAATTCTTTCTTGCTCGGTTTGGCTTAAACATCCTAATGACATTGCTAGACGAACCACTTCGTGTACGCTGAATGGAAAATTAAGGCTTGAGCTTTGTGGCAATACCGCTCGGTATTTAGCCAGCGTAGCTAGGCTAAGCGACTCGATAGGGTATTGGTTTAACGTTATTTTACCGGCAAACTTTGAGACACCCGCTAAGCAGTTAAGCAAGGTGGATTTTCCAGCGCCGTTCTCCCCAACGATGGCGGTTATTTCACTTGCTCTACAAGTGAAATTTAGATCGTCTAGAATCTTTCGGCCGTTGATGGTGACCGAGAGGTTGGAGGCCTGAATGCTCATAGGCTAAACCCCATACGTCGTTTTTGTTGCATCAACAAGCCAATAAAAAAGGGTGCTCCGATTAAAGATGTGAGTATGCCAATAGGCAGCTCGGCCGGTGCGATTAGCATGCGCGAACCGAGGTCGGCTAGCGCCAATAACGCGGCGCCGAGTAACGCACTATTAACGATAAGGTAGCGGTAGTTAGTATCCGACGACATTCTTAGAATATGCGGTACTACCAAGCCAATAAAACCGATAATGCCACTGAATGCAACCGCGACACCGACGGCCAAGGCATTCAGCCATAGCAATTGGGTTTTTACTTTCTCAACATCGATGCCGGTAAAACGTGCATTGGCCTCGCCCAGTAGAATCAGGTTAAGAGCATGGCGTTTTCTATAGATCGCAAACATGGCGATGGCGAGCGTGGGGGCACTTATTGCAACGCTTGTCCAAGTGGCGCTTGCAAGGCTGCCCATCATCCAAAAAGTAATCAGCCGAAGTGCTTGATCGTCGGCGATAAAACTTAAGCCGCCAATCATTGCACCAGCCAGTGCGTTGACAGCAACGCCGGCTAATAGGAATGTTGGTATCTGAATATCGCCGTTAACCTGTGCCAAGCTATAGACCGAGAAGGTAGCGACGGCTGCCCCAGCAAACGCAGCGACTGAAACGGCGTAAGGCCCCGCCACGTGTAAAAATGGAATGTGACTGGCAAACAATATCATCATCACGGCACCCACCGCGGCGCCAGCCGAGATGCCTAGCAAACCTGGGTCTGCCAATGGGTTTCGACAAACGCCTTGAAGGCTTGCGCCACTCACGGCTAAAGCAGCGCCAACCAGCAACGCCATAATCACTCTTGGTAGACGGATATTTAGCACCACGCTCTGGGTAATGCTTGGCTCCAATGTCCCGAATAATCTAGAGTAGAGTGATTCAAGCGGCAATAGAAAATTTACATTCGAGGCACCAATCGACACCCCTAGCCATAGTAATGTTAGTAGGCAAAAACTAAGTACCGCGAACTCGAGTTTACGTCTGTGCTCGTGGGATTGACCAAGCTGCCAGAATGTTAAGCTAGCAGTTTTCAAAGCTTATTCGCCTGTTCAATGATTTGACCAACCGCTTGATCAAGTCTGGTGCCAAAGCCCATAAGTAGTAGCGGGTCCATCACGTGGATATTGCAACCTCCAGACATCGCCAGTTTGATAATTTGGTTTTCGCAAACTGCTTCTTTACCGCCAAGGCCAGCGATTACATGTGAGGGAATCAGCACCAAATCAAGTTTTTGTGTTGCCAGTAACTCTGAGCTAAACGGTTTGTATCCATCCAGAGCATCGGCAAGATTGTTGATTCCAGCGAGAGTCAGTAACAGGTTGGGCACCGTGTTTCTACCTGCCGCTATGGGCCCTCGCTGACCGATACTGAGCAGCGCGACCGCATTTAATTGCTTATTGTTGAAACGGCGCTGCGTATCTTGTAGGCTTAATCCTTGAGTTACTTTTTCTATTAGCCCGATGGCCTCGTTGTTTTTTGAGTAGTCGCTGCCGAGATCGGTGATCAACTTCTTCCATGCGTCTACCGTGTAGGTGTCTTGATCATATGTCCTAACCTCAACACCGAGCATATTGACTTGTTTTAGTGCCGCGCTTGGCCCTGCACCTTTAGCTGCAATAATAATATCTGGTCTAAGCGACAATAACCCTTCAGCGCCCATGCTACGAAAATAACCTACTTTTGGTAGCTCTTTCGCTTCTTCAGGGTAGAGGCTAGAGGTGTCCACACCCACTAAATTGCCACCTAAGCCTAGAGCGAAAAGGATTTCGGTAATGCTGCCACCGGCACTAATGATTCGCGTTTTATCTTTGTCGGCTTGTGCATAAGTCAGATGTGTAGCTGAGCACAGTAATAGCAAGCACAGCAGCAAAAGCGATGGCGATTTGACGTATTTATTCATGACGTTTTTTGAATCACTCAATAAAGTTTTAAAGTTTCAATATGAGAATCTTAATGCGAATGATTTGCATTTGCAATTAAGTTTGTCTATATTTCTCCGAGATTAGGGGCTGCTAAGTCAAACTTTTTTGATCGTAAGGCCTACATAAGCAAATTCTACTGTTACTAATATCGAGCAAATTTATGATCATTCTTACCAATACAATTACTAGCTATAAACGGCTCATTAAATCGCCTTTGGCCAAATTATATTTCCCAGTTAGCACAAAGAAAGTGCTTGGTATGGCGGTATTTTGGCTAACTGCAGTCGCCACTAACGCATTGGCCGACAACCAACACGCGGGCAAAATCGAAGAAATTATTATCTCAGCAACCCGTACCGAAAAGCTCACCTCTGAGGT
>Ga0208544_10002152_pt1 | contig 13071 bp, 24 predicted proteins | sample DEB08_DNA_9_FD_184526 | JGI IMG/M metagenome (GOLD analysis project Ga0208544, IMG submission 184526) | Aqueous microbial communities from the Delaware River and Bay under freshwater to marine salinity gradient to study organic matter... | ecosystem: Environmental > Aquatic > Marine > Coastal ...
CAGAAGTTCCTACATTTCGTTCTAAATCGTTTCTAAAATTTTGTGCCATATTTTTTTCCTATTTATAATGCAACCGCCATTGCTAATGCAAAGCCAGCTGACGCTGCTCCTACTGGTGTTCCTGTCGAATCTAAGTAGACAGACTTACTTGCTGGTAAAGTACAGAATACATCTTTTGTACCTGAAGCAAAGTTAACAGCTGCATCTGAATTAGAACTGGAGATAACTGTAGTTCTAGTTAAGTTTGCACTTGACCCATCTAATGTTCCAAGTCCAACTTCAAACTCTGTTGTACCTTGATTAAAGATACAATAGTAAGTCGTATTGCTGTTTCCTATTCCTTGTGCAAAAGTTTCGAAACCAGTTACTGCTGCTCCAAGTGCCATTGCACCTGTACCAGTAGTTGTGCTCGTTACTTTTACTCTGTCGTTTATTACCAACGCCATAAATTTTCTCCTTAACTCATACTAATAATTGCATTAGCAGGTGTAGTCGGATCAGGGAACGTAATAGTGAAATCACCATTCGTTGCTGTCTTTGCTCCACCAAAATCTAAAACTACTACTAGTCTGTTTGCTGTTCCATCAACTGTATCTGTATTGTAAATTGCTGCATAAGCTGCAGTAAAAGTTGCACTTGACCAAGTTACATTATCAAAGTCAACTGAAGCAACTGCTGTACTTGAAGCAACTCCAAGTCTAGTTAAAACTTTAACTGCGTAATTAGAGCCTCCACCAGAACTTACTTCGTCAGTAGCTGAATATACAGTACTTGCTGTTGTGTATGGAAAAGATCCACTTCCAACATACAGAGATAGACTAAAAGCGTTTCCACCTGAAGCTTTAAAATTGTGATTAGCTTCAAATAGAGCACCTCTAAAACTATTAGGTATTATATTTGCCATATTATTTTATCTCCTTAATTATTAATAACTCGATGGGGATTCGGATTTTAACTGAGTACGAATAACTCCATCTTGATATTCATCTCTGCGTCTTCGACCTTGTTGTTCAATCGCATACGACATCAGAGCTTTTTCATAAGCCTGATTATAGTATTGTATCATATCTTGAGGTCCTTTCAAGTATCCATATGCATTTACCAGACAACCATACAAAAGTAAATCTTGATATTTGTTTGACAAATAAGTTCCGTTTGTAGCTGCTGGAGCAGTTGTAGGATTAACTGTATCTGTAATACTAACAGGCTCTTTATTGTAAGCTAGAGTAATTTCATAAGTTTTATCAGGTGTTGGAGCAATTACCCAAAATTCTGTATCCCAATTACCATAATATCTTGGTATTCCTACAGCTTGTGTACTAGGTGTTGCATAGTACTCAGCCATAAAACTAGTGTCTCTTTGCTCTAAATAAAATTGATCTCCCTGAGTATTAGTTAGTTGAACGTATCTAATAAATCTTAAATCAGCGGGAATAGTTACATATCTGTTTCCAATAATAGCATTTGATGTTGCATAATGTCTTTCTTCATCAGAATCTACTTCTCTATAAATTTTGTTTTCTGCATTTTTAATAATAGGATTAAGAATAGTAGAACTAAATACAGTGCTATCTACTTCTGTGTAGTTTCTAATATCATTTTCTAAATTTGCTAATGTGTATGCCATATTATAATGCCTTTAATGTTACGGGTCCTGCAGAACAAGCTGAACCTCCTCCTTGTATATTACCTGTTGTTGCATTGCTAGTGCTAGTTATATAAAAATAACTTACTGGATTTGTTAAAGGATCAGTTGTTGTATCTCCTGTAACATTTCCTAAAGAATCTATTTGTCCTAATGCAATTGTAAAACCATTTGCATTATTTAAATCACTTACATTATCAAATGTAGGTATGTTAGCAAACTGTTGCAAATTATAAGCGTCAGCTCCACCTGTTCCTGCAGTTGTTACTTCTGGTGCTCCTCTTAATCTTACAACGTCTCCTGCTTTTCTTTGATGATCTTCTGAGTAAACATTTACATAAGTTGTTCCACTATGAATAATACTTGTAAACGGATTGTTGTCTAATAAAATTAAAACAGCTGTAGATGCTCTTTGTGGTCTTGGATTGTATAAAGCTTGCGGATCTGAACCTACAGGTTTTGGAGAAAGCTGTGGTTGTTTTGCTTCAAACTCTGAGTAATGAACTAATGAACCATTCCATTCTCTCATCATTTCAGAATATGGAAATCTCATTCCTGATCTATCAGAAATTGCTAAAGCATTTTTTCCTCGTGCGTAGCCACCCATTATACACCATCCCCATAAAATGTTTGTGGTGATATGAAACTAGATGTACCTTGGTTGTCTGCATCAAGTGCTCTTAACATTTCACTTTCATAAGTTCTTTCTAATGATTGTGTTCTTTCAGGATCAAATTTTAAACTTAAATAATAAGCAAGACCTGACATCATGCATGGATAAAATCTATTTACAACATCTGCTGTATTTGTATATGCACCTGCATCTTGAATTCTTGCCATATAATAAAAACAAAATTGAAAACTACTTGGTGTAGTTGTACTGGATATACTAGAACTAGGTGTTGCATATAAAAATATACTTGGATTTAATTTTCTTTGTGCATAGTATTGTGAAGGTGTACCTTGTGTTAATTTATTAGGTGTTTGTGAATATTGTGATCTATCTATTTTTGTAAGTGCAACATCTTGTGGTGCAGTTGGAGTAGAATTATTTCTATAGTAAGCTTCTAATACTTCATCTAAATCATTTGGAAAGTTAACTGAGTCTGTTGCAAAACTATATTCTGCTTGACCTTGTATTAAAGGTATTTTAGCTAATTTTATTTTCCATAAATGAATGCCTCTATTGGCCCATTCTGAAAACATTATATTTAATGATCTTCTTGCAGACCTTAATTGATAACCTGTTCTAGTTCCTCTCATATTTGTTCTTTCAAAAGCTTCTTCAATAATTTCATCCATAGATGGATTAAAAAATGTTTCACCTGAAGTTGGAGGAGTTGTAAGGGCAGTATTACCCATACCGGAATGATTAGAACAATAATAAAATAAAACCGGAGCGCCTACAGTTTGCACCGGAGCGACAACAATTTGAGTATAGGCACCAGCATTTCCTGGAGTTCCAGAAGTTGTTACACCTGTAGTATATACTACTCCTGCACCACCACCTGGCGCTGTTCCCCAAGTTCCGTTTGCTGTTGCTGAAAATCTTAAAGGATGTCCACCACCACCTGCATTTGTAGAATCTGATTGATCAAAAATGTAAGTATTGCCTTCTTGCAATTCTAGAACCGGACTAACTTCTCCGTTAATATAGAACTTATTTGCACTAGCACTATATTGGTTCGTTCCAGTTGCAACCGTAACTGTATAAGTAATAGTCGCCATGTGTAAACCTTATCCGCCAGTTATTGTTACTGTAACACTTCCACCTGAACCTGCTAAGTTATATACAATTCCTTCATCAAAAAGAATTCCAGAACCTGGTACATAAACTTCTAGTCCTTCTGTTCCAAAATTATAAGTAGCTACTAAATTACCTGCTGCAGCTGCTCCAGATGTTGCTACGTTATATAAAAGTAAAGTAGAACTTGCTATTCCTTTTGCTTGAATAGAAGTAATTCTAGCTCTACCTGCTCTTGCTAAAGTATCAGCTCCAATTGTAGCTAAGTTTAAGGTTGTTTGGTCGCTTGAAAATGATCCGCCGCCTGACATATTTTTCTCCTGTTAAATTGTGTGTGGGCCGAAGCCCACACTTAATTAATTAATTATGCTGATTCAGCACCATCATCAATAACGTGATACCAAATATAACCTTCAGCAGAACCTGCACCACCGGCACCTGTTCCTGTGATTTGTATTTTAGCTTGATCAGTAGCACTGAAAATTGCACCAACTGCTACGCCTTGTTTATTGTTAGCTGCACCACTTGCACCTGGGAATGAAAACCCTGGGAAGTATGTTCCGATTGCAGCGTTAGTAGTTGCACCACCGTCTACTAAAGCATCAGGATCTAAAACTCCTGCGCCAGAAGATGGAACGTTTACTAAACCTAAATCAAAAGTATTAGCTGCACCTGCGTTTGTGCAAGTTACTTGTACTTTAGATATTAAAGCGTTTGCCGGTATTAAAACGTCAGTTAAGTTAGTTGAAGATTTTGTAGCACTTCTAACGCCCGCTGTTTGAAAATCAGCGATGTGAAATTGTGCACATACTTCCATAGAGCCAGCAACTGAACTTCTTTTGCCGTCTCCGTTTTCTCTTACATTTCCTGTAAATGTAGTATTTGCCATATTATATTCCTCCTAGAATACGTAAATATAATTACCTAGGGTATATCGCCTATACGCGTTTATATTTACTGTTTGTATTAATGTATAGTGTGCTTTTTATACAACACTTTTTAGTAGAGTGCAAGAGAGCTTGTAATGCGGAATGACTTTTCCAACGATGTAGCTTTTGGTTAAGTAGCTACAGAAACTTGTGGAGCTGCGTCTTCGACAGAATTCTGTCTATGAGCAATAGCTGCTTCTTCCAGCTTAATGTCAGTAATGACTCTTCTAACTTTGTCATCAATTCTGACCATTTCAAGAGTGTATCTATCATTAGATAGATGCTCCTGTTGCCACTTCAACTCCAAGGACCTTTTTTGTTTGTATAGGTCTTGTATCATCAATAACCTCCTCATAAGTTATTCGATTTATCTCGTTATTATAGTTGTTTCCGAGATACTCCCATTTTATACTCTTTTCTCCTAGCTTGTCAAGTATTGCTTTTTCAACACTTTCAGCCGTATCTTCAACATGTTCAATAGTAAATACTGCATGATGATCGTAAGCCCAGATATTTATGAGAGTCTTTTTCATTTACACACCTTTATATGTAATAAAGGGGCCGTTTTAAGGCGGCCCCTAAAATATTAATTATTAAATGTCAGATCCGAATATGCCTCTTGGATCAGAGAATCCAAATACATATCTTTCTCTAGCTTTGTATCTAACGTTACCAGTATCAAAGTCGCCTTCCATAGAAGTTTTGATAGGTGATCTAACGAAATGTTTAAGACCATTAGGAACATCAGTTTTAATGAACCATTTTTTATTAGAAGTTAAGAAGTGGTTAACTGTGTAACCTTCAGGAATCATTCCCATATTCTTAACTGCATTAATGTCATTATCTGCAGTACCTGTTCTACCTTCAGACTTCATAAGTCTGTCAGCAGTAAATTGAAGTGCTGAAGGAATAATTAATTTCATTCCTCTAGACGCAATTTTTAGGCCTCTTTCATCAGTCATAGCTGCGATGTCAATCAAAGCTTGTTCTAATGAAGTTTCGTTTAAGTCAGAAGCAACTGCTAACTCATTACTGAAAGTTCCAGCAATAGTTGGGTGATTCGTAGCAAATAATGCTACTCCGTCACCACCAGCAAAGTTTGCATTGAAACCATTGTTCAATACAGCTGCTGCTTTAACTTGCTTAGTGTTTGCCATAGATCTTGCTAACGCTTTTGTATATCTAGACGCAAGTCTGTCATACAAGTTATCTTCGATAGCTTCTTCTGTGATTGCAAACGCTAATGCGATTGTTTCGTTAGTGTAACGTGCTGTGAAAGTTTCTTGTGCATCGTCGAACTGAACGCCTTGGCCTTCAGGTTTAACTGACGCATTTGCAAAACCAGATAACATTACTTCTTCTTCGAAAGCTCTGTCAGATGATTCTGTGTCAAAAATTTCAGCATGCTCGTTAGCATACGATTTGTACTCTAGTCCGAATAAAGCATTCAAACCAGGTTCTAGTTCTTTAACTAGTTGTGCTCTTGATATAGCCATAGTTTATTTCTCCTTATTCGCTATTAGTTGTACAATGCTGAGGCTGGTTGAATAACAACGACAACTTGAGCGCCTGCAGTTAGCAGATCGTCTTGTTCTTCGATGTTAGCATTTCTTACCAATCTAAACATTCCATTTGTTGCACTTGCGCCGTTAGTCGCTACTGAAAGAGTAATTCTAGACAGTCCGTCTATAGCGTCGCCATCAACTTCATCAATTGGGTTGAAGAAGTTTACACTATTAAGTAATGCTTGAGCTGCTGCGGCAGAGCCGGCAAGAGCTGCATTTAATCTAACAGTATATTCTTGTGCAGGGTTAGTATTTGCAAAAGCAGTGATATTATCACTACCTGTGTTGTAGTCTTTACTTGTTGTAACACCAGAAACAACTGAGTTTGCAAAAGTTGGTTTTCCAGTAGAGTCAATATAAAAAGCTCCGTTGAAAACACCAGCAATCAAACCAGTATTCGATGTGTTATTTGCCCAAGCTTTTCCACCTACGACTCCATCATCCATCGTTGCTTGCGCAGCGTTTTGTAGGAATCCTTGGTTACCTGCAGATTGTATATTTACAGGATCACCTTTGAAAGTAGATTTGCCAGGAGCAGTTTGGATTTGAAATTCAGACTGACCACCTGTAGCTGGAGTATTTCCAACTGTCATAGTCTGTCTAAAGCCAAAACCTTTTCTATCCGATTGTAGCATATGTTTTTTCCTTTATTGTGTACCTGCCCCGAGGGGCCTCCAGTACGGATTTATTTTATTTTTGTTGGACTTAGAAATTGCTAAATAACTATTTCTTTGTACCACCAAAAGTTACACGAGTTTGCCTTTCACTATTGATTGGCATACTTGGGTGCTGGTCCTTCAAAAGATCGTTGTTGATAGCATCGTCTTTGTCTTGAGTCTGCTTGTCGTAATAAGCTTCGATTTGCTTTGCGATCTCTTCTGGTATCTTAGCCAGCAATAAGCCTCCTACTCCGATAATTCCCGCATACTTACCTGTGGTTTCAGTTGGAAAATCTTGATCTGGATAATCTTCAGCTCTCACTAATTCATATCCTTCTCTTAAAGATGCTGCTACGTTTTTCGTATCGTTGAATCCCATAGTTTCAGCTCTTATCCATCTGTGTCTATACCCTGCAGGTGGTTCGGGTGCATCGAGTGATGAGGGTGGAGTCCAAGTTTTTGTAGCTGTTGTTTTAGCTCTTGTTTGACTCGCACGTGAGGTTTTTATATCTTCGTTTTTCATTTTATGCTCCTTCCGTGATTTTTAATTGTTTTGCATAATCTTCTAATGGCACGCCTAGTCTTTTAGCAATTGCTACCTGTGATGGCGAGAGTTTCACAGTTTTATTTTTGCGTCCAGTTGAGCTCGAACGTCTAGCTGATGCTACATTCTGAACAGGTTTTGTTCTTTCTGTAGTTGAACTGTCTATCTTATCAAACTTATGGGGAAATTCAAGTCTTATTCTTGAATCTACTTCTTCATAATATTCGTCAGATTGAGGATCATATCCTTCTTGTTCTACAAGCTTTTTATGTAGATCAAAGGCAGTATGAGTCATTGCTGAATCACTACCAAACCAAGTATTTTCTCTAGCCCAAGCTTCTGCTTTAGGGTCAGTTTGTTGTCTTCTTGGTGTAGGTGCTTGATATACAGGTTTTTCTTGTTTAGGAGCTTCTTCATTAAGTGTTTTTAATGCTCCTAATCTTGATGCATCTTGTGCAAGTTTAGCAATTTGTTCTTGTGCTGCAACTTGACCATCAACATCTCCTGCTTCAATAGATACTTTTAATGCTTGTCTTGCAGCATCCATATTTGTAGTAACTCTTGATTCAAACTCTTTTACGTAAGATTTGTCTAAGTTAGAAAGTTTAGATTCCATTCTATCTTTATCTAATTTAGCAGCTTGAGCAAATTGAACAGCTTCTTCTCTCTGTCTTTCTGCTTCTCTCATTTTACGAGTTAATTTAGCAATACGTTTTTGAACGCCATCACTATAATCTTGTAGCTCATCTTTATCTTCTGGTTTTTTAAGTTTAGTTTCTCTTTCGTTTTCAAAAGATTTATCTTCGGCAGGTACTTGTTCTACCTCAATAGTTTCTTCTACAACTTCCTCTTGTTTTACCGGTTCTCCTTTATCATCAAAATCAATATCAGCGCCGACAGTTTCGCCAACGTTTACTAATTCTTCAGATGCTTTTTTTGTTTCTTCTGGCATAGTTCCTTCCTATGTTAAATTAAATGAAGAATAGATTCTGGGTCTTTTACAGTTCCTAGAACTTCATCATCGTTAAGTAATCGCACTTCTCCACCTTCAATTGGTAATCTTGAACCCGCGTAACGTGCGAAGATAACCCAATCTCCTTTTTTGCACCAAGGTTCACCAAATTTATCTTTGTCCTTGTATGCTAAATCTCCCATCTTTAAAACATAACCACAAGTAGTTGCGATTCTTGCTTTGTCTAAAGATTCTTGAGAAAATAAAATTCCACCTTTTGTTTTTTCTTTTGGTGTAAAAGGTAAAACTAAAATTCTATAACCAACAGGTGTAGGTAGTTGATCTACCGTTTCTGTTCCTATGTTGTCTGGATGTAAAGGCTCTTTCGCCTCTCCTATATTTCTAGCTTCTTCTTTTTTTTCTTCTTCGTATTTTTCTTGAAGCGCTAGTTTAATTTTGGGTGCTTCTGTCTTTTCCGTTTCCGATGTCGATAACGTTTCCTTGCTCATCTTTTTGCTCCTTAGGTTTTAGCAGGTTAGAGATATCCTGTAGTGTTAATTGTATAGCGTGTGCTTGTCCTACTGCATAACGGTATTTCTCCATGTTGTCAACCCCGCCTGCTAGTATTGAATCACCTATATTTTGTAATCTTTCAGCTAAACTTTTTTGTAGTTTAGATATTATTGTCATGTCGTCCATTACTCTTCTCCTTTTTGTTCTCGAAAATCTTCTAGCACTTTAAGTTTTTCTTCAGCTGCTGCAATCTTTTCGAATTGTTTATCTATCTCATCAATATGTTGTGGATGTTCTCCAATACCTACTGAATTTTCTAAATATATTTTAACAGTTGCGTCTGCTTCTGCAATTTGAGCTTCGTATCTAGCCTCAAGAGCAGTTAGTATAGCTTGTTTCATTAGCAATTCCATTTTCTAAGTGATTTAGATAATCTATCATCACCTGTATTATTACTAGGTTTTTGTCTTTTACGCATCCCGGTCATCCTCGCGCAGAAGCTCTTTCTACGGTTAGCTGCCTTAGATCCTTTTTTTAATTTTGATGGTTTAGTTGTAACAGCAGTTTTTAATTTTGATCCTGGATTAGCTGCTCTATAAGATGCAACACCTTTTTTATTTAATCCACCTGATTCTGATTTACCTTCTTTACGTTGCCATGCAGCAGTCTTACCACCAGATTTAAAACCTGGAGCGTCGATCATTTTACCGTAATATTTTTTTAAACTTGGATTGGAAACTTTAGTTCCGCCTAAATTACCTTTTATATAACTACCAGTATATTTGGTGTTCGGCATTTTCATAGGTTAACTTTGCCAGTGAATTTTTCCACATGTAGTACATTCTAATGGTGAGTAATTTTGTTTAGGTTTTTTTTCTACACATTTACATCTTTTACCAAAGATTTTGTCTACAAGTTTTTTAAATAGTTCTTTCATTATTTTAACTTCCTTTTATTTCAAAAATAGTTTGATCTAATTTTGCTTTAGATGCTTTTGTTTTTTGTTTTGCAATAGCTAGTTTACTTTTAGCTTTGTCTAATTTTGTTTTTGGAACATTAGGTTTAACAGAGTTAATAGTTTTAGAAACTTTTTTACCTTTACCTAACATACCTAATCCTCTTAATGCTATTCCAAAAATGCCAGCCATTATTTTTTAAATCCTTTTAGTGTTTTAGCAAATCTAGCACGTTGACCCATTTTGCCTGGTGCCTTAGCTGCTTTGTTTAACATCTTAGCAGGAATCTTTTTACCTTTTTTAATACCTAAAGATTTTCTTAAAGATCCTGGTTTCTTAATTGCTTTTTTAATATCTAAAGCCATATTACATATGAATATTGAACGTAGGTCTTTTTCTTAATACTTTACCTTGACCTTTGCCCATTACTCTTCCTCCATCAGCTTTAAGTTCTCTAACAATTCTTTTCTTTTCAGCTTTTAGATTTTTTTTACCTTTTCGAGTTCTTGCTTTTTCAGCGTCGACTCTACCAAGTTCTTCTAATCTGTTCATTCTAGATGAGTTCATAATTATTTATCCATCGTTGATACAGCTGAGTATGCTCTTTTACCTGCTGCTTTTTTTGCGCCTTTAGATTCATCTCTTCTAGATTTTAAGCTTTGAGATTTTTTGCCTTTTCTAGCTCCTAAAGATTCGTCAAGTCTATCATTATATCCTTGCTTTTTAACTTTTCCACCTTTTTTCATGCCAGAACTTCCGTATGGAAATCTTACATTTGATCTTTGTCCGTTTTGTCTCATTTTTTTCCTCCGTTTCTAAAAATTTGAGTACCCTTTATACCATATATGCTCGCCACGACAAGGATCCACAAATTTGTAAACCATGATGGGAGCTGCGAGAACATGTCAAAAAATAATTTTACTTTATCCATTGCTCCCGGATCGTCCGATACCACTGCCCAAGCCAAAATTACCACGGGCAAACTTAAAATTATCAAAACTGCCTCGTCCTTCCAATCTGACTGACGGGCCTCTAAAAGTTTTCCCTGGTAAGCTTCCTTACCTTCGGCCATACGAGATGCGTGCATAAGCTGTGCATCTGACATAGCCATCTTAGTTCTCTGCTTGTTAGCGTAAATTTTACTACCAGCAGAAACGGCTAATTTAATTGCCGACAACCACATGTTAGTACCACTTAGCTTTTACAGGTTTTTTGTCAGCTCTCATCGCTTTAGTTCCTCTAACTGTAACAGTTTGAGTTTCTTGCGGGTTTGTAGCTTCAATAGTAACGCCACCTGTTTGGTAACCGTCTTTGCCAACACCTAATTCTTTTGTAACTTTAGGTTCTTTGACATACATCGAGCCTCTTTGCCAATCTTTATCCATAATATTCTCCTTATTGATTATTATACTTAATTTTTCTTAAAGTTTCTACCAAAATCGTTTCTTTTGCTTTGATCAGCCATTTGTTGTCTCTCTAAAGCAGCATCTGCTGACATAACTTGTTTGGTAAGCGAAGTATCTGCTCTTAATTCAGCTAATTCTTCGTTTTGGTCCTGTCTATCTTCGAACTGTTCTTGGTTTTGCATAGCTCGCATAGTATCTAAGCTAATTCTACCTTCATCATAAGCTTTTTTAGCTTCGTTTTGTCTAGCTTTGATGTCTAGTTCTCTAGATTTTAGTTTAAGTAATGGATCACCACCTAATTCACTAATAATTTGTTCTTCTTCCTTCATATAATCTCTAACCATTTCAGAAATTAACACAGCTTTTCTAGAATTAATTTTATTTGTAAGCATTGTTACTTGTTGAACTAGTTGTTGGTTCTGTGGTTGTTGTTGTAGCATCTGTTGCATCTGTTGTGCTTGTGCTAATTCTTCTTGGAACTCTAATTGTATTTGTTCTTGAGCCATTAAACTAATTCTTTCTAATATATTTTTTTGTAATGCACCCATAATTGTAGGTGAGTTCTGTACCATATTAGATTGCATAAAATTTAAGTGTGAATCGATGTGAGCTTTGTGATCTTGACCAGGAAAAGCTTGAAAAGGTTTCATACCCATTGCTGCAATTTCTTCTAATGCAGGGTCAATGGGTTGAGGTTGTTGCGGTGGAGGTAATATCGCGTTGATATTTTTTACCCCGACCGCTTCATACATGGATCTGTACGCTTGGTACAAATCATGTATCTGAGGATTCGATTGTGCTAATTGTAGCTCCATTTGAGCCATAGAAATTCTTTGTGTTTGAGAAAAAATGTTAGGATCAGCAACCGGAAGTATATCTACCTTCTCATCAAAGTCTGCAACCTTAACATTTCTAGTAGCACCAGGAACATCGTAAGGATATTCTTGTGGTAAGTAAGTTTTAAATACTTCTGCTAATAATCTAAATTCATGTTTAAGACCAACGTATAGTCTTTTGTGGATTGCGGACATAACTCTAGAGCCACGTTCTAAAAGTGCAACTGTAGTACCGACCGCGGCTTGTTGATTCATATCTCCAACTTGTGCATCTGCAATACTTGCAAATCTTTGACCTGCATTAACTACAACTCCCATTAATTGTAAAAGAGTTTGGTCTGGTCCTTTAAAAGGTAATTGCATAAACTGATCTTTGATATTTCCACCAGGTGCATCTACATCTCTAAACTCACCAGGTTGTAATGGCTGTGCATCATCTCTAATTCTTATACCTCTAGTTTTAAAACCAGCTGGTAAATTAGCTAAAGTTCCTGCATCTAATAATTGTCTTAATGCAGAAGTTGCTGTTCTAGTTAAACCACCAATCATATGAATTAAACCAAAACCATAAAAACCTGTACCTGGTAAAAATTTATATTGTACAAAGTATTTTATTTTTTGTTTAGTTGGATCATCTTCTGTGTAATTTCTTCTAATAGATAAAATTTCATTAGTAGATTCTAAAACAGTTATAATATATGGAAGTTTAATTCCTGTTGGCTCACCATCAGAACCCATGTCTTCAAAACCTTCTAAGTCTAAATCTGTATGTATTTCTAAAAGTGTGTATTGATCTTCTGCATTTCCATCTTTAGAAATTCCTTCTAATCTTAACTCTGCATCTTTAATTTGATTTTCTGTAACAGGAGGTTGTCCAATATCTATGTCTTTGTAAAAACCAGAAACTTGTTGTTTTCTAATTTCATTTTCTGACATTCTTAAAACATGAACAATTGCTTCTGCGTCTTCTAATGAGTTAGCCGAATAAGGTACAACTAAATCATCTGCTTGTACAAATTTAGAAACAGCTCTACCTAGAAGATCATCATAATAAATTTTCTTAAAGGTAGAACCTGAGAGGGGTAGATAAAAAAGCATTTGATCAAATTCAGGTTCATACTCTGGCATTTGATCCATGATTTGATAATTCATAAAATCTTTTACTCTGTGTGCTTGGTCTTGTTTTTCGTTAGTCACATCTCCTAAAATTTGTGCACGTACTGGACCATCAGCTGGTAATAATTCTTTGTAAGCTTGCGCTTGAAATTGTGTAACCGCTTCAGCAAGAACAGGATGGTTTACACCACTTGCTCCTCTAAAAG
>Ga0208544_10002155_pt1 | contig 13062 bp, 14 predicted proteins | sample DEB08_DNA_9_FD_184526 | JGI IMG/M metagenome (GOLD analysis project Ga0208544, IMG submission 184526) | Aqueous microbial communities from the Delaware River and Bay under freshwater to marine salinity gradient to study organic matter... | ecosystem: Environmental > Aquatic > Marine > Coastal ...
TCATTGACTCCTTTAGCCATGGCTTTTAGCATGAATTTCACTAAACCAAAAACACTACTTAAATCACAGCCAATGATTTCCTTGCAGTTAACGGTATTTGTTCTATTGACAAAGGATTCAACAATGTGCTGGGTTGCCGTAACTGCTAAAGCGATAGCCTTTTCTTGGTCTTTATTCCTGCGAAATGCTTCTGCTCCGACCGCCATAGCAGCGCCCCAAAGCATGCCACATTGATGCCCCTGATTGGCTATACCACCAGCTAATGGATTCATAGCTATTTCTGCCGTTTCCTTAGGATGTCCATAAGCCCGATTCAATAGATGGGCAAAAGTTCGGGAACAGGTGCCGCATTTACTAAAAACTGCTTTTGCGTCTTGTGGGGTATTTGTTAGCTTGTCCATCTTGTTTGATTTAATAATACTCGTTATACAGATTAAGTATAGTCTATGGTTATTCTAAATAGGTCTGTTTTTTTTTATGTTTGTTCTAGTTTTCAATAATTTCTATCGTGTATCTGCCTGTACTAACCTGACCTGATTTTCTACAATCAAAACTCCCATCGCAGTCAGCATTTTTATCCGATAGGAGTACGCATATCCAACCGTCGGTCGTCTCGTAGGTCTCTAAAACCAATCTACCTTGTGTGTCTCGGTAAACCTTTTCCTTTCGGTCGGCATATTTTCTGGTTCCATCAAAATAGGCTACCTGATATTGGCTGGTGTATCCAATTCTAGTATAAATGGAATGCTTAGTGGCACTTGGACTGGATTTGAATTTTTTAGGTAGGTTGGAAAGTTGAAAAGCGCAAACGCTGCTCTTACAAACCCCATCCTGCCTAGTCCAAACGCTACCGTTGTAAGGAGCGGAGGAGGCCAGTTTTACCAAACGGTTATTGTTTTCCACTCGAAGGGAAATACTTTCCCCACAACCATTTTTGGGATTGGAAGGCAGGTCACACCAGATACCTGTCAGGTTATTTCCTGCAACTGCCCCACGGAACACGTTCATCGGAACTTGCCCATCAAGGGTTTCGAAGGACCACCATACTTCATTACCTTTTTGTCGGATTTCATAACAACCGTTGGTATCGGATAACCAATAGCCTGTCAGCTGAGCATAACCCAGAAATGGAAAGGATAGCGTAAGGATAATCAATAAAGATTTCATAATTAACTTTTTTAAAACAATGTATTTACAATTTGTTCGCACTAAAACTACAACTCGGATTTGTCAAGTTCCCTACAAATGTTTTCTTTTTGGGATCGTAAGTACCCGTCCATATTTGCTGGCCATAATCTGGAATGGTACGAACCATCCTGATGCTTTTCCCAGTTATTGTTCCTTCCAGCGTTCCAGTATTTTTATTGGTCGGATCTATCAAATGACCTTTTGAAAGTACCATTGGGCTCTTGCGAGGTAATCGCCCACTTTGCTGTTGATGTACCGCTACAAGCGGACCAGCTCCAAGTACCAACTGGTGAATAATCGGCCGTGCATGATCCTCTTGTCCAAACCCTGCCATTATAATTCCCCTCTTGTCCAATTTTTACCATTTGGTTATTGGATTCGACACGGAGAGATAACACACCATTGCCAGACATATTACCCCCAGGTACATCCGCCCATTTGCCATTAGACTTGTTACCCTTTGAGAAGTGCTACAGTAAAATTCGTATTTTTTCGATAGTTTGGCTTAAAAAATTAGTGCATAGCCCAGTTACGGACTCATTTTTTAGGTTAAAATAGCGGAAAAAGACGTTTTTAATGGAGTATTTATTAAAGGGTAACAAGTCTATTAATGATATCCTTCACTTTTAGCCCCGTAAATACATTGATTACTCTTGGGCTATCATCCATGCTCCAATATATTTCGTTACCTACCTGTCGGACTTTGTAACATGCCCCAATGTCGTCCGTCCATTCTCCTGTTAGTTGCGCAAAACAGGCTTGACTTAGGGCGATAAAAAATATGATTGAGAAAAAATTTATTACTAATTTCATAGGGCTAAAATTTTAAATTTTAAGAAATTCAATTTCGGGTTGCACTTCAATTCCTGTTTTTTATCAATAATTAGGATTCACCGTAGTAATTCTTGACTTACCGTAGAAGTAGTTGTTGCTTTTGTCTTTATCAAAAGCATCGAAGCCTGTTCCTTCACATTTCGCAAAAGCCTTTATATACATGTTAACCCAGTCAGGTTTTGACTTTCTAAAAGGTTAGGTACAAAAAGAAATGGAGCTAAAACCAGTATCAAGAAAACATTGATTTTTTTCATAATAAAAAAGTATGATTTTTCTCAATTTGAACGATGACTTTAATTACCTCCAAAGCGTAAAATTACCGTTTCGGGTGACACGCATGTAATGAATAAATTATAGGCTATTTTACTATAAAATTAATTCCCATCATTTACTTTCCCCGAACCAGTTATCGTCACATCAATAGTAGGATTCCCTTTATAGTTCACATCACCACTTCCTGCAATGTCAACATTTAAGGAATTATTGGCAGTTAAAGACACATCACCCGAGCCATCAATGTCAATAATGGCATCATCTACTATAAGGTCATAGTTTCCAAAATTGCCTGAACCATCAATTTGCAGGTCTAATACATTTGCCAGTCCTTCCAAAGTCATATTTCCAGAGCCGTCAATATCTGCTAGAATGCTGGTAGCATCTAAGTCTAATTGTATATTTCCAGAGCCATTTATACCTAAGGTTATCGTTTCTACCTCAAAATTATTTTGCCCTTCAATATTACCCGAACCATCTATTTTTAAAGAATTGATTACGGGCATCGTAATACGAATGTCCAATTGATAATTGCCATTGCAATTTTCGCTTAAATCTATTTCCCAAACATCATTTTGGACCTCTAATTCCAGGAGGTCTATAATTCCCTCATGCCCTTCTGCTACTACTGAAAATTCATTGCCTTGAGTTATTTGTACATCTGCAGCAAGCTCCAATTCTATACCTGTAAATCCATTAATAGTCAAAGTGCGGGTAATAATATCCCCTTTAGGACAATTACCAAAAAAATCATCATCATCATTACAATTGCATAAGAAAAGGATACACGATAAGAGAAGGAATAGACCACTCAATTTTTTTGTACTATTTTTCATGTTTTTGATTTTTTTAGCAATAAAATTTATGGATTTATCAAATTAAAGTCACACCCAACCAATTTACGAACCTAGCTACTGATAATTAGTGATTTATATCAACAAGCATAATGATTTATGTCAGTTATCCTAATCGATTTTTGGGGCATTATAAAGTATGTTGAAAAAAATAAAAGCAGTATTAGTGCTTCAAAAAAAAGAGTGGAAAACCCTATTTTTGTTGTGGATTACTGTGTTAGGCATGACCGCAATTTTAAATTGTTCTAATGCATTCCTTTTTAAAAGATTTATAGGGCAAATAAATCCAGTAATAGCGATGGTCTTTAGTGGAATAGTAGGCTTTTTTCTTTTGTCTATTTTATCGACCATGGAATGCTTTGTTATTATTAAAAAAGCAAATTTAAAAGCAACGATTCGTTATTTTTTGCTGGTAATCGTTTTCCCAATTATAGCCATTTTAGTGGATTTAAAAATGGTCTTTTCTGCAGATATAAATATTCTCTTTCCCGAATCGTTACTGTTTTATCCCACTATCGCTTTTTTGGTAGAAATCTTATTTCATATTTTGCCACTTTCCGTTTTGCTGTTGATGCTTAACTCAATTTTCAAAAAAGAAAACCAACAAAAAAGAATTTGGGTTGCCCTCTTATTAGTCGCCCTTTTAGAACCAACTTTTCAAATATTAATGGATGATTACCTAATTTGGGCGATGTGGCTTACTTGGATAAACCTTTATTTATTCAATTTGACACAGCTATTGGTGTTTAAAAAATATGGATTTATTCCGATGTATATATGCCGACTTGTCTATTACCTGATATGGCATATTATCTGGGGTTATTTTAGGCTGGAATTGCTTTTTTAATGACAAAAAATTGGAAATTAATACAGTATAGGATGAGCATTATCATGTTGAAAGGGTGAGAATTATCATCTTAAAGGGCTATTATCTCGACTAAATTGATGGACTAAAAGGAGAAGTGTATGGAACGTGAATAAAATTTTCATTAACTAAGTAACGCTGGAAAAATAACTTGAACAACTTTAATTCGTGGGGGGAATAAATTCGTGGGGAATTAAATCCAAAATGTCCAACTTATTTTTTTTCCGTTACTAAACAAAAACAATTATGAACGGTGCAATTTTTTTCGCAAGTAAATATGGCAGTACGGAACAATATGCCAATTGGATTAGTGAAGCGACAGGTTTGCCTGTATTTAATGTGAAAGATGCCAACGCTGACCCATCGAAGTATGACTTTTTGGTGCTAGGTTGTCCCATAATATATTACAAGTTACTCAATCGCAAATGGATAAAAAGGAACTTAGCAAACATTGAAAACAAACCGGTAATCTTGTTTACGGTTTCTGGTGCCCCAGGTGGGTCGAAATTGGATGCTTGGATTGGTGATAGCCTTCCCAAATATTTGATTTCACAAATGAAACATGTGGCGTTGCTTGGCAGGCAAAAACCAGCCGAACTCACGTGGTTTGACAGGATGATGTTGATAATCGCTGCTATGAAAAACAAAGACCCCCAAGCCAGAAAAGAAGAACTGCACGGATTTGATTACATGGACAAATCCAGTATTGAACCGATTGTAAAAATGGTTAAACAATTCCAATTAAGTGGGGTGATAGCATAATTCAATTTTTAGATACCCACACTTTTTACCGTAGTGCCATAAAAATAGCCTACTTATTTTTAAGTAATTTTTCGTTTTAAAACCTTTTCCAATTGACCAATCAAAATCCTCGTTTTTACAGGTACCTCTATTAGTATAGATGCTCCTGAAATGCCATCAACATCCTCCATTTTCTTTTTGCCTTCGGAGGAAGTGGTGAGAATGACCAATTTTTCTTTATTGGGCGACTTGCTGAAAAATCTTCGAATAGGTTTTACGGGTCTCTCTTTTTGCCAACTATAAATCAGACATAAGGCATCCCATTCCGTTAATGCGATATTTTTTAGTTCAGAAAGTTCAATAATTTTTACGAATACCTGCTTATTTTCAAAATGGCGTTTTATACCAGTTACGATAGCATCTTTGTATTTACTCTGTTCAGCGACAATTAGTAATTTGGAAGCACACACCTCCTTATTTTCATTGGAATAAACTATTTTTTTATTTACCTCTATATTTTCCAAGTAGGAAATAACCACCATTAATAGAATCAAAATAGTCGTAGATAGCTTATTTATATGGAAGGGTAAATTTTCCAATGCATTAGATTTTACGGATTTTTATTCATTTCATCTTCAATCATCTCGTCTGTAATAGGCGGGGCTCCCAAAAAGCTATAAACAGTCATTGCGTGAAAAATTATGGCAATTCCCCAACCCATCGCGGGCCATTTGGCCCATAAATATGCTGGAAAAGTAAGGAGATTAATAACTAATAAGACACCACATACAGCTAGATAAACGAATAAATGCGATTTAAACGCTCTTTTAGCGACAAGCCTCTTTTTTGCTTTTTGATAGGCTTCTGGATTGACGATGTTGCTTTTCATATTGCTTGATTTTTTTGCTGTCAATATTGACATTGCTTCAAAAATACAGCAGTAAAGAGTAGAGAAGTAATGACTTTTATCACACAAAGCCATGATATTAATCAGTTCCTTTGCGATGGGATTTATGAAGATTAAAGGTTGATTTTCTTCTGGTTTAATGGTGTAAGCTTCTCCAGAAGGACTTAATGCAATTCGTTTGGCTTTTCCATATTCCACCCGTTCTCCCCATTGTCCATTAGTCATTCATGCACTTTACTATCCTGTGCTTTTACCCATATTTTTCCATTTGTATTTAACTATCTACAGAAATTAGCGCTTCAATCTGTTGAAAAGCCCAGTTATCCAAAATTCCGACCGTCACTAAATCTCTAGTTTCTGAAAATAGACCATGAGTTTGGCGATAATCTACAATCCTTGTAGCATACCATTCTCCTAGGAATGCTAAGGCAGATAGTTCTGCTACTGTTGCGGTATTAATATTTATCACTTCTGACTCTCTCTCTTCTTCTGAAATGGAAGTAGCGTCTTCTTCTTCTTCTTCTTCTTCTTCTTCTTCTAATGTGCTAGTAGCCTCTGTATCTACAGAAATTAGCGCTTCAATCTGTTGAAAAGTCCAGTTATCCAAAATCCCTAACGTCACTAAATCTCTAGTTTCTGAAAATAGACCATGAGTTTGGCGATAATCTACAATCCTTGTAGCGTACCATTCTCCTAATAATGGTAAGGCAGATGATAGCTCCGCTACTGTTGCGGTATTAATATTTACCACTTTCGGCTCTTTACCATCACCATTACCATTATGCCCAAGCCTTCTTTTTAATTCGGTCAGCGCTGCGCCAGCATTAATCATCCCTGCACCTAGCATATTCTCATAGCTCGGATTAAGAAAATCTATCTCAGTAGCAGTTTCCTTGATGATATCAATAGTGTCTTGTGCATTTAATTGAGGGTCTAAGGAAAGTAGTAGGGAAATCAACCCAGCTACATGAGGTGCAGCGAATGAAGTTCCTGCATTATAAGAATAATTATGGGGTGTTGAGGCTAAAAAAATACCAACTCCTGCAGATCCAGCTTCGCCTCCTGGCGCAGAAATTGTGATTGAATTTTCTCCGAAATAGGAATAACTGGCTTTTTTTATATTCGCATTTATAGATGCAACTGAACATAAGCCTTTTATTTTACGATGATCTGCCAAATCTGCTTCGCTATCATTTTCCCCAAAAGCGTAACGCGACGGGTAATGAAGCTTATCAGCTATAGGCGTTTCATCAGGGCGAAAATTACCTGCACTGGTAACAATTGGGATATTTGCAGTTGAAGCATTTACAAGCGCTTCACGAATTCCTATATTTTCCCCATTTGTTGACCAACTTATATTAATGACACCTCGTTGGTCTGCCTCAATATAGTCGATAACCTCTAGTATGGCAGAAGCCCGTAATCCATAACTCTGACTAAAAGGTAAACCTGAAATTTTTACGGGTAAAACCCAGCATTCTGGAGAAATTCCTTGTATACCTATTGTTGCATTTCTTGCCTGCCCCCCAACAACACTAGCAACCCCTGTTCCATGGGCAATTTCGAGTTCTGATGGTGATTTTTCGGCTTCTGGAACATCAATATCGAAATTGAGGTCAAGACTGTCCCAATCAGGACGTAAAGCATTTTCAAGATCTGGATGATTCATTTTCATACCACTATCTATGATAAAAGTGGTCACATTAGGAGCTCCTTTTGTAACCTGATGCGCTTTTGATAGTTCAATAAGTTTGTAATTCCAATTTCTAGGCTGAGTAGTAGCATCCTCAAATTCAGTTACATTAACTTCTCGATTGGGTTGAAAGTCTTCATAACCTACTTCAGATGGTTCAGCAAAACGTATCTCTTCATATTGATTGATTGCTTTTATTTTTTCGATAACAGCATGAGTAATATCAAAATCCTTTGGCCACTGTTGAAGTTCTACTATATAAAATCCCACTTTAAAATGTCCTCCTTTTACCACAAGACCAAGGTCTGAAATTATACTCAATATTCGTTCTTTAGGTGTATCCCGAGAAAACCAAAGATCAATGGTTCCAGGCAAGAAGTATCGAGTGAATCCTTCATTGTCTTTTAAAACGGGAAATACCATTCCGTTAAAGGTTTTCTTTAACTCATTTGGGGATAAATCCTCTTCAAAAGAACGAGGAACAATGACACGAATCAGCGCTTTTTTTCCTGTTTTTATCGCTGTATATCCCAAATTACTAAGCTTGTCAGGTGATTCAAATTCATCTTTAGGTTGCAGAATGAACTGGTCAAAGATAGGTTCAAATGTTTTAGACTTACCTGTTATTTTATCTGTTAATTCAAAAGGGGCGATAAAAAAAAGTTGTTCAAGGACTATACGAGGTAACTTACTAACTGCTTCTAATTCGTTTAAGGAAAAGTAGGGTCGTCCTTTTTCGAGCACTTTAATTTGCTCTTCCTCAAGATTCGGAATCCTTTTTAATTGGCTGCGTGTTATCTGATTTGGATTAACACGGTAATTTTCCAAATTTTCTCTTTTGTTAAAAAGCCAAATGATTTTCTCTTTTTTCAAATTTACATTAGAAGCTATTTTATCCAAATCCAACCCCGAGCCATTAGAACGAAGGGCAAGTTTAGCTTTAGCTTCATCAATAGCTAAAAAAAAACTAAGCCGCTGTGCTAACGTTAAAGGTTTAGTTGTTGAACTCATATCATTAGATGTTTTATGGTTAAAGATAGGGAAACAAAAAAAAATAACATAAACGCTATTTATTCGATGCCCGTTACTAAAAGGTTGGACAGTGATTTTGTAACGGCTAGATGTGTGCGGTGCGGCATCAAATTTCGAGCAATTAGTCCCGCTGAAATCAATGTTGCTGGTGAAGATCCACTTGTAGTTGTATGCCCATTAAGACCTATAGTTGGTACCTCAACACCAGGTGCAAAAATGTTGACTTCGGGGACAGCACAACAATAAGGAATAACTTGTCTATTTGAGTCAAGTCCAGAAACCGCTAAGACTCCATCGAGCCATGCTGGAAAATGTAATTGCTCTGGTCCGTTATTGCCTGCGGCTGCAAGTACTATACATCCTCTTTTCAATGCTGTTCGAATTTCATTTGAGATAAGGACAGAACCTTTAGTTGTACCAAAGGGGAGTACAATAATATCTGCCTTCATTTTTAAAAACCAACGAATAGCATTTGCTATATTTCTCTCATTTTTGCTGTATCCTTGAGTACCTAATACTTTCCCAAAAAGAAATCTAGTATTCGGAATAAGCCCTTTAATCCAACCATTTCCTTGTCCGATTAAAAGGGAAGCATTTTTAGTTCCATGTCCTGTCCTATCCTTTAAATTGAGACTTTTAGAAAAATCTTTTGCAAGAATTTTTGCCCCTTTGAATGTTGGATGATTCCACATCAAACCTGAATCTGCTAATGCTACAGTTACCTTTTCTGTATCGAATGAAAAGGAATCGCTCAAAGAAAGAGCAATGCTTTTGGATTCCCAATTGAATGATTGCAACCATGTCAAGAGGTTTATTTCAGGTTTATTCTTCCTATTTGTCATGGAAGATGAGTTTAAAGATAGTGGGTCAGATTTGTAAATATAAAAGTCAACAACACTTTGAATATTGAGCGTTAAAAGAGACCACAAATGGACTAGACCCACTACCAATTTAAGGATAAGGAATAACCTAACCTCTCATCCTTAGCTATTTCTTCTAGGGACGAGAAGGAAGGAGTTTAACCAACTATTTGTTGTTATTAATAATAATAATAATAATATTGGTTAATGAAATTTCCAATAATACTGAATATAGTAGTGACCACTATAACCATAGAAATGGGCAGTCTGGATGGGTGACCGTGGATTGCCCCATCTACCATTGGAATAACGCCAGCGGGTAGACATACTCAATGCGGTACATCTTGTAGTATAAGGTGGAAAAATATCATCTGCAAAACATCTCTTTAACCAGCTAACAAATTTGCTAATAATCCACGATACAGCTCTTGCAATTGCTCTAGCTATCTTAGATCCAAGATATCTTTCAAGCCATTTTTCAATGGCTTTTTCAATGGCGGCTTTTACACTAGCTTGGACAGATTTCCAAACTTTGTGTAAAGCAGTAGATAAACCGCCCCAATCTTTTTCTGCAAGCAAAAATGTTACGGAATAAGTTTTCGGCCATTTGTCACCTTCTCGGAGACTAAACACTTCATAGCGCCATCTGTCTCCATAAGTTTTTGATTCACCGTCATCAAAACTATTCCCAATTCTTTTTTCAGGAATTTTCTTAGTATCACCATCTTCATCTACACTAATACCAGCAAGGGCTATTTCATCATCTCCCAATTCTCCCCACCAACCTGAACCCGTTTCATCAACACACTTCACCTTTCTTATCCAAAGTCCCAATTTGTCGGTTACTGCAAATTCTTCAAAGTCAGCTTCTTCAAAGTCAGCTTCTTCATTCTGGTTATCTGTTTCTTCTGTATGTACAGACCCCCATATTTCGGATAGTTTTTCTGAATTATAGATATCCGATTTTTCCGCAGCTTCTCGTGCGGATTCGAAATCAGTATGTATGTTTTCAAATCCTTCTGGTAGAGAAGTTGAAGGTATCAGCAGCCCATTTGCAGTTGTGGTAATCTGACTAATAGGTACGTTGAGGGTTGGTATCCGAACACCTAATAGTTTTTTATTAATGTTAAGTGGTGTCAAACCTTCACTGAAGCGTTCAAAGCCCCCAGCCGCTCCAATGTGTACAAGTGGTTCACGTTGAGCTGCACGACCAAACATCACCATTTGAGCTGGTCTTGATGCCGAAAGTAGGGCATTTGCAGTAGACAAATAACCTTCACGGCTATTCACAGGCATAGATTGAATAGCTTGGCTAAAAATTTCTTCGACTGAATTCTGCCTGATTTGGGCATCAGGATTGGCAGCGGTAGCTGCAAATGAATATTTTAATGCGCCCAAAATATCATCTGCAATTTTTCGAATTTCACTATTTTCAGGTGGTTGGACACCATTTTCAATTAGTGGTTCTTTCATAATTATTGTTTTTAGGGAAAAAATAAACCAACATTTTACATTTTAACTAATTTTAATATATTATTAATCAATAAAAATGTTAATTTATTTAATATACTCGGCTTGGGTGAAAAGTGATCTTATTTTCGATTTGTAGAAGTGCCTTTTCTAATTAATTGAAAATCAACGGTAAAAGTTTTTTAGTAGTAAAACACCTTTTTACAAGATTATCTTTTTGCCCTATTCGGAGCATAATATTCCTATGGTTAAAAAATATTTAATTCATATATTATCAATGAATTAAATTATTGAAAATAAACTGATTGCGTTACCTATTTGAAGGATGATACTAGATTTGTTTAATTTTAGTAATTAAATTTTTTTAAAAACTGCTCGAAAATCGCCTTCTTCCAACAAGTCTTGGACAACCTTTTCTATTGTTTCAAGATTACTATCTTTGACTAAAATTAAATGTTTCGCCCAGAAATAGCTACCATGTAAAAACGCTCCATTTTTTTGATGTTTTATAGCTATTTCTTTGATGCCAGCATACGTCAAAAAGGACGAAATATATTGTTCATCATTATCTAGATAGACTAAGATATCTGCAAGACCTTTCAGCTGTTTAGGGCTATTATCTTTGAGGTTAGTAGAATTATAAATTTGTATTACTTTCAGTTTCATAAGCATCCTAATAGTGAACTAATATTACAAAATTGAATACTTTTATTCATCAGTTCAATACGTATCCTACGAACGGTTAGAGACATTCCACAAGCGGTAAAAAAAGCAGAATAATTAGCGTTTTAAAGATGATTAACCATTTCAAGAAAAGCATTTCGCTTGCGTCGAGCAACAGGAACACTTTCTCCATCTGTCATGAGAATTGTGCCTTCAACTAAGAATTTTTTCATATGACTAAGATTAATCAAGTGTGACCTGTGTGGAGAGAAAAAACCCAAAGGCGTAAGAATTTTTTGAAACATCCCGATGCTATAAGAGCTTATAATATTTCGTGAATTACGAATAACAACACAGGTATATCTATGAAGTCCCTCACATCTAATTATATCATTGACTTTTAAGAACTCAATTCCTTCCATAGTTGGGATGTTAATAACATTATTAGGGGAGTGATGATGAAGTAATTTTTGGAGTAATTTTTGGGTTTCTAATTGTTCTCGTCGCAGTTGCAGCCAGAATTGAGTGTGTTTTACAACAGCTACTAAGTTTTCTTTGGTAATTGGCTTTTGAAGGTAGCTGCTAGCTTGAAAATTGCTATTTTTTGTGTTTAGTTTTGGAGAGGAAGATAGTAAGATAGTTTCATAGTTAGCTTTCAATTGATCATATTGGTACCCATAATGATTCATCGCCATCTCAGCCTCTGAGAATACTAATTCAGGGTGGGTATCTTGAATTAATTTTGTTGCTTGTTTATTTGATAAAGCGACGCCCTTAACTTCGACTTGAGGACAATATGTATTTAGCTGTTCTTGTAACGTCTCTATGAACTGAGAATCTTTATCTATTAGTAAGGTAGATATCTTCTTCATGTTAATCAGATTTTTGGTTATTTCGGAACAAAAGAGTGAATTGTCTCAGCATAACATTCGTCAATACCTTTTATTGCACCACCATCTTTTAGCAAATAAATTTCAGGAATTTCAATAGTATTTAACGCAATAGCTCTTTCCTGACTAAGCACCTGCTTATTAGTTGTTTTTTGTTTGTTATTTTCTTTTTTTTCGTAGAGAGTAGCATGCTATTCCGTTTTTCAATAAGTTGATAAAAGCCTTTATTAAATCATCTTAAAGATAGATTTTGACCCTATTTAATCTGGAAGATATAATTGATAAATATTTTATTTATATTAAATGGCAAATTATAACTATTCACCTTTTCAGCGAATGACTTTCATCAATAAAATTAAATGATTTTTGTCAATTTGAAGAGGGTGGGGTTGGGTACTGATTTAAGTAACTATTGTATCCTATTAAGGTATTTGCCGCTTGCTGTTCTATTACCATCTTTGGAAGTTAGGCTACTGATTTACTATGAAAGCATTATTGACCCTCCTTTTGATTTGAACATCCTATTTCGTGGCTAGATGATGGGCTGTCTCCTTATTCCTTTCCAACAACCATGGAAAAAGTTAGAATCAGACCTTATGTAACAGCCCATCTCACCTAAAATAACCTTATACTTTTATCATCTTTTTCCAAATACTTCCATCTTTGGTGGTGTACGAGAATAATATGGTAATTTAGCGTTCAAAATAGAATATTATGAAAACGAGTAGTTTAGAATTTGACGTATTAAAATCCAGCCAATTTTGTGATGATCCATGGTGTAGACTGTATCAA
>Ga0208544_10002163_pt1 | contig 13024 bp, 16 predicted proteins | sample DEB08_DNA_9_FD_184526 | JGI IMG/M metagenome (GOLD analysis project Ga0208544, IMG submission 184526) | Aqueous microbial communities from the Delaware River and Bay under freshwater to marine salinity gradient to study organic matter... | ecosystem: Environmental > Aquatic > Marine > Coastal ...
ATGAATTTTTATCCAGTACTTATGATACTTACTTCCTTTCTCCCATGGAGAATAAGGTCGTTTCTTCCTCTTCAAAATATTTACAGAAGCTGATTCTATCTAATGTTTTTTTTGCCTCAGCTGGAGTGAGCTTCTTGGTGGCTACTAGATCTCCAGGAGCATCTTTGCGGTACTTAAAACGCTTCTTTTCTATAAGATCGTAGTGGAAAAAGTCCGAGAGATTCTCTTTTGTCTTTAGCTCTTTCAATCGCTGAAGCAGCTCCTTCTTCCGCTTTTCCTTTTCATAGATCAGCTGATCCGTGTCCATGTCAGCATACTTCTTTAGGGCGTAATAGCTTTTCTGGCGGATGCAGTAGCGCTTACTCGGACAGAATTGACACCACCCTCCGGGTCTACCAAAAGATTCTTCAATAATGTTTTTCTCAACAGCTCTCTCGATGCGAGCTTTCAACCTTTCTACGTAAAGCGTGCCCATATAAACATGGCGATTCACCGCGTCATGCTGCGTATTGAGAATCGCAAGCTCAATCTGCTCGATCTTCCAATCATTATGCCTATTCATGACAAGCAGCGCATAAGCTAAAAGCTGATCATTGTTTTCAGCTACGACATAGCTACGCCCCGTCTTGTAGTCGATGATATGCAGAGTCTTGGAATCTTCGTCATATCCATAGACGTCAGGTGTGCCCTGTAAAAACTCTGCATCAATCTCCATCTCAAGGTGCTGCTCTTTGAAGAAATAGATACACCGCGATTTAATCTTTTCAAAATATGCTTGGCACTCCGTCTCTTTATCAGTGAAGAGTTCTTGCTCCAATCGCTTATGCTCGTCAGTTCCTTTTTTCAGATAGGCAAGCTCTTCAGGAGTTTTCTCCTCTTTTGGAAGGTGTCTCCATAGATTGCAGTGTGTATACCGAGAGATACTCGATGGCCGAAATGCTATTTTATCTGTCATAGTTTCCCCTTAACGATTCTAAGGCTTCATTATATAATGACCTCAAAGATTCGTTAAGAACAAAGGGGGGAATTTTGGAAGATTCAAGAATAGTAGCAATGACAAAAACACCTGAGGATGAAAACTCTTCTGAGTCTCAATGTCTCGATAAGCTTTATGCAGCACTCGCCAAAGCGCAACTAGAAATGCTTCCAGCAAAAACGGGCAGCAACAATCCTTTCTTCAAAAGTAAATATGCCGATTTAGCTTCGATCGTAAAAGCTTCAAGAATTCATTTAGGGACAAACGGGCTTGCGGTAATACAAAGGATTGTTAGGAATGGCTCTGCTGGGATGACACTTTTAACAAGGCTTTGTCATGCTTCAGGGCAGTGGATTGAGTCAAGTATGACTGTGAATCCTCCAAAGCAAGATATCCAGAGCTTGGGATCTTACCTGACATATCTCAGGAGGTATACTTATAGCTCAATTGTTGGAGTGGTGGCTAGTGAGGAAGATGATGATGGCGAGGCGGCTATTGGAAGGGAAAATTAATATCTAATGCCAAACCCATTTTTAAATGCCCTTGATAAGCTTTTTATACACTGATCAGCACCAAATCCCTCTGCTGTAATAGTTAGGTTATCCTTATAGCAGATCCCCATCGACATTAATTCAAGAGCTCCCATAGAAGGAAACAACCAAAGTCTATCCTTATAGCAAATTTTTACAGAAAGACCTGTAAATCGATATATATTGCAAATTCGAATAATTTCTACGGATGGTCGACAATGGATCCCACATTTATTACAAACAGTAAACTTTTTTCTACACTTCTTTGAAGGAAGTTCCGTCTTTCTTTGGAAGAGTTTGAAAAACCTCTTAACCTCCTCAAAATGCACGTAATATCTCCCCCTAACCTTTTTTGATTCTAGAGTCCCACCTATTACAAGCTCTTTATGTAGGCCTATCATTTCAAGCTCTTCTGTTGAATAGTGGTCTTTTATTTCTTCAATAAATTTCGCCTCTTCCTGTTTATAGAGCTCTAAATTTTTTTCAGAAATTCTATGTCTTCCGTTTTTGCCTTTCATGGATTTAATCTTTCCTCTCAAAATATACTGGTAAATAGTATCAACTTCTAAATTTAAAATACCTGCAACTTCTTTTACCGAATAGTCTTTTGTTTCCTTCATATAGGACCCTCTGCTTCATTCAATTAAGACAAAGCAAAAGCTAGCACAACATCAAACCTGACAGCACATTCGCTGTCAGGTTTGATGTTTTGTTAAGCTATGAAAAATAAGAAGAAAAATCCAGGTAAAAAGTGAAATTTTGATTCCAAAACTGACGAGATATCAATTTGAGGCAGAAACAAGAAAGCCAGAAGACTCTTTACAAAATCCTCTGGCTTTAAGTAAGGTTATAAGTGCGAACCATCACCTTAAGAGGTTTCAGATCATAGCAAACACTTTCCTCACCGTCAACAAAAAGTCTTCAAGAGACAAAAATCATCTCCAGAGTGGAGGTGTTTTATGAGCTGCGCTGAAGCTAAATATGCTCAAGCTTTTGATCCACTTAAGCGTCCCCAGTACGACTGGAAACGGAAGAAAAAGCTCACTACAAGCCACCCTAAATATACTATGGCTTGGCTAACAGCAAACGCTAAGCACTTTGACTCCTTAGATTTTTTGCACCTAGTGCTTCTTACCTTGTTTTGGACGAAGAGAAATATTTGTCATTCTTTTAAAGAAATCTCTCAAGATTGTGGTCTATTCGACGATCATGCCTCTGTTCTCCTCATGAAAATGCTCGAATCTCTCGGGATTTTAGAGATCAAAAATCAGGCTTATAAGGGTAAATACCGTGGGCGCAACTGGTATAAGCTGACCTATAAAGGGCAAAAACTCCTCAAGATGATCCTCAATAAGGCTTTTAAAGGAACGCCTGTACCTGTCGAAGCCCTACCTATAGAGATCAAGAAGAACTATCCGAACTTTATCAGAACGGCGCCAAAAAAATCGAAGGTTTCGGAAAAAAGTAAATCTTTCTTTGAAAGTAGTAAACATTTTTCCAAGGACATAACTAAATCCTTACTTCGTAAGAATAATAAAAAATATATGCTAGAGCAGACTGCCGCCTGCGGTTCATTTTCTTTTGAGAATAAGGTGAGGATTTCTCGTGATTGGTCTGTTTGGGTACCCTCTGCTTTTGATTCAGGAGCTTTTTTCACACAAACCCTCGGTAAAAATCATTTCAACTTGATCAATCAGGCTCAGGAACGGTTCGAAACACCGGAGTACAAAAGACGTAAAGCGCTTATAGCTGAGTATGATAAGTTCAAAACATGTGCTAGACGGGAAGTTTTCAAGGTGTTTGGATTCAGCAGGCAATACGACAAAGCCATGCACATCGGCATCTGGAGAATTTTGGAGAAAGAGCCGATTGAAAAGATCGCTAAAGCTCTGGGACACATGCAGAAAAAGGTCTCTAAGCGCAAATATCGGATGAGAAACTTTGTCGGCTTTTTCACCCACCTGATGAAAAATCCTGGAAAAATGGGCTATAGCGCTCACAAAGCAGAGGTTTATCGGGATGCTATCGACGGCAAGAAGACCGCGGGGACAACAAAGCTGCTGAGCGGCCAAGTCTGCGCTGAGTTTGTGGCTCTTGTCAAGGAACTGGAGTCGAAGACGGGAGAAAAAGTTCCTCAAAAGACGTTGAGCTGGATGCTGAGCCTGGGAGATTCTCAAGTGTGGCTCAAAGCGATCCAAGCGGTAAAATTTAGAAGAAATCTCGATGAGCCTAGGACGGTGAAGACTAAAACTGAAAACGTCTATGAAAAGCGCAAGAAGACCGAGACCTGGACGACAGAGGAAGCGGTAAGAGATTCTGAGGGAAATCTCGTGAGAGATGAAAACGGAAAAGTCATGTGGCACCGCGTTGAAAAAACTGCGGAGACGGGATTTTACGAAGAGGTCCTCATTGGGACCAAAGAGGTGCCGATCTATGATCATGGAAAAGCCCCCAAGGAAAACGTCAAATCTTGGGTCGGCCTCTGGGTATACGCCGTAAAACTAGGCTCTGTCGAGGCGATCAACGAAAAGTTTTTCCAGAAGAGAGAAGCTCCCCCAAAGAGGATGCCTCGGCTTCCAGGGTCTCCACCAAAAGAAGATTTTGATTTTGAACTCGTTGATGATGAGCCGGAGGTAGAATCATGATAAAAATGCCGCACTCCATAGATCTTGAAGAGCGTCTTTTGGGATGTATAATCAACAAACGCGAGCTTGCCAAAGAAGCGATAGACGACTTGAGCGAAGAGATTTTTTATGATCATAAGCACCGTTCACTATTTTTAAATATCAAAGATCTTATCACTAAGAAAAGATCTGTTGATATAGCGATTCTATTAGAAGAGCTGCGTAAAAGCAACGGGAGTTTTACAGCCAACGACTTTGAGTTTTTAACGGGACTTGCTCAGAAGTCGGGACTTTCAACAAACTACGAAGAGTATGTAAAAGCTCTCAAAGATCTTTCTCTACGTAGAAAGGGGATAGAGATCTGCCATACGTTGATTCCAGAGTTGGAAAAAGGAATTGAAGATACAGAGCGCTCAATCGACCAAGCGGTAAGAGGTTTTACAGGACTAGAAAAAGAAAACGCTTCCATGAGAAGCCTAGAGGAGATTATTCATGAGGAAAAGATTCTTGAAGAGCTATCTGCTCGGCAGGCGTATTATGAGAAGCATAAAAAGCGCAAGCTCCCAGAGGGTGTTATCAATACGGGGATTGCTGACATCGACAACACATTGGGTGGGCTTTATCCTTCTAGACTCTACATTTTGGGTGCTCGCCCTGGCCTTGGAAAAACAGCATTAGCTTTAAACATCTCACTCTATGCAGCAGCAACTGGACATAGCTCAGCTTTCTTTTCCCTGGAGATGAGCGAGCAAGAGCTTGTGAATCGCTATGTGTCTTCTTGCTCAGAGAAAAAGCTTTTAGACATTCAGATGGGCTGTCTTTCCAGTGAAGATTTTTCTAGTGTGAAAAAGGCCTTTGAAACACTTCAAAAGCTTCCTATAGCAATCGACCAAAAAAGCTTTACCCTCCCAGAGATACGAAGGGAAGTGCGCCGCCATAAACGAGAAAGCAATATTCACCTTGTCGTTATTGACTACCTGCAGTTGATTGTCTCCAGGGGCACAGATCGGAAAAATAATCGCTATTTAGAGGTTTCAGAGATCTCTAGAGGACTTAAGCTCCTTGCTAAAGAATTTGATGTCACAGTCCTTTGTTTATCGCAGCTCTCTAGAGAATCAGAAAAGCGGCAGAGCAAGTCACCACAACTATCAGACCTTCGGGATTCGGGCTCCATAGAGCAAGACGCTGATATCGTCATGCTGCTAAGCCGACAAGGGAACAAATCTAAGCTAGACATTTCTAAAAATCGTCATGGCCATACAGGTGTCATAGACCTTTACTTCGAAGGAAGCACAGTAAAATTTAAGGATCAATACGGGAGATTATGATGACAAACGAAGAGATTATCACAGAAGTAGTAAACGAGACCGATCTCAAAAGTCTTGAGAGTGGAAAGATCGAGGACGTTGAAAGATTTGTTAATACGATCATAGCGAATTCCGTTATAGAGCAAGGAGACTTAGAAGATGACATCGACTAAAAGCATATTCCATGAGTGGCTAAAGGAAGAGATCTCAAGTATAGGTAGACTACGTTATGCATCCCTTAAGACGAGGCATATCAACAAGATTAAAACCGAGATATTCGTCATCAATAACAATGATAAAAATCCGCTCTGCATCTTTGAGGTGGCAAAAGAATCTCTTATCACTTCGGAATACAAAACCTTCCTCCTAAATAAAATGCCATCTTGGTGCTTAAACATCCCAGGGTATGCGGTTTTATATCGCCCGAACAACGGAAACATCATTACATTCTGTGTGAGAAAGTTCGCACCTAGAGAGCGTCATGTTGGAAACTTTACCCCCGTAGAGTTTGCGGGGTTCATGGCATCAACAATCAACTTCTGTAGAAAAGAACAGACAAAGGAGAAAGCATAATGAAAATAGAAGACAAAGATATTGCATTAGCGAAAGAAGAAATAAACAAAGTGATCGAAGAGTTTTTGGGGGGACCTCCTTCAGAGTTTGAGTTTGACGATCTAGTACAGCGCAGGCTGGAAACGTTTAGCGTAGAGCTTATCAAAATACTTGATGAACCCGAGAAGACGGATTTTCTAGAAAAGTTAGCAGAGTTATTTACCGATACAGCACACCGTCGCATGGACCTGCTTACCTCGGAACTTTTAAAACTTATTAACAACCCCGAAAAGATGAAAGCGATAAGCCAACTAGCAAAAAGGAGAAGCAAGTGAGCACACAACTATTGCAGATCAAACAAGATTTCAAAGACCTGATCCCGCCACTATCGGATCATGAGAAAGCGGGGCTTGAAGGAGATATTAATCAATTTGGCTGTTACTGCCCAATCATCACGTGGAATGGCTATATTATCGATGGGCACCATCGTTATGAGATCTGTATGCGACTTAAGATAAGCTTTCACGTAGAAGAAAGAGAATTTGAAAGTCAAAATGATGCTGAAATATGGATCATAGAGAACCAGTTCAGTCGGAGAAATCTCCCGTCATTTACAAGAGCGACGCTAACTTTTGAACTTGAAAAGCGGTATAAAACAAGGCGTGGTGCAAACCAATACACCAAAGAAAGTGGATCGGTCCGAATTCGGACCGAAGCTAATCGTGACACATCTAAAGAGGCATTGCGAAAATCCGCCAAAGCTGCTGGCATGGGTCATGACACTTATGCCAGATGCAAGTTTATAGATAAGCATGCCGACGAAAAGACAAAGGAAGATCTTCACAAAAACATTAGAACTCCCAACGAGGTCTATGTAGAGCTTAAGCGAGAGAAAAAGCGAGAAGACCTTATTAAAAGAGTCGATTCTATTGAGGTCAAAGAGGCAAAGGCTCTAGAGGGGGTATATGATGTCATTGTCATAGATCCCCCATGGGATATGCACCGGATTGAGCTTGATGAGAGACCAACCGATGTGGGGTTTGATTATCCGACAATGTCGATAGACGAGATCAAAGCATTAAACATTCCCTGCGCAGAGGATTGCCATGTCTTTCTATGGACAACGCAGAGGTTTTTGCCTGATGCTCTTGAAATCTTAAAGTCTTGGGGCATGAAATATGTATGTACCTTTACATGGCACAAGAATGCGGGCATGCAGCCGCTTGGGCTTCCTCAATACAATGCCGAGCATGTTCTATACGCAAGGAATGGAACACCTCAATTTGTAGACACCAAAAACTTTCAAATTTGCTTTAACGCTCCAAGGGGGAGGCATTCAGAGAAACCCAAAGAGTTTTATGAAACGATTTGCAGGACAACAATAGGAAGAAGATTAGATATGTTTAATAGGAGAGTAATCAATGGATTTGATGGATGGGGCAATGAAGCAACAGCCTAAAACAATATACGACAAAAACTACGACACCAACCGAGCCTTTTCAGATAGGTTTGTTTCGGAGGTTAAGAAAATATTGGGTGAGCAATTTTTAATAGAGGCTCCCTTGATAGAGGATCTAAGAGAAAATACCGATGTCCGAAGTTTTGTGATGTGGCCAATTAGATATGGTTTTCGGGTTAGACGCCATTCGGATATTCATTTTAACAAAGATTTTACTATTTATTACGAAAGCCCCAAGGGGAAAGAAATTGAGGTCGAGTTTCATAAGATTCTCAAGGGCTATGGAGATTACTTTCTTTACGGTTTTGCGGACGAAGAAGAAAAGAAATTTGCATTTTGGGGAATATGCAACCTCAATGTTTTACGCGGTTTTATAGAAAACTATGCAGCCAAACACAATGGTGCTTTACCGGGGGAAATTAAAGATAAATATGCCAAAGACGGAGAGTATTTGGGAAAGTTTATTGCCTTTAAGTGGAAAGATCTTCCCGAAGGTGGTGTTTTTTCTTCAGTAGGTCTTGGTCTAGATAATCTAATGGAAAATAAAGAATCACTAACAACGGGAGAACCCCATGAAAAGTAAAAAGCTCTGCAAAGCAGACATTGAATACAAACTTCAAAACTACCTCACAAACGAGCTTGGTGTAGACAAAGAGTACTACGTTAAACTATCTAGGAAGAAAGACTCCACCAAGCTTGGAGACCTTCCAGAAACTCGCCCATTTGGTGTAGATGTTGACCTGGCGCATAAGATCTATAACTGGGGCTTTTGGAAAGGCATCCAAGCACACAAGGTTATAAACCACTTTTTAATTGCATATGGTGGTGACATCTTGGATCTAGCGCCTGAAAGGCCTAAAGACGCCGACAACTTTGCTATGCGCTACAACAAAGCAAAGAATCCTAGCAAACTAGGGAAAAAGAACCCCCCAAAAAGAAAGATGAGAACACTCAAAAGGAGAGCAAAAAAATGAGTAATAGAATAACCGTCTATGGCCACCTTGGCAAAGATGCCGAGTTTAAGGATGTCAACGGCAAGCGTATTATGGAGCTAAGCATCGCTAGCAACCATAAGATTAAAGGCAATGACGTCTCTGTATGGAGAAAGGTAACCTTTTGGGATGACTGCTACCGCACTATAGAGCAGTATCTAAGGAAGGGCTCTGCGCTAATCATCAGTGGGGAAGAGCTTCCTCCTACTATATATAACGGCAATGTTCAGTTAGCAATGACGGGGAAGGATATTATGTTCAGCCCATTTGGCCGGGGAAATAAAAAGAAGGAAGACAAAGACGCTTCAACAAGTACAGCGCAGCCTGCTCAAGAAGAGAATAGATTACCAGGATTGCCACCGTGCTGACCTGGCCAATAGAAGACGCATTAGCTCTCTCACCTGAGCAGAGCTAGTGATCCATTAACAACATGAAGGAGAATACTAATGGGAAGTGGGAGAAAGTTCGAAACAATAAACAAGAACGAATCACCAAGGTTTGTTTTAAGCGATCCTGTTGAAAAGAACTGGGAGCTGTATCAAGCCGCGGTAGAAAAATATCCTGAGAAGGTCCATCAGCTCAAGCTCAGGTATGATCAGTATCTCAAGACGCTGACACACTATAGCAAGGAGCAGCTGGGGACTGAGGAAGATCCAACGATTGAGTTTCCTGTGGCGGAGTGAATGTTGAACCAAACCGGTGGAGCTTTAGCGTAAGCCGGTTTTGGTTAATAAGTACTACTGCGTAAATATGTGCTCATGTCCTAAAAATCACCAAAAAAGTCGACCCCCAGTCGTACCTCATTTCATAGAGGAAGGTCGACAAGGGTCGACTAGGCAGTCGACCTCCAATCTTTATTTTAAAACAAGCGTAAGTTGTTTATATATAATGTTATTTATATACATATATTTAAAATATTTCATAAGAGGTCGACTCTTTGCGTCTTTCTGGGCTTTTCCTAGAAAAAACACGGAAAAAAGAAAAAGAAAGGGGGTATTAGTCGATCAGTCGACCTCTTATGAAATATTTGAACGCAAGCGCTTGTTTATGAAAGATATAACGCCCTCAAGTGAGGGTCGACTAGGCAGTCGTACCTCAGTCGACCTTATCGACCTCCAAACTTTTTTTGAAAACATAAGCGAGAGGCTAAAATGGAGCTAAGACCTTATCAAACAGAGTGCCTAGACTATGCGGACTGAAGGAAACAAAAAGGAAGAAACATTAAGGAAAGATTTTTTTGAATGATCTGTAACTATCCATTGCAAACTTTGGAGTATTATTTACTCCGTTAATGATATCATTAACAGAAAATCCTACCTTAACGTTGCCAATAATCTTGACTCCACCTCCACCATAGTTTCTAATCAGCCCTTCTTTTTCTAGCAATCCGCCAAAGTATAAAGCTGCTATTGATGAGGATGCAATCACAACCTTAGATAATTTTGGAGCAGACTTGGACGATTTGAGTCCAATATATATAGAACCACCAACTCCTAAGGCTCGAAGGCTTTCAGATTTTAAAAGATTGAATTCACGAAAATAGTTAATCATTGAAGTCCTTTAATAACTCACAAAATGTGTATATACCATATATATGTGATTTGAGTTTTTAGATTCAATAGATAAAAAATCCTCGATCACACGCTCACGTAGATTGAAATAAAGTTTTGGTTCCGTGTATACATAGAGTCGGCTGCGATAACAACGCCTACCGGCCCCATGAACTACAAGATATGGTGTGTTCGAAAGGAACTTCTTTAGAACATACTGTCCAACCTATCAAAAGATATCCCAATGATAGTCGAATACTGTAGCAAAAGTATAGGGCGATAGTATAACATGTTCGTAAGTAGGTAGTATATGCTTTAGAACATCTGCTGACTGAGGGTGATAGGGACCCAGAACCTGGGCAGCCCAAACAAGGGGGGTACCCCTATATAAGCATGCTTAAGTTTTTGTATTCAGCTTGAAACACCCCCGATTGAAAAAACGGTACTTTATCCTGAAACTCGATTTCTGTTATAAGATAGCTTTGAAAAACACAAGGAGAGTCACGCGTCATGGAAAAACAAATTGTATTATCAATGGGAAGCATTCTAAGTATCATTGCTAGTTTCGGCGTGATGTTTGCATGGTTCTATAAGCTCATTTCTAAGAATTTTGATAATCTCGATAAAAAATTAGATAAGATGGATACAGAAATCAAAGGTGTCAGGTCTGAAATGCAGGACCAAGGAAGTCAGTTAAGAGGAGACCTCAACCAAATAAGAAATGAGGTGCAAGAACAAAACAGTCAGATCAGGAATGACTTTAACCAACTTCGAAATGAGATACACCAAGGTCTTGCGAACATGCAAAACTATTTTTTACTTGGAAGAATAGACCAAAAGCTGACTATGCCTACGGAAGAAAAAGAAAAGAAGAAAAATCAAACCTAGAACCACAATCCTTTAAATAGGAATGTCTAAATTTACGAGTTTTTAAGAAAGATGGCTGAAGACGAATATATTAGCATCAATGAGGCATGTGACTATGTTGGCGTTTATAGAAAAGCGATGCATGCTTAAGTTTTTGTATTCAGCTGGAGTTACGCACGTTTTGAATATTGAATATCGTCTAAAAAATCATTTTGATGTAATCTTTTAGTCATCATTAAAATTTCAGGAGCAATCCCTATGTCTAGTCCAACTTGTTTTCCAATAAGAGGTTTACTTCCGCATCCAGAGACACCATGGCTTGTTAGCCGAGAGGTTTTTGGTCGTTTGCAGTCTACTACTGGAAGTCCTTATAGAACCTGCGAAATCACTCCACAAGATCCAGAATGGGCATTTATCCATCAGTATTTTCAAGCCTCACCTCCTTCTAACCGTGTAATTAAAAGAGTAGTATGTGTCCATAATCCTGAATTAGCACGTCTATTCGAAGCTGGGATTCCTGGAATAGAGCAGGAGGCAAAAGGTGAAGCATTTCGTCCCAAATGGGAGGGAGAAGATAACGTTCCTCTGAGAAAAAAAGTCATGGCACGTTATCAAGAAATGACAGCAGCTTATTCTCCTTTTGCAATAAAGTGGCAAAATCAACGCAAAGATACTTTTCAAAACACAAAAATTCTCCCCTTATGGCACGGAAGTAGCGCTCAGATTTGTGATTCTATTTGCCAAACAGGGTTTACATTTTTTGGAAAACATCAACTTATTCAAGAGGAAGGAGTAGGTGGTCCTAGTACAGATGTTGGGTTTTTTGGAAGTGGGATTTACTTCACCAATAGTGCCCGCTATGCAGCCGATATTTACAGTGATGGCAATATGTTACTTTCTTGGGTTTCGATGAGAGAGCCCTATCCTGTTGTAGCAGATAGACCCCATCCTCATAAACCAAGAGATATGCAGAAATTGGAGGGATTGGGGGCTTATGAGAACTATAACGCGCATTATATCCCTGTTGTTTCAGTCAATCCTAGTGATGAGACCTGTGCTGTTTACTACCCTTGTGCTGAAGGCCAGAAGCCAGCTTGGGATGAAATTGCTGTTTTTCAAAAGTCTCAAGCTTTAGCTCGCTTTTGGGTTGAGCTGGAAGTAGCCCTTGTAGGGTCTCCATCTCAATTGTCTGCGACCTTTGGAGAGCTATTGGATAAAATTCTTCATCTGCTTGACAATCCTGAAATTCAACAAGATGAAGCTTTATCAAGCCTGTTAACGGGAAAAACAGAATTTTTATTTACTGTTGCAGATACATCTCCTTTAGATGCTGAAAATTTGGCATTTTATGGAAAGATCAAAAGATTGATAGGAGATGCAGGGAAAGTGAGAGCCGTGGTGGCAAAACAGCTTGGAGCTCCTTCAGTGCAGCATCCGAGCTCAGCGTTTGGAAAAGCAGAATGGGAAAGGTATTTTGGGGACATAGGAATAGAGCCTGCTCTTCCAGCAAATATCACCGAGATCTTAAAAAGCCCTTGTCCTTATTGGCCAAGTAAGAGTATCGAGGATACACATTTGTTAATGCTGATCCCTAAAACCGTTAATGGAAAGTCATTTACGTTAAATAGCTTGAGAGAGTTGATTCAAAGACCTCAGGGAGGAGGGCAAGCGACGAATTATCAAAATTACTATGATGTGTATCCTGAGACTAAAAAAGAGTTAGGAGGGCAAGGGATTCCTGCGTCCTATTGGGCTTTGATTACCAAAGATGTTATTCCCAATAGTCGAAATAAGAACTATGCTGAGCAACAAGCCCTGATTAAGGGCCCATACGCAGTGCCAGGAGCTTTAGAGATCTCTACAGGGATCCTGATGCATCATGCAAAGACCGGAGAAAAGCTCTATCCAGAGCATCCTAATACCTACACCCGTTGTCAAGAAAAGCTTAGCAAGGGATGCCGCGTGGTGGTTGGTTCGTTTGGGTCCTCTGGCCTGTGCGTCTACGGCGGCTACTTCCTCGACGACGGCCGTTGCGACTACCTCGGCTTGGGTGGTCTCCGGAAGTTCTAATTTGGCATTTGGTCATTGGTTAATTGGGATCTGGAATTCGGTCATTAAGCCCCCGTAGGGGGCCTTGGTTGGCGAGGTGGGGAGGTCTGAGGACCAT
>Ga0208544_10002169_pt1 | contig 13000 bp, 9 predicted proteins | sample DEB08_DNA_9_FD_184526 | JGI IMG/M metagenome (GOLD analysis project Ga0208544, IMG submission 184526) | Aqueous microbial communities from the Delaware River and Bay under freshwater to marine salinity gradient to study organic matter... | ecosystem: Environmental > Aquatic > Marine > Coastal ...
GGCTCTCTCGGAACTTGGACCCTATTTTATTAGCGTCCGCATCCGTTAGTGTAGGGCCATGCCTGGCACACACATACTTGGACCTCCCTGAGGTCCTGTAAAATGACCGCGCTGCGGTCATTTTATGTTAGCCATATTAATCCCAATGTTTGCCGACCACAGGGCGGGGCGCACCAACCAAGCTTAAGCCAAAGCTGCTGGTCGCTAACTGCTTTTCTACTTAGATATCCCTGAGGTCTTGTAAAATGACCGCGCTGCGGTCATTTTACGTTAGCCATATCAATGCCAATGTTTCCGACCCAGCGAATTAGATCCAATAAAAAAAGCGGTAACGAGGGAGGCTCGTTACCGCTTTTTTTATCAGGATGGCTTGAAATAAATTTCAAGCGACGGGGCATCAGTACCCCAAAATATCCAGCATGCTGTCGGCAGTTTGTTCTTCGTTGTACACGGAGGAGACGATATTGCCTTCCTCGTCGCGGTCGATGAGAATGTGGCGGGGTGAGGGGATGAGACAGTGCTTGATGCCGCCGTAGCCCGAGATACTGTCCTGATAGGCGCCGGTGTGAAAGAAACCGAGGTAAAGAGGTTCCTTGTCTTTGGAGTTGATCATGGGCAGGTAGACCTGGCTTTCGTGGATTTCCGAATTGTAGTAATCGGAGTTGTCGCAGGTGAGACCGCCGATGTTGACGCGGCGGTATTCGTTGTTCCACTTGTTGATAGGCAACAGCACGAAGCGCTCGCCGATGCCCCAGGCATCGGGTAGCGAAGTCATGAGGGAGCCGTCGATCATGTACCACATCTCCGAGTCGTTCTGCTGCTTCTGGGCCAGGACACTGAAGATATTGGCGGTGCTTTCGCCCACCGTATACTTGCCAAATTCGGTGTAGATGTCGGGCTCGGGCACATCGGCTTCTTCGCAGGCGACGAGGATGTTGTTGACGATCTCGCGGACCATGTACTTGTAGTCGAATTCGAAGCCCAGGCTGTTGCGGATGGGCATGCCGCCACCGATGTTGATAGCGTGCAATTCTTCGTTGTGCTGCCACAATTCGCAGTACAGCTTAATGGCTTTGCGCAATTCGCCCCAGTAGTAGAGGCTGTCCTTGATGCCCGTATCCACAAAGAAGTGGAGCATCTTCAGCTTGAATTTGGGGTTGTTTTTTACCTTTTCTTCGTAAAACGGCACCACGTCGGCGGCCCGGATACCCAGGCGAGAGGTGTAGAACTCGAAGTTGGGTTCCTCTTCCGTCGCGACGCGGATACCCAGGTTGCATTCCCCCTTGACGTGCTTGGAATAGTAGTCGACCTCTTCCTGGTTGTCGCAGATAGGAATGACGTTGGTAAAACCGTCATTGATCAGCGCCACAATGCGTTGCAGGTAAGGAAGGGGTTTGAAGCCGTTGCAGATGATGGTGAGGTCTTTGTCTACCTTGCCACTGGCGTGCAACCGCAGGATCAAGTCGATATCGAAAGCAGAGGAAGTCTCCAGGTTCACATTGTGCTGCAGCACTTCATTGAGCACGTAGCTGAAGTGATTGCTTTTGGTACAATAACAATACTGGTATTTCCCGGCGTAGCCCAGGGATCGCATGGCCCGGTTGAAGAGGTTCCGCGATTTTTTGATCTGTGCGCCAATCTTGGGCAAATAAGTTAATTTCAGGGGGGTGCCGTATTTTTTGATCAAATGGATCAGCGGAATGCCATGAAATTCAAGATAATTGTCTTCGAAGTCAAACCCTTCCTGAGGAAAGAAAAAAGTTTGATCGATCAGGTCTGCATACTTATTAGCCACGGGCTGCTTTTGTAAGTGCGTTAAACAAAAATTATTTCTTGTGAGAAAACCACTGACCGCAAGTGAACCTTTGCTCGTCCGTTCAGGAACGATCTAAAGCCCTCACCTACCGCATCCAGGCGTCGCCCCACAACAACGCTAAAACGAGTTGCAAAATGCCTCGCAAATGTAACGGAAAAATGAGATTCAACAGGACAAACTTTTTCCTTAGCCCGGATTATTTTATGTTTGCCCTCTAAAGCAACCAAATATGGACCAACTTGATGCCCTTAATCAGGTAGCAGCATTTCACCGGACGTTTAAACACCCCATCGAACCGCAACCGGTTATCCCCGCGGTGGAACGCTGCCAACTGCGGGTGGCGCTGCTGCGCGAGGAATTGCAGGAGCTCGAAGATGCCATTGCGGCCAACGACCTGGTGGAGGTGGCCGATGCCCTCTGCGATATTCAATATGTGCTTTCCGGCGCCGTGCTGGAATTTGGCTTGGGCGACCAGTTCCGCCAGCTTTTTGACGAAGTCCAGCGGTCCAACATGAGCAAAACCTGCCACAACCAGGCCGAAGCCGAGGCCACCGCCGAACACTATCGCCAGAAAGGTACCGCCTGCTACATCCAGGCTTCCGGCGATCACTGGCTCGTCTACCGCGAAGGAGACCACAAAACGCTCAAGTCGATCAACTACTCGCCCGCCGATATTGCGGGAATTTTGGGGGATTAAGCGGCTGTAGCCACTACCCTGCTCACCGAAAAACCCATGCCATGCCCGTTACCCCAACGATCCTTTTTCTTGATCCGACCGAACCCGAGCTCTGGGACCGGCTGAGTGCGCACGGTTACCGTTGTGTGGATTTGCGGACGGCCCCCGCAGAGGAGGTCTTCGCGGCCTTGCCGCAGGCGTACGGGGTGGTCATTCGCAGCCGGTTCAAAGTAGATCGCCATTTTCTGGATACGGCCAGCCAACTGGCTTTTGTGGCCCGCTCGGGCGTGGGGGTGGAACACATCGACCTCGAATACGCCGCTGAACGCGGGGTGACGGTGTATACCTCGCCCGAAGGCAGCCGGGACACCGTGGCGGAACACACCCTGGGGATGCTCCTCATGCTGCTGAACAACCTGGCGCGCGCCGACCGCGAAGTACGCGCTGGCCAGTGGATTCGGGGTGGCAACCGGGGCTACGAGCTCAAGGGAAAGACCGTCGGGATTATCGGCTACGGCAATATGGGCTCGGCGTTCGCCCAGCGGCTGCAGGGGTTTGGTTGTACCGTCATGGCCTACGACAAGTTCAAAACGGGCTACGGCGATGCCTTTGCCCGGGAAGTGAGCCTGGCCACCCTGCAGGCGGAAGCCGACATCATCAGCCTCCACATCCCCTACCTGCCCGAGAACCACCACTTTGTGGATGCGGCCTTCCTGGCGGCCTGCCAGCAGCCCATCTGGCTCCTCAATACGGCCCGCGGGCTGGTGCTCAACACCAGCGACCTGGTGGCGGCCCTGCACAGCGGCCAGGTGAGCGGCGCGGCCCTGGACGTGATCGAATACGAAGACCTGTCCTTCTCCCACCTCGACCCCCTGCAGCAGCCCGTTCCTTTCCAGCAATTGCTGATGCTGCCCAACGTGGTGCTTACCCCCCACATTGCGGGGTGGTCCTACGAGGCAGAGGCCGGGCACGCGCAGGTGCTGGCGGATAAGATTTTGGGGCGGGGGGTGGGGTAAGCGGGAAGCGTTTGAATTGATGATTAGGCCCTTAACGAATGGCTATAAAGATGCACTTCCCCGAAATTTACAAGAGCAGAACTTAACAGAATATTTGTACGTTTTCCCACACAAACTCATTATATTTGTAGTATAGAATGCCTTTGACGTGACAAATGTAACCGTAGGAAAGCATGAGGGAGTTACTCAAGCACAAATAGGCGAAATTTGGGATTGGCGTAAATCACTATCTAAAAATGGATGTCAAGATGTTAATGAACCATGAGGAAATAGAGGAAATAACCATAAGCCAATACGAAATCCGCTTTTTACCTATCCTCAATTTTAACATGGAGGTAAAACCCGTTTTGGCTGGGTTTATGAAATTATTCGACTCTTTCAATTTCAAAAACAACGGCACTCCTAGTGAAATAATGGAGCTTAAGTCATTACAGGATGCATATAGTATTTTTATCAAGTGGGATGCATTGATACTGAGAATTGACCAAAACCTTGATCAGGTTGATTCTAATTCTACTGCTGTACAAATATTCTTCCAGATTTATGACAAGCTTAAGCAACTCCCTACATTCTCAGAGGTTAAGGATCACTTTATGTTCAACCTTTACCTAAAACTGGATGATAATACGGCAGAATCCCACTGTGAAAACTTCATCAATTACTACTTCGGTAATCGATTCAATCTATTAAAAGAAGAAAATCATTTAGATACTTCTGTTTTATTTGAAAGCAAAAGAGCAGATGGGGTCACCTTGTATCATGCTGGCCCGTACGTATCTATTGAAGATTTTGATGCTAGGAAAATGCCTTTACAAGATGAAAGCCTTTCAGAATCCTTGTTTATCAAAAAAGGTTTGTTTCTAGAACTAAAGCAGGTAACTAAGGTTAAAACAAAAGATTACGGAGTAGCTTCGTTTATTGAGATCAAGAAAAATGCCGCTAAACTGATTAAAAACTTCTGGAATGCTTGATATAAACCCAATCACCACCGATATCAAAGAGCCGATTCCTGAACAAGTAAATTTTTACTTAGAAGACGCTACTGATGATTTTATCGAGTCAAGAGGTAGTTTCCGTTTGACTACAACAATTGATCCCCAAAAGAAAAAGGATAAAAATATAGGGTTTGATAAAGAAGCTATTTTTGAGGAGAAACAGACCCAAAAAGCAATGGCCTCTTTAAATCAATTTGGTAGTATTTCAGGAGAACGCTGGGTTAAAAACCACGCTTTTTCAGCAATTATCGCTGATGTCCGAGCTAAAGTGGTAGTGTGTGAAGTGGCCATTGATCCAGAATCACATACTTTTCAGAAAAGAGTTTTTGAAAAAGATCTTTTTGAGAGTTTCTCTGAATTAACCGTTAATTACCCCGTGCTCATTAAAATAAAGTCGAAACCTGGTGCGCTAACATTGGAAATCTTAGACGGAAAAGGAATCATCGACGAAAGTATTTTTGAAATAAAGGAAGGAATAGAAGACTTACTGAAGTCAGACTTTAACCAAAAGATAGAGGGTGAAATTAATCTTTAAATATGTTGGGCAGGGGGATTCCATCATTATTCACTGGGAAGAAAATCAAGATAACAAATTCATTATTATCGATTGTAACGAAAACGAAGGAAGGATACCAACCTTAGACTATGTTACCAGTTTTGAAAATGCAGTTATTGAACTGATTATTCTTTCTCACCCTCATGACGACCATTATTCTGGCATGCGACAGCTTCTCTTAAGCTGTGAACAGGCAGGGATAGCTGTAAAGAAATTTTTTCATACCGCTATGTATGCCAAGCAGTACCTGGAAAAATCTGTTACCAACTTAGTCTCGCGTGAGGAATTAATAAAGTTGTTTATTCTGGCTAAAAATAAGATGAAGGCTGGATCTTTAGAACTCGGTGCTATTGATGCAACAACTTTTGGTCCTGTTCCTTTTGGTCAATCCTGGAAGCTTTCGGTATTATCTCCCACGGCTACTGAATACGAAAAATATAGTCAGCTCAGTGATTTACCAATAACAAGGAGAAATCAAAATAACAATCCTGATGCAAATTGGCTGAGTACCATTATTACAATAGAGAATAAATCATCCATTTACCTACTTACGAGTGACTGCGATAAGTATTCTTTGATACGAATAGACAAAATCAATTTCGACAAAGACAAAAAAATGGTTGTTGGCCAATCGCCTCATCACGGGGCATTCAACAATCATAATAATGCTTTCTGGAGAAAAAGAAATTGGGTTGATTTTCCTCAAATTGCTATATCCACAGGCCCGAATAGTTATGGACATCCAAGTCCTGCTGTAATTAATTTCTTTACCAAGCAAGGCTATACAACAAGGATCACCGGAGACATAAATGGTATGATTCCTGAAATAGAAGAAAAAATCAATGCACTAGCAAATATTAGCATACTTGAAGTTGAAAGCCCAATTGACAAGAGAGACATCGTATTTGATCTGGAATAGAAACACTGATCAGCCCCCAACCACGCCCAAGAAATAAACCGGCTGCAAAGGCAACTGATCCTTCTGCTCATCCGTCATTTTGGGATAGAATTCCTGCCAGAGGGTGAGGAAACGCTCAAAATCTATCAATTCAATGTGTTTGTGCGACTCCCGGGCGTAACGCTCCGACTCACTGGTGTAGCGACCAGAGGTGACAAACAGGCCAACATCCCCTTCCTTATTGAGTAGCGCCACCAGCTGACGAACCGCATCTACCGATACGGCATCGTCTGGCCGGTGCTTGACCTGGACTTTTATCCGGGGCATTTTCGTACCCAGGGGGTCAGAATAAGCGATAATATCGATGCCGCCATCCTTGCCCCGTTTGGCAACGTGCGGAATGTAGTACCCCATGCCTTTGAGCAACGTAGCACACAAGTCCTGAAACTGATAAGGATTGAGGCTCTTGATGTACGCCAAAATACCGTCGATCGCTTTTTCTTCGTATTGCTGCAGCAATGCTTCCTGCTTCTGGCTGGGCTCTTCCGGGCCTTCCGTGGGCAGGTCTTCGTCCTCATTGTCTACTTGCTGGTTTTGCTTCCATTCGCGGTATTTTTTTATGGCCGTCTCCAGCATATTTGCCATGCCCTGGCCAAAGGCTTCTTCGCCTTCGTCAGTGAGCGTCCAGACGCCCTTTTCTTTTTGCAGGTAACCTGCTTTGCTGAGGTCAATTGTGTAAAAGTGCAAAATCGACTGCCAGCGGATGTAGCCCGTTTTTTCGTAGCGCCCCAGCTCCCAATCGGTAAAACTGACCCGATTAGGTATTTCCGCCAGAATATCACTGCCGCGCATTTCTCCTTCGTTCTCCAGCAGGATTTGCACAGCAACTTCCAAAGTCTTGAGCGCAACGGCTTTTGATTTACTAATCTTTTTAGTCATTTTTCATTTGGGCTTTATGGTTGTTGTACGCCTCCTCCGTCAGCGCAAATTCCGGATCCACCAGCAATACCTCCTCGTAGGTGAGCTCGTAAAGGTGGTAGACTAGGAGGTCGATTTCGGCTTCGAGGGCGGTGGTGTCGGTATTGTCATTTTTACTTTTAGTAAAATAAACCTCATTTGAGAAGTGTTCAATCTGATTATTCACAGGTAATTTTACAGGAAAATCACGAATAAATCTGGATTCAAAAGAATACCACCCACCTTTCATTTGAGTAGAAGTATTTTCTATGTACCACATAAAAATTTTCGAATTAAGAAGCCCTAGCAAATAATACGGCGAAATTTCTTTTTTGGGTGTTATTCCGTAGCCGCCTGCTGTTCCACCTGTGAAAAAAATCTCCCCCGTAATGTCAAATGAAACTCTTGAGTCAGGTGCAATGTCAGGAGTAAACAACTTAGGTTTCATAATTACATCTAATGCTTTAGGATATATATACCCATACCATCCCTCTTTATCCATTCTTCCTCCTTCTCTTTGTCTTAGATATTTCTCATTTTCTTTTAAATAATTCCACACATTTGGAGCATATTCCTGGAATTCATCAGGTGATATTAATTTAGAATTTTGGTAAGGAAAAATAATAACCAAAGATGGTTTTGCTTGACAGTATCTCTTACTATCCCCTCCTTTTATGAGGTAATTAGTAACACCTTTTTCTAATTCGTATAATTTTCCAGTTTCTCTTGAAAATGAATGAAAGTAATCATCATCACTATCTCTTAACTCTAATATGTATATATTATCAGCACTTGTTTTCAATCCTTGAAATATTCTTTCGGTTACATCACTGAGTATGTTATCTGCTTCGCTCTTTATTTTTAGGAATAGATCAGCTTCGTCGTTAAAAATGAAATTCCAGTTATCAGCTCCTAGTAATCGTTGTGGAACCAAATTAAACTGTGTCTTTTGAAGTAAATCATTTGGTTTCGCATCTGAATACAGAATACCTAGCTTGTCTTTGTAATCGAAAAAAAAGAGACCAGTGTAAGTTGTTGCATCGTCAAAAACTTGGTCAGAATTAAAATTAACCATTTTTCTGAGTAGATTATCTCGAGATATCAGAGTGCGGATTTTTGCACCATATGCGGAGTTAGTAAATTTATTTGGCATTATATAACTCAGCTCACCTAATGGTTGAAGAAGCTTTAATCCCATTTCAGTAAACAATACATATATGTCATAATTACCTTTCGCTGCAGTTTCATATGAATTATTGAAATATTCTACTATTTCAGATTGACCTGATCTTAAATCTTGAATTCTTATATAGGGCGGATTGCCCAAAATGGCATCAAACCCCACAAAATTCCCCTCTCCATCCAACACCTCCGGAAACTCGAAGCGCCATTCGAAGGCATTCTCGTAAATTTTGGCATCCCGAATGTTTTCGATTTCTGCTTCCGTGTTCTCAATGCTGGTGTTCAGCTTTTTGAGGTCGGCGGTGATGTCTTTGTCGCTAAGTTTTTCAAAAAGGTTGCCAATCTCCGCTTTGTTTTCCAGAAGGAGTTTCTGGCCGCGGAATTTGGATAACTTCTTGAACAAAGGATCATTATTGGAAATATGGGTCTGGAAGTCACTTTTGATCCGATTAATCTGCGCCAGCAGTTCCTGCTTGTCCGATTTATCCGTCGCGTGTTGGTAGCTGCTTACGGCTAGCCGGTAATCCGTGATGGTCCACTTGCTTTTGGCCAGGACGGGTTTAAGGTCGGCATCCAGCGCAAAGCGGCTGACCAGGCTGTTGCCCTGCTTGATGTTGATGTCGATATTGGGCAGGGTTTCGAGTTCGGCGTCCTTTCGATAGTACGCATTCTTTAACAGCTCGATCCACAGCCGCAGGCGGCAAATCTTGACCGAGTTGGGGTTGAGGTCGACGCCGAAGAGGCAGTTCTCGATGAGGGTTTGTTTTTCGTAAAACAAGGCCTCCTGCACCAGGTGGTTGTCGTGCACACCGGGCTGGTATGCGTAGAAGTCGTCGTTGTGGCGCCACTGGATGCTCAGCTCATCGTTGGCAACCTCCAGGCGCACCGGCAACGGCTTGCCCTGGCGATCGCAGAGGATGCCCAGCTCGCTTTTGATGGTGAGCAGCTCGTTGAGGGCCGATACCAGAAAGTGGCCAGACCCTACGGCAGGGTCGCAGATTTTCAGGCTATTGATGCAGGCATTGGCCGCCTGCAGATCGGCGGCCGCGTATTTGCGGGCCAGGTAGTTTTGCAGGTCAGCAAAGTCTTCGCTATCGAAGTCGGCGAAGGCGGTGCTTTCCTGAAACTTTTGCACCGTGGCCCGCCGCAGCGTCTCGCGGCACATGTACATGGTGATGAAGCCCGGCGTGAAGAAGGCACCATCCTGGTAGCCGTTGATTTTCTCGAAGATCAGGCCCAGCACCGAGGCGTTGATCAGGTTTTTGTTTTCCTCCTGGATGCTTTCCGAGCCTTCGGAGCTGAAGTCGTAGGCATCGAGAAAAGCGAAGAGGTAATCGAGCACCCGGCGTTCGCCGGTCAGGCGTTTGCCCTTTTCGTCTTTGAGCACGGTGCGCGAATAGAGGGGCAGCGCAAAGCGGTCCTTCATGCTGTTGATGCGGATGGTGGCATCCTCCAGGTCGCTGATCTCGAACAGGGAGCTGTTGAGGTAAGGTACGCGGGCAAATTTATCGGCGATGTCCGCCAGGCGATCTGCTTTGCGTTTGGCCAGTGCTTCGAAGAAGAGCTCGTTCAGCTCGTCGTAGTCTTTGATGGCTTGCTGGTTCAGGAAGCGGTAGGCGGGGTCGCCCTGGTGGTATTTCAGCAGCTGTGCTTCCAGCAGTTTAAGGAACAGGACCCGGTTGACCCAGGTGATGCACAGCTCCAGGGCCACGCCGAAGAGCTGCTCGTCGCGGGAGGAGCCGTAGCTGCTCAGCTTAGGTACCCGCCGCAGGCGATCTTCGGTTTCCAGGGTACGAATGGCATTTTCGAGCAGGGAGCCGTTGTCGCGCTGGCCCACGGGCTTGCGCTGGATCACCTTTTTGTTCTTGACCTTGGTTTCTTCCAGCCCGATCAGGTGGAGGAGTTCGTAGTAGAAATCCTTGTTGAGGCTGTTGCTGTCGTTGGCGAAGGGCAGGCGCAGCAAATGGGCCGGTGACAGGATTTTGTACAGCGGGATGAGCTTGTGGTCGTCGGTGGGGTCATCGTTGAGGGCGTATTTGGCGTAGTCGCGCAACTCAAACTGGGTACAGGGCACTTCCTCGGTGATGCGGGCCACCAGGGGTTGGGCAATCTGCTGGTAGAAGAAGTCGGTGGTGCTGCTGGTTTTGCGGCCAGCGCACCAATCCTTGTAATCTTTGACCAGCTGGCGGTTTTTGTAAAAGAGCCGTTCAAAATCCGCCGCATCGAAGACAAACCACTGGTGGATATCGGTAACAACGAGGTACTTCAAGTCGGTATTCTGGTGCTCGATGCGTTCGCGCAGAAAATAGAGGATGAGTTCGTGGAGGGCTTTGACGTTGGCTTTGTCGGGCCGCATCATTTCGTTGGCCGTCTGGCCTTTGTCGCGGGGGCGCTTCACTTCAAAAAGCACGGCCGGATTGCTACTGGCCGACTTCTGACCATGAATCACCATATCCGCCCGGCCTTTGGTGGCAATCAGGTACGCGCCCTGGTAGTAGGTATTATTGAGAAAGGCCGTCAGGTGGCCTTTGGCATTTTCTTCCGATTCGTCGGTATTGATCTGTTCCAGCAGGGTGCGCAGCTGCCCCTTAAAATCTTCCATCTCCTGGCGGAGCAATTGCTGCTTACGGTATACCGGATTGAGCGCCTTGCGGAGGGGTATGTTCAGAAGTTTCATGAGGGCTTACGTTAGGGCTTGATACTTGTTTTGGGTTGTAAGCAGGTAAGGTAGGAAAAAGTTGGAATATTGGGTTTGGGAGGCATTTAGGTTTAGAGCTTTATTTAGCTCGGCTAAAACCCAGCTAAGAATCCAACAATTATCCAACACGGCCAAAAACAGGCTGTTGCCATGTCACAATACCTTTCCCAGGCCTTATAATACTTACCCCGTAATCCATGTACCTTAATGAATTGATAATAAGTATTATATTAAATATTGAAATATGAAGATTTTATACGTCACTATTATTACAGCTATAGTGCTATGTTTAATTCCCAAAGTAAATTTTGCGCAGTTACAACCGCTGCCTCCTTTTCTTGGCTCAGCAGAAAGTTTTGCCGTATTTACCGCAGTTGGCTCGCTTACTAACAATGGCGCAACAGCCGTCACCGGTGACGTGGGTTCGAATGTGGGTGGCGTCATCGGCTTTCCTCCTGGAGTCCTAATCGGAAGTATCCATGATGCAAATGGAACTTCGGCATCAGCCGCACTCGATGTATGCAATGCCTACGGGTACTTATTCGGAATTCTTGGCGGCACAACGATTGGGATTAACCTGGGCAACGGCCAGGCACTTACCCCCAACGTTTACACGCTAGGAGCTGCGTCCACATTAAACGGGAGCCTCATACTGGATGCAGAAGGCAATCCCGATGCTATATTTATTTTTCAAATAGATGGCGCTTTTGCAACGACCGTCGGCTCATCAGTCATGCTGATCAATGGTGCCTCTTCCTGTAATCTCTATTGGCAAATAAACGGCGCAGTTTCGCTGGGCGAAGGATCGGTCTTTCAGGGTACCATTCTGGCCACCGGAGCTATACACATACTGGAAGCAGCCACACTTTCGGGTAGAGCCCTTACTTGTGCGGGCGCTATTGACTTACACAATAATATTATCACGAACGGATTACCAATAGCTTCAACAATCACCGCGAATGGCGCAACAACATTTTGTGCCGGTGGAAGCGTTACGCTTTCCGGGAATATGGGTGGAACCTGGAATACTGGAGAAACATCAGAATTAATTATCGTAACTACTTCTGGTGACTTTTTTGTCACCAATACGGATGGATGTGGTATGGAAATTTCAAACAGTATTACCGTCACCGTCCATCCGCTGCCGCTTTGTGCCATTACCGGCACGCTATCCATCTGCGAGGGCCAATCCACGGAGCTTTGTGCGACCGCCGGAGCAGCGGCCTACCTGTGGAGCACCGGCGAAACTTCCAGTTGCATCACGGTCAGCACTGCCAGCCCGGTTTCCGTGCTGGTAACCAGCGCCGAGGGCTGTACCAGCAGCTGTAGCCAGACCGTCGCCGTAAATCCGCTGCCGCTTTGTGCCATTACCGGCAACCTGTCCATCTGCGAGGGGCAGTCCACGGAGCTTTGTGCACCCGCCGGAGCGGCGGCCTACCTGTGGAGCACCGGCGAAACCACCAGTTGCATCACGGTCAGCGCTGCCGGCTCGGTTTCCGTGCTGGTAACCAGCGCCGAAGGCTGTACCAGCAGCTGTAGCCGGACCGTCGCCGTAAATCCGCTGCCGCTTTGTGCCATTACCGGCAACCTGTCCATCTGCGAGGGGCAGTCCACCGAGCTTTGTGCACCCGCCGGAGCGGCGGCCTACCTGTGGAGCACCGGCGAAACCACCAGTTGCATTACGGTCAGCGCTGCTGGCCCGGTTTCCGTGCTGGTAACCAGCGCCGAAGGCTGTACCAGCAGTTGTAGCCAGACCGTCGCCATCATCAGTGCAGACGTGCCCCCAGGCATTACTTGTCCGGCCGACATCACCATCGAATGCAATGACAGCACCTTGCCGGCCCATACCGGTACGGCCACCGCACCCGTGAGTTGTACGCTTACACCGGTGATAAGTTTTGCTGATGTAGCAACACCTGGCACCTGCCCCCAGGAATTGACGATTACGCGTACCTGGACGGCGGCGTATGGCGCGGGCAACAGCGTTACTTGCACGCAAGTGATCACGGTGGAAGACCATACGCCACCTGTCATTACGATTGTGAATCCATTGCTCGCTGCGCCTGGCGATACGACTTATGTACAGTGTTATGGTCAGGATCCACAGTGGAATATCCCCTCGTTTAATAGCGGAAGCGTCTCGGCGGAGGACGACTGTGGGGGAGCGGTAACGATTACTTACGACCAGTCTCTGGCGCACGAAGGA
>Ga0208544_10002170_pt1 | contig 12993 bp, 10 predicted proteins | sample DEB08_DNA_9_FD_184526 | JGI IMG/M metagenome (GOLD analysis project Ga0208544, IMG submission 184526) | Aqueous microbial communities from the Delaware River and Bay under freshwater to marine salinity gradient to study organic matter... | ecosystem: Environmental > Aquatic > Marine > Coastal ...
GTAGCCCTTCAGAAACAGCACTGGACCGGAAATGGAACAAAGACGCCAAAAACCATCGGAACTGCCTTTGCAGGACGCCTCAAACAGAGTTTCCACACAGCCTCAGCCCGAAGGAGACGTACGATTCGTCGTTGGCTGCTGCTATGCAGCGAGTGCCAGTTTGAACACTTGGCAGACCAGATGACTTTTCACTTGTTGGCAGCTGAGGCTAAAGGCGCCCGTTAAGCCGGAACGGCAAATATTGAGGTGCGGCAACTCTATATGGCCGGGCGGCTGCGTATTCCGATACAGTGAAAGCAATAGAGAAGATTGACCGTTTCCCCTGAGAGCGTCAAAATCCTCGTGTATCTGGGGGGATATGATCTCATGCATTGTGTCAGACGTGTCGCCATCGTCTTGCTCGCCTTGATGTGCGCGACGACAGCGGCTGCTTTAGAAACCGCAGAGGTGCGAGACATCTTTTACGAAGGCACGATCGTGCTCGATCGCGACGGGACGCTGACGCTGGAGGAGGCGCTCGCGGAAGCCGAAGCGCTGGCAGGTCAGCCTCGACAGCGGGTTGCCGCTGGCGGAAATGCCTATTGGCTCGTCGAGAAGCTCACCAACCCCGGCGATGTGCCCAGCTGGTGGGTGGAAGTTTTCGCTGCGCGCTCTGATTACATCGATCTGTACGTTTTGAAAGATGGCATCGTCGAGCAGCACGTGAAGGCTGGCCTTTTGAGGCAGGTTTCCGACCCGAGGGTAGTCAAGAGTATGGGGAGCCATGTGCTGACTTTTACACTGCCGCCGGGTGAAGACCGAACACTTGCTCTTCGTGTGCAATCACGCAGTCTGATCAACTATTCGATCAAGGCCGGTCCGGACTATGCGCTGAATACACCCCGCGTTAACCGGCACTTCATCGTCTATTCCCTGATGGGCGGGATGATATTTCTGGTTCTCTACAACCTGTTTCTGGGCTTGGCCCTGCGGGAACTCGATTACTTTCTCTACTCGGCGCATGGGCTGAGCTATTTCCTGTTTTTCTTCAACAGCTACGGCTTTGCCGCGACGCTGCTGGGCTGGACCGCGCATCCGTGGATCACGGTTTACGCCGGGTTTGCAATCGAGATTTTCGGGATCGCATTCGTGTGGCGGTTCCTGCGGGTTCGCGACTGGAGTCCGGTTCTGTCCTGGCTCATGCTGGGGTGCCTTGCCTTCCTGATTGCCTTGGTGATCGCCACCCCGTTTGCGGGCTATCTGGTCATGGCCGAGTTGTGGATGATCACCTACGCGCTGGTGCCGTTCCTCGTGCTGGCGGCATCTTTGATCGGCATTTTCCGCGGTGTCCGGCAATCGCTGTTCATTCTCATCGGATGGACGCCGATGGTCGCGATGACGCTCATCGCGATGATTGCCATGATGGGGTATCTGGAACGACCGCCCTCGGGCGCCGCGATCAACTCGTCCGTTCTTCTCGAAATGCTGATCCTGTCGCTTGCTCTTGCCGACAGGGTACGCCGACTCCGGGGCGAGCGGGAACGCGCGATCCAGGAAGGGCGTGAGAAATCCACGTTCCTCGCCATGCTCAGCCATGAGGTGCGAACGCCGCTCAACGGGATCATGGGTACCGTGGAATTGCTCGGCCGCACGCGGCTTGACCGCGCTCAGCGGGACCATGTGAGCAATCTCAAACATGCGGGAAACGCTTTGCTATCCTTGCTGAACGACGTTTTGCAGTTGGCGAAATCAGAGGCAGGAAAAGATGAGCTGCATCTGTCCCGGGTGGCGCTCGTCGATGTGACGCGGAGTATGTGTAATCTGATGTCCGCGCGCGCGACCGACAAGGGGTTGGACCTTGTTTTCAGAACCGAAGGGGACGTGCCTGAATTTGTCGAGGCCGATGAAGCACGGCTACGGCAGGTTCTCCTCAATCTGGTCAGCAATGCTGTGAAATTCACTGACAAAGGCCGTGTCGAGGTTGTGGTGAAGGGCGAGAGCGCGGGCGCTGGTAAGGCACGCATTAAGTTCTCTGTGGCAGATACCGGCATTGGCATTGCTGAGCAGGACAAGGAACGCCTTTTCAAGCCTTTCGTTCAGCTTTCAAATGCAGACCGAGAAGCGTCCGAGGGTACGGGTCTGGGCCTGTCGATCAGCCACGAGTTGGTGCACGCCATGGGCGGAAAACTTGAAGTCGAAAGCCGTCAGGGCGCGGGCAGTCGGTTCTATTTCTCTTTGGACCTGCATAGTGCTACAGCCCCGGAACCAGAGACCACTGAAGTGGCGCGGTCTTCGGACCAGTATGGTACGAGCGAGTCCTTGCACATTCTTGTCGTGGACGATGTGCCACTCAACCGGGACGTTCTCAGAGAGTTGCTCACGCATTACGGGCACGCGGTTGAAACTGCGGCATCTGGTACCGTGGCGCTCGAGCGTGCCTCTGCCAATCAGTTCGATGTCATTGTCACCGACATTTACATGCCTGACATGGACGGTCTGCAATTGGGTCGCCGCTTACGCCGCCGCAAGGACAAGGCCCGGCTAATCGGCCTGACGGCGGCTTATGACGATGATCTGAGGGTGGAAAGCGCCTCAATCGGATTTGACCTGCTTCTTGCCAAACCTGTGAGCGGTGAGACTCTGCATCGTGGTATTCTCGGTGTTCTGGACCTTCAGCGGGCTGACGGCCAGGCTGATGAGGCGCAGATTGCGCATTTCGAACCGTCTTATCTCGAAGGATATGTCCAGATGCTTGGGGGCGCGCACACTCGACAACTGATTGCCGAGTTTCACCAAACGGTCGAGGCCGAGCTTGAACGGCTTGCCGGTGCGCTCCAGTCCGGGAATCTGACTGCCATGGCCGTCGGCCTGCACAAACTGGCGGGCACTTTATCCACGGTTGGACTTCTGCGTCTGGGCAAGACCCTCGAAACCCGGTCGGCTTTGATACGCTCCGGTAAAGCGACAACGATTGACATTGCTGCCCTCCGCGCTGAACTGGACCGCGCGCGGGCCGAGGTCGATGACTATATAGCCCATTACGGAGAAACCGGCGGCGCACAGGTGGCTTGAAACCCTACGGCGTGGACGCACTCAAAGTGTAGCCCACCCCGGTGACTGTTACGATCAGTCCGTTTCCCGAGGTGCCGGTCTTCTTGCGAACCCGGCTGACCAGAACGTCGACGGTGCGTTCGGTGGGTGCCTCGGCCCCGGTCGAGATTGCGTCCAGCAGCTGATCCCGCGTCAGAACACGTCCCCGCGCCTGGAATAGAGCGGCAAGAAGATTGAACTCCGCACGGCGCAACTCGACACGGCTTCCTTCGGGATTGTGCAGAACGCGGCTCGCAAGATCGAGGCTCCAGCCCGCGGCCTCGAATCTTGTGCTGTCCGCCTGATCCGATCCACGGACCGCGTGCTTCAGGCGCAGGATGAGTTCGCGTGGTTCAACCGGTTTGACGACAAAGTCATCGGCTCCCATCTCCAACGCGGCGAGACGCTCGTCGATGCCGTCGGAGGCCGTGACCACGATGACCGGCGCGGTCGTTCGCCGTCGAAGCTTTCTGAGCAGGGCAAGCCCCTCTTCGTCTGGCAGTCCAAGATCCAGCAGAATCGCGGAGATAGACACGCGCTCGAGTTCGGCCAAAGCTTGCTTTGCGGTCCCGGCACGAGCCGTTACAAACCCTTCGGTCTCAAGGAGCGAACTCATCAATCCTTGAACAAACAGATCGTCTTCGATGACAAGAACTCTGTTGGCGTTTGCGCCCAGTGCCACGTTGCCTCCCCCCCCAGCATGAAACACGATTTAACATTCGTGCAACAACTGTGCTAAAAGCAAGCAATATCCCTCACGTAACGTCAACTTGCGCGCCCCCCCTTGGGTTCACGCGTTTGGATACGCCCAGAGTGAGCGGAGGATTCTCAAATGACAATCATTGATAAGTGTCGCGGCCTGTATGTCGCTTTTGCCGTTGGCCTGGTCTTGGTGCCTGCGGCCGTTGTAGCAGAAAGTTCCGTCAAATTCGTTTCGGCAGTGGACCCTGCCACAGTTCCTGAAAAGAAGCGTAGCGCATTGAACCTGTACCTGACCGCGCAAGAGGCATCGGCCTTTCTGGCGCAAAACGAGGATGCGGTCTTGATCGACATCCGGACCCGTGCAGAAGTGTCTTTCGTGGGCATCGCGGCGGAGGCCGACAAGAATATTCCTTACATGGTGATGGATGAATTCTGGGAGTTCGACGCCGATAAGGGTACTTACAAGATGGCGGTAAATTCCAACTTCGATCGTGAGGTTGCGGGTTTCATACAGGAGCGGGGCTTGTCGAAGGAGGCGCCGATCATCCTGATGTGCCGTTCAGGAAGCCGCAGCGCGCGCGCTGCCGACCTGCTTGGTCAACTGGGTTACACATCGGTGTACTCGGTGGTGGATGGTTTCGAGGGGGACAAGGACCCCGATGGCGTGCGCAGTGTGAACGGCTGGAAGAACTCGAAGCTGGCCTGGACGTACAAAATCCGCAACGAACAGGCCTACTGACAAACGAATTGCACCCGCCCGACGCCGGTATGGGCGCAACCGGGGGTATCAACGCAGAACGGGCCTGCCTTATCAGCCAAAGGTAATCTTCTGTGCAACCAATCTGTACATGTCCGAGGCGGCACGGCGTGTTCAACACGCCTAGAGTCGTCGCGTTTCATTCCTGCTTGAGCGTCAATCACAGTGCGCGCTGCGGGAAACTACACTCGAAATGCTAGGACGCCTTCTGATGTTTGATTTAGACATCCAGCGCACACGTGTCGAAATCGGCAAGCGCATCAGACGTCTCAGACTGGAAATGGGCCTCACCCAAGGTGACTTGGCCGCAGCGCTGGGACATTCATCGCCGACCCGGATCAACCAGATCGAATTGGGAAGGTTGCGGCTTTACGCGGAAGAACTGCCACGGCTTTGTGATCGGTTGGATTGTTCACTGTCCGACATTGTTGGCAAATAGGTCACTTGCTTGATTTCCATGTTCCTGGAGCTGTGACCTGTTGGCTAGACGGCCTCCAGAGCGGTCATGGGTCTCCCTCGGCATGTGTACCCGAGACAAAAAAACAGTTTTGTCCGCCCAACGTGGCACAGCCGGTCTATCAATGCCGCGCAGCAGCGAAGAGCAACTATGTCCGCGACTCGGACATTGATGCCCGAAAACTCGCTGCGCTGTGAACGAACGTCAGCTTTTCTTTCCGCAACGCAGCTGATGGTCTCGGTTGCTGGGGTGCTGCACCTGCGAACGTTAACGGTCGACTATGTCTCCTGTGGGCTCGACTCAGTCATCTGAGTGTTTCTGTCAGATGACGGCTTTTCTGCGTTAAGCGGCCATTCTTCCACTGGACTTGCGGTTCGAATGGAGCGGTACTGTCCATGTCGCGACGCACCCAATACCACGCCGCGCCTTTTCCGCCCGGGTCTCCGGGCTCTCCTCGGTAGCAGGGTCACTTCCACCCCGCGTGAACCAAAAGGAGAAGGCCAAATGACACAATCGTCGAAACACAAAACCAAGAAACAAACGCTCATCCAATTGCTGAACCGAAAATCCGGGGCGGATGTGGCCACGATCAGTGACAAGCTCGGTTGGCAGACGCATACGACACGAGCGGCACTGACGGGGTTGCGCAAAGCGGGCTACGAGGTAGTGGGGGAAAAGCCGGGCGACGGCAAGCCCAAGCGCTATCGGATTTCGGCCACGCCCGCCCAAACTGGGGAGACTGCAGGGGCCGAAGCAACTGATGCCCGGTAAGCCGGACCCGGATCGCCCGCTGGCGATCGCCGCCTGGCAGGAGGCCTTCGGGTCTCCTCCGCCGCCTTTCCTGTCGGTGGCGTTCATGCGAAAGGCGGTAGCCTATGAAGAGCAGTGCCGGATCTCAGGTGGGCTGCCCACGGCGACACGACGCAAGCTGCGACAGATCGCAGAAGGTAAACCGATTGCTGTTGCCAGCGGTGATGATCTCCGAACGGGCGCGCACCTCGTGCGGGAGTGGAACGGCCGGACCTACCAGGTCGAGGTCATCGAGGGCGGCTATCGTATGGACGGCAAGGACTGGCCATCGCTCTCTGCCATCGCAAAACACATCACCGGCACCACATGGTCGGGCCCGCGGTTCTTCGGCCTGACCGGCAGGGCAGGGAATAGCAGATGAAGAAGATCCGCTGCGCCATCTACACCCGCAAAAGCTCGGAAGACGGGCTGGAGCAGGAGTTCAACTCGCTGCATGCCCAGCGGGAAGCCTGTGCTGCCTACATCGCCAGCCAGAAGCACGAAGGCTGGGTTTTGGTGCCAGACCAGTATGATGACGGCGGTCTCTCCGGCGGATCACTGGAACGCCCGGCTTTGCAGACCTTGCTGACAGACATCCGGGACGGGAAGATCGACCAGATCGTGGTCTACAAGATCGATCGCCTGACCCGGTCGCTGGCGGATTTTGCCAAGATCGTCGATATCCTGGATGCCGCCGGTGCCTCCTTTGTCTCGGTCACCCAGTCGTTCAACACGGCGACCAGCATGGGACGGCTGACGCTGAACATGCTGCTCAGCTTCGCGCAGTTCGAGCGCGAGGTGACGGCGGAGCGGATCCGGGACAAGATCGCAGCCTCGAAACGCCGGGGCCTGTGGATGGGCGGGCAGGTACCGATGGGCTATGATCCGGATGGGCGGACGCTGAAGATCAACGACCGCGAAGCCGGGACGATCCGCAAACTCTATGCGCTCTACGAGGAGCACGGCACGATCCGGGAGGTGAAAGAGCGGGCCGATGCGCTGGGATTGCGTTCCCGGCGCAGGACCCTGGCATCGGGTGAGGCCCGTGGCGGCGGCGCCTTCGACCGCGGGCATATCCATCACATCCTGACGAACCCGGTCTATGCCGGGCGCATCCGGCACAAAGATAAGGTGCATGACGGCCAGCACGACCCGATCATTGCCCCCGACCGATGGGATACGGTTCAGCTCAGACTGCAAGGGATGGCTTCCCGGATACGCTTGAGGAAAACGCCCCGTCGCGTGTCGCTGCTTTGCGGGATAATCTTTGATGAAACCGGAGATCGGCTGACGCCGTCGCATTCGAAAACGAAGAAGGGCACACGGTTGCGCTACTATGTCTCCCACCGGCTGATTGCGCGCTGCGGAGAGAAGAACCTTGACGGGTGGCGCTTGCCGGCGGATCAGCTTGAGGCGCAGATCGGCGATCTTGCCCGGCGCCATCTCGCCAGCCCGACATTTGCAGGGCGTCTCTGCCCACAGTCCGACGCCAGTGAGATCGCCCGCGTTATAAACAACCTGACGGACCTGACCTCAGAGCCGGATCGCAAGAAAACCCTGTCGTTCATGGAACGCATCGAGATTGCGCCGGGGAAGGTCATGCTCAAGCTCGATCCCAAAGCTGTAGGGGTCGCTCTGGACATCGCAGTCGATGCAATGAACTCAAATGCGCTCCAGCTTGAAGCGCCTTTCCAGCTACGCAAGCGTGGCGTTGAGACAAAGATCATTCTGGCCGAAACGACAGTTGGAAAAGACGAGGCTTTGATAAGGAACATTGCGCTCGCACATCACTGGCTGGAGCGGATCAAGGCGGGCGAAACCTTTGGCGATATTGCCGGAACCGACGGCATCTCCAAACGCCGCGTCCAGCACATGATCGATCTTGCCTTCCTCGCACCGGATCTCGTGCGAGATGTCCTGGCATGCAAACAGCCCCTCGGCTTCACGTCCGACTGGTGCAAGAGGCGCGCCTTGCCATCCGAGTGGCAGGATCAACGCGCGCTTCTCGCGACTCTCTGATCCACCACATCCACACCTGCTACCGCGAAAAGGCCGAGCGCAGACTTTCGGAGATTTGCGGCCGTCTACCGGCACGGTCCACAGTCTGCGCGATTGCGCCATGCCGCTAACCCACGGATAACGGGCGACTATTCAGGGCGCACCTTGAGCCGTCTGGATATGGGGGAGTGGGTGGCTGGGATGGTAGGAAACCTTGCAGCCCCATGTTCGCCCTCAGCCTTTTCAACCGGTCATCAAACCTGGGGCAGAAACTGGGGCGGTTTGGGGTGGAACGCAGCGCTAGCTGAGTGATGGTGGGGCTAACGGCCTATAGCTGCCGTTGGGCAGATGTCCAAGCGCTGCGTTACAGCTTCCCCGAAGCAGACCTTCAGCGAGACGATCCTGTGTGGTGCGACCCGCAATTGCCAAAGGTGCTCAAAGCAACTGTAATAGGTAGCTAGGATTGAGCTGTGATGCTCTTAATGCCCTGAAGGAGTGAATAATGGTGGTTGAGCTTGAAGGCGCACTGTCGAAGACGACGGGAAAGCACAGAGTTGCTTTGGACTGGTTCAATGAGAACAAGGGAGAGATTATTGCGTGGAGCGATATCCAGGAGTTCTCCACAGACCACAGCAGGTTAGTCAATCAAGCGAAAGGCATCTACAAACCCAAGTACTCCGATTATGCCTTGAGTCTCCGCACCATCCAGAACGGGCCCTATCCGGACAAGGATGTCGAGTACCGCCCAGATGGCAGTTGGGCTCTGCACTACTTCCAGGAAAACCAGAACCCGGATCAACGTGACCGCGAGGCCACCAACCGTGGTCTGATGAGGTGCATGGAGGACCAGGTCCCGGTCGGGACCCTCGTGAAACGCAAACCTAAGCCGGGCGTGGCTTACGAGGTCCTTGGTCTCGGGCTGGTAACCAAATGGGAGAATGGGTTCTTCACTATCGAGGGCTTTTCCAACGCCGGCGGGGTACATGATGCCGAACAACCGGATGCTACCCGGTTACGTGCGACCATTGGTACAAACAGCGAGACATTTGACGCCGAGAATGATCAGGATTTGCGAGAGAAAACCTTGGCACAGGTTGCCAGACGGAGAGGCCAAGCGGCCTTCAGGGCGGCCCTGCTTGAAGCCTATGGCGGCAAGTGCTGTGTGACGGGGTGCGCTCTCAAGGACGCACTGGAAGCCGCGCATATCGCCCCCTACCGTGGTGACCACTCACACCATGTTCAGAATGGGCTGCTCTTGCGATCCGACATCCACACGCTGTTCGATTTAGGGTTGTTGGTCATTATAGAAGGCTACCGCGTAAAGCTTTCGACTGTAGCCCTGGAAGACGATAGCTACGTCAATCTTGAAAGCAAACAGCTCGTACTGCCCGATGATCAGACACACTACCCAAGCCTGGATGCGCTCGAGCGTCACCGAAAATGGGCTGGAGTGTAATTCGGCCCGAACCCGACTTTCGCGCCATGGCCGAACGCTGCGGTGCAGCTTCACCAGACCAGCCGTTCATCCATCGTGCAGCATTTTCGAGGGGCGAAGGTCGGCAGTGCGGACTTTCCAGGCTTTCCAGAACCTGATGCGGATGACCGCTTTCCGGTTTTAGCCGAGATCTGCAAATCTTTTCAGCACATCCCAGTGACAGGTGTTGATTTGATCAGAACGGGTCGGCGCAATTTAAGAGTCCGATGTGCTTCTTCTTTGCGTCCCAGCTTCATCAAAACATTGACATAGGCCAGCTCTATCAAGTCGCGTTGTGCCCGGCTCCCGCCAAGACGTTCCGTCGTTGCCATCACTTCTAAAAAGCTTTCCAAGGCTTCACTCCAGTTCTCACGAGCGATCTCGCCCCACCCCTTGGCGATAGGGCGGACAAGATCTCCTGCAAATCCCTTTGCGTTTTCAGCTATGTTTGCAAGTCGCTCGCCGTTTCCCGCCATTGCGTGACACAGCGCCGCATGAATATCAGCAAAGCTCTGACCTGTTTCTGGAAAGTAACGGGACGCATATTCGCTCAACTCTTTCCAACGCTTCGGGGCGACTTTGATGCCCGCCATTTCAGCGCGATAGAGAATGGCAGCTGTATCTGTGAGGGTATTGATCGGCAGGCTGTCCGTGCTTCCCGGCCGTATACTATTATTTACGGTGCCCCACATCGCCTCCTCATCCCCGTCATGCAACGCCCAAAGTGCGACGTGCCAACTGAGATGGCCGTGCAATACTGCTCTTTTGTCATACTGCTCCATCCAGCCGCTCAGATAACGGCGGCCGGCGGTTATCTCTCCAACCTCGTACTGCGCGTGGGCTCGAAAGTGCGCACCATTTGCATTTCTGGGGTTAATCGCAAGCGACTTCTCCATGAGTGTCTGCGACGCGGCGATCTGTCCCGTCTCACAAAGAGACAGTGCGTGCATCGACATCATCCACCAATCACCTTTGTAGTGCGGGAGTAGCGCTTCAGTGTAAGCGAGCAATTCTGCTTCGCGACCAACCTCCCCTGAAAAGCCGATCAATCCGAAAACATTCGTACAAAGTTGTGCCGCCATCGCATCCCGGGGATGATCGACAACATGGTCCTTGATGGTTCTTCGAGCCTGTTGGGGTTTGCCGTCTAGCAAGAACACAAATGCTGCTACGTGACTTTGCTCTCTGTCGTCCGAAGGGTTGGCCAACGCTTGAGCACGGAAAATTGCATCTTTGGCCTCTGGCATTCGCCCCTCCATCATGAGGGCTCTTGCCAATCCCGCATAGCCCAAAGCAAACTCCGGATCAGCAGCCACTGAGGCTGCAAAGGCTTGCGTCGCGCCGTATTCAGCTCCAAGAAACACCTGAACGCCATGTTCGTAGTGGTCTCGGGCTTCTTGGTTATTCGTTGTAATCGAATTTCCGTAGCCGTCTTTAAGCGCCATCGTCAGGTTCTCCCTTCCGTTTTCAAACAAGCCTACAGGTAAATTCAGAACACTCCTATTAGTTTTTGAGGAACATGATTGACCAATTGGCGGAGGTGAGCAGCCCTTCGCCCGACGCGCAACATCGGTTAAAGAGGGCTCTTTGCTGACCTCGGAGGCAGTGCAGCATCGTCCCTCTCCAGCCTATGCTCACGGTCCAAAGCCGCCACTGGTCGACGCATCCGATGCCGCGCTGCAGTTTCACCAGACCTGCCGTTCGGGCGGCGCGCAGCATTTTCGAGGTGCGAGTGACCGCCATGCGGACAATCCGGTCACCTGAGGCCTGCCCTGGGAAAGCTGAACCAGCTGACAATGAGCCAATTTCCGGTGCTTCCCCCTCTAACTTCTGGCTGCAGTTATCGCACAAGTGCATAGCTTCAGTAGGATGTTGGCTGGTGAAGCAATAGCTGCTATGCATCTAGTGGACTTGAGCGGAAGTGAGTTCACTGTGCTGGACATCCCGAGAACCCAATATGCGAATTGTGACGGTATTGATATCGCCTATCAGGTATTTGGGCAGGGTGAGAAAGACCTAGTCTATGTGCCCGGCACGATCTCTAACATCGAGATGGCGTGGGAAGACCCCAATCAAGTCAGGTTTTTCGAGAGTTTGGCTAATTGTTTTCGCGTTATTGTTTTTGACAAGCGAGGGCAAGGCGTTTCGGACCCAATCCAAGGTGCGCCAACCTTTGAAGAGCGAATGGAAGATGTGGGCGCGGTTATGGATGCGGCTGGGTCCCAAAGCGCCACACTATTGGGAACATCTGAAGGTGGCCCGATGTGTATTCTGTTCGCAGCAACTTATCCCGAAAAGGTGGACAATCTCGTGCTTCATGGGTCGATGGCCAAATTTTGCGCGGGAGAAGACTATCCATACATGCCTACCAAGGAGAACTTGGTTGAGGAATTTCCGAAGACATGGGGAACCCGTGAATCCATTGCGATATTTGCGCCGGACATTCTCGGTGATGTCGAGGCTGAAAAGGCGTTCATCCGATTTCAACGTCAGGTATGCTCTCCAAACATCATTCGGCAAACCTACGAAATGACAACAAAAATGGATGTTCGGCCAGTCTTGCCGCTTATTGATGTTCCAACCCTCATATTGCAACGTAGGAAAGACCGCGCGGTCAACTACCGCAACGGTCGCTACCTCGCAGATCATATCCCCAACGCAACCTATCTTGAGTTGCCTGGTCGAAACCATGTTATCTTTCTGGGCGAGATTCAGGATGTTTTGCGGGCGGTTACTCAGTTTGCACAAATAAGCAAAACGGCTGGCAGTACCCCGGACAAACGTCTGTCCACCGCGCTTTTTACCGATATTGTTGGTTCCACGGAAATGTTGTCACAGATGGGCGACAACCTTTGGCGCAAGACGCTTGACAGACATGATGCGCTAACATCGGAAGCCGTAGCCGAGTTCAAAGGCCGGGTGGTCAAAAGCACCGGTGACGGAAGCCTTGCGCTCTTTGACAAACCCTCGCGCGCGATCCGATGTGCCGCCAGTCTGGTAGATATGTTGGGAGAAGCCGGAATTCCCATTCGCGCGGGGCTGCACGCAGGCGAAGTCAGGGTCCGAGGCGACGATGTCACCGGCATGGTCATTCATACCGCAGCCCGAGTTGTAGATCAGGCCCGCGCTGGAGAAGTTTTAATCACTCGTCTACTCGCGGATCTTACCGCAGACCAAGGGTTTGCGATCGAAGACTGTGGAACGCATAAACTAAAAGGGCATTCCGAACAGACGGAGCTCTTGCGAGTAAATTAGCTGAGATAAACCGCGCATAAGAAATTGCAGGCCGTCTCATAAGACAGGGCAATTACAATGACGACCTTGGGCTCACTGCCGACCTTCGCTGCAGATGCACCCTGAAAAAACTGGGTCGTGGCCCTGAGCGTCTGCTTTCTTAGGACGTGCCCATTTAGTTTGCAGCTGCAGCGAATGCACACTTTCCGCCCTTCGTGAGGGATGACGCGAACGGCCCTTAGCCGACTTTGGCCACCACCTCAAAATACTGCAGTGCGGCCCGTCATTGCGGCCATTCGTACAGATCGCAGCATTTTGTCGGCTCAAACGTCGGTGTGCGGGACAAACCCGCATTCGAACAACAAGAAATGTCAGGCTTTTACCGTCTCATTCCTTCAGTCGACACGGTGTATAATGTGCTCGCCGTCAAGCCCTTGCAACTGCACCGAAGTGGTGTTGGAAAAGCGGAAACCCTGCGTTTCGCCAACCATTTTTCGAGTGGTGTCAGAGATC
>Ga0208544_10002171_pt1 | contig 12992 bp, 24 predicted proteins | sample DEB08_DNA_9_FD_184526 | JGI IMG/M metagenome (GOLD analysis project Ga0208544, IMG submission 184526) | Aqueous microbial communities from the Delaware River and Bay under freshwater to marine salinity gradient to study organic matter... | ecosystem: Environmental > Aquatic > Marine > Coastal ...
ATCGTTAACAGGTGGAACACTCACCTCTGATGACACATATTTTTATAGGACGTTCACGGCATCTGACACGTTGACGGTCACTGGTGGTGACCTTGTTGTTGACTACCTTGTTGTTGCCGGTGGTGGCGGAGGTGGTGTAAACACGGGCGCTAACGGCGGTGGAGGTGGTGGCGCTGGTGGCTATCGTTCATCCGTTGCCGGTGAGTCATCTGGTGGCGGTGCGAGTGCTGAATCACAACTAACACTTACTGCAACAAGTTACCCAGTAACAGTTGGTGGTGGCGGTGCGGGTGGCAATAACGCAGCAAATGGTTCTAGTAGTGTTTTTGCAACTATTACAGCAACAGGCGGCGGCTACGGCGGCAACGCTACCAATGGGACGGGCAGCACGGGAGGTTCTGGCGGTGGAACAAGAGGCTTTGGCAATTCAAATCCACCCAACAGCGGGGGTGCTGGTACAACCGGTCAAGGTTTTGCAAGTGGCAACAATTTTAATTCTACGAATGTGGGTGAAATCGCTGGTGGCGGTGGTGGTGGTTCCGGTGGGGTTGGCGGTAATGCTTCATTAAACAACGGAGGCGCTGGTGGCACTGGCGTTTCATCATCCATAACAGGTTCGGCTGTGGGTCGCGCTGGTGGTGGTGGAGGTCATGGGCCAAGTTCGGTGGGTAGTGCAACAAGTGGTGGTGGAAGTAATGCGGCTGGTGGTGCTAACACCGGAGGCGGTGGTAGTGGTGCTATATCAACTGCATACGCAGGCGGTTCAGGAATCGTAATCATTCGCTACCTCAAATCAGCAGTCGCACAATAAACGAAAGGGAAAACACTATGTCTCATTGGGCTGAGTTAGACGAAAACAACACTGTCCTTCGCGTGATCGTTGGCAGCAACGAGGATCAGGACGAAGGCTACACATGGATCGTGAACAACCTTGGTGGCACTTGGGTGCAAACAAGTTACAACTCCACAATTCGCAAGCAGTTCGCTGGGATTGGGTTCACGTATGACCCGACAGCGGATGTGTTTATCGCCCCACAACCGTATCCTTCATGGACTCTTGATGAGAACCATGACTGGCAGGCTCCATCACCAATGCCCACTGAAGGTTTTTGGGTGTGGGATGAAGAAATCCTTGTATGGGTTGAAGCACCAAGCATTTAATTAACACAACTACGGGAAGGTTCCTGATGCAGAAACCAGCAAACTTTGAACTTACGATGTATCAGGGCGCAACCTGGGAATATGAACTGACATGGAAAATTAGTGACGTTGCCGTTGACCTGACGGGGTACACAGCTCGGATGCAGGTGCGGTCAAGTTACGACTCACCGACAGCAATCCTGTCCATCACCACAGGTTCAGGCATCACCCTTGGCGGCGTTGCTGGCACAGTCAGCTTGACCCTTGATGCAACAGCAACGGCGGCGATCACGGCGCAGGTTGCACTGTATGACCTTGAACTTGTCTCGCCCAGTGGTGTTGTTACTCGACTGCTTGAGGGCAAGTTTACGATCACGCCCGAGGTTACAAAATGAGCGACATTACGTTGACACAACCGGCGGCATCCACCGTCACTGTGTCCACGCCTACAACAGCGACAGTCAACGTGACCCCTGTGTATTCCACGGTCGTGTTGGGCGCTGATGGTAACGCCGGCGCTGAGGGCGCTAGTGCGTATCAGGTGGCTGTCAATGATGGTTTCGTTGGTGATGAAACTGCATGGCTGGCGTCCCTTATTGGAGCCACGGGTGCCGCTGGCGCTGACGGTGATGACGGAGCAACAGGGCCGGCAGGATCTAACGGTGTCGCCGGCGCTGACGGCAGTGACGGTGTTGACGGCAGTGACGGTTTAAGTGCTTATGAAGTTGCTGTCGTCAACGGCTTTGAAGGTGATGAAACCGCATGGCTGGCGTCCCTTGTCGGCGCCACAGGAGCCGCGGGTGCCACCGGAGCGGCAGGCCCCGCCGGAGCCGATGGTGCTGGCGCTGACTCTGCCCCGTTTGCTTTCATGGTGATGGGGGCATGACATGACCGCTGGCGAAATCATCAGCCTTGTTGCTGTCTCGCTCTCTATTGTCACGGCTGTACTCGGTGGGTTGATGTGGGTGATCAAGGCGCAAGTGACATCTATGCGCCGAGACTTGCAGCCCAACGGCGGCAGCTCTACCAAGGATCAACTCAACCGCATTGAGTCGGATGTGCGCGACGTTCGCAGCAAGGTTGACGATCACATCACTTGGCACTTAAACGAATAACTCAACAGCAACACCAACCGGCCACCTTCGGGTGGCTTTTTTGATGAAGGGATGCATCATGTTCAGCAAAGTATTCGCAATGACAGCACTTGAACGAGCGATCCGAACGGCGGCGCAGGCGTTGCTTGCATTGTGGGCAACAGATGTCAGCGGCGTGTTGGAAGTTGACTGGGTTCAAGCCGGCAGCGTTGCAGCCCTTGCAGCTTGCACATCAATCCTGATGTCAATTGTTGCCACCGGCACCGCAGACAAAGGAAGCGCCTCTTTTGTGAAGGAAGAAATCTGATGGCGAAGTTGGTAAAGGCTGGCGTGACCCTGCGCGATCAAGTAAACCGCCGTTGGCCTAAGCGCGACAAGCGCAGCGATGGTTGGATTGGTGATGCTGCACATTCACAACGTGCCTCATTCCACAACCCTGACAAGCGCGGTCTTGTGTTCGCCATTGATATTGATGAGAACTTTGGCAAAGGCAAATGGCGCAATGGCGGCGCTGCCAAGCGTTTCGCCAACGAGTTGCTCGCATACAGCCGCAGCACGTTGCCTGGCTCGGATCGAGTATTGCACGTTGTCTATGAAGATCAAGTTGCCAGCGGCACATACAAAGCAACGTGGTGGAAGTTTCGTGGCAAAGGCTACGGGCACTATCAGCACATTCACATCACCTTCGCTGAGGCGGCAGTCAAAGACGGCGCGCTGTTCCCGCTGCCGTGCCTAGCACGAACGGCCAAGGCTAAGAAAGATTGGACAGCAAGGCTGCGCCCGTGGCTCTAGCCGACAAGTTCACTCAGGCTAAGACAGCGCGCAAAGGCCCACCATGCACCGTGGGTTTGCTGCTTTCGTTTATGACTGAGGACGACCGCGCAGCGTTAGAGGCTGCACTCGCTGATCCTGCCATTGAGTCGCGCACAATCTGGCGGGTACTCGTTGAGGAAGGTCACGAAATAAGCGACACACCGATTGGCCGACATCGAAGAGGGATGTGCCTATGCTCGCGCAAAGACTTGCAGAATTAGCAAAAAAACCAAAGATACTGATTTGGGATTTGGAGACAAGCCCGGCGATTCTGTACGGCTTCAGTCTCTGGAATCAAAACCACAGCATCAATCAAATCATTGAACCGTCACGGGTGTTGTGTTTCGCAGCTAAGTGGCTAGACAAGAAAAGCACCGAGTTTTATTCTGAGTTTCACACCAGCCGTGAAGACATGATTGAGCAGGCTTGGCGGCTACTTGATGAAGCCGACATCCTTGTCAGTTATAACGGTATCGGTTTCGATACCAAGCACATGAATCGTGAGTTTTTACTTGCCGGCCTTGGCCCTGTCTCACCTTTCGTTGACATTGACTTGCTGAGAATCAACCGCGCCAACTTCAAATTCCTGTCCAATAAACTTGGCTACGTCACCGAGGCTGTCGGGCTGCCCACCAAGTTAGAAACTGGCGGCATGGAGTTATGGAAACGAGTCCTCGACAACGACCCGGCGGCGTGGGCAAAGTTTAAGCAGTACAACATTCGTGACGTCGTTGTTACTGAGAAGCTATATCTGCTGCTGGCACAGGGTGGCTGGATAAAAGGTGTTCACGCCGGTTTGTTTAACGGCAACATGACCACCTGCCATTCATGCGGCAGTTCTGACCTCACCCCGGTGGGCGTGATCTATGCGCGGTCAAGTGCATGGCCAAAGGCGCTGTGTGTCTGCGGTGTGTTCAACAAAGTGCTTGGCAACGGTCAAACGAGGGCTTGCTAATGGACATCATTGAGCAACGCGGCAAAGACTACGGCGCGGCAGGGGTGAACCTGCAACGCACCGCTGACCTGTGGAGTGCATACCTTGGCACCACGATCACGGTGGAACAGGTCTGTGTGTGCATGTCGCTGGTGAAAATTTCACGCATGGCGGCGGGGCGCAAGGACGACAACTATCTTGATGCCCGCGCCTATTTGCAACTGGCGCAAGACTTGGGCACATTGTGAAACTACATCTGCAAGTGGGCGACCTCGTGCTGAAAGTCACGGACTGCGACTACACAAAACGCGAGGTCAAAGAGCTGCTGAAATCAATGAGCAGCATCTACCTAGCAATTGTTGAGGCGTCAGCGCCAGCGCCAGAGCGTGAAGCAAACCCCATCGGCTTTAGTGCCCACCTTGAACGCGCCGCCGAAATGCCCGGTGAGGATTACTACACCGACGATGAGGAATAAAGACTTGACCCCTGAGGCTGGCGACCCCTTCGCGCCGGCTGAATGCCCCCTGACTGTCTTAGGACGGTTGGGGGGCATTCTCTGCTTTTATAGTTTGCCAAGAGCGCGCCTGACAGTCATGCGGTCAACGCCGGCAAGTTCGGCGGCTTTAACTTCAGTCCCGCCATTGTCCCAATAGTTTCTAATTGCAACGTAAAGATCAGCGGCACGGGCGCGTTCGGTTTCTTTTGATTTCTTCCACGCCTTGCCGGCAATTTCAAGCCGATCAGTCATGGCGTGTCCATTACATTCAACAGCATTTCCACAATCGTCACACATATGTGCAGGCGTAACGCTCATGCCGTCACCGCCACTGCTTCATCGCGTGTTGCGTACTGCGCAACAAATACGTCCTCAATGTCGAACACGAACCACGCGCCAGCAATTTCACGGATGGTGGCGCCTGCTGGCGTATAGGTGAACATGCCACCATTGTAGGACTTGACCCAGTGAAGTTGGGTGGTGTTCATCATCACTTCACCTCTGCTTTCAGGATCTGAACCTCGAAGCGCTCAACGGTCGCGTCCTTGGCACAAGCCACGCTTAATTCCCGGTCATCCTTTGCCTTGATACCTTGGGCGAGGTCTAATCGAGAAGTCCAAGTCGCAACCCACGGGGTTTCAACGGTTCCATCGGTCTTGTAGAAATCCACAACGACAGCGTAGGCGTAAATCCTTGTGGCGCTGTTGCGCGTAAACACTTGGCCGGTCTTTTCGTTGATTGCTGTGTGCTTGTTCATTTCGTTCCCCTTTGTGGTTGTTGTTCCCTTATGTAGAGAACTCTACACCTAATTGTTGAGATGTCAACAGGAAACACAAAGAAATGCAAACTATTTTTTAGAGCGTACAGAAAAGCGTACGGTTCTAGGCGATCATGCTCACGGCAGCGGCCAAGGCATCGTCCTCAATCAAGGTATAGACAGCGGTCGTGGCGGGGCTGGAGTGTCCTAGCAATTCCTGTACTGCCCTGATGTCCTTGCTGCCCTGGTATGCCTTGGTTGCGAACCTATGGCGCAAGGTGTGGGCTGTCAGTTCCCCACCGAGTAGGCGCTTGAGTGTCTTGCTGACCCAATCGCCGGACACGGGGCGATCCAACTCAGGTTGCAAGCGGCTGGGGAACACCCATTGGCTGTCACGGTGACGCGCCATTTGTGCCCGTAGTGGCTCGATCAAGACCGGGTGAATGGGGATGCGGCGTTGGCGTCCACCTTTGCCGGTGATGTGTAGGCAGTCGGTGACATCGCTTTGGCGCAGGTTGGCGATCTCTATGCGCCGTAGCCCGGCGTAGCCTGCCAGCAGCACCAGCACCAACTCGGTTGGGTTTGATGACATCACTGCGCGCTTCACGTTCGTCTCTGGCGCTGGGCGTGGGCGGGTGACGGGTGTGCGGATCGGGCGCAGGTTCAGGCTGGGGTCAGGCGTGATGTGCCCATACCTATACGCCCAGCCGAAGAAACTGCGAACGCTTGACCGATGTGACTTTCGGGTTTGAGGCAGCCACGACGCCTTTGACAGGTGATTAATCAGGTCGTCCTCGGTCACCGTGGTCAGGTCAGGGAAGTGCCCCATCAGGGTTTCAATGTGTGATCGCCTGATCTTGATGGTGCCTGCTGCCGGGTTGCCTGAGTTAAACCACGTCAGGTAAAGGTCAAGCAGGTGCTTGGAGTGGTTCGGTGAAGCATCGGCCATTATCCCCCCGCCCCCCCCCAGATGTGTTAAACGTGTCCGACACGCCCGAGAGGGTGTAAAACTTTCAATTTCTTTTAGCATAGGTTCAGCCCCAGTTGTCCACAAGCAAAACCCTTGACTCACGACACGATTGTTACCCGCCGGTAACTACGCTTAATCGAAGGGTTTCTGGTTCGAGTCCAGATGGGGGAGCGTTGGGGCTGTAGCGGATAAAACCGTTGCAGCCCTTATGTTTTTGCCCCCCAGCAAGACATTGCTATTGAGTTTTCAGCCGTCACCCGCCTATTCCCCCCAATTAGGCGGCTGGCGGCTGTTTTTCGTTGCTCATTCTAAATTGTTATCCACAGCCCGACATTGAGTGTTTGACCTTTTGACCGAACATGTTTGTGAAAATGACCGGTCAAATGGCACTAGGTTCCCAGTAATGCAAAAACCCAAACCTCCGGGGTGAAGCACCCAGCCTCGTGCTGACAATTGAATGAAGCTCCCCCCTTGACTCTGAAACTTTCGACGGTACTTGAGTCAAGGGGGGCATCCAATCCCTTCAGATAGGACACCTTCATTATGACATTTCTTGTTGGTTTATGTGCACTGAGTGCCGCATTTGGCCTGTGGCTCTGGCAAATTGAGCGTGGCCACCGCCTCACAGCCGACCACGAAGCCGACCTACTCCACCGTGATTTGGTCGCACTTCAGGCAGCCCACGAGGCTGCACTTGACGACCTTGACGACATGGTGGACGCAATCGTTGCCAACGCCCGACTCAAGCACCCCACCGGACGCCTAAGCCTGATCAGGGGTGAAGGCGCATGAGCATCATTCTCACGGCCTTCGCCGCATTCGTCACGTTCTCCGTTCTCAGCGCGTTGGCACTGACAGTGATGAGCCTGCCCACCATCATCAAAAGCAACCGCCAGCGGCGTGAGGATGAGTTCTATCTTGCTGAGCGCCTCAGTGCTGAAGTCAAGGCGGCACGGCATCGGGACGTTCGATGATCATGGCCGCTGTCTTATCGGCAGCCATAGCGCTTAGTCCCTCCGCTGATGCACAAATGCCACAACTCACCGCGCCAGCAACCGCGCCCATCATGCACGGTCAGTCAACGCCGTACAAGGGAAAGTATTGGATCAAAGGCCAGCGCAAATACACGTTGTGTGTGTTGCATTACGAGTCACGTTCAAATTGGTTTTCAACTGCCCGCGCTGATGGTTACTTTGGCGGGTTCAAATTCACTAAGGCGCTGACATCGGGCGCAACGTGGATGATGACACCCGAACTGCGCGTCATGTTCGGTGATGTGCGTGGCCGCAAGGTTGCGCGTGAACTGCGCGCGACCGAGATGCACAAGTGGTTGCCGTTCTATCAGCACATGGCCTTTGCCACAGTCCTGAATTGGGAAGGCGCCGGCAGCGGTCAGTCACATTGGGCAGCGCAACGCAAGCGGTGTTTCCTGTGAAGCTATGCATCGCTGACCCGCCTTATCTTGGCAAGGCTGAGATGTTTTATGGAGAAACAAAAAAGGCAAACATGAATCTTGGCGGACAAATCAACCAGACATTCAAGGCTGACAGGCACAAAGACGCGCACCTATGGGATAACCCCGAAACACACAAGCAAATGGTTTTGCAACTTTGCCAGGACTATGACGGATGGGCAATTGCAATGCTGCCCACAAACCTTCGTCACTATCTTCACTGGGTTCCTGAGCGCACACGCATCTGCGTTTGGCATGACCCACGGGTTATGCCAACAGGTTCGCACCCACGCAGACGATGGGAGCCTGTACTTGTTTACGTCCCAGCAGGTCGCAGACGTGTGGTTGACGTTGAAACACCAGTGCCAGATGTTTTGACCTGCCCGCACCCTAGCGGCTCGTTTGCTGGCTCGAAGCCGCCAGCATGGACGCGATGGGTGTTGGACATGCTGGGCTACGACCCTGAGCAAGACACTGTTGACGACTTATTCAAAGGCAGCGGGGCTGTTGCTCAAGAGGTTGCACAGGGGGTTCTGCTGTGAAGGCCAAAATCAAACTCAGTTGTGCTGCCTGCACGTTGACGATTCAGCCAGGGGAACCAATCGAGTTGGAAGATTTCGGTTGGGTGCATCGGTTGTGTTACGCCGAAAAGCACCCACGCCGGGCATGGTTGCGTTGCGACTATTGCAAGGCCGAGATGCCCCACCAGTACACCAATGACGGTCTCGTGTGCGGGATGTGTGGATTGTGAACCCCGACAACATGAGCGCCCGTGACTTCGTCAACGAGTTCGTGTGGACGTGGCCACGTCATGAAGGCAAGGTCACTGTCGCTTCACGCATCTTTGGGATGAGTCCTAAATCTTTTGTGCAACGCCTGCAACGCGCACGGAAGTCTGGCATTGAGGTTTCGTTTTATGACGACATGAAGACCGAGGGGGCGAAGTGATCTGCCTGCGCGTGTTCGGCACACCAGCACCGCAGGGAAGCAAGCGGCATGTCGGCGGCGGTCGAATGATTGAGGCCAGCAAGAAAGTGAAGCCGTGGCGTCAAGCAATCGTTGATCAGGCACACCGTGATGGTGTTGCAGGTTCGCAGCTTGATGGGCCGTTGCTGTTGCGGGTGACGTTCTACTTGCAACGCCCGAAGTTTCACAGCGGCGTCAAGGGACTCAAGGCGCTGGCGCCGTTGTTCCCGCATCGGGTGCCTGACCTGGACAAGTTGCTGCGCTCAACCTGCGACGCACTGACGGATGCACAAGTCATCGTTGACGATGCGCGCATTGTGCAGATCAAAGCGCGAAAAGTTTACGCCGATGAAGTCGCACCCGGCGCAATTATTTACATCACACACATCAATGAGGGGAATGAATATGAATGAAGTCGAATTGGATGCAGTCGCCAATTGGGTGATGCACCTGAAGCAATTACGCGCCGACCGCGCAGAGATTGATGAGCAGATTGAGCAGGCTGAGAATCAAATAAAAGACGCCCTTGGTGATGCTGAGACAGGCACCATTGGTGGTGACCCTGTGATCAAGTGGACACACATCGTCACCAACAGGTTCGATCAAAAGGCCGCCAAAGCAATCCTTAGTGATGAGCAGATTGCCGCTTGCACTAAGCCAAGTGAGTCACGCCGCTTCACGATTGTTGAAATCTGATGGGCAAACTCAAAGACACATTATGCGAGGACAACCCGCCATTTGATGTCACCAATTCACTCATTGATCAGGTGAAGCAATACGCCACCTGGTCACCGCGTTCACAGCAAACAATGATCGGCGCCTCAGAGATCGGCACACCATGTTCACGCCGCCTTGCCTACAAGCTGCTTGACGTTGAGGCCGTGAATACTGACAGCGATCCGTGGCCAGCCATTGTTGGCACAAGTGTTCATTCATACCTTGAGCGCGCGTTCCGTAAAAACCCCGATTACATGACCGAGGTCAAAGTCATGTTGGAGCCATGGACAAAAGGCACCGCCGACCTTGTACACATCCCGAGCAAAACCGTGATTGACCACAAGGTTGTCGGCGTCACTGCGCTCAAGAAATACAAGTCCGAAGGCATGAGCCAGCAGTACCGGGTGCAGCTCAACATGTACGCCCTCGGCCTGCGCCTAATGGACATTGAAATTGAAAACGTGGCGATCATGTTTTGGTCGCGTTCGGGAATGATGCGCGACGCTTTCAGCATTTCTGAACCGTATGACGAAGCCCTTGTTGATGACATGTTCAAGCGTTTTGACGCCATCAAAGAAATAACAACCCTGGGCACAAGTGCGCTGCCGTTGATTCCCACGACACCAACGCACTGTATGTACTGCCCCAACCACTTGCCGCTATCAACAGACATTGAAGCGGCATGCAATGGCCAATAGGTCATTGATCCAACCCAACCCAACCCATTACGAAAGGTAACACCATGTCAGTTTGGGACGATCCCGAAATGCGAGTCAGTAGTGATTACGCAGCATTTAGCGACATCGGCGACACCGTTAGTGGCACCGTCACTGGCGTTTACGCGCACCGTTTTGATGACGGCAAAGTAGTACCAAAGATCATGCTGGACACCACCGAGGGTGAAGTTGCCCTTACCGCCGGGCAAGTTCGATTGAAGGCCGAACTGTCTGAGAAACGACCTGAAGTAGGCGACCACCTGACCGTCACGTTGACCGAGGTGGAAAAGCGCGCAGGCGGCAAAACGCTTAAGCACTTTGATGTTGTTGTTGTCAAGTCAGGAACGCCGGCGGCGACTGTTGCCGCGCCATCCCTGACGCCAGATCAGATCAGCGCAATGGAACTACTCAAGGCATCTGGCCTCACTGCATAACACCAACGGCGGCGGCGTTGTGTTGAGGCTGCGCCGCCGCCTTGTCTTACCCAACATCTTTGAAAGGCAACAATGCAACAACTAGACACCACCAGCAACGAGCTGCTTGCCAGCGCCCTGCGCCTTGCCGGCCGTGGCATTGGCGTGATCCCGCTGTGGTGGCCTGAAAACGGCGTGTGCATGTGCCCCAGGGGTGAGAACTGCTCCAGCCCTGCCAAGCACCCATTGACCTACAACGGCCTCAATGACGCCACCACGGACGCCGGTCTGATTGCGAGCTGGTGGCAGCGTTACCCACAAGCCAACATTGGATTGGTAACAGGTGGGCAGATTGACGTCATTGACGTTGACGGCGCTATTCCTGCCTATCAGCAACTCATCGCCGACATTGGCTCGCCACAACACGTTGCCACCGTGATCACTGGCCGTGGTGATGGTGGCCTGCACATCTACTGCACACCCGGTGGCAACAAAACGATCCCTAGTGGCAAACACGGGCTGCCGAACAAGATTGAAGTCAAAGGCGCTGGCGGTTACGTTGTCGCGCCACCGAGTCGACACATCAGCGGCGGCACCTACACCTACATGACGCAAGACACTGGTCAGATACACGGTGACATCGTTTTGACTCAATGGCTGGCAAACATTGCACCCGACGAAGCCAAGGTCATTGAACTACGCCCAGCACCGGCGCCACCAACATTGAATGTGCCAACACACACCAACACCGACAACGTCACCAAGTACAGGGACGCCGTGATCAACAGCGCCTGTGACGCTATCGCCTACGCCGGTGAAGGTGGGCGGTGGTTGGCGCTGGCAACTGAGGCGGTGCCGAAAATCTGCCGTGGTATCGCAGGGGGATTGATCCCGCGCGACGTCGGCACCTACGCCCTTGAAGGGGCGTCGCGTCAGGCTGGCCTTGACTCAGGTGAAGTTGCTCGAATCCCTGAGTTGATTGACTTGATGTTGGCTCAAGGCATCAAAGAGCCGATCACGCCGCCACAGGACACCAATGCCCTGACTGATGCGTGGTTGGCCTCGCTCCCAAAAGATGACGCTGGCGAACTGCCAGAGGCGTATACCGAGGTCATAAACCAACGCACCTCATGGTGGCCAATAGACCTGCAACCTGTACTTGACGGCAAAGTCACCGAAACGCCGCCGGCGTTCCTGGAGTTTGTTGATGATCAGCCGCTGTTCTACGCCGGCAAAGTTAACGGCATCATTGGTGAGTCCGAATCAGGCAAGACATGGATTGCATTAGAGGCCGTCAAGCAGGCTATGGCAAGCAATAAGCATGTCCTTTATATGGATTTCGAGGACAGCGCCCCTGGCATTGTGTCCCGACTGCGCTCCCTTGGCGTTACTGACTTCACCAATCTGTCATATATGTCCCCTGATGAAGGCTTTGGCACTCTGGCGAAACTTGACCTAGCCGAAACCCTGCACACGCTCACGCCTGATCTGGCCGTCCTTGACGGGTTTAACGCCGCCATGAACGTCCTCGGGCTTGACATCAACAGCAACAACGACGCCACCACCTTCGCGCAGCTGCTACTTAAGCCGGTCGCCGCCACGGGCGTGTGCCTTATTTATGTGGATCACGTTCCTAAGTCAAAGGATGCCAGGGGCAAGGGCGGCATCGGCGCACAAGCCAAACGAGCCATGACCACCGGCTGCACGTTGGCGGTGCATGTCCTAGAGCCATTCGGGCGCGGAAACACCGGCAGGCTTGCTCTCAGCGTTGATAAAGACCGCGCAGGGCATGTGCGCGGATACGCCACCGACGCCAAGAACCTTGGCACGGTCGTCCTTGCCAGTGATAAGACCAGCGGCAACATTGAGGTTGAGTTTCATGCCTTTGATGCTAAGGCTGCCAAGGCCGTCACCGCCGGCAACCACAGAGACGCCGTGCTGCGCGTCCTAGGTGAATCAGCGGTGCCAATGACTCAAAAGGAAGTCGTTGATCTGCTCAAGGTTCAAGGCCATTCCATAGACAACAACCTGCACAAACCCACCTTTGAAGGTCTTGCATTTGACAACCTCATCGTCAAAGAAAGCGGGAAGTGGAAGCTGCACGAAAACGACCAATTAGGTGATGAAACTGATGATTAATTACAAGGACAGAATTCTGCAACGATTCTGCAAGGGCAGAATTCTGGTGCCAGCGAAGGCCCCGACGGATTCTGCAAACGCCCCCCTTAGGGGGCATGCAGAATTCAGAATCGGGGAGTTGACGTTTCTGCTTGCGTTTCTGCATTTACGTTTTTTAGCAGAATCGAGGCCATGATCATGGTCATTAAAAAGACCTACAAAGCGCCATCAAAACCGACCCCAAAACCCTGCCGCACATGCAAGCGGTTGGTGCTCGCAGGACTTGATGCCAGGGCGGCGGCGCTGTCAGTTGTCATTGATGCCGAAACCCTGACCCGCGATGGTGAACTACTGATGATCGTTGGCGGCATCAAGGTCTACGCCACCAACACACAAGGCGACATC
>Ga0208544_10002173_pt1 | contig 12991 bp, 10 predicted proteins | sample DEB08_DNA_9_FD_184526 | JGI IMG/M metagenome (GOLD analysis project Ga0208544, IMG submission 184526) | Aqueous microbial communities from the Delaware River and Bay under freshwater to marine salinity gradient to study organic matter... | ecosystem: Environmental > Aquatic > Marine > Coastal ...
TCCGGGTTTGTCGGTGAATTCCTGACATTGATCGCGGTTTTCCAGGTCAACACCTGGGTGGCAGCCGTTGCGACGACGGGTGTGATCCTGTCGGCGGCCTATGCGCTGTGGCTGTACCGCCGCGTGGTCATGGGCGAGCTGATCAAGGAGAGCCTGAAGGCGATCAAGGATACCTCAGCACGCGAGCGTTGGATATTTGCGCCGCTGGTTGTCATGACCCTGCTGTTGGGTGTCTACCCGGCGCTGGTGCTGGATATGATCGGGCCGTCTGTTGCGGCACTGGTTGAGAATTACGCAAGCGCGGTTGAGGCGGCAGATGCTGCCGTTCAAACCGCTGCTGCATTGAACTAAGGATTGATGCGATGATTGCCGCAGACCTGAACGTCATTTTGCCTGAAATCCTGCTGTCTGCCTTTGCGCTGGCGGGATTGCTGGTCGCTGTCTACACCACCAAGGACAAGATGGGCGGATTGCTGGTCTGGGCCACGGCGGGTGTATTTGTGCTGCTGGCTGCATGGATCGGGATGACCGGTACAGGCACACGGGTGGCCTTTAACGGGATGTTCATCGAGGACAGCTTTGCCCGGTTTGCCAAGGTCACGATCCTGCTGTCTGCCGCCGCCGTGCTGGTCATGTCCGAAAACTACATGAAAACACGCGGGCTGCTGCGGTTTGAATATCCGATGCTGGTGGCGTTGGCCGCTGTGGGCATGATGATGATGGTCTCTGCGGGCGATCTGATGGCGCTCTATATGGGGTTGGAACTGCAATCACTGGCGCTTTATGTCGTGGCATCACTGCGCCGCGATTCAGTCCGGTCGACCGAGGCTGGTCTTAAGTATTTCGTGCTGGGCGCGCTGTCTTCTGGTGTGCTGCTCTATGGGGCGTCTTTGGTCTATGGCTATGCGGGCACGACGCTGTTCTCGGGGATCATCACCACGGCGCAAGCGGGTGAGACATCTGTCGGGATGCTGTTCGGGATCGTATTCCTGATCGCGGGTCTGGCGTTCAAAGTATCGGCTGTGCCGTTCCACATGTGGACACCTGACGTCTATGAGGGTTCTCCCACGCCGGTCACCGCATTCTTTGCCACGGCCCCCAAGGTTGCCGCTATGGCGCTGTTTGCGCGGGTTCTGCATGATGCCTTTGGGCAGGCAGTTGGCGATTGGCAGCAGGTTATTGCGCTGTTGTCGGTCCTGTCGATGTTCCTGGGTGCGATTGCAGCGATTGGCCAGACCAATATCAAACGTCTGATGGCCTTTTCGTCGATTGCCCATATGGGCTATGCGCTGATGGGTCTGGCGGCGGGTACTGCCTTTGGTGTGCAGGCGATGCTGGTCTATATGGCGATCTATGTGACCATGAATGTGGGCACCTTTGCCTTTATCCTGATGATGCAAAAGGACGGTGCACCGGTGGCTGATATCGGGTCCCTGAACATGTACGCCAAGAACAATCCGGGCCGTGCCCTGTCGATGCTGGTGCTTTTGTTCAGCTTAGCGGGCGTGCCGCCGATGCTGGGTTTCTTTGGCAAGCTGTACGTGCTGCGCGCCGCCTATGAGGCGGGTCTGGCCTGGCTTGCGATTGCCGGTGTGGTGGCGTCTGTGATCGGTGCCTATTATTACCTGCGGATCGTGTTCTACATGTATTTCGGCGACGAAAAGTCAGAGCAGCTGGACAGCAGCAAAGGTGGCGTCCTGCCGATCTTTCTGGCCGTGTCGGCGGCGATTATGGTGCTGGGCATCATCAATATGTTCGGTGTTGAGGCGGCGGCGCAGGCTGCTGCCGGGTCCTTGGTGAACTGATCCGGAAAGGCGTGCTGCGCGGGATGTTCTGCCGCAGCACAGGGGGGCGCAAATGAGCGTTTGGCCGCAGGGGTATGCAAGGCTGGTCTTTGACAGTCTGGATTCCACCCTGTCGGAGGCCGCCCGTCTGGCCCCGACACTTAATGGCCCCACATGGATCCTCGCGTTGGAACAGACGGCCGCACGTGGCCGGCGGGGCCGCCATTGGGCGACGCCGAGGGGGAATTTTGCAGCAACGCTGATCATGCAGCGGCGCGAGCCGCCCGGCGTGGCGGCATTGCGCAGTTTTGTCACCTCATTGGCGCTTTACCGGAGTTTCGTTGCGGTGACGGGGCGGGCGGATGATTTTGCGCTGAAATGGCCCAATGACGTGCTGCTGAAGGGCGGCAAGGTGGCGGGGATCCTGCTGGAAAGCATCGGGGAGCATCTGGTGATTGGTATCGGCGTCAATCTGGCCCATGCGCCGGATGCCGGACAGCTTGAGGCGCGCGCCCTGCGGCCCATGAGTCTGGCCGGCGATTTGGGGCTGGATGTATCAGCCGAGGTATTCCTTGACGTGCTGGCGGGTGAATACGCCGCGCTGGAGGATCAGTTCACCACCCATGGGTTTGCGCCCATCAGGCGCGACTGGCTGGCCCATGCGGCACGGCTGGGCGAGGTGATTACCGCGCGGACCATGCGCGATGAAATAATTGGTACGTTTGAAGATGTGGACGATGCGGGTAGTCTGATCCTCAAGACGTCAGAGGGCCGCGTGGCGATCACGGCGGCGGATGTGTTTTTCTGAAGAGGGGGTAGGCCCATGCTTTTGGCCATCGACTGCGGCAATACCAATACGGTCTTTTCGATCTGGAACGGGACAGAGTTCATTGCGACCTGGCGCACAGCGACGGATTGGAGGCGCACGGCGGATCAATATTACGTCTGGCTGAGCACGCTGATGCGGTTTCAAAAGATCGAGGCGGATATCACCGATGTGATCATCTCATCGACGGTGCCGCGTGTGGTCTTCAACCTGCGGGTCTTTGCGGACAGGTATTTCGATGCGCGCCCTTTGGTTGTCGGCAAACCTGACTGCCGTCTGCCCGTCGATGTGCGGGTAGATGCGGGCACGGCTGTGGGGCCGGACCGGTTGGTCAATACGGTGGCGGGCTATGATCTTTATGGTCCTGACCTGATTGTCGTGGATTTCGGCACGGCGACGACATTTGATGTGGTGGCATCCGATGGGGCCTATGTGGGCGGTGTGATCGCCCCCGGCGTGAACCTGTCGCTTGAGGCGCTGCACAATGCGGCGGCGGCCCTGCCGCATGTGGACATCACCCAACCGCAGCGGGTGGTTGGCACCAACACTGTTGCCTGTATGCAATCAGGGATTTTTTGGGGTTATGTCGGGCTCGTCCGTGAGATATGTGCACGGATAAAGGCGGAAAGAGAGCGTGAGATGCGCGTCATTTCTACCGGAGGTTTGGCACCGCTGTTTCAGCAGGCCGTAGACCTTTTCGATGAATTTCAGGATGACCTGACAATGCACGGTTTGACCGTGATTTATAAGTATAACAAGGAATTAGCTGACTAATGAGCAGTGAGAGATTAATCTACCTTCCCCTCGGTGGGGCGGGTGAAATTGGCATGAATGCCTATGTGTATGGCTATGGAAAGCCGGGCAAGGAACGTTTGATCGTTGTCGATATGGGCGTGGCCTTTCCTGATATGGATGGCAGCCCGGGTGTGGATTTGATCCTGCCCGACATTTCGTGGCTGAAATCACGCCGTGACCAGATTGAAGCGGTGTTTGTGACCCATGCGCACGAAGACCACGTGGGCGCCGTGTCCCACAGCTATGAGGCGCTAAAGGCACCCATCTATGCGCGGACCTTTACCGCCAATATCGCGCGCCGCAAGATGTCGGAATATGGGTACCCGGATGAGGCCGTGACCACCGTTGGCGCATGGCCGCACCAGCAGGCTGCCGGACCGTTCCAGGTGGGTTTCTTGCCGATTTCGCATTCGATCCCCGAAAGCTCTGCTTTGGTGATTGATACGCCTGCGGGCCGTGTGATCCATTCGGGTGACTTCAAGATCGACCTGACACCGGGCGTGGGCGAAGCCTATGATCCGGCGCTTTGGGCGGATGTCTGCAAGGATGGCATCAAGGCGCTGGTCTGTGACAGTACCAATGTCTTTTCGCTTGAGCCGGGGCGGTCAGAGGGCACGCTGGGCGGAAACATCGAAGAATTGGTCAGCTCTGCTGAGGGGATGGTGGTTGCGACCACATTCGCCTCCAATGTGGCGCGGGTCAAAACGCTGGCGGTTGCGGCGGATAAGGCGGGGCGCTCTGTTGTGCTGCTGGGCCGCGCGATGAAGCGGATGGTTGAAGCTGCGCTTGAGACTGGCGTGATGAAAGATTTTCCTCACACGGTCAGCCCTGAAGAGGCGCGCGGCATCCCGCGCGAGAACCTGATGCTGCTGGTGACCGGGTCACAGGGCGAACGCCGTGCGGCGTCTGCGCAGTTGGCGCGGGGCAAGTACCAGGGGATCGAGATGAAAGAAGGGGACATGTTCCTGTTTTCATCCAAGACCATTCCCGGCAATGAAAAGGGCGTCATTCGCATCATCAACCAATTCTCTGAAATGGGTGTCGATGTGATTGATGACAGCACGGGGAAATACCACGTGTCTGGCCATGCCAACCGTCCCGACCTTGAGACGCTGCATGATGTGGTCAAGCCACAGGTGCTGATCCCGATGCACGGCGAACACCGCCATCTGCGTGAACACGTCAAAGTCGCCAATGCCAAGGGCATCAAGGGTGTTCTGGCGGTCAACGGTATGATGATCGACCTGAGCGGCAATGAGCCCAAGGTCGCGGAATATGTCGAGACAGGCCGGACCTATCTGGACGGTTCCGTGCAGATCGGTGCGTTGGACGGTGTGGTGCGGGATCGTATCCGCATGGCGTTGAACGGGCATGTGACTGTCACGGTCATCATGGACGAACAGGACGAGCCATTGGGCGACCCTTGGGTCGATTGCATGGGCTTGCCTGAAAAGGGTCAATCGGGCGCGCCATTGACGGACGTGCTGGAAGAGGACCTGAGCCAGTTTCTGGGGCGGTCCAAGGCCGCGACACTGCGCGATGATGCCAAGTTGAACGACGGTTTGCGCCGGGTTGTGCGCCAGTCGGCACAGGATGAGATCGGCAAAAAACCGGAAGTGACAGTGGTGGTCAGCCGTCTGAGCTGACGCGAGCTGCCATGACGAAACATGAAAAAGGCCTCGCGATTGCGAGGCCTTTTTGATTTGGTGTCTTTGGCTTGGCTGAAGGGGCTTTTGCGTTTTCAGCAAGTTCTGGCATCCCCAACGCTTTGTGAATTGAGATAATTCAATGCGTTAAGGGATAGCAGCTGTTTGGATCATTCCATGCTCGGCCTTAGCCATCGGGACGTTCAGCAAAGCTGAGGCCAATAAATTCGGGCGTGTGATCGCCCAGACCGACAACCTTGTTGCCGCCACGGTCGTTGTTGTTGCGACCGCCACGGTTATTGTCCCGTCCGCCGCGATTACTGTCACGACCGCGATTGCTGTCCTGACCGCGTCGGTCGTTGTTGTCTTTCTTGGCGTCCTGCTTTGGTGGCTTTGCCGCTTTATCCTCGGCACGCTTGTCTGATTTTGGTGCCTCTACTGGTGCCTCGGCGGCCTTTGGTTCGGGCTGCTTAGTCTCAGTTTGGGTGGTTTCAGACTGGATGTTTTCGGATGGGGCAGGTGCTGCCTCATCTGCCTTGGGCTTTGCGTCCTTGTCTGATCTGCTGCGGCTGCGCGTCCGGGTGGATTTGGCGCGCTCTGGCTTGGCCGTCTCTTCTGGTGCTTCTGGTGCTGTGTCGTTGCCCAGCGGGTTGGACAGGCGCGGAATTTCGTTCTGGACCAGACGTTCCACATCCGCGAGGTTCTTTTCGTCGCGCGGTGTGCAGATCATGATCGCGGTGCCATCACGACCGGCGCGGCCTGTGCGGCCGATACGGTGCACATAGTCCTCAGCATGGCTGGGCACGTCAAAGTTAAAGACGTGGCTGACGGAAGGCACATCAAGGCCGCGTGCGGCAACATCGGAGGCGATGAGGAAACGCAGCGTTCCGGCGCGAAAACCGTCCAGCGTTTTGGTGCGCTGGCTTTGGTCCAGATCGCCGTGGATCGGAGCGGCGTCATAGCCGTGTTTTTTCAACGACTTGGCGACGACGTCAACATCCATCTTGCGGTTGCAAAAGACGATGGCGTTCGTGCATTTTTCGCCTTCGGCGTCGATCAGCATGCGCAGGACCTGACGCTTTTCAGATGCTTCACGGTCCTTGCGAGAGGCTTTGAACATGACCACGCCCTGGGTGATGTTCACATTTGTAGTGGCCTGGCGCGCGACCTCAATCCGCTCTGGATTGCTGAGGAATGTATTGGTGATCCGCTCAATCTCGGGTGCCATGGTGGCCGAAAAGAACAGGGTCTGACGGGTGAAAGGTGTCAGGCCAAAGATGCGTTCGATGTCGGGGATGAACCCCATGTCGAGCATCCTGTCGGCCTCATCCACCACCATGATTTTCACATCATTGAGGATCAGCTTGCCGCGCTCAAAATGGTCCAGCAGACGGCCGGGGGTGGCGATCAGCACGTCAACGCCCTTGTCGATCAGCGTGTCCTGTTCCTTGAACGACACGCCGCCGATCAGCAGGGCCTTGGTCAGTTTCACATGTTTGGAATAGGTGTCAAAGTTTTCAGCCACCTGAGCGGCAAGTTCGCGCGTCGGGCACAGCACGAGTGACCGTGGCATCCGGGCGCGTGCACGGCCACGGGCCAGCAGCGTGATCATCGGCAGCGTAAAGCTGGCGGTCTTGCCTGTGCCGGTCTGGGCGATGCCCAGAACGTCGCGGCCCGCAAGGGCAGGCGGAATTGCGCCTTCCTGAATGGGTGTTGGTGTCTCATAGCCAGCCTCTTCGACGGCTTTGAGGACTTTGGGGCTTAGCTTCAGATCAGAGAATTTTGTCATACATGTCCGGGTTAGGCGGACACTGACTTGGCCCGCTGCAACAGTCATATCGGCCCGACTGGCCCTAGTGGCGACATCAGCCGCGATATATTGCGCCGCAATAGCAACTTCGTCGCTGTGCGTCAAATAGATCGGTCTTTACGGGCCGGTCTGGGGGAAATGCTTGGAAATTGTGGTATTTAGGTCAAGGTCAACCACGCGGAGCAGGCCGTGGTCAGCAAGTTTTTGCCGCAAGGCCGGCGTGTCGGCGCAGACCTCGTCAAAGAAGGCGCGCAGGCCGGCCTCGCCATCGCGTGTTTCAATCTGGGTGAAAAGTTCATGCATGGACATGCCGCCCTGATCGCGGGGGCGGTTGGGGGCCAGGTCGGCCCGGTAGGAACCCTGTTCAAGCCGGTAGCGATAGGCGGCCAGCCAGTCGGACCAGGTTTTGGCATGGCAATGGGCCAACGCAATGCCGGGGGTATCTTCGGGGCCCAGCAGCATCGCATCGTTTTGAAAGACGTTGTGGATCTGGACTTTTATGTCATCCAAGCCAGTGCGCACAAAGACTTTTCCGGCCAGATGGCTTAGGAATCCGCCTTTGACGTAGGTGCCATAGGTTGGATAAAGCGCCGAGATGATCCGCGCGCGCCCCGGCCCGTTTGGCACAAATCCCTTGAAGGCGGTGCCGTCGCCTGCCAGTTGCTCCATCGGGCGGATACGGGCGATCGGGGCATCGCCGGGCAGTGCCGCAAGGATGTCTGCAATGGGGCGGTCCGCGACCAGGAATTCATCCACATCCATATGGATCAGCCAGTCGACAGTGTTGCGCCTGCGGTAGGCATGGGTGGCGTTGCGGGTTTGGCGGACTTGATGCTTTTTGGGGCGCTTGCCGTTCCACCTTGCATCGTCGCATAGGGTCACGCGGATTTTCGGATGTGCCTTGAGCGCCTCAAAGGCGTCAATGTTGTCATCATCGAGGTAGATGAAGAGCCGCTGTGCCCCTGCCTCCAGATGATAGGCGGCAAAGCGCAGGATCTCTGCCGTGGGGGCCTTGATCGTGGCGCTGATGCCCCAGCTGGGCATCAGACCATCATTTCCTTTGTCGATGTCAGTCGGATGTCGGGATAGTCGCGTTCGACGCGGTCAATGTCCCATTGCAACCGCGTGAGATAGACAATGTCGCCGTCGTTGTCATGTGCGATATGCTGTTTGTTTTTATCTATAAAGTTATCAACGGCTTGGCGGTTTCCATTCACCCACCGGGCCGAGGTGAACTGAGAAGGTTCAAAGCGCACGGGCAGGCCATATTCCAGCTCGATCCGGCTGGCCAGAACCTCGAACTGCAATTGTCCGACAACGCCGACGACGAAACCGGACCCGATGGAGGGTTTGAAAACTTTGGCGGCCCCTTCCTCTGCAAATTGCATCAATGCTTTTTCAAGGTGTTTCGATTTCAGCGGATCACCCGCGCGCACCCCCTGAAGCAGTTCCGGCGCGAAGGATGGGATACCTGTAACACGCAAAGGTTCCCCTTCGGTTAAAGTATCCCCGATCCGCAGCTGCCCGTGGTTGGGAATGCCGATGATATCGCCGGCCCAGGCCTCTTCGGCCAGTTCGCGGTCCGAGGCCAGGAACATCACCGGGCTTGAGATTGTCATCGGTTTCTTGGTGCGGACATGGGTCATTTTCATGCCCCGCAAGAAGTGCCCCGAGGCCAGCCGGACAAAGGCCACGCGATCGCGGTGCTTTGGGTCCATATTGGCTTGGACCTTGAAAACAAAGCCGGAAACCTTGTCTTCTTCGGGCAGGATCTGGCGGGGTTCGGCAGATTGGATCTGAGGTTCAGGCCCGTAGGTGGCGATGCCGTCCATCAGTTCCTTGACGCCAAAAGAGTTGATCGCAGAGCCGAACCAGATGGGGGTCAGGGAGCCTTCGGCCATCAGGGCTGCGTCCAGGGGCGGCATGAGTTCGCGGACCATCTCAAGGTCTTCGCGCAGCTTTTCCAGCAGCTCGGCGGGCACATGTTCGGCCAGTTTCGGATCGTCCAACCCGTTGATTTCAATGGAGGACGCGACCTTGTTGCGGTCGGCGCGGTCCATCAGTTCCAGACGGTCGCGCAGGATGTCGTAGCAGCCGATGAAATCGCGGCCGACGCCGATGGGCCAGCTGGCCGGGGTGACATCAATGGCGAGGTTTTGCTGAATTTCGTCAATGATCTCAAATACATCGCGGCTTTCTCTGTCCATCTTGTTACAAAAGGTCAGGATCGGCAGGTCGCGCATGCGGCAGACTTCGAACAGCTTTTGGGTCTGGCTTTCGACGCCCTTTGCACCGTCGATCACCATCACGGCGGCATCGACCGCTGTCAGGGTGCGGTAGGTGTCTTCGGAGAAGTCGGAGTGGCCCGGCGTGTCCACAAGATTGAAACGGAACTCTTTGAAATCAAACGACATTGCGGAAGCTGAGACAGAGATGCCCCGGTCCTTTTCCATTGCCATGAAGTCAGAGCGTGTGCGCCGCGCCTCGCCTTTGGCGCGGACCTGGCCGGCCATCTGGATCGCGCCGCCGAACAGCAGGAATTTCTCTGTCAGGGTGGTTTTGCCCGCGTCGGGGTGGCTGATGATCGCAAAGGTGCGACGCCGCGCGATTTCTGGCGGCAGGGCGGGGCGATTTGTATTGCTATCCAGCATCTTGAGCGGCGTTCCTGATGTGATTTGGCCCCGTGGTTCGGGCAATAGTGAACAATGCGTAAAAAGTCACACGGCGTACACCGGGCGTACACATACCGTACATATGGGCGGTGGCAAGGGTTTGGAAGGTTTTGCCGCGTAAAACGAGGGTGGACGCCTCGTCCAGCTTTAGTGGCCGGAGGCCTTGCGCAGCAGTTCTGCGGCATCGGGGTGGTTCAGCAGGTTTTCGCTGACGTCCAGCCCTGCGTGGGGCAGATCGGAGTGGCCGGGGATGATGTCATCCATCGCAAAGGCCAGGTCTTGCGGCAGCACCGGTTTGGTGCGCGGGTCGATCAGCATGGTCTCTGCCGCGATGCCTTCGGCGTAGATGATCTGGTGGCTGTCAAAGAGCAGTTGGAAGTAATCGACAAAGCCGCCGTCCATCACGGTGACGGTATAGCCGTTCACCAGATGCCGCGCCTTGATCAGCAGTTCGGAGCGGCCGGCCCCCACTTTGTCGCTGCGCTGATAGATAAAGAGGCGGTGATCGGGGCTGACGATCAGGTCGTTTTCGTTGTTGAGCGCACCTGCGTGGATCTTGATCGGGGCGAATTCGCCCAAGGCGCGGACCGTGGTCTGGCCGATCCAGCGGATCGGTTGCACGCCGTCGTCGCGGGTCAGGATGCGGTCACCGACCTGCAGGTCCTCGATCAGGCGCTGTGCGCCCGACGACAGGGTGATATGGGTGCCACGGGTGAAGGAGACACAGGCGACCTGCGCGAATTTCTGGCGGGCGGTTTCGGTGTCGATGCCGACAAGGCGGTATTCGATGCTGCCGGTGATCGTGGTCAGGGGCAGCAGGTAGATGTCGGCCACATCGCCGTTTTCGTCCACCTCGACCAGCAAGAGCGCGTCATGCATCCCGCCGTCCGGTGACATGAAGGTCAATGCGCAATCCAGGTGCAAAGCCGCCTGTGGGGTGCCCACGTCAGTGTCGGGAGCCACGCAAAAGCTGTTGTCGGTTCTGGTCTGGATCGACAGGCGCGCGGGTTCGATGCCGTAGGGCAGTTCATAGATGTCATCAAGCAGCAGTTCCGAGGCAAAGGACAGGCTGTCGCCCATGTTCGCGCCATCGGTGGCCACGATATCGCTGGCCCGGAAAACGGGCAGGCTTTGGGGCGGGGCGGGGCGGGAGCGGGCCATGGAAACCTCATGCGACGACATCGTATCGCCAGAGGACTACGCTATGATTGTGACGGGCTTGGGTCAAGCATGGGGTCTTTTGCTGGCATGTGGGCGGGGGCGTGTTACGACTTGGGGGATTTAAAAGAGGGGAATCGTCTGATGGATTTGGGTATCAAAGGTAAAAAGGCGCTGGTTTGCGCGTCCTCCAAGGGGTTGGGGCTGGGCTGTGCCGAGGCGCTGGCGCAGGCGGGTGTTGATCTGGTGATGAACGCGCGCGGTGCGGAGGCGCTGGAGGCTTCAGCAGAGCGGTTGCGTCAGGAATACGGCGTTCAGATCACGACCGTTGCGGCGGATGTGGCCACGGCCGAGGGGCAGGTGGCGGTGATTGCCGCGGCGCAGGACGTGGATATTTTGGTCAATAACGCGGGCGGGCCGCCTCCGGGGATGTGGCAGGATTGGGATCGTGAGGATTTCATCAAGGCGCTGGATGCCAATATGCTGGCCCCGATTGCGCTGATCAAGGCGCTGGTGCCGGGCATGATGGAACGCGGCTGGGGCCGTGTGGTCAACATCACCTCGCAATCGGTGCGCGCGCCGATTGGTGTTCTGGGGTTGAGCAATTCGGCGCGCACGGGGTTGACGGGCTATGTGGCTGGCACCTCGCGGCAGGTGGCGGGCAAGGGGGTGACGATCAACAACCTGCTGCCCGGCATTCATGCCACGGACCGCGCCGATGCGCTGGATGGTGCTGTGGTCAAATCGCGCAACATCTCGCTTGAGGTGGCGCGGGCGGAACGTGCGGCGACGATACCGGCGGGCCGCTATGGCACGCGCGAGGAATTTGGCGCGGCCTGTGCCTTTCTTTGTTCCCAGCATGCGGGGTTCATCGTGGGGCAGAACCTGCTGCTGGATGGTGGCGCGACCAATCTGACCATGTGATGGCGGAAAAATTCTCGCTTAAGGATCATCTGTTCAATCAGACGACTTTGGGCCAGCTGGCGGCAGAGTTTGCCGCCGCTGTGCCCGGATTTGATGCGCAGAGGTTTCAGGCACAGGCCCTGTCGGGCCTTGCCGAGCGGGAGTTGCTGGCCCGGCTTGAGTGGATGGCCGATTGTCTTGAGGGGCAATTGGCTGATGACTTTGCGACCATGGCCGACCAGCTGGAGGCAGCCATGCCTGCGCCGCTTGACCCGGCGCTGAAGGATGATGATTTCGGGCAGTTCATTCATGCGCTGCCCGGTATTCTGGCGGTCCGCCACGGGCTGGAGGCGCATCGCGACAGGGCGCTGGACCTGTTGTATCAGGCGACGAAGCGGTTCTCGATGGAGTTCTACATCCGGCCCTTTTTGAACCATTGGCCTGATGAAACGCTGGCCCGGTTGGCGCAATGGGCGGAGGATCCGAATTATCATGTGCGCCGATTGGTCAGCGAGGGGACAAGGCCCAAGCTGCCTTGGGCCAAATCGGTGCAGTTGGAGACGGCGCAACGGCTGCCCTTGCTGGAAAAATTGCACAGTGATCCCACACGCTATGTCACAAGGTCGGTGGCTAACCATTTGAATGATATCGCCAAAACAGAGCCTGAGATCGTGACCGGAATGCTGCGGTCTTGGGGTGACGCGGGCCGGCAGGACCCCAAGGAGTTGGCGTGGATGACGCGGCACAGTCTGCGCAGCCTGGTCAAACAGGGCCATCAGGGCGCGCTGGGGCTGCTGGGGTATCGCGGGGACATTGTGGTGGATGCGGTGCTGACGCTGGACGCGGACAGCTGCCGAGTGGGAGAGCGGCTGGGCTTTCGCTGTGTGCTGAGCGCCCCGCAAGACCTGCCGGTGCTGGTGGATTACCGGATCATTTTTGCACGATCCGGCGGCAAGACGGGCGAGAAAGTGTTCAAACTCAAGGCCACACAGATCAGCGGCGCGCAGCCTGTCACCCTGACCAAACAGCATTTGCTCAAGGGGGATGCGACGACATTTACCTGGCATGCGGGGCCTCATGAACTGGTGGTGCAGGTCAACGGGCAGGATGTGGCCAGGGCGGGGTTTGAGGTGGTGTTGTAGTCTGCATCACGATTATGGGACGGCGCATATCCAAGGTGGCGGCACGCGCGCGGGCAGACTAAAGCTGGCGCGTTGATTTCTGGATAGGCGCTTACTTATGCAAACCACTGTTCTGATTGTGCTCTTTGGAGCGATCATTGTTGCCAGCCTGTTGGCGGCCCCCAGACGCGCCTCTGTGGAGGGGTTCTTTGGCGGGATGACCGTCGCGGGGCGGGCACCGGGGCTATGGGTTCTGGTCCTAAGTCAGGTGACCAC
>Ga0208544_10002175_pt1 | contig 12983 bp, 11 predicted proteins | sample DEB08_DNA_9_FD_184526 | JGI IMG/M metagenome (GOLD analysis project Ga0208544, IMG submission 184526) | Aqueous microbial communities from the Delaware River and Bay under freshwater to marine salinity gradient to study organic matter... | ecosystem: Environmental > Aquatic > Marine > Coastal ...
TGCGCGTGGCATGATGATTCTTGATTGGGGCCACGACCCCGTCTTTCATAGTTGGCCAGGACAACCTCTGTTCAGAGTTCACAAACTCAGTGACATACTAGAAGCACCAAAATCTTTGCTGTTACCTAATAGTCATGTTCGTGTTCATTTGGACATTGAAATCTCATATGAGGAAGCCAATTTCATACGAGAAACACTATTACCCGAGTATAATCTTAGAGAAATGACTTTAATACCAATGCGAATGGATCAACAAGCTTCTGATACTGTCACTGGCGAACTGAAGTTTGAATCAGTTGACCAGATCATACTTGACCAGATCGGCAATATCGAATCTGAATTCTACGACAAGAAAATTCTTTTAGAAATCTACAACAACCTATGATCTTACTTAAAAATATCACCTTAAAAAACTTTCTGTCGATTGGACAAGTTACTCAAGCAGTAAACTTTGATCGTCAAGACTTAACACTGATTCTAGGTGAGAATTTAGATATGGGCGGTGACGGGGCTCGTAACGGTACTGGTAAGACTAGTCTTATCCAAGGGCTTAGTTATGTTCTGTTCGGTGTACCCATTAACTCAATCAGAAAAGATAACTTAGTTAATCGCACTAACGGAAAGGGTATGTTGGTCACGCTTGAGTTCAGTATCAACGGGATTGATTACAAGATTGAGCGCGGCCGTAAGCCTAATGTACTGCGTTTCTATGTTGATAACAATCTACAAAAAGCAGTGGATGATGCTCAAGGTGACAGTCGTGAGACTCAACAAGCAATTGAGCGGGCGCTGAATATGTCATCAGATATGTTTAAGCATATCGTGGCATTGAATACTTATAGTGAACCGTTTCTAGCAATGAAGACCAATGATCAACGTAACATCATTGAGCAGTTGCTTGGTATTACTATTCTAAGTGAAAAAGCAGAAACCATCAAGAGCCTCATTAAGGATAGTAAGGATGCTATTCAAACAGAAGAGTTTCGTGTTAAAGCAGTAGAAGAAGCTAACAAACGAGTCATTGAACAGATTGATAGTTTGAAACGTAGGCAAAAACTGTGGACTACAAAGCATAGTGATGACCTGAACAAATTTGTAGTTGCGTATGATGAGCTATCCAAGATTGACATTCTCACCGAGTTACAATCTCACAAGGATTTGGTAATTTATAATCAAAATCAAAAAATTAACGAAGCGTATGACTCCTTAATCGCGCGCCAAACAGCTTGGGCACAGAAGCGCGACCGTGAAGTCAGTGACCTACAAAAATTACACACTAAGCTAAACGCAATTGACATTGCGGTTGAGTTAGAAAGTCATATTCAAGTTGCTCAATACAATCAGCGTGTCAAAGACAAAACAGCATTTGATATATCAGTCACTAGGTTCCGTACGGACATTGCTCGTGATGAAAAAATTGTTGCTAAGCTTGAAAAAGAATTAATCAGTCTTAGGGCTCATACTTGCTACGCATGTGGACAAGAGTTTCATGATGACAAGCATACTCAGGTGTTAACTGATAAGGAGCAGTCGTTAGATGAAGCAATGGCGACGATTGCGGCTACTCAAGTTCTACTTAATGAAAAGATTGCTAATCCAATTGAGTTAGGCAAGATGCCTTCTACCCGATATAAAACAGAGACTGAGGCTATCAAGCACAGTGGTGAAGTAGAACGCTTACAGCAGCAGATTACTGCTAAATCAAATGAAACTAACCCATACTGTGAACAAATTTTAGAAATTAAGGACAGTGTTGTTAGTCTAGGTCGGGCACCTAGTACGATATATGATACTGAAGCTGAAGCAGTCACCCATAGTTCAACTGTTGATAATCTATTAACTCAGATCGAAACAAAAAGTAACGAGACTGATCCGTATGATGAACAGATTGTTGAGATGGAACATCAAGCAATTCAAGAAACTAGTTTTGAGAAAATCAATCAGCTTACTCGTACTATGGAACATCAAAAGTTCTTGATGGATTTGTTAGTAAGTAAGGATAGCTTTGTTCGTAAACGAATCATCGATCAAAATCTTAGCTATCTGAATACTCGCCTGACTCATTATCTAGATGCCATTGGATTACCGCATCAAGTAGTATTTCAAAATGACCTGAATGTTGAGATTACAGAATTAGGACGTGAGCTGGACTTTGATAATTTGTCGCGAGGTGAGCGCAATCGGCTAATTCTCGGATTGAGTTTTGCTTTCCGTGATGTGTGGGAGAATCTATACACCCCGATAAATACACTGTTCATTGATGAATTGATTGATAGCGGGCTTGATACAGTTGGAGTTGAAAACAGTATCGCAATTCTCAAGGACATGTCTCGCAGACGTAATAAATCTATCTGGTTAGTTAGTCATCGGGAAGAACTAGCCGGGCGTGTTCCTAGTGTACTTAAAGTGATAAAAGAAAATGGATTTACTAGCTACTCTACTTCAGTAGAAATGGAATAATGTTCAACATACAAAATACTAAAGAATTACATATGGAAACAAGTAGTGTATGTAATGCTGCTTGCCCGTTGTGTATGAGAGAAACTGATAAAAATTTTAATAAAAAAAATGCTGTCAGTTTATCTTTGAACAGGGTCAAAGAGTTATTTAGTGTAGATTTTATCGCTAACTTAGACTCAATGTTTATGTGCGGAACGTACGGCGATCCTGCTGCAGCGCCTGATACGATTGAAATATTTAAGTACTTTAGAGAGATAAATCCAACTATTAGATTGAGTATCCATAGTAACGGCGGACTACGATCAGCTAGATGGTGGAAAGAGCTAGGAACTGTACTATGTAATGAAGGTGATTGGTGTTATTTCGGAATAGATGGATTAACGGATACTAATCATATACACCGTGTTAATACTGACTTCAATAAAATAATGAAGAATGCTGCTAGTTTCATTAGTTCAGGAGGAAGAGCACATTGGGAGTTCTTAGTGTTTCGGCATAATGAGCATCAAGTAGAAGATGCTAGACAACTATCAGAAGATATGGGATTTGCTAATTTTCGAGTAAAAGTAAGTAGAAGATTTAATATTATGATTGCCCCTTCTATTCAACCACCTATTGGAGAAAAATATATATGATTACATGTAAAGCTATGTCAGATCAAAGTTTATATGTTACTGCCCATGGCGAAATATTGCCGTGCTGTTTTTTGCACAAAGGATCACCATTAAATGATAGCGCAGCAGAAATATCCAAAGATAAAAATTTTATTAACTTAACCACAGCCTGGAACACTGCTAATACAAATCCAATATGTTTTATTACATGTGATACTGATAACCAAGCTAATCCTAAAAATATGAAACATTTTAAAAATCAATGGAAAATCAAAGATATTGACTCGTGATGTCATAACTAAATAACTCACCTAAACCCAGTGATAAATATTCTATATGGATACAGGTCACTGGGTTTTCCCGCATGAGTTTGAAATTAAAGACTGGTTTGGGTTTCTTTATCGAATTACTGAAATTAACACCGGGATGGAATATGTTGGTAAGAAACAACTTCATCAACATCTCAGAGTAGCAGTCAAAGGTAAGGTCAATAAGAAAAAAGTGACCAAAGAGTCTGACTGGAAAAAATACCATGGATCTTCGGTTCGATTAAATCTAGCTATCGCAGCCAATGGCAAAGATAACTATCTATTTGAAATCGTTTCGCTCCATCAAACTAGGGCATCGTTAGTCTATGCCGAAGTCAGACTACAAATAACCGAAGAAGTACTCAGAACCCGATTACCAAACGGTGAGCGTAAGTATTATAATGGATTGATATCAGGTATCAAATTTATCCCACCAGCAGAGACTCCAGAAGAATTCGCAATGAAGCGAAAGTAGATACCCTAATAGTTTGTGTTGTCTGCTAATTTATAGTAGAATATCTGTTGAACACAATGTTAACACAAAATTATACCAAGACACTAGCCTGTCGCCAAATACAAAGTCATTATTTTAATATAGCTCAAAAAAATACGGCGATAATTCAACCAGCATAAGTAATAGTATGTCAAGTGTATCATCAGTCTCAAATTTCAATGCGGATGTTAATATCCTGGTAAATTCGTTTGCCAGTTCTATTATCAACTACAAAACTGAGATTCTTACTGATTTTCCGTTTCATTTAGTTCTTTCTGGTAACTGTAACCAATTTGATACATTGTTGGAACAGCTTATGGCTGTTTCCAAACCAAATGATGTAAATATTTTGTTTATGAAGTTTGACAGTAAGGGCAAGTATGTTGCTGTGCAATGCGGCGCTACTTGGATCACTGATAACTTTATGTATTACTCTTCAAGCAAACATGGCGATTGGTTGCTTGTCGAATTCGATGACTTTTTTAAATACAATGCCGCACTATTTCAAACGTACTCAGGTACACCAACAGACACCACGTCAATCATAGCTCTAATAGACACCACGTCAATTAATACTTCCAACTCACAAATAACCATAAAATAACAATTCGTTTGGTCAGGGCACCCTGACTCTCCTTGAGGCTGTACAGATTGTGCTGTGCCGTCAGATTCTGGAGTATAGCTCGGGTTACATCATTATTCATTTATATGATGTCGTTTAGTAAAACCCGAGGAATACCGACGGGGCAATCGACAAATCGAACCCCGAACAAGTCTGTAGCTACTTTGTTTTGATGCTACAGAATGTGCGTTGCTTAACGTGGGTGTGATAACTTATATCGCATTGACGTTACTACAGACCTATAATTACTTTAGAGGGCGACCGGTGGCAAATGATAATTGACGCTTAATCATTTGAGGGATAAACAACAGAAGGCAGACGGTCATAGCAAGATACCCGTAAACCATTTGGTAGTGCTGTTTAGCACTACCATGGCTCAAATCAGCAAGTGATTAAGATTAAGCCCGTTATGAATGTTAAAGAGTTTTTAGAATAAGAAAGAATTTAATTATATCCCGAGCGATAGCGAAGGGATAAGATGAACTTGTTCATCTCTAGAAGAAATGACATAACCCTCTTATAATAAATGAACAGTTTCGTCTATTATTTTTCACAGTTGATTAATCCATCATTTGTTAGTTTGCGCCAATAAATTAAATTTGGTATGTTAAAATTTTCTACGGGTATTTGTGTAAATTTACTTAGTGCTTGCACCAATTCGCTCGCATTGCCTTTAAAAAGATTATCCCAACTTAAATTCATTATATAATCACTAGATAATAATGTATCTGCGTAAATTGATTCAAGCGTAGAGTACCGCAACATTGTATCCATGCGCTTCTTTACTCTCTCATGATCGTGCTCCACTCCAGAAATATTTGATCTCCATTTGTTTGAAAATATAGTTGATATTTCTTGAATATTTTGTTTGGAGTACGTTATTACTATAATTTTCTTAAAGGAAGCTTGTAAAAATTCAAAGTCAGCACAATGAACTGCTAAGAATTTATTGCGCTCTTCATTAGAATTTGCGTATGCTAAAATCTCTGTCTTTTTTTTAGTATCATCAGAAACAAAGCCGCCACCGATACAAAATCCTAACCCAGAATTATGAGCATTTCCAGTAGAACTTAGTAGTATCTTGGTATGATTATTTATATGCGCGGCATTTAGTAAGTAGCACACAAAATGTCCACCTGTACCACTGGCATATGTGATTGGTATATGTAGCATATAATTAGAAAAATGGAAGCTGTGATTTTTTGGTAGTTTCCATGTTGAACTGAATAATCTCATTTATCTGACTTCGTTCAGAACTAGACATATTCAACACGTCTTCATAAGACACGCCGCCTCGCATATACCAAGAAAAACTGAGGGCGTCTTTTTTAATCGCATTACACTCGTTTTCCATTCCATCTATTAGCTTCTGTACATCTTCTCGGCTCAGATGCAGAAGCCTTAATCGAAAAAATCAGATGTATTCAGTGTAAATTGCTGTTCGTAATCATGTCCACAACTAACACATTTTACTTTTAGTGGTCTGACTTCAGTCTGTTGTTTTAGTGTGGCATTGTAATCTCTGATTTGAACATACACGTTCTTATCACAATTTCTTAGAAAATCTAGGATGAATTCATTTTGATCAACGAAAGCAGATGGTGTCTTGATATATTCAATCGTCTGTGATAAAATATTCATGGTTACATCAGTTATAGTTTTTAGTGCTTCTTTTGTCTTAGCTGTCTTTTCATCAAAGTCAGTAATGGACTCTATCGAATTGAATACTCGTTGTAATTCAAATTGACCAAGACTTGCTTGGTTCATTTCTCTAAAAGTCAGTGGTCTGAATTTAAATGTTAACTCATTAATTACTAACTCAGTGTCATAATCACCGGCTTTTAACAAGGATAGCAATCCAACTAGGTTAACCCCATACTTTCCTTCATCACTACACTTGGGACATACTGAATTTACTTCAAGATCGTTGCCTCCAGTAGCTGATTTCACAGCAATCAACACCGCGTCTAAATCAACACTACTAAGATTCCATGGGTCAGTAATTCCTGGGACACAACTTTTTATAATCTCAACAACAGCAGTGCCGTTGAATAACGCATCTGGTGTTTTTGTTGTAATCTCATCAATTGCTGTCATTGGATACACTGGTAATTCACCAGATTCTGGCATGTTAATAACACCGGGCGCATAGTTTTTTCCACCGCTAGGTAGTTTTAAATAGATTGCCGGTCTACGGAAGTATTGTCTAAGGGGGTTATTTTCGATTGCCATGTGTATTCCTTTGAAAGATAGGTGTTGCCCAATACTAAATATATAGTAATAAACTATTTAGTAGTTTAAAATTGGAGAAAATAAAATGGCTATGACCCCCGAAGAAGAAGATGCAGCAAGAAAATCCGCTGAAGCCAACGCGCTTCAAGCAGACTCTGCCGAAGCGGCAGCGAAACAGATAAGAGAACTTCAACTTGCTGTGCTGGCATTAATCGGGGGAGTAGGACAAACTGGCGCATCAATGAAAGGTCTATCCGGTGCCTCTGCTGGAATAGCCGGATCGTTTGGTATTGGTAAGGGAAAAGCTGATGAACTGTTTAAGGCATTGGGACAGTTAACCGAAGCTGAAAAACAATTAGCCAAGGCCAAAGAAGAAGAAGCCAGAGTTATATCACTTCACAAACAAGCATTAAATCAGTTGGGTGCTAGTGTAGGCGCATTTTCTTCTAGTCTATTACAAGCAGGCGGTGGTTTATCAAAATATAATTCGGCAGTTAGTTCAGCTGGAGACGCAGCATTATCATTTGGTAAAACCTTAGGACCAGCTGGTCTGGCAGTGGGGTTGTTCCTTAAAAGCCTGTCAATAGTCACGACCGCAGTTCTAAAGCAGAATGATGCTATGATGGCGGGCAAAGATGCCCTCGCTGGAATAGGTGCCGCTGGTGAGTTGACTGCTGTTGATATTAGAAATATGGGCGCGGCCGCCGGATACACCCGCGACGAGCTAAAAAAGTGGACCAATATAACAAAGTCACTTGGGACTGATATCATAGGGCTTAGTTCAACTGTCAGCGGTGGAGTAGCTGAGTTTGGTAAGCTGTCCAAAGTAACTAACGAGCAATACGAAAACTATAGAATGATGGGAGTAAGTCAAGAGGAACTTACTCAGAATCAAGCAGACTATGTAAAATTACAATCAGCCAGTGGTAAAATAATAACTGAACAAATGAAGCGGGACGGCTCGCTGAAAGCAGCATCATTAGAATATACTACTAATCTATTGCAATTATCAGCTATTACTGGATTGAGTGTTGAACAATCTAAAAAAGCGCAAGAACAAGCAACTGGTAATTTTGACATACAAATAAAAACTAGGCAGCAAGAACTAGAAATAGCTGATCTTAAAAAATCAGGTAGTGCTTTGGATTTGGAAAGAGCAGACCAGATACGCAAAGAAATAACTGCTAGAGAAAAATTACTTGCTGCGGCTGCTGCGACCGGTGATGCGGAAATATTATCCGCTGCGCAAAGCAGATTGGCGACCGGGGCCTGGTCAGAAACTAGTAAAAAATTATTACTTACTATTCCTGGATTTGACGATTTAGCAGAAGCCACTAAAAAGGGAACTGACGTGTCGGCTGAATTCACCGATCAACTTGTCAAGGGCGTTAATGCTAATGTCAAGAATTTAGGTACGGCTGGTATGTTTGATAAAGCAACTGCTTCATTATTTGGCATGTCTAAGGAATTAATGACATATACTGGTAATCGTACAGATAAAGATGCTATTGCTGCTAAAGCAGAATCAGATGCTAAGATAGCAGCAGCGGCAGCAGGAAAAGGACCAAAAGATAATGTCGCCGGTGCAGTGGCTCTAGAAGAAACAGCAAGTAGAACTGCTAGAAAAGTATTAGATGATAATATTTTTACATTAAATCCATTCGCGCAATCAACTAAGTTGGCAGCAGCAGCATCGGCGGCTTTAGCAATATCAGCAGCTGCCGCTGCTGCTGCACTAGGCGTAATGGCATTTGGAAAAATAGGCGGCAGCCTAGGTGGAATAGCGAGTAAAGCTGCTGGCCTAGGTAGCAAAGCATTGGGCATTGGCTCAGCAGCAGCAGGCGTGGCAGGCGCAATACCAGCCGCAACTCATGCTGTGGCCGAAGCAGCACCAAAAGCCCTAACATCATTCGGTACAGTTGGTGCAGAAGCAGCAGCCAGACGGGCAGCAAGTGTAGTAGCAACAACGGCTGGCGAAACAGCAACTAAAGTTGCTGGCGAAGCCGCTTTAAAAACAGGGGCAGCAACTGCAGGCAAAGGATTAATGAAAGCATTGCCTTTGTTAGGATCTTTATTGAGTGCGTATGCTGCTTATGATAAGATTACTAAAGGCGATTATATAGGGGCAGCACTTGAGGGAGGTGCGGCAGTAGCTGCGTTAGTTCCGGGTCCGGGCACTGCGATAGCATTAGCATTAACTGGTGCTAGTGGTGCCAGAGATATATATAACGCACTGAATCCAGATCTGAAGAAAGTTCCTGCTGAGATTCCTAAGGCGACTTCTAAAACAGTGACACCGCCGGCAACTCCACCTGTACCGGCTGCTAAGCCTATTCAAGCAGCAGTTGCTGCCAGTCTACCCGGTGGAGGCGCCGGACGCGGCAGTGTTAATCCAGCTAGCGTAGTGCCCGAGAAAGAAGCAGAAGTTATATTACCAGTAGCCGCTAAGCCTCGTATGAAACAAGCTGGTCCTAGTCTCGAAGAAGTTCAAGCTATGGAAAAGAAAGCGCAATATACGGGTGAAGATGAGATTGTTCGTAGAAGAATGAATTTGCCGGCACAGTCTGCTGCTAAAATGTCTAGGAGTCTAGGCGGACAGTATTTAGGAAGAGTAGCGGCGCAGTTTGAGAGTGGCGGACAAGCTGGAATGGTGTCTAGTGGTCACGGAGACTTTGGTGGAAAAAGTTATGGTGCTTTCCAACTATCGTCTAAGACGGGTGATGTTGAAAAATTCCTGAAGTCTTCTGGATACGATGAACAATTTTCAGGACTAAGCGTTGGTTCTCCTGAGTTTGATGCGAAATGGAAAGAATTGGGCAAAGACCCTGACTTCTTACAAGCTCAATCGGGCCACGCGAAAAAAACACACTATGATCCTCAAGTGGCAATGCTAAAGAAATCAGGTATAGATTTGTCAGAACGCAGTGATAGTGTACAAGAAGCTATTATGAGCACTGCTAATCAGTACGGAGCCGCTACTAATGTAATTACTAAAGCATTAGCAGGAAAAGATATAGCATCTATGTCTGATAAAGAATTGATAAATTCAATTCAAGATTACAAAGCTGCTAGTGTTGAATCAAGATTCAAAAGTAGTTCAGAAAGTGTGCGTAGTGGAGTATCAAAGCGAATCGAACAAGAAAGAATAGCATTACTTGACACTGATAAAATGCCAAAAGCAAGAAATGGTGGAGTATTCTCCGGTCCTGATACTGGATTCCCTGTTGAACTACATGGTAATGAAGTAGTTACTCCGTTTGATCCATCATCATTGTTAGCAAAATTAATGTTAGCACCTGCGTCAGAGTCAATCGCAAAACTTACCCCTAGTGCTGCCCCTGTTAATTCAGCAGCAGATGCTATTCAAAATATGTCAATGTTCTCTGATATGATTGATATGTTATCTGATAAACTAGACACTATGATTAGTAAGTTAGAAACGGGCAATGATACTCAAGATAAATTGTTAAAGTATTCTCGTGCTTAATGAATCAATGCTAAATACTTCATTATGACATACAAAAAACGTTTTTCCAGCGCAAATCTATCAGGCACAATGAGCCCGATATCCGGCGCCAATAGTAATAGAGGTGCTTGGAACGGCGGCGCTGGGCAAGCTAATCAAGCCAATGGCGGATTTAATAACGATGATTTTGGATATAAAAACTATCGTAGTCGATTGCCTGAGGTATATGTTGGGCACCCTAATCGTATTGAACGATATAATCAGTATGAAATGATGGACGTCGATGCTGAAATTAATGCTTGTTTAGATATTATAGCAGAGTTCAGCACACAGACAAATGATCATAACAAGACTCCTTTTAATCTAGATTTTAAGGATGAACCAACTCCGCATGAAGTTGAATTGTTGAAAACACAATTACAGCAATGGTGTAAGCTCAATGAGTTTGATACTAGGGCATTTAAGATATTTAGAAACGTGTTAAAGTATGGTGATCAGTGTTTTGTTCGTGATCCGGAAAACTTTAAGCTATATTGGATTGACGTTGTTAAAGTTATTAAGGTAATTGTCAATGAGAGTGAAGGTAAGAAGCCTGAGCAGTATGTTATTAAAGATTTAAACATTAATCTTGAAAATTTAACAGTAGCACAGAAAACAAGTACTGACTTTGCCGCCACTCCAGCAACTGGATCAGGTGGGACCGGCGGCGGCGGAGCAGGTGGCGGCTATACTGTACCGGCTATGCCATATAGTTCATCAGGTAGCCGCTTTCAATTAGGTATGAATGAAGCAGCAGTGGACTCTAAGCATGTAGTTCATTTGAGTTTAACAGAAGGTTTGGATAGATTTTGGCCGTTCGGTCAAAGTATCTTAGAAAATGTTTTCAAAGTATACAAACAAAAAGAATTGCTGGAAGATGCTGTTCTTATCTATCGTGTACAACGTGCCCCTGAACGTAGAATGTTTAAAATTGATGTTGGTAACATGCCAAGTCATATGGCTATGGCATTTGTTGAACGCATTAAGAATGAAATTCATCAAAGAAGAATCCCCTCATCTCAAGGTGGTTCTAGTGTATTAGATGCTACATATAATCCATTGTCAATGAATGAAGATTATTTCTTCCCTGTAACGGCTGACGGTCGTGGATCAAGTGTAGAAGTATTACCCGGTGGTCAAAACTTAGGTGAGATTGATGACTTACGTTACTTCAATAATAGATTAGCGCGTGGTTTGCGTGTACCAAGTAGCTACTTGCCCACTGGCCCAGAAGATAATCCTACGCCAATGAGTGATGGTCGAGTTGGTACAGCCATGATTCAAGAGTTTCGCTTTAATCAATACTGCGAACGCTTACAGAAGTACATTAGTCAAAAGCTTGATGAAGAATTTAAACTATTTCTTCGTTGGAGAGGCTTGAATATTGATTCGGGTTTATTCACGTTGGAATTTAATCCACCACAAAATTTTGCTGCTTATCGTCAAAGTGAACTTGACACGGCACGTGTATCTACTTTCTCTGCTATTGAAGCTTACCCTTATATATCTAAACGCTTTGCGCTAGAACGATTCTTAGGTCTGAGCGAAGAAGAGATTACTAAGAACGAAAAAATGTGGCGTGAAGAGAATGATAAAGAAGTTGACATTGATCCACAAGGTTCTGATTTGCGAAGTATTGGGGTATCTGTCGGTGATATGGATGCAGACGCACAGTTAGGTGCAGATTTAGAGAATCCTGAAGCTGAAGGTGAACCAACTGAAGTTATAGCACCAGTATCAACACCGGCAGCAGGTAATCAAGCTGGCGCTGGCGCTGGTCCAGCAACAATGTAAGATATTTGATAAATACTAACATGATTTTATTAGAACTATTCGACCCTGCTACTCCGGGCTATCAAGATATCGCTGACGATAACAGTAAGCCAAAGTGGAAAGAGTCCCGCAAAACAAAATTAACATTACGTCAAATTAGAAAACTTCGAAAAATGAATGATGTTCGTAATTTTGAAAAGCAGAAATATCTAAAAAAGATTTACGCACAATACTCACCTCCTGCCGCTGAAGGCGCTGTACCTACACTCTAAAACACCATAATCTCCTTATTCTGTATAGAAACGTAAAAAAATAGCACTTTATTTGCTGTTTTATTAACTACGTACTAAATAACTATACACAAAGCCATTAACCCTTAGGAGACTACTCAATGGATAACAAAAAATTCGAACAACTCATCACGCTTATTACGAATGAGAATGAAGAGCAAGCCCGTGCATTATTTCACGATATCGTAGTTGAGAAATCACGCGAAATTTATGAATCAATGATGGACGATGAAGAAGACATGTCTGAAGGCATGGGCGGACAAGTCGGCGATTTGCTAGATGAAATTAATTCTGAAGAACAAGGCATGACTGAAGAAGAAGAAGACTTCGGTGATGAAGAAGGCGAAGAAGAATTGGGTGATGAAATCTCATTATCAGATGAAGAAGAAGGTTCTGAATTTGGTGAAGAAGAAAACATCGAAGACCGAGTTGTCGATCTTGAAGACAAACTTGACTCATTGATGGCTGAATTCGAAACTATCATGAATGGTGGACAAGAAGCCGGTGAAGAAGACTTCGGTGACGAAGAAGGTTCAGAAGACTTCGGTGACGAAGAAGGTTCAGAAGACTTCGGTGACGAAGAAGAACAGGGCGAAGAAGACATGATGGAAGCCGTTGCTTTACAAAATGTTAAAGGTCTATACGGTTCTAAAATCGGCGGCGATAATGGTCAACAAACAAAGAGC
>Ga0208544_10002184_pt1 | contig 12961 bp, 16 predicted proteins | sample DEB08_DNA_9_FD_184526 | JGI IMG/M metagenome (GOLD analysis project Ga0208544, IMG submission 184526) | Aqueous microbial communities from the Delaware River and Bay under freshwater to marine salinity gradient to study organic matter... | ecosystem: Environmental > Aquatic > Marine > Coastal ...
ATTCATTCGGCGCTTGTTCATGCGGCAGCACGATATTCAGACCAATCGACCGTCCGCCAGCTTCTAGCGCGCCGCGATTGCCGGCTTCCATCACACCGGGGCCGCCACCTGTGGCAATCACATTATCGGTACCACCCGCTTCCAACGATTTCGCGGTAATCATTTTTGAAAAGCGCCGCGCTTCGTCATAGTATTTTGACAAGTCCGCAAGGGTTTGCGTGCGGGCGGTGTCTTTCTTGGCAGGCTCAGGAATACGCGCACCACCGAATAACACGATGGTTGAATTCACACCTGCTTCGTCCATCAACATTTCGGGCTTGAGTAACTCTAGCTGCAGCCGCACCGGCCGCAGTTCTTCGCGGCACATGAATTCGTCATCAGCGAAAGCCAATGCATAGGATGGCGCACGGGTTTGCGGCGTATCAGGAACGCCTTTGACCTCTTCGATGTCTTGGTGGCTGTCGCGGAACGGGTGGTGGCGGTTGTCTTTCATGACAGTAGTTTCCTTCCAGATTGGCGGTCAGGTTTGCCCGCCCGCGTCAAAGATGCAATTGCCAATTGGCCCTTAGTTTCTTATGGCAGGAACCAGACAGCCAAAGGATCTTGCCATGACTACGAACAATGCCGCCCTAGAGACCGCAATCGAAGCCGCGTGGGATACCCGCGATCAGATCACCACATCAACGACCGGCGAGGTCCGCGAAGCGATCGAAGACACATTGAACGCCCTTGATAGCGGCGCGTTGCGTGTGGCACAGAAAATGGACGACGGCAGATGGCATGTGAACCAGTGGGCTAAAAAGGCGGTGCTTTTGTCATTCCGTTTGAATGATATGGAACCGATTTCCGGCGGTAATGGCGGATCGACTTGGTGGGACAAAGTTCCATCAAAGTTTGACGGCTGGGACGAAGCACAGTGGCGCGATGCGGGCTTCCGTGCGGTGCCAGGGTCAATCGTGCGCCGCTCAGCGTTTATTGGCAAAGGCGTTGTTTTGATGCCGTCTTTCGTGAACCTTGGCGCTTATGTCGACGAAGGGTCCATGGTTGATGGTTGGGCCACCGTTGGGTCTTGCGCACAGATCGGCAAGAACGTGCACCTCTCTGGCGGTGTCGGTATCGGCGGCGTACTAGAGCCAATGCAGGCAGGCCCCACAATCATCGAAGACAACTGCTTTATCGGGGCGCGTTCGGAAGTTGTTGAAGGCTGCATCGTGCGTGAAGGGTCTGTCCTTGGCATGGGTGTGTTCATCGGCCAGTCCACCAAGATCGTGGACCGCGAAACCGGCGAAGTCATGTATGGTGAAGTACCTCCTTATTCGGTCGTCGTCGCGGGTTCGATGCCGTCCAAGAACAATGTGAGCCTGTACTGTGCGGTCATCGTCAAGCGCGTGGACGAACGCACACGGTCAAAGACCGGCATCAACGAATTGCTGCGTGACTAAATGTTCCTAAGCCGCATACTGTCGCACAAACGCATTGCATCGGGGGTTCGTCCCTCGTTCAAAGCGGCTTGGGCGCCAGTGGCATTTGATATTGTGATAATCGCGCTGGTGTTGGCCGCACTTTGGGGGCCAGCGCTGACCTTCATTTATGTGATGGAATTCTCGCTATTCTTGACAGTTGTGGTCCTGATGGTGCTGATTTACGCGCCATTGCAGATCGTGATTATCGTTTCGACCATCGCGGCGGTGCGATCACGCTGGGAAGAGAAAGAAATCAAATGACCAAGAAAGAAAGCCGTCAGCAGGTCTATACCCTTTTGGTTGAGGTCGGACGCAATGCGGGCGATGGGCTTCCGGCCGAAGCAACTGGTGCGGCGCTCATGTGCTATGCCAGCGGCATTGATGAAGCCGAAGCCGTGCGCGAAACGGTGGCGATCCTCAAGCAAGCTGACCTCGCGCCTTTGGATGTATCCGGCTATGGCACGCTAGATGAACGGATTGCCGAAGGGCACGACATCCCCGAAGAAGAAATAGAATTGATGGATCGCGCATTGGCCGAAAACAGCGTGATTGTCGCCCAGATGACGCCGTTCTTCGACAAGGTCTAAGGGGCTGCCCCCGATGCCAGAGATCCTGCAAGACCATCTACCAGAGCTGCAATTAGGCGAACCGCGTTTACCCGGGACAATGCCTTGTGGCGCCGATGATTGGTTACGGATTGACGAGGCTTATGCCGAACAAATGCGGTACCGCGCAGCGCTGATATCCGATCAGCAAGATAAGGTTTTATATGAACCTGCTGCGTCCCGTGATGCGTGCACAGAAATCCTGACCGAGACGCTAAAGGTTCTGCCCGAACTTGGGTTCACCGTCGCTGAAACGCACGTCACATGCCCCGACACGCGTGTTGTTGCGATTGACTGGACTGCGCCGCTGAAAACGCTCGGACATCTTGTACAAGAGGACATCTGCGTGCTGGAAAAGCGCGGAACAGAGCACGTGTTAACTGGTGCCGTTTTGTGCTTTCCCGCAAATTGGCGGTTGGCAGATAAGGTAGGCCGCCCACTGGTCGGTATTCATGCCCCCGTTGCGGAATATGATGATAATATTGCCCGCCGCGTGCAAAGGCTGTTTGACGGGGTGCAGGTAGCGCGACCGCTGTGGCGGTTCAACAAACTGCGCTACGAGGATGCCGATCTGCATCAGCCATACCGACGCAAAGAGGGTGATGCCCCTCCATTTATCCGGTCTGAACGGCAGTGCATTTTGCGCCTGCAACAATCAGATGCTGTGGTATTCACCATCCACACATTTGTCGTGCGCAGCTAGGGTTGCACAAACCAGTGCTCTCTTTCATGCTCGGTTCATGACACGATACACAGGAAAATGCCTTTGCGGAGAAGTCACTTATGTGGCCGAAGGGCCACCGGTGGTTGTCGCGCAATGCCACTGTGATGCCTGCAAAAGACTAAGCGGAACAGGCCACACAGTGGGTGCGATGTTTGCATCAAATGCAGTGACATTGCGAGGAAGCATGCGTGAATTCAGCTATGTCTCTGACAAGGGCACGCAGGTGACCAAGGTTTCCTGTGCAACTTGCGCCAGTCCCATTTACGGCAAGAATACAGGCACGCCTGATCATTTGACCCTGACGCTTGGGTCGATGGATGATGCAAGTGATTTGGAAATTGGCGTTGTCATTTACACACGTGACAGACCGCATTGGGACCAGCTTCAAGAAGGCGTTGCTCGCTTTGCTACGCAACCAGATTGGAAGCCTGCGGGTTAAAGCCCCCTATTGCTAGAATGGACCATCTCGCGAAAAAGCACTAGTATTGGCGATGAGCAAATTATGTGGCCCCGCTCATGCACGATCAGAGCTTCTTTACAGAAAGACGGCAGATGAAAAAGATCGACGTCGATGCAGACATGAAACGTTCAAAATTCCTGATAAAGGCAATGGTGATACAAGTTATACTGATCTTGGTCATTATGTTTGTGTTTTGGGCCTATTCAACCGCCTGATTGCGCCAGAGCGTCTAACCAACTCAAATCCAAAATTGCATCCCTGCGCCCTTCCCGCTAGCCATAGCGAAAAGGAATCTTACCCATGTCCCCGATTGATCCTGTTGCCCTGACCGCTGATCTGGTCCGTTGCCCATCTGTCACGCCGATTGAAGGTGGCGCGCTGGTTTTGCTCGAAGACGTGCTGACCAAAGGCGGATTTACGTGTACACGCGTGGATCGCGGCGGGATTTCGAACCTTTATGCCCGTTGGGGCAGGCAAGGTGCCAACCGTACGTTCGGTTTCAATGGCCACACCGACGTGGTGCCCTTGGGCGACGAGGCCGCATGGACAATGCCGCCCTTTGGTGCCGAAATTAAGGATGGGTATCTCTATGGGCGCGGGTCCACTGATATGAAATCCGGTGTGGCCGCATTTACCGCCGCCGCAATTGATTTCGTCAACGAGACCCCCCCTGACGGTGCTGTCGTGCTAGCGATTACCGGCGATGAAGAGGCTGACGCGCTGGATGGCACGACAGCCCTGTTGGATTGGATGAACGCCAATAACGAGGCGATGACAGTTTGTCTTGTCGGCGAACCCACCTGCCCTGATGTCATGGGCGAAGCGATGAAAATCGGCAGGCGCGGATCGATGGCCGCGTTCTTTACCGTGACGGGCGTCCAAGGCCATGCGGCGTATCAACACCGCGCCAAGAACCCGATGCCTGCGATGGCGCGACTGATGGATATACTGTCGTCACGCGTGCTGGACGCAGGCACGGATCACTTTGATCCCTCCTCGCTGCAAGTGCTGACAATCGACACCGGTAATCCGGCGACGAACGTCATTCCTGCCCAGACCAAATCCTGCATTAACATCCGTTTCAACGACACGCACAATAGCGCGGACCTTACCGCATGGATGCAAGACGAAGCCGACAAAGTTGCTGCCGCATTTGACGTGAAAATCACGATGCAGGTCAAAGTGTCTGGCGAAAGCTTTATCACGCCACCTGGTCCGCTTTCTGATCTGATTAGCAAGGCGGTCGAGGCCGAAACAGGCCGCAAGCCTGAACTGTCCACATCCGGCGGCACGTCTGATGCGCGGTTCGTAAAGCATCACTGTCCGGTGGTGGAGTTCGGGTTGGTTGGCAAGACGATGCATCAGGTCGATGAACGGGTTCTGGTCGCACAGATCGGAGAACTCAAGACGATCTATAAGCGCATTTTGTCCGATTATTTCGCTTCAACTTAAGGCATGCCAATTCGGATGACGCCCCGCGCATGGCGTGCTAGGGCTGGCCTATGACACGTATACCTTCAAAATCCGAAATCCTTGCATGGATTGCCGAACACCCAACCAAAGCCGCCAAGCGCGATATCGCCAAGGCCTTTGGGATCAAAGGTGCGGCCCGCATCGACCTGAAACGCTTGCTCAAGGAACTTGAGGAAGACGGCAAATTGACCAAACGCCGCAGTTCATACTGCGACGCAGAGGACTTGCCGCCCGTTTCTGTGCTTGAAATCGTTGGACCCGATGCAGACGGCGATTTGTTTGCGCGTCCGCTGGAATGGGGCGGCAAAGGCGCCGAACCACGCATCTTGATGGTGCAGCGCGACAGCGATACGGCACTTGGCGCAGGCGACCGCATCTTGGGCCGTGTGACGGCTGATCAAACCGAAGATTACAGCCACACAGGCCGCATGATCCGCCGGATTGACGTCAGTCCGCAACGTGTGCTGGGTGTGTTTCGTGCCGATAGTGAAGGTGGGCGCATCATGCCTGTCGAAAAAGGCGCTGATAAACAATGGATTGTGGCTGCGGGTGCCACAGGTGGCGCCAAAGACGGTGAATTAGTCGAGGCCGAACAATCTGGCCCCAAAGGCCGCATGGGTCTGCCCAAAGCCCGTATCGTAGCCCGACTTGGCGATCCATCAGGACCGCGCGCGGTTTCCCTGATCGCAATCCACCAACATGGTATTCCAGATCACTTTCCAGACGAAGTGGTCGCCGAAGCTGAAGCAGCAAAACCCGCAGAACTGGGCAAACGCCGCGATATGCGAAAATTGCCCCTTGTTACCATCGACCCGTGGGATGCGCGCGACCATGACGATGCGTGCTATGTCGAAGCCGACCCCGACCCCAAGAACGCTGGCGGTTATATCATTTGGGTCGCGATTGCTGATGTGGCGCACTACGTCACGCGGAACTCTGAATTGGACCGCGAAGCACGCAAGCGCGGCAACTCGACCTACTTTCCTGACCGTGTTGTGCCGATGCTGCCGGATCGTCTTTCGGGTGATCTGTGTTCGCTACATGAAGGTGTGGAACGTGCCTGCCTTGCCGTCGCCGTGCGCATTGATGCCAGCGGCGAAAAAATCGACCACGCGTTTCATCGCGGATTGATGAAATCGGTCGCGTCTTTGAACTACGAAGAAGTCCAAGACGCCGTTGACGGACGACCCAACGACAAAACCGCACCTTTGCTGGACGGTATCATTGCCCCACTTTACGCAGCCTATGCCGCATTGGTGAAGGCACGTGCACGCCGCCAACCGCTGGAGCTGGACTTGCCAGAGCGGCAGATCATCCTGGACGACGCAGGCAAAGTCACTTCGGTACAATTCAAAGAACGACTTGATGCGCACCGCTTGATCGAAGAATTCATGGTGCTGGCCAATGTCGCGGCCGCAGAGACGCTGATCGCCAAGAAATCGCCACTGCTGTTTCGCGTGCACGAAGAGCCCAGCCCCGAAAAGCTGGACGCACTGCGCGAGGTAGCGATTGCATCCGGTTTGGTCTTGGCCAAAGGTCAGGTGCTGAAAACGGCACACCTGAACACCTTGCTGAAGGGTGCTGCTGGCACTGAAAACCACGAACTGATCAACATCGCCACACTGCGTTCAATGACGCAGGCTTATTATAATCCTGAAAACTTTGGTCACTTTGGCTTGGCTTTGCGGGCTTATGCGCATTTCACTTCGCCCATTCGCCGCTATTCGGATTTGATCGTACACCGCGCGTTGGTGTCGTCGCATGGCTGGGGCAAAGACGGGCTTAGCCCTTGGGACATCGAACATCTGCCCGAGACCGCCCAGCTGATCAGCGACATAGAGCGCCGTTCCATGACCGCCGAACGTGACACGACGGACCGCTATCTCGCGGCGTTCCTATCCGACCGTATCGGTGCGGAAATGGGTGGCCGGATTAGCGGGATCGCGAAGTTCGGTGTCTTTGTAAAGCTGGATGAAACCGGCGCCGACGCAATGATCCCGATCCGCACATTGGGGCGCGAGTTTTTCCATTACGATGCCGAAAGCCAAACGCTGATGGGGTCCGAAACGGGCTTGATCATTGGTTTGGGGCTACGGGTAACTGTGAAACTGGCAGAGGCGGCACCTATCACGGGCGGCTTGATTGCCGAACTGATTGCAATTGACGACCGAATGGTGCCGCGCGGCCCGTCACGTGGGCGCGGTAAGCCGCCACGCCGCAAGGTCGGTTCTGCTAAAAAGAAATCGGCCAAGACCGCCCGCAAGGTCAAGCGTCAGCGCAAATAATTACTCGAACGGCAACGGTGTGCAGGTGCCGCCCTGCATGCAAGACGTCAGCATATTCAGGACATCCGGCGTGGGTTCTTCAAAGATCATCCCGCCGCATGCGCCGGCTTGCATCGTGACGGGTGGATCGCTGGCGAGGACAAAATAGATCGCCTCTGCCCCACTGCGCGCGGACCCACACCACGGCCCCGCGCATGTGACCTGCAGCATCGCGCGGCTGACATAGGGCGTGGCGAATCCCGCCTTTGACAGCCCCTTGCCCACAAAGCGTGCGGGGATTGGATCAGGCGGGGCGATTTCTTCAAAACTTCTGCTGCCTTGTGGCAGCGCGTTTTCGTCAAACGTCAGTGTTCCGTAAAGTACAAAGTAGCTTTCTGGCTTGGCAGCAAGTTGTTGAAACGTTGTGACAGGATCAGGGCGCATGCAGCTAAGCGCTTGGGCCTGACCGCAGATGACAGCAAGCATGGTGGCAAGGATAAAGGCTTTCATGTTCCTAATCCTACAGCTTTGGTTCAAACTCAGCTAAGACTTGTTCATAAACCGCGCGCTTGAAGGGCACGATGCTGCCGACCAATTCGCTTGGGTCCATCCATTTCCAACTAGAAAACTCGGGGTGTTCAGTTTCGAGATCAATCTGACTATCGACACCGTGAAAGCGCATCAGGTACCATTTCTGCTCTTGCCCGCGAAAACGACCCTTCCAGATATTCGGGACCAGTTGATGGGGGATATCGTAGCGGATCAACCCTGCGGTTTCGCTTTCGATGGTGACATGCTTGGCTGGGATACTGGTCTCTTCTTCCAATTCGCGTAACGCCGCATCGCGGGTCGTCTCACCCTTGTCGACGCCCCCTTGGGGCATCTGCCAAGCATCAGTGTCGCGGTCTTTGCGCTGTGCCACGAAAATATGTCCCCGCGGATTGATCAGCATAACGCCGACACAAGGGCGATAGGGCAGTTGTGCGATTTCTTCTGGGGTCATAAACGGGCCTTGGTGTTTCATCTGGATACCTCTTGGTGTGACCTCATTTAAGGCACAAGGTCCAGCGGTTATGCGATAACAAGCCGCGTTTCGTGGCGAATGCGGGCCGCGATCCAGCGTAGATGATCCCTCCTGAACGCCACGCAACCGGCAGTCGGGCGGCCCGGACCGCGCCATTCATGCAAAAATATCGCTGACCCGCGCCCTTTGACAGCATAGGGCCAGTTCCAGTCGGTCAGGATTATCAGGTCATACATCGGATCAGCGCGGCGCAAGCGTTCATGGCTAAAGGTGTGCGGTGCGCGGACCATCATGTTGTAGTCTTCGTCTTTGATATCATCAGACCACAAATCATGCGGGCCAATCGGCAGCGCCCAATCGGCAGGTTTAGCCATGCGGTCAGCGCGGTAGAGCATCCCAACAATGCAGTGCGTGCCGCGCGGGGTGGCGCCATCGCCCTCGCGCTTGCGCTTGGTCAAACCGCCACGCCCGATGGTGCAAGGGAAACGGCGGTTCATAAAGCGGACGTGAGTTGGGGTAAGGACGAGATCGGTTTGTTTCATGGGAGAGTGATAACGGGGTGAGTCGGCGGTGTCAGTAGCAGAGGTTAGAAACGGCAGCAAAGAACGCAGAGCGGCCCAAAGCAATCTCGGATATTTGCCAAATTTTCAATTTTCTGCTCCACTGCAAAAACAGACATCAATGCGGCATGAAGAGGAGGCTTACATGGTCAAAGTTCTTGGAATTGGCGGACTGTTTTTCAGGGCCAAAGATCCGGCTGCCTTAGCTGAATGGTATCAAAAACACCTTGGGATTGACCCAGCGCCAACAGACGCAACAATGGCACCTTGGACAACTGAAACGGGCACTACAGTCTTTTCACCGTTTGACGAAGAGACTGACTACTTTGCGAAAGACAAAGCATTTATGTTAAACTTCCGTATCGAAAACCTCGATGCTGCACTTGAAGAGCTTAGCGCTGCGGGTGTCGAATGTGGCGATCCTTTGGATATGGATGGGGTTGGACGTTTCACCCGCATTCATGACCCTGAAGGAAACCCAATTGAGCTATGGGAACCTGCGTCAACCTGAGTTCAATGGCGCTTTGGAAGCCGCTGCAACTTCAAAAGCTATCCAAAAATTGCGCATACGAAATACAAGGCGCAGCCTGACTTAAATGAATGGCTTCAGGGTCCGCGCTACGGGCACACACCCTACAACAAATGCCCTGACTTCGCCGCTTTCGTCGCCAGATATGTGTGATTATGCGTGTTTTCGCCCACCTTCAGCGGCACCCGTTCGGTTACGGTGACTCCGCAGGCATTCATCCGCGCGACCTTAGCCGGATTGTTCGTCAGCAACCGCACGGCGTCAAATCCCATCCGTTTCAGGATTTCTGCGCCAATGCGAAAATCGCGCTCGTCATCTTCAAACCCAAGCCTGTGGTTTGCCTCGACCGTATCAAACCCCTGATCTTGCAAGGAATAAGCGCGCATTTTGTTAGCCAAGCCAATGCCGCGCCCTTCTTGATTGAGGTATAGCAGCACGCCCGCCCCCTCTTGCCCCATCTGCGCCAAGGCACCGCGCAGTTGCGGACCGCAGTCGCATTTCAGCGATCCCAGTAAATCGCCCGTAAAACAGGCAGAATGCAGGCGCGATAAGACAGGTTTGGATCGGTCCGGTTGGCCGATTTCGATGGCATAGTGTTCTTCGGCACCATCATCGGGACGGAAAATATGCAGGCGGCCTGCCTCGGACACTTCCAACGGCAAACGCGCCGAAATGATCGGGTTGAGCGCGCTCAGGCCGGTATCGAGGGCGGCATCCACAGGCAACAACGTCAGGTTATGCTGGGCTGCGAAACCCGCCGCATCATCCACCTGCAGCACCAACGCCGCAGGCAACAGCCGCGCCGCTTTGGTCAAAGCAATCGCGGCGCGGTGCAATTCAGCAGACCCGTCACGCACCGCGCGTAGCGGTCCTTTCATGGGGGCGCGCAAATCATCTGCAGGATCAGCGATGGATCGCACCCAGCCCAACGTCACGTCAGGCGGCAGGATGATCCGCGCCAGATCACCATCATACGCATGTGCTTTCAACGTTTGTGCACGCCAGCTTGTCACTGCCAGAACCGCATCACCGCCCAAGGCGCGCAAATCGGCCAAACGCGCCGCATCCAGCGTTTCAGCCGCCAGCACAACAGCGCCCCCATCCAGCACAATAGGCACGCCCATACGCAAATCTGCGCGGGCGCGGGCCAGTCGTTCTGTAATATCGGGGGCGAATGTCATCGCGCTACACCTTTCATTTGTTTCAACAGATAGTCGTTTGTGCGGCAAAGTGAAACATTTGCACGATAAATCACACGAGCGTGTGAAACTGTCATCCTGCTGCTTGTTCGGAACGTAACAAGAGCACAAGTCTAAACAGACAAAGTAAAGGAGGCTGTCATGGGACAACTCAAAAAGATTTTACTCGTGGATGACGACGACGACCTACGTGAGGCGTTGGGCGAGCAGTTATTAATGACCGAAGATTTCGATGTCTTCGAAGCTGATGATGGCGCCAGTGCAATGGTGAAGGCCAAAGAGAGCCTTTATGACCTGATGATCCTGGATGTCGGCCTGCCCGACACCGATGGTCGCGAATTATGCCGCTTGATGCGCAAGCAGGGCGTGAAATGCCCGATTGTGATGCTGACCGCGCAAGACAGCGATTCAGACACGATCTATGGCCTTGATGCCGGTGCGAATGACTACATCAGCAAGCCGTTCAAATTCCCGGTTCTGCTGGCGCGTTTGCGCAGCCAATTGCGTACGCATGAACAGTCCGAAGACGCCGTTTTCCAGCTTGGGCCATATACCTTCAAGCCGGCCCAAAAGCTGCTGCTGACGGAAGACGACAAAAAGGTGCGCCTGACGGAAAAAGAGACGAATATTCTCAAGTTCCTGTACCGCGCGACCGACGGTGTTGTCGCCCGCGATGTGCTACTGCACGAGGTTTGGGGTTATAATGCGGGCGTCACCACGCACACATTAGAGACACATATTTACCGTCTTCGCCAAAAAATAGAACCAGATCCGTCCAATGCGCGCCTTCTTGTGACCGAATCTGGGGGCTATCGTTTAGTGGCATAGTAAGCGCCCGGTACATGGTTCCTCCCTTGTGCAAGTACCGGGCGTCCCAAGTTCCCGCTGGAGATCGGGTAAATCTCCACCTCCCTGTTGGACTTGCCCGGGCTTAGCGCCCGGGCCTTTTTTTCGCCTCTGGCTATCTGGCACGGGGCGGCTACTTTGCAAACTTAACATGAACGGAGACACCCCATGAAAGCCGCCAAAGATTTTCTAGAAGAAGCCAATGCAATCGTGCCACGCCTGAGCGCGGAAGACGCAGTTGCGAAATACAAAGCGGGCGGCGGTGTCTTTGTCGATGTGCGCGACAGCAGCTCCATCGCGCAAAGTGGCACTATCGCAGGTGCGCACCGTATTGCTCGCGGCATGATAGAGTTCATGGCCGATCCAGCGACGCCCATGTACAACGACGTTCTACAAAAAGACGCTGATCTTTATCTTATCTGCGGTGCAGGCGGACAAGCCGCACTTGCTGGTAAGACATTGAAAGATATGGGTTATACCAACGTCACCAACATTGGTGGCTTTGGCGATTGGAAAGCAGCGGGCGGCGCAGTCGAAAGCTAACCCAGCGCTTGGGTCCAGTCGGCGATCAAGTCGCTTATGTCTTCGATTCCGACGGATACCCTGATTAAATTCTCTGGAATTCCGGTATGCGGTTCAATCGTATACCGGTGTTCCACCAAGCTTTCGACACCGCCCAGCGATGTGGCCCGCAAAAATAATTGCAGCTTGCCCACGACGCGCAATGCCTCTGCCCGATCCCCTTTGACCAACACCGAGAGCAGGCTGCCATAGCCGCCCTTCATCTGCTTGGTGGCGACGTCGTGGCCTGCGTGATGCGGCAGACCGGGATACAAAACATCATCAACTTTTGGATGCGCCAATAGCGCCTCGGCCAAGGTTTGCGCGTTCTGCGACATACGCTCGACCCGCAAAGGCAGGGTACGCATGGCGCGAATCAGTAGCCATGCCTCAAAGGGTCCAAGAATCGCGCCTGCCATCTTTCGGTCAGATTTGATCATGGTCCAGATTGTGGCATCATTGGTGCGCGTTGAGAGCACTCCGGCCAAAACATCCGAATGCCCGTTTATCCCTTTGGTCGCCGAATGCATGACAATATCGGCCCCATGATCCAGCGCCCGCGTCAGGATCGGCGTCGCTGCCGTCCCATCAACGATCAAGGTCGCGTCCGAGGCATCTGCAATAGCACGGATGTCGACGGTTTTCAGCCAAGGGTTCGACGGTGTTTCGATAAAAATCAGATCGGCAGATTGTTGTCGGCACACCGTCGGCAAATCGTCGGCGCCGACTTCGATTAACGTGATCTCGCGGCGGGTACAGAAATCGCGTATCCACGCAGTCGTGCCCCAATAGATGCCCGATTGGATGATTGCGGTGCCACCATTGGGCAACGTGCGAAACACTGCCGCAATAGCTGCCATTCCAGACGGGAACAAAAGCGTTTCTTGCGCATCTTCAAGGACGCGCAACACTTCTTCTGCTTGGCGCAAGTTATCTGAATTATCACGCGAATAGATGTTGTCGGGCCTATGCAATTCATAGTTTTCATCACGCGTAAACGTGGTTGAAGGTTGCAGCGCAGGCACAACGCCACCTGATTGCGCATCAAGTACGCCGGCGGCATGCGCGGCAATCGTGGCGGGTTTTAAGTTTTTATCCATATGGATTTGTGCCGTTGAGCGACGCTGAATTGCAAGCCTGTTTTAGCTCACAAATTCATTGCGTGCGTAGCCTTGCAGATAAAGCAGTGCGGTCAGATCACCGTGGTTGATGCGGACATTACATTGCGCTTGCACCGCGGGCTTTGCGTGCAA
>Ga0208544_10002192_pt1 | contig 12932 bp, 13 predicted proteins | sample DEB08_DNA_9_FD_184526 | JGI IMG/M metagenome (GOLD analysis project Ga0208544, IMG submission 184526) | Aqueous microbial communities from the Delaware River and Bay under freshwater to marine salinity gradient to study organic matter... | ecosystem: Environmental > Aquatic > Marine > Coastal ...
CACTCTTCTGGTGAATAGAGGTCGCAGATCTCGGCGATAGCGTTGAACATGTCGGTGAATGTGCGTGCCCCTATCCGGCGCAGGTGCGCTTTGAGCTTGGAGAACGACATTTCGATCGGGTTGAGGTCGGGACTATATGGCGGCAAGAACAAGAACCAGCATCCGGCTCTGCGCAATGCTTTTTCTGCCTCGGCATTCTTGTGGGTGGCGAGGTTGTCCAGAATGACGACGGTTCCGGGTGAGAGTTCTGGCACCAACACCTTTTCGACGTAAGCGGCGAAAGCCGCGCCATCCATGGCCCCTTTGATCACCCAGGGCCCCCTGTGTCAGGGAAGTTGTCCGCTGCTCTATTTTTCTCTAATTTTCAGGAGGGCGGGATAGGACTATGATTTGGGATATTCACCGGAACGTAAGGCGGCAGTGCTGAAGCGGATGCTTCCGCCGAACAACATGGCCATTCGGAAGTTGTCGTAAGAGGAGGGGATTTCCGAGGCGACGCTGCACAAGTGGCGGGCTGAGGCGCGCAGCAAAGGCCAGCTTCTGCCCGACGCTGATGCAGGCCCCGAGGGCTGGTTGTCACGTGACAAGTTCGCAGCCGTGTTAGAAACCGCCGCTCTCAACGAAGCTGATCTGGCCGAGTACTGCCGCAAGCGCGGGCTTTTTCCAGCGCAGATCGCGGCGTGGCGTGCGGCTTGTGAACAGGCGAATGACTGGGACCGTGCCAGTAGCGCGCGTCTTGGGCGGGCGACCAGGGAAGAAAGAAAGCGGGTCAAGGATTTGGAGCGTGAATTAGCGCGCAAAGACCGCGCATTGGCCGAAACCGCAGCGCTCCTTGTTCTGCGAAAAAAGGCGGCAGCGATCTGGGGGGGCGACGAGGACGCATGATCAGCACCCCACATCGCCAAACTGCCATTGCTCTGATCAACGACGCTGTAACCGCAGGCGCGCGGCAGGCCAAAGCCTGTGCCGAGCTGAAGATCAGCGACCGCACTTTGCGGCGCTGGACAAAGGACGGCCAGATGCACGCCGATCAGCGCCCCCTTGTGCTGCGCCCGGAACCGGCCAACAAACTGAGCGCCGAGGAACGCGCGGCTGTGCTTGAAGTCTGTAATGCAACAGAATTTGCCAGCCTTCCACCAAGCCAGATTGTACCGAAACTGGCGGATCAGGGGCTGTATCTCGCATCTGAATCCAGCTTCTATCGCATTCTTCGCGCAGATGGGCAGCAGCATCATAGGGGCCGGGCCAAACCGCCGGTCCGGCGCAAACCACCCACCAGCTACAAAGCCAGCACGCCCTGCGAGGTTTGGACGTGGGACATAACATGGATGCCTGGACCCGTCGCAGGCATGTTCTTCTATCTCTATCTGATCGTGGACATCTACAGCCGCAAGATCGTTGGATGGGAAGTTCATGAACGTGAGAGTGCGGAGCTGGCGGCAATGCTGATCCGCAAAGCGGTACTGGCTGAGGGATGCGCCTTGCGCCCACTGGTTCTGCATGCCGACAATGGCAGCCCGATGAAGGGCGCGACGATGAAAACAACGATGGAAAAACTCGGCATCATCGCGTCTTACAGCCGGCCGCGCGTCAGCAATGACAATCCGTTCTCAGAGGCGCTCTTCCGCACGTGCAAATATCGCCCGAACTGGCCGACCAAGGACTTTGCCACAAAGGCAGACGCCCAGGCCTTGGTGAAATCCTTCGCCAGCTGGTACAACGGTGAGCACTTGCACAGCGCCATCCGCTTCGTCACGCCGAATGCGCGCCACGCGGGCCAGGATCGTGCAACCTTGGCAAATCGAGCCAGTCTCTATGCAAGTGCTCGATCACAAAACCCGGAACGCTGGTCAGGTCAAACCCGCAACTGGCAACCTGCTGGCCCCGTCTGGCTCAACCCGGAAACCGAAATCAGCGCCTCCGAAATCAGAGACGTCGCAAGAAATCGGCGGACAACTTATTTGACAAACACCGAATTGAAGATTGGCTACTTTTTCTATAGGAGGAGAAGTGTTGAAAAAAGTTCCAGTTTGCATACCGCCCCCCTCGAAATTAATGCACTCGCGTCGGCTTTGATTGTTAGTTTCCTGATCTCAACACAATGGAATGGGAATTCTTCAAAGGAATACCGAGACGTTAACAGAGCCGGCTCCTAAGAGATGTCTCTCGCAGGAGCAGGTCAACTTGGATTCTGAAGGCCCAAACATCTTCGCTCTACTGGGCTACGCCTTACACATTAACTTGCGGCATTCCTCTTAAAAATAAACATCTTCAGCGACGTATAGGAGATTTCGGACCAAAGCCATGCTTACCCCATTCCAATTCATCCGATACGAAGTGATCGTCACTAAATAAGGCATTTATCTTGGCCTCATTGCGCTCTAAATGATCTACAATAAGTGGATCAAAATGCTTTCCGCGTTCGGAGATGATATGATCCAGTGTTTCCCTACGGCCCCACGCCACTTTATAAACCCGCTCTGATCGCAAGGCATCGTATACATCTGCGATTGCCACGATGCGGGCATAGATCGAAATGTCTCTGTCGCGTTTATTACTCGGATACCCCGAACCATCCCACTTTTCATGATGATCCAGGGCAATGTCAGCAGCAATCTGCATTACGTGGCGGCTAGAGCTTTTCAACAACCGATATCCGCTTAGTGTATGCTTTTTTACCTCTTCAAACTCATCAGAAGTCAATTTCCCAGGCTTATTTAGAATAGAATCTTCAACCGCTATTTTACCAACATCATGCAACACTGCGGCCACGCTGATATCGTCAATGTCAGATTGATCCCACCCCAGAGAGGTGGCGAGTATCTTTGTGATCATCGAAACACGGATTACGTGTTGCGAAGTCGCCGCTGATCGGAATTCTACGATCTCACCCAGCTTAAAAATTATCTCTGCACGTGTTTCATTAAGCTCAGAATACAAGTCGGCATTCTCCATTGCTCGGCAAATATGGCTTAGAAACACGTTTATTATGGTCTGGTCGAAGTTTGCCAAGATACCCAGCCCCTCAAAGAGTAAGACGAATGTGCCAAGCCGTGGAGAGGAAAACCCACATGCAAGTACCCCATTCTCAAAAACTGCTTTCCTCTGATGAGCCGCGGTCAACACAGTACGCATCTGTGCGTCTGATAATAAATCTGCTGCATGTTGCTCGGGCAATGATTTGAACCGGCCAGTGCCGACGATAGACTTCACTGTCAAGTCTTTACTTTCCATGCGGAACGCCGCAGCATCGAGGCGACCATCCGACTTTAATAGGATCACATCAGGATTGACCTGAACAAGGTTTGCAAATTGTTCAATTGCCGTCCGAATGAACACACGCACATCTTGAACGCCATAGAGATCAGCGGCATCGCCGATGATTTTGGTAAAACCAGCGCGACTGGCCTTTATAGTCCGTAGATCTGCATAGCTCTTTATAGAAGTGTGGACAGCCGTATAGAGCTTTGTTGATGAAAGCTCAGTTTTTTCCTTGTAGTCGTTTATGTCGTAATTATTTACCATTTCAATTTCAGGGGCAGAGCCGGCTTCACCGGTTCGGAGAACAATACGGGTCGTATGTTCGTCCAATGTGTTCCTCAAAAAATCAACGACATCGAGACCGGCTGTCTGGTCATCCATCACCACGTCGAGCAACAGAAGTGCGATATCATGCTGCTCGCGCAGAATATCCATCGTCTGATTTCTGGTGTAGCTATCAAAGAACTGTATTGGCTGGCCTTGATAGGTATAATCGTTAAGCGCCAGTTTCGTAATCGTGTGAATTTCTTCATCGTCATCAGCGATTAACACCTTCCATGGTTTGGTCCCCAAAATATCTTGCTTTGGGGTTTCAGGTGCAAATGTTACAAGTTTATCTGTCATGCCTTCTGCCTCATTGAGAATTTCATCCTGAAGCCGACCCCATTTTCCAAAAGTTCCAGCCGCCCTTGCATACTCTCTACAATTTCGCGGATGATGGACATCCCAAGACCTGTCGAGGACGGGTCTTGACTTCCTGTTACAAAGGGTTCGAAAATTACAGGACGTATCTTCTCGGGGATACCGACCCCGTTGTCGCGATACTCAAACTGCGCCCAACCATTATGTAGCTCACATGTAATACCAATTTCGGGACTGTCAGGTAAAATCTGCTGTGCAAAGCCATGGTTAAGAGAATTGACAATGAGATTTGTAAAAATCTGCGAAACCGCGCTTGGACTTTCATAAACGCAAGCGTCGCTTGGAATGCTGAGCTCAACGGTTACTCCCTGTTTTTCAAGCAAAGGCTTAATCTGTGATAAGACCTGCACAATATGATGCTTTAGGTGTATCTTCTCTTTGGCATGCCGTCGTGTATCCTTCGACAGGCTGCGCAATCCATTTATGATCTTCGACGCCCGCGAAAGGTTTGAACCAGTGATAGCTGCCGCTTTTCTTGTTGTGTCAAGAATTTGTATCATCGCGCTTTGTGTGAGCGATCCAGCACGGAATTTTTCTTCAAGCTCATTCAGTTGATCGGCCAGATATGTGGCACTTGTGATGCATATTCCCAGTGGTGTATTTAACTCATGGGAAATCTGAGCGACCATTTGACCAAGTGATGCTAAATCTTCAACTTTGCGGCTGCTTTCTTTAAGCTTTTCGAGCTCTCTTATATGTCCGGCCCCTTCCGAAATATCAGTGTGCTCGAGCCAGAACGAGCTTTCATCATAGACCATCATCCAAAATCTATCAGGTCCCTGCGTTAACGTAGCATCAATTCTGCTTGTCTTTGACAGCAAGCGCTTGAGTCTGTCGAAAACACCCGGATAGAGGGTCTCAAAAATGCTGACTTTATGCGACAACTTTTTCTCGATTGCGCAAAATGGTTGGCTGGCTCTCAGAATTTCTCCATTATAAGAAACATGAAAAATGGTCTTATCTTGGATTGACTCTATGTGGTTAATCATTTTTGGGACGCTCTTTTTGAGACCAGACGTCTCATTCTAGTTTTCCGGGGATTAGCACGTCATAGGAAAATATTGACCAGCTGACATCCAGTAGTGTGGAGCTACCAATAAACAAACTATCGAGCTGATATTCAAAATTAAATTCCACAAACCCATCAATTTTCTCTGATCCAGTCAATGCAGAAATCGCCAGGTTTTCACTGTCAATTGTGTACCATGCTTGCGCATCGATCTTTTTTTCAGCGTCGCTACTAATGCTTGCTGTAGTGAGAGAAGATTTGCTGTTAAGTGATCTTTCTCGGGAAATTTCAGTTGCAACATTAATTACCTGGGCTATTGAAAACATCAACCAACCAATTTCTACGATAGCAAACGTAAAAACAAGTACGAATGGGAATACGATCGCAAATTCGATTGCTGTGACGCCTTTTTTGCAAGACATCCGCAATGCTGCCCAAATACAGATCCTCAACGTCATTGTATTTGGACCATCGCGCTTTTTACAAGATCAGTACCAGCACTTGGGAACAGAACATCGAACAACAAGGGCACATCGTATTTGATATCGATCACCACAAAGATACAGGGATCATCGGGAGTACAAAACTCTCCATTGTTTACTTCATATTCGCTTACACATGTGCTTTTTTGTATGCAGTACGACGGGACCTTTTGGTCGAGGTAGTCCTGTACTTTTTCCGTAGCAGAAACGATGTTTGGTTGGCGCATAGCAATCATTACCGCCTCATGTGCGACTTGGTTCATTTGCATCCCAGTATATACAATACGTCCCACGTCTGCCGTGCCTAGCATTATCACCAACATAAGCGGGGCAACAACAGCAAATTCGATGGCGGCGAGCCCTTGACGCGCGTGCCAGAGATTTTTGCACCCAAATTTCATTATGCAGATCTTGTAAGAAACTTGCTTAACAGAGAGCGAGCTTTGGGTGCTGATGACGTTGCCGCTGGCGCTTCAGAAAGCAATTTTCCAACTAGATCGGACATAATCCCGCGCAGTTTGCGCGCACCGGACACTTCCAAAGGCAAGCGCACTTGCTCGTTCGCGCTTGTGAGTAACTCAGTCATTTGCGGCACAGTCACAATGCTCATCGCGCCGTAGAGTTTAGCAAAAGCCTTAATATCAACGGCTGAGGAAGCTTTACTGTCATACCGGTTTATTACCAATCTTGGCTGTCTGGCGACTCTGATGTCAGCATCAAGATGCGCTTTAATTGCCGCTACATTCCTGAACCCTGCCAAAGTAGGCTCTGCAACCAGACACACAGCGTCTGAAGTGCAGACAACTTCATTTTGTATGTCACCCCATCCTGACGGTAGATCAATCACCACGAAGTCTGTCGTGAGGCTTACAATATCAATAATTTTTATCAGTGTTTCAATATCAAACTGTCTGAGCGGTTCGAGGGTTGGTTCAGAGGCAAGCACATACAGGCGGGGCCTTTGCTCTACCAATAACAATTCAATGTCGTTCACTGATAGGGAGCCCGAAAAGTGCATAAGATCGCGCAAACCTTTTGCTGGCGTGAAGTCAAAGTTAAGCGTGCTTGCTCCAAAGTAGAAATCAAGGTCAATCAGTGCAACGCGGCTACTGGGATTTGTCGACAGCAAATACGCGATCGACTGGGCAATAGTGGAATTTCCCATCCCGCCACCCGCACCGGCAACAGCAATTACCTTTGCGGCATTAAATGGGCGTTCTCCTGCGAATATCCGCATAAAGGACGATATCACGATGTCTTCATTCAAGGGAAAAAATAAATAATCCTCAATCCCTCTAGCCATCAATTTTCGGTAAAGGATGACATCATTGTCTGCACCGATGATGATAACTTTGGTTTCTTCAGAGCAGATATCAGCGAGAGCTTCGAGTTCGTCTGCGTCGCCCATGAACTCGACGACCAATACATCTGGCGTTTTCCCGATCTTATAACTACTGAGCACCGTATTGATTGAACCCTGAATGAGCTTAGTCTGAGCGCGACCAAGTATTGGGTTGTTCAACGTTTTTTTTACAACACTGTGTGCATGCTCACTGTAGCAAAACACATCGATCGTACACCGCGGGATAAATGATCCACCTACATTCTGATGTGGCCTACGTCTATTACTGGTCATCCGAAAAGTCCTGTACTTGGCTATCAACGACTAGCGTTAGTGTTCGCTCTACGCCGCCTTCAATCAAACTGATAATGTAAGAACCCGCATTGTTATCAACTAATTGCTTTCCACCACCAGAACGTACGAAGCTATCTCCAACTTCAGCGTCACCGTGGTCTTCAATTGCTCGAAGAGCCAGTGTCAAAGAACCTACCTGTGTAGCAGGCAAAAGCACTTTCGCCTGAGCTTCGTTCAATTGAAGCGTAATCGTATCACCTAGCGCCATCAATTGCCGCCGCTGAGAGTCCACCGCCTGTTGTTCTTCATTAGATTGAAAAACAGTGCGCTGAGTTGCTTGGTCACCAACCGCAAGCACACGAACGTTGCGCAAGATGACCTCCGATACAGCAAACGTACCATCTTCACTTTCTTGGCGCACTGTATGAATGATATCAACTTTGTCCTCGGGTAGGATGTAACCGCCTGCCAACTCGTCACGAGCAATCCGGATCGCGACTGCACGCATCCCGGGGGAAACAGCTAGCGCCATGAAGCTTGCCGAACCAGCAACAACAGCATTCGACCGAAGAAGTTCTCCTTCATAGACGTCTGCTCGAAGGACGCGGCCGAGGATCTGTTCATCCAGGTCTTGAAAACTGGCATCAGATGTAGGCCGGACAATCGCATTTAATGGAACCGCATCGGCAAACAACGGCTGCCATGCCAGGACCTTTTCGTTGATGACCGTACCTCGGTTCAGTGCTTGATTTACAACTAGCACATCAACAGGTAGCACCTCATACACAGAAGGTTCATTTTCGAGAGTGGCTTGGTTCTGCGTCAACAAAAACCACGTCATTGCTCCGGAAATAACCGCCAGCACTAAAAATAGTGTATTTTTCATCAATCGATCTCAGCCTAATCAATAAGTGTGGTTGTAATTATTGGTTGCACGTAGTGGTGCAGACTACGGTGCTCGCTACCGTGCCCCGCCAGACTGTGATTTCCTTGCCCAACGGTTCTTCTGCGACAACTTCCGTACCCTCGCCCTTCAAGTTGGATGTTGTTCGTGCCGCACCGAGAGATGAGGCAGGCCTTACAGAAAAACTAATCATCGCATCTCTCATGCGATCGGCTGATACAGCCACCATAGACGTCTCTCCAGGCTGAACGGCAGTGAATACCGCGCGGTCTGGCGTCAAAATGTTGGTAGCAACCACATCAGGCAAACCAACAACTATTGCACCAAGTGGTTCACTCATTTGGAAGGATATGATCTGGCCGACACACAACTCAATCAGTCTCGCGCCACGGTCATCATACTCCCGCAATTCTAACATTTGAGTATCTGGGCTGTTTTGGCACGCAACAGCAGGAACAGCGAAGCATGCAAAAACAAAATAAAGCGAGCACATCCCAAGCGCATCCAGCACCTGGGCTTTCAACTTAGTCATTGATTTCCTCTCACAGTAAAAACGCGTGATACACTTATAATTTGCGTCACCAGGAATTTACTCATTCGAAGTTAGACCCGCATCACACTAAGCGATAATGTGCTTTGATTATGGAGTACACTCGCATAATTGCTGTATTGGCAGTATCTATCTTCCGTCTATTTTTTTAATCGTTGGATAGTCTTGAAATATCTCATTTTTTGAGTTCTTACAGCATCGGCCGTGCGTGAATGTTTGATATGTATGTCTAAAAGATTCGTTTGTGATTGAGCGGGCAAGTTAAAGCTTAAAGGTATACATGAAAAAGTATCGTAATGGGCTTGGCGCCACGCAGAGAATTGCTCTTGCAGTGATAATTTTAGCTTTGTCCGGCTGTGCATCAGAACATGTCGGCCCTGCGGGCTTCCAGACATTGAGAGCCCAACCGCTCCCGGCGCCAGTTGTGCTTACTGATCCACAGCAAGCAAAGATAATGGGTGCGCAATCTTTTAGGCAACAAGACTTCGGCCTTGCCTTGCGCCAGTTCCAGGCGGCTGCGGTGATGGCGCCTAGCGACGCGGAAGTATGGCTTGGGTTGGGTGCTGCGGCCGACAATGCAGGTCATTTTGGCGTTTCTGGTGAAGCTTACGCGCGAGTTTTGTCGCTGACTGGGCCTTCCGTGGAGTACTTCAACAACTTGGGCTTTTCCTACACTCTGCAAGGCAAACTAGTTGAAGCGCGCCTTGTCTTTCAAGATGGCCTCAAAATAGCGCCCCGAAACACGACACTACGCAACAACTTAAGCATTGTCGATCGGATGGAAGGACGTAGTCCTGTAGGAACAGCAAAATGAGACATATAGCATCCGCGTTCGTTTTAGCATTTGCCGGGATTGGCCTGCCGACTGGGGCGTTTCCCCAAAATGAAGCACTACAGGCCGAGAGGCTACTTATTGTAAGCGGCAAGTCAGTTGTCCTATCGCACGATGAAGAGTTTTCAAATTTGGCCGTGGGGAACGCTGAAATTGCAGATGTGGTTATTTTAGGCCCGCAAAGCTTTTACGTTTTGGGAAAATCGCTTGGGACAACTAACGTACAAGTGTTTGGACCCGAAGGGACAGTGCAGGGCGTCTACGATCTAGTAGTAGGGGCAGACCTACAAGAGGCTGAGCAAGCGCTTCACGCTGCGTTTCCAGATCACCCCATAAGAGCCTATTCTGTTAACGGCGGTATTCGCCTTGCCGGAAGCTTACCTGACGCCAGTGCCATCGATCGAGCGATCGCAATTGCGCAATCTTTTTTGCGAAATAGCGCCAGCGGAGAACTCGTTATTAACACGCTTACCATCAGCGATCCGCCACAAGTGTTTCTGTCGGTGCAAATCATCGAGGTGAGTCGTTCTGTCAGTCAGCAGTTAACTTCAAGCCTAGCCCAGTATGACGGAACACTTACTTCGTCAGGGTTTCAGCTGGCTGGTGGTCCATTGTCTTCGTTGACTGTCCAGTTGGAAGCTTTATCAGCAAATGGCCTCGCGCGATTACTTGCGACACCAACACTTACAGCGCAATCAGGTGAACAGGCAAGCTTTCTGGCAGGTGGAGAAGTACCTGTAATTACCCCAGACGGGAATGGCGGAACACAGACTGAATACAAGGAATTCGGTGTACGGCTCGATTTCAGACCTCAGGTTATGAATGGCAACACCATCCGTCTTGAGTTAGAGCCATCAGTCAGCCAGATTGACAGCATTGCGACTGTCGATGGAAATTTGCCAGCATTTTCAACACGTCGCGCAAACACGACCGTAACACTTAAAGATGGCGAAAGCTTTGTGATCGCCGGCCTACTGCAGAGCAACCAAACGAGAGGTTCAGACAGGTTTCCTGTTCTTGGTGATTTGCCGATTGTCGGCGCTTTGTTTCGGGACTCTGTCTTAAACGATACTGCGACAGATCTTATGATCGTCGTAACGCCGACGCTTACTCAGCCAGTTACTGATGTAGCGTCAATTGACTTGCCTAGCGATGATCGTAGTGCTGCGACCGGATGGGACTTTTTCGGGACTGGATTGCAAGAAGTAAGTACTTATCGGCTCGAAGACGCGTTGGCGGGGAAAAGTATTGAAGGCGCTTTCGGTCACGTGATAAGCATGGGTGCTGAAGGCGTAATGGTAGGTGCTGGTAGGTAGTCTGCAGGCGTGACTGGCTGTTACACGCATGACCACTCAATTCCGAAAGATGGATCGTGCTCTGACCCCTGAAAACTGGATCGTTTGAGTCTGGAGTTTTCCGCTAGATTTCCCCGGCTGGGAAAGGAGCGGATTCGCATGAAAGCATCGAAATTCTCGGAGGTACAGAAGGCCTTCATTTTGAAGCAGGGCGAGCAGGGCACGCCAGTCGCGGATATCTGTCGCAAGGCCGGAATCAGTCAGGCGACCTATTTCAATTGGAAGAAAAGGTATGGGGGCCCCTCCCGGCCTTGTTTAAGACCGACAGAATGCCGTAACGGCGCAGGAAATGACCAACCGCGCACTCGTCTCCCCAGAGCTGTCCGGGAATTACTGAAATGCTTGTCCGGTAATTACCGTGACCTGCCCCCCGAGGCTCCCTCATTCATAACGAGAGTCTGCGGGTCTGGTTTTCATAGTCTTCGGTTTCGGTTTGGGCAAGCGCGCCGGGCGCGGAGCCCTCAGATTGCTCAAGCGTCCGGCGCGCTTCTGCGGGCGTTTGATTGCCGAGCGGTGAGTGTGGTCTGACGTTGTTGTAGTCGTATCGCCAGAGCGCCAGTTTGCGCCTTGCATCGTCCAGGCTGTCGAACATCTCCTCATTCAGAAGCTCATCGCGCAGGCTGCCGTTGAATGACTGGATGAAGGCATTCTGCTGCGGCTTACGGGAGTATCCGAAACTCTGTGTATGAGGCTCAGCCCATGCGGTTTTGACGGGTCATTTGTTGAACCGTTCTGGGTATAGGATAGCGAACTGGTTTCGTGCGGCAACCCATTCTCTGACGGCCCTTCCGGTCTTTTCAAAACTGCGGATGGCCAGATAGATAAGTTTCATTGCAGCGTCATCGGTTGGAAAGCTCCCGCGCGTTTTGGTGGTTTTGCGGATGACGCGGTTCAGGCTTTCGATGGCGTTGGTTGTATAGATGATTTTGCGCACCTCTGGCGGGAAGGCGAAGAACGGGATCACCTCCTGCCATGCGCGCCGCCAGCTTGGGGCGATTGAGGGGTATTTCTGCCCCCATTCGGCTTCAAACTCAGCCAGGGCCTTTTCGGCCTCGACGTCATCCGTGGCCTGATAAATCCGCTTCAGGTCCTTGGCGACATTCTTGCGATCCTTCCATCCGCAGAAGTTCAGGGAATGGCGCACCAGATGCACGATGCAGGTCTGGACGGTGGTATCGGGGAACGCCGCGTTGATCGCATCAGGGAAGCCCTTGAGCCCGTCCACGACCGCGATCAAGATGTCTTCCACGCCGCGATTGCGCAGGTTGTTCATCACCGAAAGCCAGAACTTGGCCCCTTCGTTGTTGGCGATCCAAAGGCCCAAAACCTCGCGTTCGCCCTCAGGGGTGACGCCCAGGGCCACGTAAACGGCCTTGTTTTTAACCTGACGGCTTTCTGCGTCGCGGATTTTGACCCGAAGCGCATCCAGGAAGACGATGGGGTACATCGGCTCCAAGGCACGGTTCTGCCAATCCGAGACTTCCTCCAGAACGGCGTCCGTGACACGGCTGATCAGATCCGCCGAAACCTTCAGTCCATAGACTTCTTCAAGGTGAGCGCGGATATCACGGGTCGACAATCCTGCGGCGTAGAGGCCGATGATCTTGTCGTCCAGCCCGTCGATCCGGGTCTGACCCTTCTTGATAAGGACGGGCTCAAAACTGCCGTCCCGGTCGCGCGGCACGTCTATCGGCAAGGCCCCATCATTGCCCTTCACCGTCTTGCGCATACTGCCATTGCGGCGATTATCTTGATGGCTAGTCGGGTCCGCACCCGGTTCATAGCCCAAGTGCTCGGTCAGCTCAGCGCCAAGCATCCGCTCCATAAGGCGGACCTTCAGTTCCTTCATCAGGCCCTTGTCGCCCAATAAATCGTCTGCGTTCTCAACGCCGCTAAGCAGCTCGTCTAATACTTCCTTCGTAATCGTCATTGTCTTCATGCTCCTTCGTTGATGAAGCATGGACAGAATTACTCATACACAGAAGGTCGGACACTCTCCGGCTTACCCGGGTCGATGTAGTGCCATTCGACGTCAATCTCATTCGCCCATTTTAGGATGGCACGACTGGTGAACTCGGTGCCATAACACCTTCGGAATGATGTTGATCAAAAGGCTATGATCGCCTGCGCAGCCCTCATATAGCGCAGCAGGTGGTCATAGCCGGGTCTCAGGTCTCTACAGTGGTTTTGCACAAACCACA
>Ga0208544_10002193_pt1 | contig 12931 bp, 7 predicted proteins | sample DEB08_DNA_9_FD_184526 | JGI IMG/M metagenome (GOLD analysis project Ga0208544, IMG submission 184526) | Aqueous microbial communities from the Delaware River and Bay under freshwater to marine salinity gradient to study organic matter... | ecosystem: Environmental > Aquatic > Marine > Coastal ...
AATGCTAGTACCCCATGAGGACCTGATGAAAAAAGCGGGTTCGGCCATTGTCTTAGCCAGAGAAGAGCAGACCGGCTGGTTAGCCGAGTTATGGATTAAACCAGCGACAGCTGGTGTGGTAGGACAGCGCCTGACGGTGGTTAAAAATTGCCGCACCGAAAAGCTGGCGCACATTACCGCCAACTATTTTCGGTTGTACAGCAGTATCAACCAGGCCAACACCCATCCTGATTCGCTTTCATCTAATCTACGCTAACCATGGGAATGAAACAATCAGCAACAGCAATTGCCAGCGCCATTCGTTTTCCTTGTCCAGTAATAACGTTACAGGCCAAGGATGCCAAAAAGAAATGTTGTAAAAAATACAAAAAGGGAAAACGGTGCAAGCGTTGCCCAAAAGCATAAAGTTCAATTTACAACCGACAAGAAAAGAAAACCCCCTGACGAGTGAACTGGTCAGGGGGTTTTACATTGGCATTAAATTAAGCTAACGCCGTCAGCAGGTGTTGCTTATCCTATTGGAAAGGGCAAACGTAGCTGGAAGCTTTATTGGCTACGATGATCTTGTTGGAGTTGTGCAGAATGGTACACGTTCCAGCAGCAGCGTCGTAGGTAATACCATCAATTTCCGTCTTGATCGCATCGAAGAAAGAAGGAATATCTGGTGTGGTATCTTCAGCTTTGATGTTGCTGTTGGCCAACAATTCAATCTCGCTAACGACGAACTTGATGCCCATGTCGGTCATGCGGCGACCTTCCGCAATGAAGATCTCCTGACGCATCAGGTAAAGCAATTCAAGTGCTTCGTCGGCCGAACCAACCGCATCTACCATGGCATTCGTTACCGAAGTACCGCTCACCACAGGTACCGTAACGTCACCCATTTTACGATCGAGTACGAGGCCGGCACGCATCATCTCACCGGGGCCTGCGGCTACGGTTACACCTGAGTTATCAGGGCGCGTACCCGGGTTGCGTTGGGTGCGATCTTCCGCGCCGTCCGTAAAGGTAGCCGTTGGGCGTGTACCCACCAGGGCAATGATGTCCTTCATGATACCCTGGGCAGTAGCCAGTGCGCCGTCGGCAATTGCGGCTTCGCACTTGATCAAGTGAGCTTCCTCAATTTTCAACAGCGGAATATCAAGATCCCGGGTTGGGTTGGTACCATTGTACTTGGGGTCGAGGAAATCCAGACGGGGTAGGGGCTGCAAGTCGTCGAAACTACCGCGGTCATAGATCGCGTTTTGCATTTCGTTGTCAATGCGTGCACCATTTTGGCTATCAAACATACAGTAACGCAGAAACGCTGGATCGAGGCCAATGGCCTGGTCAGCAGCAGCAACAGCTCCAGCCTTATCGCCCAGGTAGTACAATGCGCGGGCACGACCTAAGATACAGCTGGCCTGGGTTTTAACATCCGTAGCTTTTGCTGCACCAGCCTGAAAGAATTGGGTTGCCAGGGTAAAGTGAGCGGAAGCTGGCTGTGCCGCGCCCAGTGGTTCAGCAGGCAAAGTGGTAAACAATTCGCCACCCAACAGGTAAGACAAACCAATGAAGAAGTTGAATTCCGCTTCCTGGTCAGCTGTGTAATCTGGGTCGCCAGGTCCGATAACTGCTAATCCGGTTTTCGCCAGTTCCCGCAGGCGGGCCAATTCGAATTGGACATCGTTGATATCCGCATCGGTAGACTGGATGTTAAGCACGTCCAAAAACTGGTTGAAGAACGTCTGGGTATTGTCATAATTGTCCGAAGCAATTTCGGCGAGGTGAACATACTCACCCTGAAGCTCTGCCAATTGGCGCTCCAAACCGGCGAGGGTGCGCGCAGCCGACTGCGTCGTACCCACAATGGCATCTTCGGTCAGGTTAGGGTTAACCGGGTCGAAGGTCGTTTCTGGATCTTCACAAGCAGTAAAAGCAATTGCCAATACGGCCAGCGACAAAGACCATTTCAATATATTTTTAAACATAATTATTGATTTAGGTTGTGAAAGGTGGTTTAGAAGCCAACTTTTACGTTAAACAAAAATTGCTTGGGAGCAGATTCCGTACCGAAGCCGAAACCACCTACCCCGAAGCCATTCTGTGCACTGATACCAGAACCCGTTACTTCCGGATCAAAGGAAGAAGATCCCGTTACGATAGGGTTACGCATGTTGAAACCTAAAGTAAGCCGCTTGATGGCAGAATCGCGCAGAGGCACGTTGTAAGAAAGGCCAATGTTGCGCACTTTGAAGAAGTTGGTTTCTTCCACCCAAACACCGGCCAGGTCAAAGAAGCTTTCGTTGGCAGCATTGTCTGGAATACGACCGGGGTCGTTGACGCCACCGAAATAACGCAGTACGTCATCCACCGCTACCCCAGAAGCACCATTTTGGAAGTCAGCACTGGCGAACAAGCTGAGGTTTTTCCACCGGAAATTCAGGCCGGTCGTACCGTAGCTGGTTGGGTTAGGGTTACCCAAAAACGCATTTTGCTCCACATCCACCAGGTTGCCTTCGGCATCAAAAGTGGGTTTTCCACCCCGCAGGTAACCGAGGGGCTGGCCAACTTTTACGAAAGAACCCAGGAAGGTGAAACCACCTACCACAAATTCTGGTGCACCACCTGCATCTACTACCAGGTTTTCGTTGGTCGTTAAAGAGGCATTGAGGGTCAGGTCGAAATCTTTGCTGCGGATAACATCCACGTAGCCCTGTAGTTCGATCCCCTTGTTGGTTACCGTACCTACGTTAGCTTCCTGGTTCAACTGACCAGAAGAAGGTGAACTTGGCGGGGTGAAAATGGCATCGTTGGTGGTGTTGTCATAGTAGGTGAAACCTACGCCGATACGTGCATCCAGGAAGCTGGCGTCAAAGCCTGCCTCGTAAGAATCCACAATCTCAGGGCCCAGGCTAGGGTTACCAGGGTTGCCGAAAGTATAGGCTACCAAACCATTGTAGGCGTCAGCTACAAACAATTTATCCCGTGCGAAAGGCGTGGGGAAGTTGGTGGCCTGGCCGAAATTGGCCCGTACACTGAAGCGGCTTACAATATCGCTGATAGCTGTGCCCTGCATGAAAGGCTCGTCGGTGAGGGAGTAAGATAAACCTACCCGGTAGATATTGACAAAGCCGATATCTTTACCGAAAGCAGAGTTTCCGTCCCAGCGAATAGCTGCATCCAGGAAGAGTTTGTTCTTATAACCCAGGTTCTCCTGTAAGTAGAAACCACCAAAAGCCGCAACCCGCAGGAAGTCCTGAACGGTCTGGGTGGCAGAGTTGCTAAACAAGAAGCTACCTTCCGTGACGTTAGTCGCCGTGAGCAGGTACTGCTCGTCTTGTTCGCGGAAAAACTGTCCACCAGCACCCGTGATGAAGGAGAAGTCGCCGGTCTCAAATTTGTACTGCAAACTCAGGTCCGTCGTCGTACTGATAAAGCTACGGGTTGCCGTAGTAACAGATCCCTGATCGGCAGTGCCCGGTGCAACCGCATCTTTGGAAATCAACAAGGCATTGGTCTGCACATCCCGCTGGCGAGAATTACGATCATCTAATCCTAAGACCAAACGGGCCGTGAATCCTTCAAAAGGCCGCCAGGTTAAAGTTTGAGAAGTCATGAAACGCCGAACTGATTCGGTGATGTCCGTCAGATCAGCCTGCAGATCCAGGCTTTGCTTCAAGCTATCCAAAGCGCCAGAGGTGTAGGCAGAAAGATCGCCAAAAGAACCACCTTCCGCGTTGCCGTAACGGGCAAAGCTCGTATTGGCGTTGTAGTCGCGGGTGAACCAGTTACTGGTAAAGGCAGCGGATGCTTCGTAGGTGAGTTTCTCAGAAATCTCGGAAGAAACACCCAGGCGCATACTTACGCGTTGCTGTTGGTTGATGGCATTGAAACCGTCGTCGTCATAGAAACTGCCAGAAAAGGTAACACCGGTTTTTTCGGTACCACCATCCACCGTGAAACGATGCTGCTGGATCAGGCCTTGCTTGAACACCAAATCAGCCGTTTCGGGGAAACGCAGGAAGTGTTCTTCGCCCTGCATGACACCCACGGTGCCGTCGTAGCCAAAAGTAGCCTTCTTGTTCTTGTTACCTTTCTTGGTAAAGATCTGTAAAACACCGTTGGCTGCATCCGCCCCATAAAGGGTAGTGGCCGCACCACCGCGGATGAATTCCACGCGATCAATAGCTTCGATCGGAATATCTGCCAGTGCCGAACTGTTGGCACCACCGGTACCTACGTTCAGGGCAGGACGAGAGTTCAGGTTATCCACCCGTACCCCGTCAATGATAATTACGGGTGTAGTTGTTGCGTTGGCAGAAATCGGTCCACGGTTACGGATCAAGGCAGCCGTACCTGGCTGACCAGAGGAAAGCCGCACCTGGGTGCCAGGAATCCGCGACTGCAGTACCTGATCCAGCTGGGTAATTGGCGCCAACTCCAATTGCTGGGAGGTGATGGCGTCTACGGTGGAGGTCAAACGCTTGCGTTCAATACCTACACCCTGGCCCGTTACCACGATCTCGTCGAAGGTAATACCAGATTGCATGGTTACGTCAAGGGTATTGGATACGCCGAGTGGCATTTCAACGGTATCGTAACCCGTGTAGCTGAAAACCAGGACTTTACCATCCTGGCCGACGTTAATAGAGTAAGTTCCATCGATGTCGGTAATCGTACCCGTTGAGGTACCTTTTACCAGGACGGTAGCTCCAATCAGGGCATCCCCCTGTTCGTCGACAACCGAACCAGTAATCGTCCGCTGCGCTAGCAGCGTCGCGAGGCTGACTAAAAGCAGCCCCAATACTAGTGAAAGTTTTTTCATGAAAAGGCATTTTTTAAGTGATAGTAGCGATCCTTAAGTCAGGTGATTACCCACTATCACCGTGGTGAAAAAAGACAAATTAACTAACGTTTGTTCGTGTGAAGAACAACATGTTTGCATAGTTCTTTACCTAGATATCGTTAAAGTACAACAAACCGCTGCTTTGACTAAACGACTTTAACAACTACTTTTGTTTAAATTTGTTTAATATTGATACGTCTTTATTTTTTTTGTCTGGCCTTTTTTTGCCCAGTTGCGAACCGTTAAGCACATCGAAGCGGAGGTAGTTCCAGGGGTAACCAGTCGTGCCTGCACTGACAGGTCAATTAAATGGTACCTGCTTTTTATAAATCTTCCTATCTTGGCAGGCATGAAAATTCTGCATACTTCGGATTGGCATTTAGGGCAAAAACTTTTGCAATTGGATCGACACGCCGAATTCGTACTGGCGTTGGACTGGTTGCTTACCACCGTGGAAAAAGAGGCGGTTGATGTGCTGTTGGTTGCTGGCGATATTTTTGATATTGGCAATCCCCCTAATCAGGCCCGTCAGTTGTACTACAATTTTCTTCGCCGGTTGTTGGCGTCTTCTTGCCGCCACATTATTATCACGGGCGGTAACCACGACTCTCCGGCTATGTTAAATGCGCCCCGGGAATTGCTGCAAGCCTTTAACATTCACGTGTTGGGCGCAGCAACGGACGATTTAGCTGACGAGTTGGTGGTGCTGCACAATGCGCAAGGGGAGCCCGAAATGGTTGTTGCTGCGGTGCCTTTCCTGCGCGACCGTGATCTGCGGATCAGCCGGGCGGGTGAAAACCAACAGGAACGTACCGACCGGCTTCAACAAGGGTTAATGGACCACTACCAGCGGTTGGCAGAATTGGCCCGCCCCTGGCAAGCCAGCCACATTCCGATCGTTGCAATGGGGCATTTATACGCCAAAGGAGCCGTAGCCGCCGACAAGCAAGACAATATCTACGTGGGTAACCGGGAGAACATGGAAGCCGGACAGTTCCCCAGCCTTTTTAGTTACGTGGCGCTGGGGCACATCCACCGGGCGCAGAAGGTCGGAGACACGGAACATGTACGCTACGCCGGGTCGCTGGTACCCCTTAGTTTTAGCGAGACCAAAGATGAAAAACTGGTAAATATCGTTCATTTCACCGGTGCTGCGATTACCCAAATTGAGGCCCTGCCAGTACCTACGTTTCGGCGCCTTAAAACCATTCAAGGTGATCTAGCCCACGTGCAGGCCAGCCTGGAGCGTTTTGCTGCCCGCGACCAGGAAGAATTGCCCCCCTGGGTAGAAGTTATTGTAGATACCCAAAGTTATCAACCCCAACTCGATCAGTTGCTGCGTGATTTTGTCACAAATATGCGATTGGAACTGGTGAAAATTCGGATCAACCGCCCCTTTGAAAGCCTAACGACCAGTGTGGCCGACACCCCTGATTTGGAATTTTTGGAAGTAGAGGAAGTGTTTCAAAAAAAATGTACCAGCCAGGGCGATTTAGACGAAGCGCAACTGGAAGAATTGCTGTTGACCTTTAAAGAATTACAAAACTGGCTGGTTGAGCGAATAGCATAATGAAGATACTCCGGATTCATATCAACAACCTCAACTCACTGCGCCAACAGCTGACCCTTGATTTTGAGAAACCGCCTTTGGTGCATGCGGGGATTTTCGCGATCACGGGTGATACCGGTGCGGGAAAAACGACGATCCTGGATGCGATCACCCTTGCGTTATACGGTCGGCTGGCCCGCAACAAGGAGGTCAAGGAAGTGCTCAGTTTCGGTGCTACCGAATGTCATGCCGAAGTAGAGTTTGAGGTGGGCGGTATTCGCTACCTGGCCAGTTGGCGGCTTTATCGCGCCCGCAACAAGCTGGATGGCAACCTCATTGGCCCCAAGCGGGAGCTCGGCCAATGGCACGAGGAAAGCCAGGGATTCATTCCTATTGCAGAAAAGATCAAGGAAGTTGATGACGCGGTGGAAGCCATTTCTAAGTTGGACTACCAGCGGTTTACCCGTTCCGTGTTGCTGTCGCAGGGCGAGTTTGCCGCCTTCCTGAAAGCAGATGAACGCGAGCGTTCGGATCTGCTGGAACGGATCACCGGTACAGATATATATACCCAATTGTCAGTAGCCGCTTACGATCGTTTTCGGCTGGAAAAACAGGCCTTGAACCAGCTCCAGGATCGGCTCGAACAGTTGGGCTTATTGGCTGGTGAATTGATCCAACCAGCGGAATTGACAGCGGTACGACTAGCCTGCCAGACCCAGGAAAAGAACCTCGAAGTGTTGCAGGCAAAAGTGCAACGCCTGGATCGCTGGGAAGAAGCCCAGGACAGAATAAACCTCCTCCAGCAAGAGCAAGCTCAACTGGACGAAGCACAAACGGCTTTTGCCTCCCAGTTAACCCGGTTGCAACGCTCGAAGTCCTTGCGTCCTTTTTCCGCCCAATTCGAACAACTAAGCACCTGGGGCAGGCAAGAACAGGAACTCTTGGCGATAGCGCAGCAACTGACGGAGCGCAAGCAGGAGATACTAAAGCAACAAGCAGCACTAACGCCACAACTGCAGGAACTGGAAACAACGTTGTTGGCCCTGAAAAATACCGCCAAAGCCAATGAGTCAATTTTTCGAACCGTTGATCGGCTTGATGAACAGTTCCAGGGACATCACCAACAACTGCTAACGCTGCAGCAAGAACAGCTTACCCATCAAGCTGAGCAGGCAAGTCTGCAGCAACGAAAAGACCAACTGTTTCAGCAAATCAACACCAATGAAGTAAGACTGGCAGAACTGGACCAGTGGCTACAGAAGCAAGCTGTCTTTGAGGGCCTGCCACAACAGTTGCCGCTCATTGAGCAGCAACGCGAGCAACTGCTTGAGCATTACCAGCACCGCCTCCGTCTCCAGCAAGAATACGACGAACTGCAACAAACATGGCTGGAAGTAACCCAGCGGGAAACGAAAATAGCCCATGCGCTAGAACAACAGCAAACTGTTTTACAGACACAACAAGCAGCGTTTGATCAGCTGCTGCCCAGCGATTTTGTCGCCGACGATCAGGCAATCCTGTCCAAAATGGGGGTGGCGATCCAGGAGCTTCAAGAAAAAAGACAGTTGCTGCAGCAGTTGTCTACCCTGGAAGAAGGTTATCGCCCACTACTGGCAGAGCAGCAGCAATTGGAAAATCGCCTCAGCGAGTTGCTAACTGCTCAGCAAACAAACAATAAGGCGTTGCTCAGTATGGTTGAACAACGGGAAGAATTCCAGCTTGAACTGGTTTACAAACGCACGATCTTTGAACAACAGCAAACTATCGCTAACTACGCTAAAGATCGGCAGCAATTGCAGCCCGGCGATCCTTGTCCACTTTGCTTGTCAAAGGAGCATCCATTTCATGAACATCCGGTGGCCCCCTTCGTAGACAAAGCCAGGCGTGAGTTCGCACGGGCAGAAACACACTACGCCCAACTCCTTGACCAGGAACGGAAGCTATTACAACGCGACACGGAGATTTACCAGGAGATCGAACTGCTGCTTGGCAATGACCTCCAATCCTTGAGCGGGCGGCTCCACGAACAAAGACAAAAATTGCTGCAATACGAGGAACAAATAGCTCGTATTTTACACCTGCCCGGTGAAACCTGGCAAGCAGAAAGTGGCACCTTATTGGTTAAACAATTGACTTTAATTGAAGAACAACTTGATCGCTGGCGACGCGTAAAAGGTGAATTGGAAAAGTTGTCGGAACAGATTGGAAAAACCACCGCAGTTATTGAGGAAATATCTCGCAAATCACTGACGGTCAGTGTTGAGATGGCGTCACTTAAACAACAACTTCAACGAGCTGACCAGGGACTGATGGCCAGCAAAGCTATTTTTGCTACCGCCCAAAAGAAATTGGAAACCCAAATTGTGCCACTTGGCTTTTCCTTTGACCTGGCGACGGCTCGTTCCACCTTCGAGCAATTGCGAACCATTGCGGCGACCTGGGTCACCAATACGGAAAAGCGGCAGCAATTGCAGCAAGATTTGTTGGTACTAAAAGCTGAAATAAAAGAAATTGCCAGACAGTTGGGCAAACAAGTGATCCGCACGGAAGAAGGGGATACTGCTTTAGCCACGCACAAAGAAAAGATGCAGGCTATTCGAAAAGAACGCCTGGCTTTATTCGGTGAACAATCCGTGCATGAAGTTCAGGAAGCCTTCCAGGACAAGTTGACGAAAAAAGAGCTGGCGTTGGAGCAAATCCGGGCGCAGTTACAATCATTGAATGAACAATCAGCAGCCCATAAACAAGCCGTTGAAGACAATGAAGCGGCGCAAAAAAAAGGGGCAAAGCACGCCAGTCGGTTGGCAAAAGAATTAGCTGGAGCCCTAAAAAACCTGGGCTTTGCTGCTGTAGAAGCAGCGCTTCAGGAGCAGTTGACCATGGCTGAGGAAGAAATGCTGGAGAAGCAGGCGCAAGCGCTCCGGGAGAAACAGGCAGAAATTACCCGTGCCCTTTTGGAAAGCGAAAGAGAAGAGAAAAAATACCGACCTACCGAATCCGAACAGGCAGCCCGGGACGCAGAAAGGGAAGCATTGCTTACCGCTAAAAAAGTACACCAACAACAGCTGCTCGATCTCGGTCAACTGGAAGAGAAATTTCAACAACAACAGCAGCGTGAACAGCAATACCAATCACTGCTAACGGAGATTGCCGTTCAGCGGCAAGCCTACAACAGGTGGTATAACCTCAACGAGATGATTGGCCAGGCCGACGGCAAGAGATTCCGCATCTACGCCCAGGGGCTTACCCTGCAGCGGCTGGTAGCCCTGGCTAACCAGCACCTGGAACGGCTCAATGGCCGGTATTTTATCAGCAAACAAGCCGGCACCGATCTGGGGTTGGAAATCATTGATACTTTTCAGGCTGATAATCGGCGCAGTATGTTTACACTGAGTGGAGGCGAATCGTTTCTCATTAGCCTGGCACTGGCACTGGGGTTGTCTGACCTGGCGGGCCGGCACGCCCAAATCGGTTCACTATTTATTGATGAAGGGTTTGGTACCCTCGATGAGCGCAGTTTAGATCTAGCCCTTGATACCCTGGAAAACCTGCAGGCCAGTGGAAAAACGATTGGTGTCATTTCTCACGTACCCGCTTTGAAGGAACGGATTGCGGTACAGATACAGGTGAATAAACAAAGTAGTGGTTTTAGTGAAGTTGATATCCTGGGCTAAATTTGGTAAAAAGAGCAGGCAGATCCAGCCAAAATTTTGAAATCGTCGAAAAAGCGCGTAGGTCTGTCTATTTTTCTTATCTTTTAAGTCTGCCTTTAGGTTTCTTGCGGGGTATGGATTAATATTGCAAAAAAACTTTAGATATATCTCAATGAAGGATTTTTTTGGAGCACATCACGGTCTCGACGAACGGAGCATGGAATCGCTGGTTGCCGCCCTCGAACGGGAAAATTTGCCCGGTTTTGACTACCTGGAATTCAAGCAATCCTTGGGGCGTCTACAATCCCTCAATATGGAGGAAGAAGTGGCGTTTAAATCCGCTTTTGTGACCGCATCTACCATGGGGCTGACCAAGGAAAAGCTGCTCAAAACGGCCGATCACTACAAAGAAGTGCTACTCCGTGAGAAAAAGAGTTTTGACGCAGCGCTGGCCAACCAGGTTAAAGCGAAGGTGGATGGCAAACGGCGAGAGGTGGAAATCCTACAGAAAAAGGTCGTAGAATACGAAGCAAAAATTCAGGAATTGCAGCAAAAGAAAGCAGAGGCCGAAAAAATAATTGCCGAAGCGGACGAGAGTATTGCTATGGCTCAAAGTAGTATCAATGATGTACACGAACGTTTTGAGGCAACTTTGAAATCTTTGCTCAACCAAATTAATACGGATTTGGAGGATATTAATCGTTATCTTTAATCATTATTTAGCAAAATTATCGACATGTCAGAAATGCCAAACGTAGGAAAGGAAAAATCATTCTGGAAACGACCCGAAGGAGTTACCGGACTCATTTTTCTAGCCGCGCTGGTTGCCGGCGCTGGCTATTTACTCACTGCCCTGCCCTGGGGTACTATCTTTGCCAACACCCTCTACCTGGCCGGAACCTTGGCTGCACTGGGGGTAGTAGCCTATCTGGTGCTCGATCCCAAGATGCGCAACCTGATTGGCTATGCCTACAAAAGTTTTATGCGGGGACTGACCGGCATGTTTGTCAACCTGGATCCCATTGGTATCCTGAAGAGTTACATTGAAGACCTACAGGACAACCTGGTGAAGATGCGTTCCCAAATTGGCAAACTGCGCGGACAAATGCGCCAGTTAGCCACGCTGATGGAAGGCAACACGGCAGAAATTGACAAGCAAATGAAGTTGGCCAGTGCCGCCAAATCCAAAGATATGGACCAGCAAATGGTCTTGTCTTCGCGCAAGGCTGCCCGTTTGAAAGAAAGCAACGAAAAGTACCAGGCGCTTCATGCACGTATGGAAATCATGTACCGCATTCTTAATAAAATGCACGACAACTCGGAGATTTTATTGGAAGATACCAAGGACCAGGTCAACATGAAAGAACAGGAGCGCAAAGCCATTCGTGCTTCTCACTCGGCCATGAAATCTGCGATGAGTGTGATTTCTGGCGACCCGGACAAACGTGCCATGTTTGATCTGGCCATGGAAGCCGTTGCGGAAGATGTAGCCAGTAAGGTAGGAGAAATGGAGCGTTTCATGGAAATGTCAGCTAACTTCATGGATTCGGTAGACTTGCAGAATGGCGTCTTCGCCGAAGACGGTATGCGCATGCTGGAACAATGGGAGCAGCAAAGCACCCTGATGTTATTGGGTGAAGGACGGCAGAAAGATACCCTGGATCTCAATTCCCTCCCCGATCGTGCTGCCGAAGGCCAAACACGTGGAAAAGGTGCCGAAGGATACGATAACCTTTTTAAATAGACGGCAACCCGTCCACCATTAACGTAATTTCCGGAAAGGGTAGTGGGCAAAAAATAGGCTCGTCTGGGTATAAATGACCTGCTACCCCTTCCAACTACTCCGCAGGCAGCCGCCTTTTACCGGTCCAGCATCTCGGCTGCCAATTGTTGTGCTTTGCGCATCCGGCGTCTACTGGTGATGGTGTAGAGGGTATAATTCACCCAACCTCCGTCACTAAAAGTTCGTTCCTGACCATTGGTTGAAAAATAGCCAACTACGGCCAGATGATGCTGTTCTCCCGCAACGGCGAAGGTGAATATATAGACCCGCCTCGTCGCTCCTTTGACCAGCACATCAAGGGTGTTTTCGAGGGTAATGTTTTCTATGCCTTCCTTTTCTTCCAACAAGAATTTTTCAATGAGCAGGTAACGCGCAACGGTTTCCTGGTCATATTCTCTTTTGCGCAGGAGATGAAGCTGCTGGTAACTGTTTAGTAGCCGAATCATGGGGACGGCCAGATCAGCTTGCCGCATGATTTTTCTGACACCAGGTACAGGAATACTTTCTTCGTTGGCCAGCAATACACTGGCCGCCTGAATCTTGGCTTGGTTCACCTGACTCCGGTTGAAGAAGTCGTGCGTCTGGTTTAAAAGATCAGGTTCGGCAGGAAGCAAGGCATAAACCGCTAAAATACATTCCGCTTCAAGGCTATTTCCCGATTGGAGGGCTTCCCCCAGGCGGGTACCACCACGTGCTACCAATTGCGGCTGGTAGGCCAATACCGTTCTTGAATCCAAATGCTCGTCTGCCAATAACTGCCGGATCAATTCCCAGCAATAAGCAGGTTCCTGTTCGTGGCCAAAGAGGGCCTTAAAGTTTTCCCAGTAGGCCAATGTCAAGGTTGGCTTGCCGTCAAAACCAGCGAAAATGGCGGGTGGGGCCTGGCGGGAAAAGGCAGGGTCGCTTTGCAAAAGTCGGAAAAACAGCTGATGAGCTTCTCCTTCTTTTTCCTGGCCTAATTGCTGGAGGATGGTCTGGCGCAACACTGGCAGACCACCCGATTGGGCATAACAATCGGCTAGATTTCCCCAACCCTGCGGGCCAGCCTGGTAAAACAATTGGATCAGGCGTTGGCGAAGCTCGTCACCGAGCGCAGTTGTCAACCGACTGCTATTCAG
>Ga0208544_10002196_pt1 | contig 12919 bp, 12 predicted proteins | sample DEB08_DNA_9_FD_184526 | JGI IMG/M metagenome (GOLD analysis project Ga0208544, IMG submission 184526) | Aqueous microbial communities from the Delaware River and Bay under freshwater to marine salinity gradient to study organic matter... | ecosystem: Environmental > Aquatic > Marine > Coastal ...
TGGTTCGCCATGCTTCAGCGTGAGCTTGCCAAGCTTTAGCGTGAGCTTGCCAAGCTTTAGCATGAGCTTGCCAAGCTTTAGCATGAGCTTGCCAAGCTTTAGCATGAGCTTGCCAAGCTTTAGCATGGCCTAAACATGTCCAGGTAGGCAAATAAAATGCGGCGCCATAAATGACGCTGAACCAGCGACCAACGCCAACCCTCCAGCACCGAAGCCTACCGAACCAACAATCAGGCAGCGCCGAACACGGCGGTGACAAAATATCATCCGTTGAGAACCTGTTTTTTAATCTAAAACGTTTATCTTTATGTAAGTACAACCTTGTCAATCAAAACCTAAGATCATGGGTGTCGACGTGATGAAGCAGCAGTTAATCGAGCGGATCCAGAATGGGGACGAGCAACTTATCCGGGTCATGTTCGCGGTGAGTGAGGCTTTGGAGGGAGAGATTAGTGAAGAAGAAGCCTTGACTATCTTACCACCTCCTGGATCACGTATTACAATGGACGAACTCATTGCTGAAATCGAAGAAGCAGATGCTGAAATCGACCGTGGGGAGTTCCTGACTTCTGAAGAACTGGAAGAGGAAATGGAACAGTGGTAGGAAAGCTTTTTAAAGTAGTCTTCTCCCGAAAGTCTCAGAAGCAACTAAAGGATATATCAGACTACGTTGCCAAAAATGCTTCCCCTACTCAAGCCCGAAAAGTTAGACGAGCTATTAAAAAAGCCGGTGATAACTTGGCTCACTTACCAAAAAGTAAACCGATCCTTCCAGGTACAGAACATCTGCCAAAACAAATCCGCTACACTAAGAAATGGTCTTTTAAGATCATCTTTCGAGTACTCAAATCCGTGGGTATTGTTCGTGTCTTGGGCATTAGACACGACAAGGAAGCCCCTGATGATATCAAGGGTAATCTATAAGCGAAAGCCTGATCCGCACCTGCCTGCCCGCTCGTGCTCTCGTGGCCGCGCAGGTAGGGCGCCCGCTGCCTACACCTCCTCACGTCGGTTCCGGCTTTGTCGCCTGGTCAATCCCTGCTCCCGACCGGTAATTTTAGAGGCCCTAAAACAACGGGATACCTTGTCTGTATTGGCGCAAAAGTACAAGGTGCAGCCGCAGCAAATCACTACCAGAAATCAATTTTTTTCCGTACCTAGCTTCCGCACAACAGCCCCAGCCGATCATGGTTCCACCCACGTCTAAATACCCCATTCTTTACGAGATTAATACCCGCATCTGGCGACAGCGCTTTGGCGCTGCTACGCGCCTGCTGGATATCCCCGACACCTACTGGCAACAGCTGGCGGCCCTGGGGGTCGATTACGTGTGGCTGATGGGGGTGTGGCAAACGGGCCCCAATATCCTCCACTACGCCCTGGATGCGGGCTTGCAGCAGGCCTACCAGCAGGCATTGCCCGACTGGCAGGAGGCCGACATCGTGGGCTCGCCCTACGCCATCGACCACTACGTGCTGCACCCCGACCTGGGCGCCGCGGGCGACCTCGTACGCCTCAAGAAAAGGCTCCACGCGGTGGGCTTGCGCCTGATGCTGGATTTTGTGCCCAACCACTTTCACGCCGAAACGAGCCTGCTCCGCACGCATCCGGAGATTTTCCTGGAAGTGACTCCTGACTACTTACAGCGCGATCCCCAAACCTACTACCAGCCGCCGGGACTGAACGGCCGCGTCTTCGCCCACGGCAAGGATCCTTATTTTGCGGCCTGGCAGGATACCGTGCAGGTCAACTACGCTGCGCCTGCCGCCCGTGAATTTATGGGTGACCTGCTCCTGCAACTCGCCGAACAGTGCGACGGCCTGCGCTGCGACATGGCCATGCTGGCACTTCCCAACGTGCTGGCACAAACCTGGGGCAACGCCCTGACGACACCCCACGGTGAGCGCGCCGATTTTTGGCCCGCAGCCATCCAGCGCATCCGGGAGCGCTATCCGAACTTCGTCTTTCTCGCCGAAGTGTACTGGAACCTGGAATGGATGCTGCAGGAACAGGGCTTCGACTACACCTACGACAAGCGCCTGCTCGACCGCATCCACCAGGGCAATACCCAGGCCATCCGCGAGCACCTGTGGGCGGGAACCGATTTTCAGCGCCGCTCGGCCCGCTTCCTCGAAAACCACGACGAAGACCGGATCCGGAGCGTACTGCCTACCGATCAGGCACAGGCGGCCGCCCTCATCACCTATACCATTCCGGGGCTGCGGTTCTTCTTTCAGGGACAGTGGGAGGGGCGGCGGGTACGCGTGCCCGTGCAATTGGGTCGCGAACCCCTGGAACAGGAGGCCACCAACGACCGCCTCTTCCTGGGCGCTATTCCGCTGGCCCAACTCCCCGCTTTTGCCCCGGTCAGCCTCTCCACGGCTGCTTTTTACGATTACCTGCTGCAGCTCCTGCGCGAACCCACCCTCCAACAAGGCCACTGGGAGATGCTCGAACTCGGTAACACGGCCATCCTGAGTTGGGAGTGGCGCTGGAAAGACCGCCGTTTCCTCATCGTTATCAACCATGGCACGGGGGTAGCCGAAGTGGCCTTGCCCAGCCTCTCTGCTGGCGCGTGGCAGCACTATCAGGGTGAGCTCGTCAGCGCTGGTCCGCAACGGCTGATGGGTTTTCGGTGGTTGGTGTTGCACACGACGGGCTAGTAGGCTGACTCCAAGTGTAAAAAACATTATTTTTGATCTTTTCAAATCAAGGCACCATGCGCAACCTATTGCTCCTTTTCTTTCTCCTGGTACTTCACCTCCTCCAGCTGCCAGCCCAGCGCAATGTGCTGGAGAAGCTGATCAACGACCAGCGCGCGCAGTTTGGCGACTGGGCAAAGGACCCTGATGCCTACGACGTGCAGGTGCTCTACACCCAGATCGACCGCGACGCCCAGGGGCAACCCCACTTTACCACTTACCGCTACGGGGTCGATCCCAACCGGTATTTCTACCCGGCCAGTACCGTCAAGATGCCCGCCGCTTTTATGGCGCTAGAGAAACTGAATGAATTGGGGATTGTGGGGTTGGATAAATACACGGCCATGCAAAACCTCGCCGGACGGGCGCCCCAGACCGCCGCTCTGGCCGATGGTACGGCCGAAAATTTTCTGCCCTCCGTCGCCCACTACGTGCGCAAGATCTTCCTCGTCAGCGACAACGACGCCTACAACCGCCTCTACGAATTCCTGGGCCAACGGTACTTCAACGAGCGCCTCCGCGCCAAGGGTTTCACTGATACGCGCATCATCCACCGCCTGTCGGTACCCGGCTACGATACGCTCGGCAACCGCTACACCAACCCGGTGCGTTTCTTCAACGAGCGCGAGACGCTCTACCAACAGGGCGAAGTTTACAGCCAGTTCTATGACGATTTTGGCTTGTCGCAACAACACCGGGGCGTAGGCTACCTGGATGAAAACGAAGCAAGGGTAGACGAACCTTTCGATTTCAGTTATAAAAACTACGTGTCCGTACAAGACCTCCACGACCTGCTGAAAGCCGTGATCTTTCCCCAGGCAGTGAGCGAAAAAGAACGCTTCAACCTGACGGCCGACGACTACGCCTGGCTGTACCGGGCCATGGCGGAATTCCCCCGCGAGAGCACCTTCCCCGCCTACCGCGAACCCGACCACTTTGAACCCGACAACTACGTAAAATTCTGGCTCTACGGCGACCAAAAGGACAGCACCTTCCAGCTTCCTGAAAATATGCGCATCCTCAACAAGGTGGGCTGGGCCTACGGCTTTCTTACCGACGCGGCCTACATCGTGGACCTGGACGCGGGCGTGGAGTTTTTCCTCGTGGGCACCATTCACGTCAATGCCAACCAGACCTACAATGACGGCATTTATGAATACGACGAAAAAGGACTGCCTTTCTTCGGCGAGTTGGGCCGGGCCGTATACGACCACGAGCGGCAGCGCAAGCGCCGCCACGCGCCCGACCTGTCGTGGTTGACCAACTTATTGAATCCGCAAAAATAGCCTGTAACGAGGTAAAAAGACTACCCTTCCGCCATGGCGTCCAGCACTTGAGCGGCGTGGTCGGTGGTTTTTACTTTGGTGATGATCTTGGCGATATTGCCCGCTTCGTCGATCACGAAGGTGAAGCGGTGTACCCCATCGTAGCTGCGACCCATGAACTTCTTGGGCCCCCAGGCGCCAAAGGCCTGCAGTACGCTCTTATCTTCGTCGGCCAACAAGTCGAAAGGCAGTTCGTACTTGTTGATAAATTTCTGGTGCTTGGCTACGCCGTCGGGGCTGACGCCCAGAATTTCGTAACCTTTCTCGCGCAGTTCCGCATAGCCATCGCGCAAGCTGCAAGCCTCGGCCGTACAGCCGGGGGTATCGTCTTTGGGGTAGAAATAGATGACGAGTTTCTTGCCAGCGTAGTCGGCCAGGGATACGGGTTTGCCATTGGACAAGGTTCCGGAAAAATTGGGGGCGGCATCGCCTTCTTTGAGATGGGTCATAATATTGAAATAATGTTGTAGCCTTTGTAACAACGAAAAAAAAAATTTGTTTTTTTTATCGCCCCTAAATCAGACCGCGCGCCTTCAGTTCCAGGTATTTATTGATGGTATTCATCGACAAATCTTCCGGCCGGGTGAGCACGGCCTGAATGCCGTACTGGCGGAGTTTTTGGACCATGGCACTCTTTTCGGCCAGGAACTTGCGGGCAATGGTCTGCTGGTAGATACCTTCCACCGAGGTGGCCGGTTCGTTGACGAAATCGCCGATGGTGGTATTCTCAAAGAAAACGACCACCAGCAAGTGGAACGCGCTGATGCGCCGCAGGATGGGCAATACCCGGTCGAGGGCATACATGCTTTCGAAGTTGGTGAACAACACGAGCAGGCTGCGTCCGCTGATGAGCTTGCGGGCAAAATAATAGAGCAGCTCGTAGTTGGCCTCGGTAGTGCGTTCTTGCTCCTTGTAGAGGGTTTGCAGGATTTTACTCAGCTGTGCGGCCTTGCTGTCGGCTTTGAGGACGGCGCCAATCTTGTCGGAGAAGGTGAGCAGCCCGGCGCGGTCGTGCTTTTTGAGGGCGATATTGGAGAGCACCAGGCTGGTGTTGATGGCGTGATCCATGAGGGTCAGGTCGTCGAAAGGCATGCGCATGACCCGGCTCTTGTCGATGAGGCAGTAGATTTGCTGGGCGCGTTCGTCTTCGTACTGGTTGACCATGAGCTGGCCGCGGCGGCCGGTCGCTTTCCAGTTGACGCTGCGGTAATCGTCGCCGCGCACGTAATTTTTGATCTGGTCAAACTCGTAGCTGTGGCCAATGCGGCGCATCTGCTTGATGCCCCCGGGCTGGCTGATGCGCTCGAAGGCGCGCAGCTCAAACTGTTTCATCTGGATGATAGAAGGATAAACGGGCAGTTCCGCGGCGGCTTCCTTCACGAAGCGCCGCTCGAGCAGGCCCAGCGGCGTGGCCAGGAACAGGATAATGTGGCCAAATGAATAGGCCCCGCGTTGGGTGGGCCGGATCTCGTATTCCAGCGTGGCGGTTTCTTCGGGCGCCAGCAGCAGTTCGCGGTAAAAGTCGCGGACCTGCAGTTGGGCCGGCAACTCGTCGATCACCCCAATGCGCAAGCGCAGGGCATTGCGGTTTTGCAATTCGATGACTACCCGCGTAGTGTCGCCCAACGAGAGCACCCGGGGCAGCTTGCGGCGGATTCGAAACCGGTAGGGCCGCCCGAAAAGCAACGCGCCGTCGATAATAACCAGCACGACAAAGGCCAGCACCGCCACCTGGGCCAGCAGAAAAAGGGGGTACCACCAGAAGCCCGCCACAAACAGCACGACCACCCCGCCCAGTGTCCAGAAGAAACGGTTGCTTAGATAGCTATTTTTTAAAATTTCTGGCATCTCCGCGATTTATCGGGGTACAACGATCTTCTTAATGATCTCTTCAATGACATCGCGGGTAGCGAAGCCTTCCATCTCCCGTTCGGGCGTAAGGATGATCCGGTGGTTGAGCACCGGGTAAGCCACCTGTTGGATATCGTCGGGGGTCACAAATTCCCGGCCATTCATCGCCGCGATGGCCTTGCCCATGCGCATGATGGCCAGGGAAGCCCGCGGGGAAGCCCCCAGGAAGAGGTCGCCGTTCTGGCGGGTCTCGAAGACGATCCTGGCGATGTAATCCAGCAACTCGTCCTGGATGAAGACCTCCTCCACGATGGTCTGGCATTCGCGGATGGCCTTGGCGTCGAGCACCGGTTTGACGTCTTTTTGTTGGGTCATGCGGAAATCCGAACGGAAGCGCCGCAAGATGGCCTGCTCCTCGGCGAGGCTGGGATAGTCGATGTTGATCTTCACCAAAAAGCGATCCAACTGGGCTTCGGGCAGCTTATAGGTTCCTTCCTGCTCGATGGGGTTTTGCGTAGCAATGACAAAAAACGGAAAACCCAGCAGGTGGGTGGTTCCGTCCACCGTCACCTGGTTTTCCTCCATCACCTCGAAGAGGGCCGCCTGGGTTTTGGCGGGTGCGCGGTTGATCTCGTCGATCAGCACCACATTGGAAAAGATCGGCCCCGGATGAAAAGAAAAACCCGAAGCTTGCATATTGAAGACGGTGGTGCCGACCACGTCGCTGGGCATCAGGTCGGGGGTAAACTGGATGCGGTTAAAATCGACGTGGAGGGTTTGCGCCAGCAGTTTAGCCGTCAGGGTTTTGGCGATGCCGGGAACCCCTTCTACCAGCACGTGGCCGCCGGCAAAGAGGGCTGCGATCAGGAGTTCCACAAATTCGGCTTGTCCGACAATCACCTTGCCCAATTCCGCCCGCACCTCGTCGACGGCGCGCGCCAGGCGCGCCAGCTTGGGATCACCGGTGGCGGCTACGGGTGGCGTTGGCACGACGGGCTCGGCGGGGGTAGCGGCGGCGGCGGCCTCTTCCGGCGTGGTGTCTTGGTATTCGTTATTTTCGTCCGTTGGCATCATGCGATCAGGTTACTTTGCTGCCTGGTAAAAACGTTCCAGGCGTTGGTGAAATTTCACTAATTCTGTTTCTACCAGCCCCGTGTAGCGGGGAATATTTTGTACGTCCCGGGCGATGGTGCGCACCAATTCTTCGTCGACGTTGGCGCGGTTGCTCAGCAGCGCCACAAATTGTTCGTCGTGTTCGCGCCACTGCAGGCCGTAGCGTTCTTTCACGTGGGCCCGCAGGAGTTTGATGGCTTGTACGGCCAGCTGGTGGTGCCCGGCGCGTTGAAAATACAGCCAGCCGATGGTTTGCACAAACTGCAGGCTCGTATTTTTGGGAGGCAGCACAACCGGGATGATCCTTTGTCGTCTTTTGGTTCGGAACAAGAGATACAGCAGCGCCATGGCCGCCAGGATGTACCAGGCCCAGGCCAGGGGCGGCTGCTCGAGGATATAGCGCAGGGGGCTATCGCTTTGGAGGCGGTTGGCGGAATTATTGACCGGGTTGTTTTGTTGGCGGGCCATGGTTTCGGGCACGCGGCTGAACTCGTCCCAGTAGACGGGGCCGTCGTTGAGGTAGCTCAGTGCCCCTTCCACGTAGGCCCGGCCCTGGGGTTTAACCAGGAAGTAATTGGTGAATACCAGGGGCTGGCTGTGCAAATAGAAATAGCCCTCGCCGTAGCGAATTTGGGCCATGTTGGTTAAGCTGTCATTCATGGTGCCAATGGATACCAGCCCATTTTCCTGGTCACAAAAATAGGCCCTTGGGAAGTAGTCCCAGGTCGTCATCACGGGGTTAAAATCCTGGATGTAAGGATAGGAAAAGGGCCGGTCGGCCCGCAGCGAAGGGTGGTCGAAATTGAGGTGGACTACGCTATCTGTCAACTGCTGCAGCCCATCCCAGGGGGCGTAGTTGCATTCTTCGTAGTAGAGGTAAAACAGCAGGTCGTAAGGGAACACCTTGGCGGAAAGGAAGGCCGTATTTCCCGCTTCCACAAAGGCCAGGAGGGCGTCGCGGTCGGCGGGGCGCATAAAGAGCCCTTCGCCCAGGAAGACGTAATTGGCGGGCCCGACAGACAAGTCTTCCGGCAGGTGGCCAGCCAGGCTGTCGGTCAGGTTCCGGAGCTCGCGGGCTGCCGTGTAGGCGCCCAACAGCTCGTGGGCCGCGTAGAGCCCGTAGGGTTCGTGGCTCTCGATTTTATACGTTTCGCGCCAGGAAAAACTTTTTTGGCGCTGCATGGCCCACACCAACAGGAGGATAACCACCAGTGCAATGCCGCCCAGTATGAGGTAGCGTTTATTCATTGCTGGCGGTCGTTAAGGGTTGCAGAACCTGGCTAAAGGCCAGGAATTGGGTCTTGATCTGCTCGTATTCAGCCGCCGCCGGAAAGTGATTGCCATACCACACCCGCTCGAACACCAAGGTCAGCGCCCGAAATTCGGCGTAGCCAGCCTGCGCCCTCATCTGGTTGAGGTAGACGCGGTTGGTGCGGTCTTTTTTCCACTGGATGTGCTGGGTTTCGTGAAGCATCTTGAGCAAGGCCAGGAAGTGCAGGCGCACCGCAAGGTGGTAATTTTTTGCGGCCTCGGCTTGTTGCAGGTAAGGAGCTACATCGGTTTTGTCCAGCGCTTCTTCCAGGGTCGCCAGGTTTTCCGGGTCGGTTGCTCCAGTGACAGCAACAGAAATTGGGCGATTTTTTCGATTGCTGTGCTGAACGATGGCGTAAATCAGCCCCAGCAGCAGCAGGATTAACAGCCCCACCAAGATGCCTTTGAACAGGGACGAAAGTTCGGCGGGTGGCGGTGGTGGAGGCACATCTTCGGGGGTGTCGGTGGGCGGTTTCTTTTCCGCTTTCGGGGGCTTGGGCTGGCCGGAATAATTGAGTTCCCGGTTTAATTTATCCCACGCTTCCGCGTCGAATTCCCGGGGGCGCACCACTGCTTCCTCGTAGCCCGGTTCGATATCCTGGGCTGCCAACGCCTCCGGCCACCCACTCCCAGAGAAGAGTAGCAAGAAGAACAAGCCTGCGATGATCCGTTGTTTTGCCACGCGTTTTTTTATTCTCTTTCTAAACCTTTAATGCGGTGTGGTTCACCCAGAGCCGCTACCCTGGCTTTGAGGTCGGTGGCTTCGTTGATTTCACGCAGGGTGAAGTACAACAAGGCCAAACCCAGCAGAACAATAATCCAGATGAAGTTGGTAATACTCACCAGGAGGAAAGTATCCAGGCGCAAGCTCCATTCGTCGAGCACCACCTGTTCGGCCGTCACCAACCAGTTGACCAGTCGGAAAAGCAGCTCAATAACAATCGTATTGGTGAAGGAAAACAGCAGCAGCCCCAGCACCAGCAGCAGACTCATCAGGCCCACGGTGCGGGCATAGGCGCCATTGATCAGGACAAGGGTTCGCCGGCCGGCCCGCCAGGGGGAGACCTCTTCGTGGAAACCCACGTAGGCAAAGAGCAGTACCAATGGCAGTAAGCCCAGGATGCTAAAGATCACCCAAAACGACAAGTACCCTACGCACAACAAGATGGCCGCTACCCCAAAAAACAGCTGCCCGTAGGCCCATCGCCCGGGTGTTTGCCCCAGTTCCTGCGCCAGGGCGCGGTAGCTGACAGCTGCTACCCCGTAGAGCATCGTGCCTGCCGCCAGCGGAATGAGCCACTGGCCCGCGCGGGCGCTGAACAGTAAAACGAAATTGTAGCCATTGAACAGCCAACTGGATGTCTGGAAAGGAAAAAGTTGTTCAGCAGGCACCCCGCTCAGCCCGAATACAAGTGTGGTGTACAACAACGCTCCGCCGAAGATGGCCACCAGGAAAGCCGACAAATGCCGGCGGAAAATGGTGAAAACCTCACTAAAAATTTCCCCGTTATTTTTTATGCGCCCCGTCTCCAGATGGTAGCTACTCATGGGCGCTACGCGCTGGGTTTGCTCCGGCGGTGGCGGAATTCCCAACCGGTGGCGGTACCAGGGATACCACACAAAATAGACCAACACAAACGCCAGGCAACACAGGATAAATAAGCCCCGGATGAGGTCGGGCGTGTCGGTTTGCCGGGTGAGGTAGCCTTCCAGGAATCCGGCGATCAGGAACAGCGGCGCGGTACCCAACATGATCTTGGCACCCCGCCGGGCCGACTGCTGAAAAGCCTGCAGCCGGGTATAGGTGCCGGGAAAAGCGGGCCCCTGGCCCAGGGTGATGCCCGCAGCGGTGGCGATAACGATCGCCGATATTTCGAGGGTGCCGTGGATCCAGATGGTGAGGAAGGATTCCCAAAACAACCCTTCCTGGATGAAAAAATACTGGAAACAACCCACCATGACGGCGTTGCTGATGAGAATGACGATGGAACCCAGGCCCAGGAAAACGCCCATCGCGAAAGCCAGGAACGCCACGTAGAGGTTGTTGAAGGTGATGCCCAAAAACATATCAAACTGCCCCTTCTCTTTGTAGACGGCCATGGGGTCGCCCGATTCGATATTGGCCCGGGTCATTTCCACGTAGCTGTCGCCCAGTACGATTTCCGCAAATTCGCTGTCCATGGCACAAGACAACATCCCGATACCAAAACAGAGGAAGAACAGGAAGAACGCCAGGCGGAAAGCCCGCCGGGCCTGGTAGATTTCGTGCGGCAGGTCATCGGTCCAGAACGTAAGGAGTTGCCCCCAGCCCGTACGGCGGCTCCGGTACAATTTCAGGAAGATGCGCTGCGCCAGGCCGTTGAGGTAAACCCGGACGGAGCGGTTGGGGAAAAACGTGCGGGAATAGGACAGGTCGTCCGTGATTTGTACGAAAAGATCGCGCAAGTGATCAGCGTCCTTGTCTTCGCCATTAAGCGTACGCTCAAAAGCAGCCCACTTCTCCTCGTTTTGCTTGATGAATTGAGTTTCGCGCATGGTAACAAAGTTAGGCAAAGTTCCTTAAATTAGAGGCTTCCCTGTAACGCGCTTTTAGCAACAACTGTTTTTATGCAAAGTATTGACCTACAAACGACCCAAAATGTCACCATCGAATACGAACTGGCGACGCTGGGCGAGCGGATGCTGGCCATGATTATCGACATCCTGGTGGTGGTGATTGGTTATTTTTTATTGCTTTTTCTCAGCGGCTTTTTCTCAGCGGGGAGTTGGTCCGGTTTCCAAAGGAACGCTTTTTTGTTTATTATCCCCCTGGGCTGCTTTTTGTTGTACCACTTCCTTTTCGAGCTCCTCACCCATGGTCAGAGCCTGGGCAAGTGGGCGCTGGGGATCCAGGTGGTACGGCTGGATGGCGAAATTCCGGTTCCCGGCGATTACTTGCTGCGGGCGCTGTTTCTTTTTGTCGACCTCATCACGACGGCGGGTATTCTTGGGGCGCTGTTGATCAGCTCCACCCCAAAGCGTCAACGCGTAGGCGACCTGACCGCCGGCACCAGTGTCATAAAAATGCGCACGACCGATCGCTTCGACCTCACCGATATCCAGCGCATCAGTTCGCTCGACAACTACCAGCCCATTTACGCCGAAGTCCGTCAATTTAGTGAGCAAGACATGCTGCTCATCAAAAATGCCATCGCCCGCTGGCAACGCTACCCCAACGCAGCACACGAAGAAGCCCTGCACACCCTGGCGCAAAAACTGGCCAATCTGCTCGACGTTCCCCTCCCTAAGGGCAACCCCATCGAATTTATGAAGACGCTGATCCGCGATTACATTGTCCTTACGCGGTAAGTTCCCGCAGGCATTTGCCCAGGAAGGCTATTTCCTCGTCGGTATGGTCGGCCCGCACCACAATCCGGGCGTAGTAGGGGTCTGTCGGGCCGGGATACCGGAAAGCGCTAACCACAATGCCCTGCTCCGCCAATCGGTCCACCCATGCTGGCACCAGCAAGCCGATGACCGGAAAACCCGGCACCATCCGTACGCGTTCGTCGCCCGCCAGAAGACCTTGCAGGTAACGCAGGTGATGGTGCAACCGGGTGCGTTGTGCTTCCCGCAGCTCCTGCGTATGCAACCAGGCGTACAGATAGGCGGGAGGCGGAGGGGAGGCGCCGCCAAACTGGGGCAGTTCCCGGAGGGCAGCGACCAGGGCCTGGGATCCCAGGATAACGCCACCCGGCATGGCCAGGGCTTTGCCCAAAGAAGCCGTGACCATCAGCTCTCCGGCCCAACGCCCCCGGAGCATCGGCCAACTGCCGGCTCCCGCAGCCCCCCAACACCCCAGCAGGTGGGCATCATCGACCACCAGTGTTGCTGATCCGTTAGCGGGTAAAGCATCCCAGGGAGGAAGGGCTATCCGGAGCGGATTAATGCCATCGGTGAGGCACACCTGATCGTGTTCGCGGGCCGCAGCCAACCAGGTAGCCCACTCGTGGTGAGCCTCGGCGCCCGGCCACCACGATGCAGGATGGGCAAAAGGACTGAGCTGGAGGGTGTGCCCCCGGCTAGCGAGGTAACTGGCCACCAACTGGCCCGCGCTGGTGCCCGACCCAACCAACAACGCCGCGGGGGCGCCTGCCCAGGCCGCCATCGCAGCCTCCGCTTCCGCATACACCCCCGGAACCAGGGGCGAACGACGCGACCCCCCGTAATGGGTGCCATACTGCTCCATTCCACGCTGAACAGCGGCCCTAAACTGCGGGTGGTGATCTAAACCCAGGTAAGACGTTCCGGAAAAAACCAGCATGGTTGGCGGTTATTGCGTTTAAGTGCCGGGACAATAATAAATTCACATTCTCAAATTATTAGCGAAGAAACAAGCGATTGATAATGAGCGGTTTCGAGCTAATCATTTGAGTCAAAAAATGTAAATTTATTATTGTCCAAATACTTAAATGGTATAAAACAAGCTTACAGCATGTCACAAATAAACAAATAAATCAACCCACAACCCTTTTAAAAATGGCATTTTGCTTTAAAAAAATCAATTTTAGTAGGTCACAAATAACCACATGTTCACAAAACTTAATAATATATATATGTGATATTTGCAAGGTACGA
>Ga0208544_10002199_pt1 | contig 12908 bp, 6 predicted proteins | sample DEB08_DNA_9_FD_184526 | JGI IMG/M metagenome (GOLD analysis project Ga0208544, IMG submission 184526) | Aqueous microbial communities from the Delaware River and Bay under freshwater to marine salinity gradient to study organic matter... | ecosystem: Environmental > Aquatic > Marine > Coastal ...
TTTTCACTCGCTATTTTTAAACTTGGCAATAAGTTTATAAAATTCTCTTTTGTTATTTTCATTTCTCAAAATTACACAACTTGGAAGATTTTAGTTGATTTGGCTAATTATTTTTTTCTCTTTGCCTAAGTCTTTTTATTAAATAATTTTTAAATTTTTCCAGCATATTATAGCTTTGATCCACTTTAGTTTCAAAAAAAGTATTCACCAATTCTGTATTATCTCGAAACGCTTTTCTATATACTTCCTTTATCCTATTATTACTATAATTAGGATAATATATATCAAATGGAAGAACAGCTATTGAATCAGGTATACCAGATTTGCTTTTTGCTGGAATATCATGAGCAAAATAACAGGCAATAGTATTAGGAATAGAATCAGGAACAGAATCAATTGGGTATTCAAGTAACATCCTAATAGAATCCGGGCATTTACCTGGAGAAAAAATCGTGTCTCTACTTTTCATTGTATTATCATAGGCTGTAATAGTATAAGGTCCATTCAATTGATAGGGGTATATGAAAATATTACTATACTAGAAACGGTCAAGTTTTGTGAATTGTTAAGAAAATCTTAACAAAAATATAACTATTTGATTATCAATGTTAAAACTAACGTTTTGCAAGCATAAATCTTGGATTTAAAATCAAAATACTTGACCGTTCAGAGTATAGTAAGATATATTGAGGTGTCCTTATCCTTCGAATGATGTTTTATTTTTATTGCACCATCTAGTAGGTCATCAATTTCATTCCAACTATCCGTAGCTTCATTATATTCTTTTTTATAAATACTTATATGCAGCTCTTTTTTGCACAAAAAGATTTTAATTTCATTATTCTTACATTGTTGAATACTTTCCTCTATATTTTTTAAAAAGTAACCTCCCGCCTCTGCATCTATATTTAATAATTCTATGGAAGTATCAACATTAGCATACTTAAATTTATTACCTTCCTGCTCAAATGTTGCATCACCAATCTCCAATTGAATCCTTCCATTGGTTATGGGATCGTGTTCTCCCATATCGTTCTTCGCTTCATCAAAAAGAAGTACTACTAAATTAGTCCGACAAGGCGCTTTTAATTCATAAATATCATCACAGCCCACAGAATCTATATTTTCTAAATTACAACTAAACCTATTGGTGACAAAGAAACTGCGATCCTCCTCATCAGATAAGGAATAATAACGGTCATCAGAACTGGAATTATAGGGTTGTTTTAAATTTTCTATTGCCTCTGTTGTATCTGTTAGTCGTACTTTATAAATATCATACCCGCCTAAACTTTCATGTCCATCAGAACTAAAAAATAAGGTTTTACTAGGAAAATGATAAAAAGGGGTAATTTCATTATATGCTGTATTGACTGGTGTACCAAGATTAATTGGATTGCTAAAGGTAGTATTATCCAATATTTTGGTGTACCAAATATCCATGTCTCCCTTTTTCCCCAAAGCATTACGATTGGTTACAAAAAATAAAACAGGTTCTTCTAAATTATTTAACCCATAAGTAGGATGAGTACTAGTAAAATTTGGCTGATTAATATTGGCTGGCAATTTAATAGGTGAATTCCATTCATCAAGTGTACCAGGTATTTTATCTCTGTAATATAGTTGGCAATCTAGTATGGCTTTAGTCGTATTTCCATCACCTTTAGGGTAATCACAAATAGTGAAATATATTCGATTAGAATCCGGGGTGAACGTTATATGTGCAACGGAGGTATCAGGGATATTAATTTTGCGCCACTCTGTTGTCGAGTCAGTCTTTAAGTCAGTAAACAGTACCTTAGAATATTTCCTAGGAGGATTTACTGTATCTTTTTCTTTAGGAAAGGCTAAGGTATTATAATATAAATTTCCATTTCTCCAAATTGGATTTATTTCTGCCCACTCTGTATTAATACTTAATTTCAAAGGTACGTTAGGGTTTCCACTTTGAGGGTTACTAAGCGAAAATTCTAAATTTTCTAAATTTCTATCTAGTAATTTTTTTAACTCGGAATTAGCTAAAACATTTGAGTCTACTTCCAATTCCCTTAATAAATTTTCCGCAGTAGACGTATCTCCTTTATTTATCGCCATTTCTGCTAAACGCATTTTGGTAAATGGAAACTTATTAATTGTATCTAATTCAAGCAATAGTTTATAAGCATCCCTTGCTAAGCCAAAGGTACGGCTGTTTCTAGCAGCTTCCGCCAACCTAAAGAGATTGCTTAGTTTTGTACCATCAATTTTAACGGCTTTTTCAAAGAGATTATAAGCAGTATAATAATCTCCGCCATCAAAAGCAGCATTTGCTTTTTTTTCTAAACTTTTCAAACTTGGTACTCCTTTTCCGATAAAATTCGAGTCATATTGACTAAATAACAAAAGCGGATTTCCTACTATAAAAAAGAATAAACAATATACTAGTGTTTTTCTTGTTATATGCTTCCAAGATAGGGTTAATTTTAGAAATTTTGAGCCTTTTAAATTCATCTTGGATATTTTTTTTAGGTCTTATGCTTTAGATATTTGTAGCGAATATTTTTTTTTCACTTACAAAATAATTTTATATAAAGATAAAAATAGTTTTATTATTTCCAACATTTTAATCTACAAAAAACACCAACTTCCTTAGGGAAGAAAAAATACTGTAACTATTAATGAATAAAATGCTTTCGCTTATTCTCAGAATGAATTTTAATTAATTTCTTTGACGCCTTCATTTTAAAAAACAATACAATTACATTATTTTGAATAGAAATTCCTGTAAATAACATTGTTATTCTAATAAGGATTTCTACCTTTGTTCTTAGAATTTCGTCAATAAAAAAATCGGGAATCATGTTTAATGACCCCGATTTAGAAAAATAATTAATATAACCAAAAACATTTGAAAGATACTTCTTTTGCTGCTACTAACAAATTATTTTGGCTTAATTTGTCTAATCTTTCTCCTATTTTTTAAATCATTCAATCACTCCACCAAAGTCACATCCCCACTATAAACCAAAGTCTCTCCATCAATAAAAGTAATCTTTGCCAACCAGACAAAAACATCAGGATTCATTTTTTTACCTCGGTGGTAACCATTCCAGCCTTTTAATTCATCATTTAGATCGAAATCATGTGTTTCGTATAACAGTTCGCCCCAGCGAGAATAAATTTGTAGGACATCTACGTTAGCGACTGCTTGGTTTCCAAATAAGGTAAAAACATCATTTAAACCATCCGAATTGGGGCTAAAAACATTAGGAATAAAAACATATCGTTCATTGGAAACCGCTACCTTTATTTGAATAGTCGTCGCACAATTATCTTTAGAGAGAACGGTCAAGGTGTAAGTCGTAGTTTCCAATGGATTGGCGATCGCATCCAAACAATCATAACAAGATAAACCTGCTGATTCCTCCCACGTAATTGTTTGTGGTGTACCTGAACTAGTTACAGAAATATCATAAGTTTCCCCCAAGTTTATTAGAATAGTTGAATCATAGATTAATTCCAATACTTCTGGTGCAATAACTAGCAAATTGGTATCTATTTGGCAACCATTCGCATCTATTGCGTTGAGTGTATATTCTCCTGCTGCTAAATTTTGGAAATTCATATCCGCAGAAAATTGATTGATACCTTCGAGGCGATATTGATAAGGGGCAATACCACCTGCTATAGTGGATACGCTAATAATGCCCGCCGCCAAATTCTCACAAACTGGGTTTTCGACGGTCGTGGTTAACATTAATGGAGGTGGTTCGGTTAGTTGTTGACTCGCCGTAAAAGGGCAATTAAAATCATCGGTAATCGTGACAGTATAAATACCTGCTGCTAAATTTTCTATTCGATTGGTATTTTTTAGCCCATTACTCCAAGCATAGCGATAAGGAGGTAATCCGCCTGATGGAATAATTTGTAAAAAAGCAGTTGTATCTCCATTACAGGCTAAATGGTTATCACCTATTAAGTCAGATAAAATCCATTCTGCCGTAATTATTTCTGGACGAAAAATCTCTATTTCCAGAATGGCTTCTTTCCCATTTCTATCAGTTACGGTAACAATGTATAATCCACCTGGTAAACCTTCTTTGATAACTTCTTCTTGTAAATTCAGCTCTGTTCCTTCCCCACTCCATAACGAATCTTCGGAAGTCCATTGATAAGTGAATGGAGCTTGTCCTTTGATTAGCATAAAGGAAAATTCGCCCGTATTTCCGCCACAAATAATCGTGTCCGCATCTTGTACCGAACTGATTTCACAGTCCAAAGTAGTTAAGGTATATTGAACAATACTATCGCAACCTGTAGCACTTACAAATCGCTCTCGATACCTCCCTGCTTTTGTGACTGCAAAATTTTCAAAAGTAAACGCTTCTCCTTCGCAAAAGAAGGTATCTATGTTGGAACGAATCGTGTCAGGAATGCGTAAATCTAAAGTTATCATGCTGTCACAACCAGCAGTATTGACAAACATAAAATTATATAAACCACTCACAAATACTTTATTCCCAATATCGTCTGAGTAGCTCTCTCCTGCACATAACTGCAATTGTTCCACTTCTGGATTAGGGCCTCCTTCGACGGTCAAAAAGGTAGTTACCAAACTATCACAGCCACGAGTCGTTATATACCGCTGGATATATTCTCCAGATTGGGTAATAAATTGCCCATCAATCACAAAGGGTTCTCCCCAGCAAATAGTTTTATTGACCGTGGTATCTTTAGTTGGCATAACCATTAAATTTAGAATGATAATGCTATCACAATTATTGGCAGTAACCCCAAATAGCGTATCGGTATAAATGCCCGTTTCGGTATATTCCATATTATTCAATAAATAGCTACTCCCGGCACAAATCGTTTTGTCCAATATATTGACGTTTTCTGCTATCGTTAATTTCAATGCAAAATTATTTGTGCAGCCATCTGGTGCAGTATAAGTCAAATCAAAATTGCCACCTTGCCAGAAAGTATTTTGTCCTATCTCAAAAGGCAAGTCTTTCAAACATAAATTTCTGTTGATGATGCCTGTACAAATTTCGGCGGCAAGCCCTTCGTTGTCAATAATAATCGGTTCTGGTACTCCATCTACAGATAAATTTAACAAAACGATACTATCACAACCTAGCGCTGATTGAAAAACAAATTCATAATTCCCCGCTAAATTCACTACATTTTTACCTATGATTATACCTGATTCTGGGGTGATGGTTCGGGTGATAGTGGTCGTACTAGTTTCACCAACGGTTAAATCTACAATCACTAAACTATCGCAGCCTTTAACGCTGGAATATTGGTATTCGTAAACGCCTGTTTCTGCTAATAATGCGCCTTCATAATTAAAGGGGGTCTCCTCGCAAGCTGTCCTTGAAAGATACCTAATAATTTCAGCGTCTACTCTAAAATCTAATATCGACAAGGTGGATTTTCCCTCATTATTTGTTCCATTAAATTGATACAAGCCGCTTTCTGTCAACACGGTATCTATTCCATCCGGCATATACGATTCCCCTGCACAGACGTTTACTGGCGGCAAGGTATCAATAATTAATGCTGCTACTTTCAAGTTAATATAAACCGTACTATCACAACCTTCTGTGGTCAAATACCTTAATTCATACTCCCCAGTTTGGCAAAGGGTATTAGGCCCAAAATCATAGCATTCGCCATATTCAATTTCTTGGTTGATATAGGTTTCTTTGGGTTGTGCTACTTTTAAATCTACCCAAACCGTTATGGCACAAGCCCCTAATCTAGTTTGATAACTATACCTTCCCGTAGTTGACCAATCTTGTCCGGGATAAGTATCGCCTTGGCAAATAGTAAAATTTGTTTGTTGAATGGCAGGTATTAAATTAACTTTCAAAACACGGGCATCTCCTAATTGGTAAGTTCCTGTTTCACAATAATTAACATCATCAAATAGCAAGCAATCACCCTCGCAGATAGTCGTGTCAATAATAGCATTGGGCAATAAAAGTGGCGTCGAAAGAGCGGGATTAAGAATAGGTACAGTTCCTGTTAAAACTGTACTAAATAGGCATAATGCCCCGATTAGGGCATATTTCATAAAAGGTGTTCTGTTCATGTTTTTGCTTAATTAAACTTTCATTTAATTATTGCATGTGCTGATTCTCAAATTATGAAAATTTATCTTTATAAAGTTAGAAATAGCTGGTTTTGTCAGCTTATGGCTTAAATTCTGGTTTTTGGTGCGGATAAATAGGGTGAACTGGTGGAAAAGGTCTTTAGGCTTTTCTACCAATTAAACAAAAAAAGGGTTTTAAAAAGTGATAATCACTCCTTAAAACCCTTTTACAAAATTTGTTATACGTTATATTATTTTTTACTCCAAATAAATCTTCATATCAGGAATAACAATCTCGCCCTGTTCCATTTTATTCAACTGTCGCAGTAGCTCAATTGAGATATTATATGTATTGGCAATCGTTGCCATTGTTTCATTGTCTTGAACCGTATGTACCTTTCTACCATTTCTATAACTTATAGTTCCACTCTTTCTTTTAGACTGATTCAAAACACTTTCTGTTTCGTAATCATAAGGCACAGGAACAGGTACATATTCCGTGCTTCTTTCCGTACTTCTTGTTGTATTTCCCGCATTCTGTGGTCTATTCGTAGGCGCTGTATTAGTAACAACTGTGCTGTTACCGCTTGTAATATTACCGCTGCTAGTCCCTCCTTTTTCCGTCATCCCTGTTGGATTGGTAGGCCCTACTGCATTTGCTGGACATAGACAATTCCCCGTTCTAAGTACTTGTCCAATTCTAATAATATTGGCATCTCCTAAACCATTGATGTCTCTAAATCGCTCTAGTGTAAATCCGTATGTTTTAGCCAAACTAACTAACGTTTCCCCTTTTTGTACCACATGGTATTCTATGCCACTATTCCACATTTTATCCGTTGCACCGATATTTGCGGCGTTGCTTCCAATATTCGTATTATTTTGCGCTTGTCCAATTGAGCCGCCTTTAGCCGTTGTGCCAGTTGGTGCTTGTGTATTCGCAGGGGCATTGGTATAACCTGTACCGATTTCGGAATTCGGAATCGTATAAGTTTCATTATTTGGATTAGGATTGGGTTTGTTCACCGCTGCAATTACTGCTTCTGGTGTTTTGATATAAAGACTCATACAAGGCTTTATTTTGGCATTTTCTCCCAATTTATTCCATGTTTGTACTTGCTTGACGGTTAAACCATTTTTAGTCGCTATGCTATATAAAGTTTCTCCTTTTTGTACAATATGTACGCCATCATAAGCCAATTTATTACAAGTATCTTTTGCTTTAGCAACCTTATTCGTCGTACCATATTCCGTAGGAATATTTCCTGATTTTGGATATAAAATTTCGGACTGTTTAGCTGCATTTGCATAAATAACATCTGGCTGTACCCTATTATTAGTAGCAGGTGTCGTATTTACATTTTGACTTGGGTTAATGGGGATATTATTAGTAGATGCTCCATTCGCTGGAGCAGTATTTCTAAATAATACTTCCGCACTTCCTGTTCCTTTTGCGGTAAAGGGTTCGTTACGAGGGTTTACTCCATTAGCTGCTTCTGGTAAAGGACCATCTGCCACTGAGGTATTGGTCGCAACCGTTGCAGGTGGCAAGACATATAAACTAGCACAAGGCTTAATTAAATCCTTATTACCCATTTTATTCCAAGTTCTCAATTGTTTGACCGTCACATCATATTTTCTAGAAATGCTATATAACGTTTGGTTATTTTGTACAATATGAACCCCTGGATAAGATAATTCCTTACAGTTTGCTCCTTTCGGACGGAAAGTTTCTAACGGCTTCTGTGGTTGATCATAAGCTTCTATCAATTCTACTCCTGCAGGCTGGTATTCTGGTGCTGGTGGTTGCATATCCGCGGGAAATAATACCTCAAAACTAGCTGGTTCGTCCTTTGCAGGCGCTTTAGTAGCAGGTTTGTTTCTGGTAGCAGGTTTAAATTTTGGTGTTTCATCTGCCATTGCTGCTGGCTGATGTGTCTCTACCAATGCTGCGCCACCATTACATTTTCGGTCAATATATTCTGCCAATGGCAAATTATTCACCTTTACCAACCGTAAAATATTACCTTCTGCTTCTGCTTGATTGGTGCCTGTTTTTTCTTCCAAAATACCTAAACCAGGTAAAAAAGTTAAATCTGTATAAGGCTTACAAGTTTCCTCTGGTATCTTTTTTATCATGTAAGCATCTGAGCAAATTTGCTTTTCAGAACCAATGAAATAAACCTTGGTAGGCGAATCTCTTCTTGCCAAATTATTTTCCATGACGCCAATATCGTCCGCTGCGTAGGACATATCAAATTGATTGCCTTTCATAGCAAAATTCGTAGGACTATCTTTCATATAAGTTGCCAAATGAACAGGGGAAACTGTATAATAGCTTCCTACTTTTCGGACAACATAGATTTTATCTTTGCCAGAATTAATGGAATTGGCCAACAGTTCATTGACTTTTAGTTTTCCACAGGTCTTCGTTCCTCTTGGCAACCGCTTCACTTGTTTGATACTTTCTACGCCAATTTCCATTACAATTCGTTCCGAATCATTGGCCTTCAAACTATAAGCAATCAAACCATTCCCAGCCATATTGCCGTTCAGTCGATACTCTAACCTATCCATACAGGCAGCATCATATCTTACATAAATTGTCTTTGAAAAAAGGGAAATAGTGCCAAAAATGGCTAAAAGGGTGATTAAACAACTTTTTAAATTCATCGATTTATTTTTTGTGTAACAACGAACGCTTGAGTGATGAGTTGTGAGTGACAAGTTATGAATTTTAGGTTGCATTGCTAAAATTTCTAAATCACTATTCTTAAGACGCAAGTTTTGCTGAAAAGTCTCTCATATATTATAGCGACAAGGTACGACATTTTAGTGTTTGAACCAATAAATAAATTATAGAATGGGTGAAAAAAGAGGGTTGGATGGCAGATTTATTGTTGGATAAGTTAGTTTGGTCCATAGAAAACTATCCGTGATGCCCTTTATCTTTGGTCTAAAATAGATACCACAGATGTATTGCACCACGGATATAAAATGTAAAAATTAGTCGGGTGATTTTATATTGATTGGTAATGGATAGAATATTTAGGGCAATTAACCCTTGATTTCCCCCACGAATTTTAAAGCCCCCACAAATATTAACTACTGGTACAATTTATAAGTCTTTGAAAGGTTAACCTATATTGTTGCGATGTTACCATTGTTGCCTTGCTGTCAATAAAACATAGCAACAATGCGACATGGCAACCTTAAATAAGTTGTCAATTATTTATAAATCAAACCACTACTCAAATTATTCTTTCGTTGTTGATTAGTTTTTTTTTCTTTGATGGCTTTAGTTGTTATTAAAGAAACCTCCTCTTCGCCATACAGTGTTTGTGCTTTTAAGCCCATTTGGACATTCATAGACTCAATTATACCAGAAAGCAATTTTTTAGGTAAATCACCTTTATATTTCACCCCATCAATAATATAAACAGGGGCTTTTTTAGGAGGTATCCTAGACCAAATTAACCCACTAGTAGCAGGCATATTCTTAGGAGCAAAAGCGTCTATTTTTAATTTTGACAAAGTTGAATTTTGATAAGCAGGTGGATAGTCTCCCATAGACATTAAATCATCTTTTTCATCAAATTGAATGGCTTCTTTTGGGATAAATCCAGTTGAATTATTTTCTATAATCTCTACCACCATGTAAATTAGTTTAGGCAATCCAATATCCATTTTTTCAAAATAAAGATGGTCCTTCTCCTTAACTCTTGCCAGTAATTTAAAAACACTTCCGGTTTTATTGCTTAAAGCTTTCGCATAATCTTTATGGAAATTAACAGATGCAGGGTCTCCTTTATAAGGCACTAATACAGCCATTTCCAAATCTTTCACTCGATACCAATTCCCATCAATTTGAAAAATAAAAGGTCGGTCTTTATTATTATCCCACACCTCTTTTGAAATTTGCAGCTTAGGCACATCCCATTTTAATGTTCCATTCTCCTCCTTTTTATAGGCTTTTCCTAAATTAATTTTCTGGTCGCCCCAATATAGCCAGTCAACCGTTGTATCTGTTTTAATCGCTTCTTGGAGCTGGTTTTCCATAAAAGTAGGCAGGTCTTTTTTAACTACTTTTTGTCCATTGACAAATACAGATTTGGTTTTTTCCGTATTTACTCGATAAATAGGATTCATTGCCCTCACAGAATCATCCACAGCTACGTAAGGTGGAATTAATTGGGCGATGCTATTTCCTCGGTCGTTTTCATACCTCTTTTTTAATCCATAGGCTGTACTATCTAGGTCTAGAGCTTTCCAATTGTTTATTTTGTAGGATAGCGGTGTTGAATTAGTTTTAATTTGTTGCGTAATTTCTGGCTGATAAATATAGTTTTTATCCACTCTTAACTTCACTTGGTATTTCGTTAAATCATCCACATAAAAAGGTTCGCTTATTCGACTATCTCCTAAAAAAGTTCCCACTAATTTAGCAATTGTTCCATCTGGTCTAAATTCCGAATCTTGGTAACGAAAAATAATGTTGTTCGGGAGAATTTTCTCTGCAAAAGCTTTCAAATCCTCCATATTGCTATACTCATTAATAATAAGAATAGCATGAATGTTTTTATAGGTTCTACTTGGAACAATTAACGTCCCCCCTGTTGCAACCGCATCTTTTGCAAAAGCTCCGAAAGCTGAATAATTATCATCTACCTGAATAAATTTATCGGTTGCGCTATTATAATAAGCAGGGGCAAAAGAAATAGCTGGATGTGCTTTAAATTGTAGTTGAAATTGTCCTAAATCAGCCACCTCAAAAGTTTGAATGGGAGTTCGAGTAGGTCTTTCATAATAATATTTGCCAGAAATCGCTGCCAATTTATCTTGCTTATCAAATTTGGTTTTAAGGGGGTCTAAATTGATGCTAACTTGACTATGCGCTCGAATCTTGGTTATCATTTCATATAGTTCAATTCTAGTCATTTCGTTGGAAACCATATAAGTTAGCGTGTCAATTAAAACTTTGGATTCAAGGTTTCCTATGTTTTTTTCTTTACAAGGGTAAGAAAAAACAGGCTCAGATAATTGGTCTTTATACAATTCAAATTTCACGTTTACACAAGGTAATCTTCCATAAAAATCGCCTTCTTTCTCTTGAGTTTTGTACTTTCCTCTTAATTCTAAAAGATGTCCCGCATCATCAAAAACAGATTCTTCAAAACTAAAAGATATAAAAGCCCTTTTCAATTTTTCTTTCCAAAAAATCAAATCTTCCTTTCTAGTATGCTCATTAATTAGGAATGCTACATTATCTTCAGAAGTGTAAGTAAATGAATTCGTTTTAAAAACTTCCTTTCCATAAGCATTTAACCTTTCAGGTTCTTTTAAATTTCCCCCGTCAAACATCAACTTTAATGGAAATTGAGCTAAATCAGGGCTTTCAAAGAAGATTGTTCGACCATACTCCCGATAATAACTACCTTTGACCGCTCTAATTATTTCCGCATTTAAAGAGTCCTCATTACATATTGTTGTCATTTTACTAAAGGTGGATGGCCCTAATGTTATGCCTAATTGCTTAATCTCTTCTCTTATCTTATCCATATCACCATTGGTATAATTAAAATCAATATGGTAAATGAATTCTTTATCTAGATAAGGCATCTCTGATGTATCATCAGTAGCAATTGTAGGTTTATAATATTTTTGATAAGTAAATGCACCTATTGCCACCAACAATAGAACCAAAAATACCCCCATCAACTGCCGAAAAGAACCTCGTTTCTCCTCCACCCCAAACATCCGCTTGATCCGCCGAGAAAACCCAGCATCTCCCCCACTAGCAGACAAAGACAAGCGATTCGTCACTCCACCAACTTTTCGCCATTGCAAAGCTGTCAAAGTTTCCACATAAGTTATCCGATTATCGCCTAAAGACAAGACCAAATCATCACAACAATGCTCTCTTAGCTCTCGAATATCTTTGGATAACCACCAAATTAAAGGGTGATAAAATAGGATAATTTCAATAAAGGACTGCCCCAAATTCACTAAATAATCATGGCGTTTGATATGGGCTAGTTCATGTAAAAGAATCGTTTCAATAGCGGCGGTATCAAAACCAGTTATCAAACTAATCGGCAATAAAATAATGGGTTTAAAATGACCAAACGTAATCGGTTCTTTTATATGTAAAGAAAGGAAGACTTGAACGTCTTTCTGAATATTTAATTGGGTTTTAAAAATTTTTATTTTCGCCAACCATTCTCCACTAATCAATTCATTATCAATATTTTGCAATTGTTTAACGCCATATAAATTTTTTAAAAATCGAATCGTAAAATAAAGCATACCGAGTCCCCAAAAAGCGACTAAATAAGGTAAACAAATCGTCAAATAATCTGCTAAAGTTATGGTGGTCTCCACAACTATTTCATTTGATTGAACAGGGATTAATGTCGTGGTTGAAGTTTCGCTAATAATTGGAATTAAATTACTATCCGTTATGGGCGTTACCATCCAATTTTCTTGCTGATATAAATAACTACAAGTAAAAATCGTACTCAAAAAGGTAGTCACCAAAGCACTTACCGCTAAATAATATTTTTTCAAGGCGGTTTTCGTTCGCCAATTATTTTTTATTAATAGATAAAGACTTGCCAAAAGGGCAATTTGCCATAGGGAATGCAGGATAGTCCAGCCGATTATTTGTATCATGGTTTTGACGGTTTAAAAACAGTGTAATATCTACTGGTTTGCGCAAGAAGTTAGCGGCAGTTAATATTCTTCAATTTCTTTCCTTTGTCGAACCCTTTGAACTTCCATTTTAAAGGTTTTACTAAGCACCGATTGTAGAACTCTATATAAGCTCTAA
>Ga0208544_10002201_pt1 | contig 12902 bp, 14 predicted proteins | sample DEB08_DNA_9_FD_184526 | JGI IMG/M metagenome (GOLD analysis project Ga0208544, IMG submission 184526) | Aqueous microbial communities from the Delaware River and Bay under freshwater to marine salinity gradient to study organic matter... | ecosystem: Environmental > Aquatic > Marine > Coastal ...
CTATGAGGCGCTCTCGAAATATGCGCGCGACCTGACCGAGGCTGCCGAGGAGGGTAGGATTGACCCGATCATTGGCCGTGACGAAGAGATTCGCCGCACGATGCAGGTGCTTTCGCGCCGGACCAAGAATAACCCGGTTTTGATCGGGGAGCCGGGGGTTGGTAAGACCGCGATTGCCGAAGGCTTGGCCTTGCGCATCGTGGATGGTGACGTGCCGGAATCCCTGCGCAACAAAAAGCTGATGGCGCTCGATATGGGCGCGCTTATTGCTGGCGCGAAGTATCGGGGCGAGTTTGAAGAGCGTCTGAAGGCGATCCTCAAGGAAATTGAGGCCGCTGCGGGTGAGATTATCTTGTTCATCGACGAAATGCACACGTTGGTCGGTGCCGGCAAGGGTGACGGCGCGATGGATGCGGCGAACATCATCAAGCCTGCGTTGGCGCGGGGGGAATTGCACTGTATTGGTGCGACGACCTTGGACGAGTACCGCAAATATGTAGAAAAAGACGCAGCCCTTGCGCGGCGGTTCCAGCCTGTGATGGTTGAAGAGCCGACAGTGGAGGATACGATTTCCATCCTGCGCGGGATCAAGGAAAAGTATGAGCTGCACCATGGGGTGCGGATTAGCGACAGTGCCTTGGTTGCGGCGGCCACGCTTAGCCACCGCTATATCACCGATCGGTTTTTGCCCGATAAGGCGATCGACTTGATGGACGAGGCCGCAAGCCGCTTGCGGATGGAAGTGGACAGCAAGCCCGAAGAATTGGACCAGCTGGACCGCCAGATCTTGCAATTGCAGATCGAAGGCGAAGCGTTGAAGAAAGAAGACGATGCTGCGTCCAAGGACCGTTTGCAAAAGCTGGAAAAAGAACTGGCGGATCTGACGGAACAATCTGATAGCATGACCGCCAAGTGGCAGGCCGAACGTGACCAAATGGAAGCGGGGCGGAACCTGAAAGAACAGTTGGACCGCGCGCGGGCAGAGCTGGACCACGCCAAGCGTGAGGGCAATCTGGCCAAGGCGGGGGAATTGTCATACGGCATTATCCCGCAATTGGAGAAAAAGCTGGCCGAGAGCGAAGGTTTGGAATCGGATGCGCTGGTATCCGAGGCCGTGCGGCCCGAGCAGATTGCCGAAGTGGTGGAACGCTGGACCGGGATTCCGACGACCAAGATGTTGGAAGGCGAGCGTGACAAGCTGCTGAAGATGGAAGATGAGCTGGGCAAGCGGGTCGTCGGCCAACGTCAGGCGCTGAAAGCAGTGGCCAATGCGGTGCGGCGCGCGCGTGCGGGTTTGAATGATGAGAATAGGCCTTTGGGTAGCTTCTTGTTCCTTGGGCCAACCGGCGTGGGTAAAACCGAACTGACCAAGGCGGTCGCTGAATACCTGTTTGATGACGACCAAGCGATGGTTCGGATCGACATGAGTGAATTCATGGAGAAACATGCCGTATCCCGCCTGATCGGTGCGCCTCCTGGCTATGTTGGTTATGACGAAGGTGGGGTTCTGACCGAAGCCGTGCGCCGTCGCCCGTATCAGGTGGTGTTGTTCGACGAGGTAGAAAAGGCACACCCGGATGTGTTCAACGTGCTGTTGCAAGTGCTGGACGATGGGGTGCTGACCGATGGTCAGGGCCGCACCGTGGATTTTAAGCAAACGCTGATTATCCTGACGTCCAACCTTGGGGCGGTTGCCCTTAGCCAGATGCCCGATGGTGCAGACCCCGCCCCTGCGCGTGCGCAAGTGATGGAAGCCGTGCGCAACCATTTCCGGCCCGAGTTCCTGAACCGTTTGGATGAGACGATTATCTTTGATCGTTTGGCACGTGAGGATATGGCTGGCATCGTGACCATTCAGCTGAAGCGGCTGGAAAAGCGCCTTGCAAACCGCAAGATCACGCTGGATCTGGACCAAGACGCGCTGCAATGGCTGGCCGATGAAGGCTATGATCCGGTGTTTGGTGCGCGCCCGTTGAAGCGGGTGATCCAACGCAGTCTGCAAGACCCGCTGGCCGAGATGATTTTGGCCGGCGATGTCTTGGACGGTAGCACGATAGCCGTGTCGGCCAGTGCCGAAGGGCTATTGATCGGCGACCGGGTTAGCGCGTCAAAGCGCGAGAAACCGGCGGAATCCGTTGTGCACTAAGGCAATGGGGGCAGGGCGACAAACCCTGCCCCCAATTTTTAGCTAACCTTTAGCGCATCAGCAAATTCATGGTTCTTATCGCGGTGCCCGGCCTCATCGCCTCGAACGGCGATAATGACCTCACGCAGGCGGGCATCGGCCCCAAGCTGCCAGTAGTCAATCGCGATCTGTGGGGCGGCCACGTTTTCGATTAGGCCTGCATCGACCTTTTCAAGATACTGAGTTTAGCTGATCACGGCCTCCTCCTCCAAATACCTGACAACCCCGTGCGCCACGCGCGGGGCAAACAGGTACAAAAAGGAAATACAGGTTAAAGAACACACCTTGGGCGATCAGGATCAAAAGCCGCTCTAGCCTGTTGTGCCGGGGTTCAAGGCAGCTACGTCAGCATGTCCCCGCGGCGCAAAGCGCGGGCGTCTATTCCGCAGCCAGTGGCAACGCACGGTCAGCGGTGCCGGTGATTTGCGCAATCACGCCTGAAATCAACGCTTGAAAGGCGGCAAAGTCGGCGCGGGGTTCGACGCGGGCCTCATCCAGATACAAGGCGCGGTCAATTTCCACCTGTACCACATGTTGGCCGCGCGTGGGGCGACCGTAGGCTTGGGTAATGTAAGCACCAGCAAAGGGTGTGTTGCGGGCAACGCGCAGGCCTGCATCTTTGAACGCCGTCTCTAGCCGTTGCACCACCTCAAACCCGGCGGCGGCACCGAAACGGTCGCCCAAAACCACCTCAGGGTGGGGGGCGTTGCTGCGGTGATGGGCCTCAATCGCCTCATGCGGCATGGAGTGGCAATCAATCAGAACGGCTTTGCCGAAGGATTCGGTGGTGTCAAACATCAGCTTGCGCAGGCGGTTGTGATACGGGTGCCAAAATTGGGTGAGGCGCGCTTCGGCATCGACGCGCGCTATGCGGTCTGTGTAAATCGCACGCCCTCCAGACACCACACGCGGCACGACACCAAGGCCCGAGGCAATGCGAGGATTGTGCGGGGTGTCGCCCACACCTTCAATCACGGCGCGGTCCAGTTCATCGGCGGCGCGGTTCAGATCCAGATAGGCGCGGGGTGCGCAGGCGGCCAAAAGCGGCGCTCCGTAAGCCGGAGCATCAGCAAAAAGCCGATCGACAAACGCATCCTCGGATGAACGCAACGTCAGCGGGTCCAACCGGCTTTGGCCTTGAAACGTGCCTGCATAATCGCGGCCACTGTGCGGCGACGAAAAGACATAAGGCACGGTCTGCACATCGGGCAGAAAAAGATCAAAGGCGGCAGTCACATGCAATTCTCCTCTGGTAAGGGTATAGCGCGAATTTTCGTTTTACAAAATCCTTAACCTGTCGCGGTGAACCAAACCCTACTGCCGCTTAGAGGCAATTGCGTGCGGCATAAGGCCTATGCAATTTTGTGGGCTTGGCATTTTGCGATAAAAACCCGCAGCAAAGCCCTGAATAAACGCTTGAACCGCGGCGCGACTCCTTTTATAGCCCTGCCAACCGACGCGGTTCCGCCCGCGTCCTTTTCTTTGGTAACTTGGGTCCAAGGCAAAGACATGGCGGGATTGTTGCGGCTTGTGGGCGGTTAGCTCAGCGGTAGAGCACTACGTTGACATCGTAGTGGCCACTGGTTCGATCCCAGTACCGCCCACCATCTTGCCGCCTTCTTTTGGTTGCAGGTCCATCGTTCCCGCGCTATGTGGGGGCACAAGTTTTAATCGGCGCACGCGCGCCGCGATAAGGAGAAGACCCATGAAGGTCAAAAACTCGCTCCGCTCGCTGAAGTTGCGTCACCGCGACTGCCAGGTCGTGCGCCGCAAAGGCCGTGTCTATGTTATCAACAAGACACAAAAGCGTTTTAAAGCCCGTCAGGGTTAATTGCGCAGGCCAACACATGGCTTCATGTGATTGATCTAAAAACCGCCATGAGGAAACTCAGGCGGTTTTTTTATGTGCCAAAGCAAAGAGTTGCTGATTTTTTTCGTGGCGTGGGGTGTAACCTGCGACACAAAGCCCTAGGTTTGAGTGCGCAAGATTGCAACATATGCTGGATTAACGTAACGGTATCGCTAAATAGGGTAACAACGACAGCGCGACCTTTGCTAAAAATAGCCACCACTACAAGGAAGACACCCGCCGCATGAATATTCAGAACCTGAGCGATCCCGCTCTCTCTGCTGTGACGGACCAGAATCGGTCTGCACGCGACTGGCTTTTAATCCTTGCCAAATACCGCGACCCTGACCCAACCCGCAGCACGTTTGAACTGATGGTGACGCTTGTTCCTTTTGTCGCGATTTGGGCAGCGGCGATTTGGGTGCTACCTTACAGCCTGATTGCAGCGCTGGTTTTGGCGGCAGTGAATGGGCTGTTTTTGGTGCGTCTGTTCTGCATCCAACATGATTGTGGCCATGCGTCTTTTTATGCAAACCGCAAAGTCAGCGATTGGGTTGGGCGTTGCCTTGGGGTGCTGACATTGACCCCTTACCATGTTTGGCGGCGCCAGCATGCCATTCACCACTCGGCATCTGGGAACCTTGATCTGCGTGGGATCGGCGACGTGACCACGCTGACAGTTGACGAGTATTTGGCGCGGTCAACTTTTGGTCGGTTCATGTACCGGGTCTATCGCAGTCCGTTCACGCTGTTTCTGCTGGGGCCTGCCTATATTTTTCTGGTGCAAAACCGGGTGCCATTCGGGTTGATGAAATCGGGCGCATCGTTCTGGATTTCGGCAATGGGCACCAATGCGGCCTTGCTGGCCGGTGTTGCGACCTTGGTTTATTTTGCAGGTTGGGCGCCGTTGTTGCTGGTGATTTTGCCGACATGGATTGTGGCGGCATCCGCCGGCGTGTGGCTGTTCTATGTGCAACATCAGTTTGAAGACACCCATTGGCGCAAGACGGACGAATGGCAGTTGCATGAGGCGGCGCTTGAAGGGTCTTCCCATTATGTGCTGCCAAAGCCGTTGCAATGGTTGTCGGCGAATATCGGGATTCACCATGTGCATCACCTGTACAGCCGCATCCCGTTTTACCGGCTAACCGAAGTTATCAAGGACCATCCTATTCTGGCGGAAAGCCAGCGGATGACGATTCGTGATAGCCTTTCTTGTGCCCGCTTGCACCTGTGGGACGAAAGCCAGAAAAAACTGCTGTCTTTCCGCAGCACCCACGCGATGTATTTGGCTGCCTGAAGGATTTGGGGTGGGTTTAAATCCACCCTATCCAAAACTACCGCGCCATGCAGTGATATTCGGGATTGGGCTGCATTTCGGTAGCGGCGGCAAGCCGGTTTGACATGTTGTAAAATGATGTCACCGCAGCAATGTCCCAGATGTCACGATCGCTAAACCCAGTGGTGCGCAGGGCGTTGCGGTCATCCTCGACCATATCTTTGGGGGTGTTGGTCAGTTTGACGGCAAAGGCCAGCATTGCCTTTTGACGCGCATCCACGGGGGCGGCACGCCAGTTTTGCGCCACCACCTCGGCCAGTGCCGGATTACCCGAAAGTTGCCGCAGGGCCGCGCCATGTGCGGTAAGGCAATAGACGCAGCGGTTTTCGGCAGAGACTGCGACCGCGATCATCTCGCGCTCCATCTTGGACAGGCCCGAAGGGGCGAGCATCAGGTCGTTATACATATCCATAAACGCCCGCAGCTTGGCCTGATCAAAGCTATAGGCTTGCAGCACATTCGGAATCAGCCCCAGTTTTTCGGTACATTTCGCGAAATAGGCCGCGATGTCGGCATCCAGCGGGTCGGCGGGCGCGAGGTTGAGCGCAGTTGTATCGGTCACAATAAACATCCTTTCACGGGCTTGCCCCTTTCTGGGCGATTGTACAGCATGCCGCAAGCCTTGGGAGAGTATGATGCATCCAAACCCGATTTATCGCAGTGGCACCGAGGCGGAGGCGCTTGCGATGGCCCGCGCCCGCAGTTTTGGGATTCTGTCGGCCAATGGCGAGGCAGGGCCGTTGGCAGCGCATGTTCCGTTTGAGCTGGGGCAAGGGGAGGCGTTTTTGCATCTCGCCCGATCCAACCCGATTGCCCGCGCGGCCTTGCCCGCGCCCGCCATGCTTATGGTTTCGGGGCCGGATGCCTATGTCTCGCCCGATTGGTATGGCGCTGTGGATCAGGTACCGACGTGGAATTATGTCGCTGTGCATTTGCGTGGGGTGTTGGAGCCTTTGCCCACCGAGGCGCTGCGCACGCATTTGGAACGGATGAGCGCGCATATGGAAGGACAGCTGGCGCCAAAGCCTGTTTGGTCCATGGGCAAGATGACCGAGGAGGCGACCCTGCGGATGATGCGGATAATTTTGCCCTATCGCTTGGTGATTTCGTCGGTCGAGAGTACCGTAAAGCTGAACCAGAACACAACCGAAGCGCAGCGAGCGGGGGCGGCGGCAGGCATAGCGGCTGTGCCGATCGGGATGGAGGCTCTGCAGATTGCGGCAATGATGCGCGCGGACCTTGACCGCCTCGAGCCGTCTTAGCGCTGGACTTTGGGGCGCGCTGTGTCGTTAGGTATTTTAGCCAAGATGAAGCCGCACCATCACGTTGAAAACAACTAGCAGATCAAAGGATATACCATGCGTCTTTTCTATTCCCCGACCTCGCCTTATGCCCGCAAGATCGTTGTTTTACTCGCCGAGGCAGGGCAGTCGGCTGCGGTTGAGTGGGTATTGGCAAGCGGTACGCCGATTGATAGTGGAACCGCCCCTTTGGCACAAAACCCTTTGGGCAAGATCCCTGTATTAGAGCGTGAGGGCGGGGCCGCACTTTATGACAGCCGGGTGATCACGCGGTATTTGGATGATCATTTTGCTGCAGGGTTTTATCCGCAAGGCCCGCGTTTGTGGGAAAGCCTGACATTGGAGGCCACAGCGGACGGGATTTTGGATGCCGCGATTTTGATGGTCTACGAGACTCGCGTGCGCCCCGAGGACAAGCGGTTCGAGCCGTGGATCGAGGGGCAATGGGCCAAGATTGACCGTGCGCTGGACGCGTTGGAAAGCCGCTGGATAAGCCATCTGCAAGGTCCGTTAGATATGGGGCAAATCGCGATAGGTTGCGCACTTGGCTATGTTGATTTTCGCCATGGCGCGCGCGATTGGCGCAAGGGGCGGCCTTTGCTTGCGGCGTGGGAGGCGGCCTTTGCGGCGCGCGACAGTATGAAAGCCTCGGTTCCGCCGACCTGAGCAAGACGAAATGCTGCCTTTGTCTAATTTCGTTCTGGTTTGGTCGATCGTTGCGTTGAACACAACGACGCCGGGACCGAATGTTGTGAACACGATCGCCACCGCCATGTCGGCGGGGGTGATGACCGTTGTCGCATCGGGGTTGCTCGGTTGGTTGGCGCTGCGGGCTTTAGCGCAAGCGTGGTACGGGTTTCGAGGCGCGCGAAAAGGGTTGCCGCAGGCTGCTGCCACTTTGAGCTTTGGGCGTGCATTGGTGCGGGCTGTGATGATCAGTGCCACGAACCCCAAGGTTTTGACCACATGGCTGTCAATCGCCACGCTTTTCCCCGTGGCACAGGCAGGGGCTGTCGATATTGCGCTGCTTGCAAGCGTGTCGGCGCTGATTGGTCTGTTTTTTCACAGCACCTATGCCACCGTATTTTCAACCGGACCGGCGGTGCGATTCTATTTGCGGGCGGGTTGGGTCATTTATCTTGTATCGGGTGTATTTTTTGCGGCACTGGCCGGATCATTGATTTTACGGCTGTTTGGGTCTTGATTCTGTGCAAAATTTAGCCTGTCGCCCGCATTTTTAAAATAATCTTGGCGCCAGATGTTGCATTTCAGCCTCTTGCGCACCACATGCGCCGCTTTGTCCGCTGGACGTGGGCGGTTTCCGCCGTTAAATACCCACCTTGTACGGCTGCGCACTTTTCGCGGCCCGGTCATGACATGGGCCGCATACTGCGGCCTTCGGAAGGGAGAATTCTCGTGTCCCACGCAGACGAACACGCAGGCACCCGCAGGGATTTCCTGTATTATGCCACAGCAGGCGCTGGCGCCATTGCCACGGGGGCTGCCGTTTGGCCGCTCGTCAATCAGATGAATCCATCGGCAGATGTGCAGGCTTTGTCCTCGATCTTTGTCGATATTTCTGCGGTTGAGCCGGGGACGCAGTTGACAGTGAAATATTTGGGCAAGCCGGTGTTTATTCGCCGCCGCACCCAAGATGAGATTGATGCAGGTCGCGCTGTGCAGCTTGACGTGTTGATCGACCAGACTTCGGAAAACCCGAACAAACCGTCTAGCGATGCCTCGGATGCGAACCGCACACTGGATGAGGCCGGTGAGTGGCTGGTGATGGTCGGCGTTTGTACCCATTTGGGCTGTGTGCCGATTGGCGATGGCGCAGGTGATTTTGGCGGTTGGTTCTGCCCTTGCCACGGGTCGCATTATGATACGGCTGGCCGTATTCGCAAAGGCCCCGCTCCGCAGAACTTGCACATCCCGGTGGCTGAGTTCACCGACGAAACAACCCTCAAGCTCGGGTAAGGATATATCATGGCCGGAATTCCGCACGACCACTACGAGCCCACGACGGGCGGCGAAAAGTGGCTTCACAAGCGCTTGCCGATTGTTGGGCTGCTGTATGACACATTGATGATCCCCACACCCAAGAACCTGAACTGGATGTGGATCTGGGGTATCGTTTTGACGTTTTGTCTGGTGATGCAAATCGTTACCGGCATCGTTTTGGCGATGCATTACACACCGCATGTTGATCTGGCCTTTGCCAGTGTCGAACACATCACGCGCAACGTGAATGGCGGCTTTATGCTACGTTATTTGCACGCGAACGGTGCGTCACTGTTCTTTATCGCTGTGTATCTACACATTTTCCGCGGGCTTTATTACGGGTCTTACAAAGCCCCGCGTGAAGTGACGTGGATCATCGGGATGCTGATCTATCTCGCGATGATGGGCACAGCGTTTATGGGTTACGTTCTGCCTTGGGGACAAATGTCCTTTTGGGGTGCGACTGTGATCACCGGCTTGTTCGGCGCTATTCCGGGCATCGGCGAATCGATCCAAACTTGGTTGTTGGGCGGCCCTGCCGTGGACAACGCCACGCTGAACCGGTTCTTCAGCTTGCATTATCTGCTGCCTTTCGTGATTGCAGCCTTGGTTGCGATCCATATCTGGGCGTTCCACACCACCGGGAACAACAACCCGACGGGTGTTGAAGTGCGCCGTACGTCCAAGGCCGAAGCCGAGAAAGACACATTGCCCTTCTGGCCATACTTCGTGATGAAAGACCTGTTCGCGCTGGCCGTGATTATGGTGGTTTTCTTTGCGGTTGTTGGCTTTATGCCTAACTTCCTTGGCCACCCTGATAACTATATCGAGGCAAACGCGCTTTCGACTCCTGCGCACATCGTGCCGGAATGGTATTTCTTGCCATTCTATGCAATCTTGCGAGCGTTTACGGCCGATGTTTGGGTTGTGCAACTGACCAGCTTTGTAACCTTCGGCATCGTTGACGCCAAGTTCTTTGGTGTGCTTGCGATGTTTGGCGCAATTGCCGTAATGGCAATGGCTCCTTGGCTGGACACGTCGTCTGTGCGTTCGGGTCGCTATCGCCCGATGTTCAAGATGTGGTTCGTGCTGCTGTGCATCGACTTTGTTGTGTTGATGTGGGTCGGCGCGCAGCCAGCGCAGTTTCCGTATGACTGGATCTCGCTTATCGCGTCTGCCTACTGGTTCGCCTATTTCCTTGTGATCTTGCCACTGCTTGGTGTGATCGAAAAGCCGCTGGCACAGCCTGCGACGATTGAGGAAGACTTCAAATCGCACTACGCCGATCCGAATCCGGCCGAGTGAGGATAAAGGAACTGATGATTATGTTTCGCAAAGTAGCAATCAGCGCTGTTTCTGCCCTCGTTCTGGGGACTGGCGCAGCAATGGCAGCAGGGGCCGCGGGCCATGTTGAAGATGTGGCGTTCAGCTTTGAAGGGCCGTTTGGCAAATTCGATGAGCACCAGCTTCAGCGCGGGCTTCAGGTGTATACCGAGGTTTGTTCTGCCTGCCACGGCATGAAGTTTGTCCCGATCCGGAGCCTTTCGGATGAGGGCGGTCCACATCTGCCAGAAGATCAGGTACGGGCCTATGCCGCACAGTTCGATGTCTTTGACGCCGAGCTGGGCGATACACGTCCCGGCAAACCAACTGATCATTTCCCGCAATCCGGGTTGGAAGGCGCGCCTGATCTTAGCTTGATGGCAAAGGCGCGTGCTGGTTTCCACGGGCCGTATGGCTTGGGCCTCAACCAATTCTTCAAGGGTATTGGCGGGCCGGAATATCTGTATTCCGTGATCAGCCACTATGAGGAAAATCCGGCCTGCGCGCCGGATGGCATTGATGGGTTCTATTACAACACCGCATTCGTTGCCGGTGGTGTGCCAGACAGTTGCAAGGACGAGCATGGTCTGTCGACCGTGCCCGGGTCTTGGATCGCAATGCCGCCTCCGCTGTCGGATGGTCAGGTGGAATATGCTGATGGTCACGAAGCCACTGTGCATCACATGGCTGAAGACGTTTCTGCCTTCCTGATGTGGGCTGCCGAGCCAAAGATGATGGCGCGCAAGCAAGCAGGGTTTACCGCTGTGGTGTTTCTGACCATATTGTCGGTGCTGTTGTATCTGACGAACAAGCGGATCTGGTCTGCCGTAAAAGGCCCCAAGAAAAAGCACGCTTGATCTGATTTAACATCTACGAAAAGCCCCATCTGAAACGGTGGGGCTTTTTCATATCCACCCTGCTCATAGATCCAAAGGCCCGCCCCTATGTCGCTGACCTGCCATGCCTTTGTTGCTGCCAGTCTGGACGGGTTCATTGCTCGCACCGATGGTAGTCTTGACTGGTTGGAACCCTTTAATGCAATCGATGAAGATCATGGGTATGATGCTTTTATTGCGGATATGGATGGCATCATCATGGGGCGCGGGACCTATGAAACCGTGTTGGGTTTTGGCCATTGGCCCTACCGCCTGCCTGTGATCGTGCTGAGCCAAAGCTTGACGGTTGAGGATATTCCCGAAAGCTTGGCCGATCATGTTGCCATCACCGATATGAATGTGACCGAGCTGGTTGCCGCCTTGGCGGATGAAGGCTGGCAAAAGGCCTATGTCGATGGGGGCAAAGTGATCCAATCCTTTCTCAATGCGGGGCTCTTGGATCAGATGACCATCACCCATGTTCCCGTACTTTTGGGGGCAGGGCGCCCGTTGTTTGGCGACGCTGCCACGGATGTACCCTTGACGTTGCTCGGCAGCCGCAGCTTTCCGTCTGGGCTTGTCTCCTCAACCTACCGGATCACCGCCAACCGATAACCCCTTGCCCTTGCTTCAATTGCCGCTAAATTATGCCTTACCTCGGGGTGCCCTTGCGTAGGGCTGAGATCTGGCAAAAGCCAAAGACCCGTTGAACCTGAACCGGTTAGAACCGGCGGAGGGAAGGTGCATGGTCTGATCCATCCCCTATACCGCCCGTCGCATATGGAGAGATGAGATGAGACTTATACCCTTTGCGTTGGCATTTACCGCTTTGGCCCCAACGGCCCATGCGCAAACGCCTATTTTGAATGTCCTGACATACGACAGCTTTACGTCCGAATGGGGCCCCGGCCCCGCCATTGAGGCCGCGTTTGAGGCAGTCTGTGCCTGCGACCTAGTGTTCTCTGCCGTCGGTGACGGCGCAGAATTGCTGGCCCGTTTACAATTGGAAGGTGCGCGATCCGAGGCTTCTGTAGTTCTGGGCCTTGATACCAACCTGACAGCACAAGCCAGCGCCACCGGCCTGTTTGCTACGCATGGCCAAACGGCGGGCAATGACCTGCCCGTGCCCTATGCCGACCCAAACTTTCTTCCCTATGATTGGGGCTATTTCGCCTTTGTCTACGACACCACCAAGCTGGCCAATCCACCGACAAGCTTTGAAGAACTCGCAGAGTCTGACCTGAAAATCGTGATCCAAGACCCTCGATCCTCCACGCCCGGTCTGGGTTTGCTACTGTGGGTCAAGGCGGCTTATGGAGAGCGCGCGGCTGAAATTTGGAGAGGCTTGGCCGATAACATCATTACCGTTACCCCCGGCTGGTCCGAGGCGTATGGCATGTTCACGGCAGGTGAGGCGGACATGGTTTTGTCCTACACCACCTCGCCCGCCTATCACCTGATCGCCGAAGAGGACGCGACCAAGGCGGCAGCGCCTTTTACCGAAGGGCATTACATGCAGGTCGAGGTTGCAGGCAAACTGGCCAACGCGCCGCAGCCGGAACTTGCCGATCAGTTCTTGGCCTTTATGGGGTCGGATGCGTTCCAATCGGTCATTCCCACGACCAACTGGATGTATCCCGCGCACACCCTTTCGGCAGGTTTGCCCACCGGGTTTGAACAGATGATCACCCCTGTCACATCATTGCTGATGTCGGCCGAAGACGCACAGGCTGCGCGGACACCCGCGCTGGACGAATGGCTGACCGCGCTGTCACGCTAATCGCCGCAGGGCTGGCAGCGGCGATTCTTTTGCTGCTGCTGGCCCCCTTGGGCGCATTGGGTCTAAAGGTCCAAGGCTTCGAGCTAAGCGTGGCCGAGCTTGCAGCCCTGCGGTTTACTCTTTTGCAGGCCGCCCTTTCGGCTATGATCTCTTTGGCGCTCGCGGTTCCTGTGGCGCGGGCATTGGCGCGTCGGCGGTTCTTTGGCCAGGATGCGCTGATTGCCACGTTAGGTGCGCCGTTCATTTTGC
>Ga0208544_10002204_pt1 | contig 12897 bp, 23 predicted proteins | sample DEB08_DNA_9_FD_184526 | JGI IMG/M metagenome (GOLD analysis project Ga0208544, IMG submission 184526) | Aqueous microbial communities from the Delaware River and Bay under freshwater to marine salinity gradient to study organic matter... | ecosystem: Environmental > Aquatic > Marine > Coastal ...
CCCCAAAACCCCAAAACCCCAATTGATGGCATTGGAATGGTTTTATTAATTAAATTAAATTTGTTAAGACAGTGAAAACTAAATGCGAATAGAGTTTAGAGACAAGATTTACAGCGCCTTGTTCAAACAGTTTATACTCATGACCAAAACTCGACAAGTAAGTGCTTTCAATGTGGGTGCATCCCTAACTTTGCTTTTCTTCGGCGTAGGAGGATTTGGGCAGAGAGGTGCGAGATTAAATAATAAAGTCGTGGTTTTCGGAAGACTAGGTCCATCTCTTCCAGCCTCAAGACTACTACACAAAAAATACAAGCCTACCAGAACGGAAACCCACTATGGAAGATCACAAACGCTTCATCAAGACCTTGAAAGGGCTGATGGAGCCACGTCTTGAAGGGCGTATCGAGTCGAGCGCGTTGCACCAGACGGGTGTGGACCTGCTCGACTGGTACGAAGTGCAAAACATGTTCCACGAATACTTTACTGATGCGGACTTTGGAGTAGCTTGTGGAGTTCAACTCGAGAGGCAAGAAGCAAATCAAATGTAAGTAGCTGCCAATAGAAATAATTTCGCTTCCTGACCAAAAATCAAACTTTGTAAGTAATGTCGTGTAATGTTTTGTTCAGGAGTGTTGACGATCATTTGATAGTGTTGAGAGGACTTAAAGTCATTTTGCATGGCGCTACGAGCGTTGAGTACTTTTGCTTGACCGACTGCCTCTACAGCCAAATCTACAAACTCACCAAAAACTAGGACTACAGCAAAGCCAGCCAAGCCCATTGGAAGCTCTTGGCAGCGGCCTTCGAAATAATCGACATCGTGCATGTCAAGTTGGCGGAGAAGAAGCACACGCTTAAGTATGGCTCGTTTGAGCAAATGGAGACCGTGCAAAGCATGAAAGAGTTGCAAGAAAATGTTGAAGAAGTATGCTCCAAGATGATCGGCAAGTTCTACGAGAGCACCCTCATGGTACTGTCAAGCTCAGGGGACCACGAAACACTGAGGCAGCTGGTTGAGCAACGTGGTGATGTCAGTGCCAAAGTTAGCCAATTGAAGCAAGAATTTGGACTCCAGACCCAGGAGAACGAGCAGGCCTTCTTCGTGGCTTGCTGTGAAGTGATTGCTCTTGCAATGAATTCTGAGTTCGAAGGCTTCGCCGCCTCGAAGAAGGAGAAGTTCGAAGAGTGCCTAGTGCCTTCAGAAGTGTTCAAGAACCTAGTGCTTATCATGCAAAGTGCTGACAGTGAAACAAGCTCGGTCAAGGTGCTCTGCGCGTCGACCAAAATCATGTGGCGATTGACTCAGCTTGACCTGCACCCAGACTTCGCCTTCGTGTCAGAGCGTGACAATCCTTACTTCAAAGAGGCCTGCAACTATTTCAGTTTGTACGTAAAGTAGCTCCAGAAGCTGGCAAACGTTTAGCAGAAGCTTGAAGATGATGAGAAGTCGAGTATGATTGTCGATAGTAGCTCCCCTGGAAGCCCGCCTGCCTAGTCCTGCTTCTTCAGCCAACGCTACTTACACTACTTCCTGAAATACCTCGACTTGCTCGTGAGGATACGGACCCGCAGCCTGTCGACACAGTTGTACCCGCAGTTGACAGAGCCCCTCATCCAGATTATCACGGTGATTCCCACACAGGGCACCTACTGGGTAAACCTGAGCTGTCAACGAACTGCGCTCAAGATATTGAAAGAGATCACAAAGAGCTAGACGTTTGATGACTCGACTCAAGTTGAGAGACTCATCGCACGACTGAAACGAGAGTTTGAGATCCTGCACTCGGATTATAACGACGGCGAACAGAAGTGGTTCCCAGACAGCAGGCATGACTTGGACTGGGGCTGCTACCACAGCTTACCACGGAGGCAGGAGTTCATCAGCACCGGTCTTCGATTCTTATGCTATTCAATCATCCGCACAGACCCCAATAGCTTCAGTCTCAACCAAAACTTCGTCGCTCACTCTCGCAAGATCCTCGACTCGCGTCTCTTCGAAGACACACTGCGAGAGTTTGTGTTCGAGAATAATCCTGAGACCGCGGACGAAGGAGACAGTCTTTACAGGAAAGTGGTTGACCCAGTGTTCCTCAACTGCGTGCAGCTCTACATTTATGTCATCAACGACCTTCCGCAGAAAATACCCGAGTTGATGACCAGCGGTCTGATTCCAGGCATCCTCAAGTCCCTAGAAAGACGCATGCCCCTACAACTGGACATGTTCTCCATCGTGACCAAGTTTTTCCGCATGCTGACCCTCAACAAAGATAGCAGCGAGCTCTTGCTGAAAGGTCCAGCCCTTGAGAGATTCGTAAAGTTGGGCCTCGACGCTCAAAGTTTCAAGCACATCGTCATGACTCCAGTCAGCCAGCGCATGTACGCTTTCAGAAGCCTCGTTCACAGCCTGGCAAACGAGCACCAAGAGATCAGCGACCGACTCTACGACGCAATCTTCGACAACCTGGATCAGCTCCAGCAAGAAGCGTGGGCCCTAACGGCAGACTTCCTTGACTACGAAGCTGAAACGAAAGAGATGACCGAGGAAGAGAAGAGACCTTAGAAGGATGAGTACGGGAAGAAGCAGGTGAATCTCGAGTACAAAATGCAGAACACGGTTGGCCTACTGTCGTATTAGCTGATGGATGAGTTAGAGTACATGTAGTCACTTGACTCCCACAACAGCTGTGTGAAAAGCACCATGCAAACTAAAAGCAACAAGATAGACCAGATTCACCGAATTTTGACCACACCGATCTTAGCCTCTGCCGCAGACAACTACATCTACAAGTTCTCAGAAGCGGCCACTTTCATTATTTTGTTGCAAGGCGAGCAAGCTTTCAAAAACTATCTCAAGAGTCTGTTCGGGTACATCAGAACCGCCTTGAACAGCCTCAAGGTACTTCTTGGCACTGAAGATTTCGACTCCCTCGATATTATCAACCTCGAAAACATCAACCCCGCGACGGCCACCAACGGAGTGGTCTTCACGGAGATGGAAGACAAGCCGAGACAGGAGCTTTGCCTCCGACTGAAAAAGCAAGACCAGCTTTGGGTATTAATCGCGAAGCTACACTGCTACCTGGAGATGTGGGACTGGTGCGACTAGCAATTAAAGATGCAATCAAGAGTGTTCAAGGAGAACGCTGAAGCGTATCATGCTTACATGGAGCAACCAGAAGTTACAGGCGCAGACGAAAACAGCCTAATGACTATGATCTTCAAGTTCAAGTCTCTCTTGCGCCGCTACCACACCCACCTCTTTGTTGATGCCCACATGCAGAACTACGACAAGAGACACCAAGTGATCGATAAGTTCAGGAGCACCCTCGAAGGTCTGAGCGTCGATTGGAAAAAGTTCCGCGTCGTCGAAGAGCCAAGGAACGACCTCGACGAAGCAATGAACTTTTACCAGCGATTTGAGTTCCAGTAGGTCGACTCACTGTCTGACAAGAAAGCGACTCGCAAGATTGACGCGTTTGACATCGTGTTCCCCGAGACGGAAGAGTTCATTCAAACTGATAAGTGTTACAAGACATCAAGCCGCGTGCTGGCACGACTCCGACCCTACTCGAACAAGAAGAAGGTCTTCAAGGATAAAACTAAAGCATCGCAAATCCAGTTCAACAAACAGGCAGCTTACCTCTTGATTTAAGAGCTAAAGATGACAGCACAAAAGTGCCAACAGATGAATGAAGAGGAGACAGCGGGACCAATTGAGAAGGAGTACGATCCACGCAAAATGCTCATGGTCTCCATACTCATCGACCGTGTACTTCCTGACATCACCATGGTTATTAAGGGTAAAACTTAGCACCTGAGCGGTCTCGACGTCATCGAGCTCATCAAACTCGGAGTGGTCGATCAAGTCGAGGTCATCTTGAAATGGGTTGTCAACTAGATCAAGCTCTACGAGTAAACGCCAGGCAAGAAAGTACTCTGGTACGCCGAAAACCTTCAAGTCACGATCAAACACTCCTTGGACTGCCTCTGGGCGTTGGTTTCTCACGACATCTTCAAGCGGGGCAACCTGCTCAACATGCTGATGCCGTTCCGAGAGAATCCCGATGTCGAGCTCACGACTGCACAGGCAGACGAAGAGTATCCGGTGTGTATCGCGAGACTGAAAGAATTCTTCCAGCGCGAAGTCTTCTCTCCGATCGCGCACCTACTTTTCGAAAAGATACCCGATTTGCTCACCTTTGGTGACAAGTATTCCTAATCACTACAGCTGGAGATGCCTCACTTCTTCTCAATGCTCTGCAAGGTTTTCCGTGACCCCATGTTCGCGACAGAAAACCAGAAGAAGTTGAAGTATTCGTCTAACCTGGGCTTCATTGGCGGCAACTGGGGAAACGCTGCGGCGGTGAGTCTCGCTAATGATTAAGAGTTTAACGTGTTCAGGACGGGCAGTCTCGGGATTCCGCCGGCGCAACCGGTCAGCTAAGGAGTACCTCCGCCAGTCGACAGGAACTACGTGGAGCAGTTTACCCAGATGGGCTTCGGAGAGCGAGATGCAGAGCAAGCACTCACTGCCTCTCGTGGCAACTTTGAACAAGCACTCGACCAACTGGTCGTCGGGCGCTTTTAGCAAGAGCAATGGGCCGAGACAATACAAGCGCCACCGGGTGAAAATGAATAATTTGAGCCAATGTCTCCTACCGGAGCAGCGCTCGCACCAAACGCGGTGGCAGCTCTCGTTGAAGAGCAGCAGCTTCCACAGGAGGCAATAATGGCAAGTCTCAAGCTAACTTCGCCAACAGCTACGACTCAATAGAATAAAGAAGCTTCCGATGTGACCATCTCCGAGCAAGACAAAAAGGCGGAGCTTTAGCAGTTGGAAGAAAAGGAGAATGTGATTTTCAAAGATTTGGTTGCGCTCCTCAAGAAAACGTTTGTCAAGAGCTTGTCGTAAAGTTTCAGCTTGGTCTCACGTTCGATCAGGTTGGAATTTGTGCATCAAATCTTCGAGCTATACAAGCTTGAAAGTAACTCTATCACCATCTAGACGCCTCTAGTCGCTGAAAGGGTCAGCACTCTCAAAGACTTGATTCAGCACTTGTTTCAGCAAATTATCGGTGGCGGAGAAGCTGTGACAGCTCCTGACTGGCTAGTGGTAAGCTTCACAAAGCAGGTGTTCTCGAACGACCGTGCTAACACCTTCATGCAAGGAGTCGACATCAAAGATCTTCTTCTTCAGCAAATCGGCCTAATGCAAAAGCAATCTCATGAACTGAAGCGAGTGTCGGTCTACGAAGCTCAGGTTGACTTGTCTACCCTGCCTAAAGACAGATAGGCGGACCCTGTCGCCGAAGAGGCAGATAAGAAGATGAATTTAGATTCTGAAAATGTACTCTTCAATCTGTACATGCACATGAAGTTCCTTGACTTGATCTTGTACGACATCGAGGCCAAGAAAGACATGGATGTGATCACGTAGCTTCTCAACAAGGAGCAAGCGTCAGAGGAAGAAATTCCAAGCTATGAAGACCTCTAGAAGATTAAACAAGAATGGAAAAAGCTGAGCAGCACTGAAGAGGAGCCACCCAGACTTTTTGATTTGGGCACAAAGCCTTACAAACCCTTGTTTACTGATGAGAAAGAAAGCAGCCAGGTCTTGAAGAAGACCTTTGAGGCGCTCGTGAACTTGTTGAAGAGCCTGACCAAGATGAGCCACTCGTTTGTGCAGGTCAACAACTCGGGACTCGACCTTGTCCTCTCCTAGACAATCTATCTGATGATGAAGCTATCCATGATACAGCAAGTCGGTGACTTCGACTTCCGCCATGAGTTCATCGCTCACGACTGCCTCAGAGTACTTTTTGAAGTCAAGCTGATCGACAAAGACTGGTAAGCTCGCAAATAGTAATGGCCTCTAAAGACAACCCCAGAAAAGCATCTCGAACTCATCGTCGAAAGTGTGTGGAACCCTCCGAGAGAATAGTAAAAGAGCTATGAAAACATCATCAAGCTGCAACTGTACATGCAGTTCAAACAGAACTTTAAATTAAAGGAGCAGGGTAGAGAATTTTAGGAAGTCATGGCGGAAGAGCTGGGCTTGAGCCACGGCATCGGCAGCCCGCTCCGAGGAGACACCCAGAAAGCTGCTCAGAATATTTCAATTACCAAGCAGAAGTCAAGTTCCAAGAAGCAAAAGCAATCCCAAATCGCGATTCCAAACTCCTAAAATCAGAAGTAGAGCAAACCTCATCGAAGCAGCCAAGGCATTAGATCAAAATCTGAAGAGAAGTCTCGTCCTGGAGCCCACGCCGCCTCCACAGCGACCGAATCTAAAGCGGCGCACCAGCCTTCATCTAAGAACTTGAAGAAGCTTATTAAGAAGTATGAGGGCTACAACGAGTCTTCCTTCTCCGAGTTCTTGTAGTACAACCACTCGCAGTTATTTTAGCAACAGATCAACAACTTCCACATATTCATGGCCGCCTGCTCCAAAGTCTGCATCCTCAAGACCCTCGTTAAGAAGCCGTCCAAGCAAGACGAAGCCGGGGCACCTGAAGAGACCACCGAGGTGCGAGAGTTGTCTTCATTTGAGCAGATCGACACGACCACCAAGCACGCGTAGAAGAAGAAGACTCCCAAGAAGGAGAATGTGGTTGACACCGTCATTATGCTGAAGCGAAACGTGCTTAAGGAGATGATTGTTGACCCGGATTATAACTCAGACATCAATGGTTATTCTGTCACTGCCTCGTCTGCAGCATAAGGTAGCTCCAAGAGTGATAGCCACATGGGCGTGACGAAGGGGCAGCAGGAGCTTGTAGTGCAATTGCTCGATATCTTCATCAGCTAGACTAAGGGCTTCAAGATGGACATTTTGAAAATCTTGAGAGAGTTTACCAACAGTAGTGACAACGTCAGCGGAGAGATAGACAGCGCCAAGTTGAAATGCAATGACACTGCCTTGAAGATTGTGCATGAAAACGAAGGCAAAGATAATGAGAGGCAGGTGCTCGTGCTGGATCGTGACAACTCGAAATGCTAGAGGAAGATCTACTTTTTGGACATCGCTTAGATTCTGGCTATCTTCACCAGTATGATGGTCAAGAACATCCCAATCGCCGGAATTATTCTCCGACACAACGACTCCAAGACAATCAAGTTCCTCTTCCGAAACTTCCACTACCTCCTCGCCATCAATATCCAGAAGCAGGAGAAGAAGAAGGCGGACTAGAAGAACTCGGTGGAGGCTCTTCAGGAAAGCGAAGTGAAACTTGAAAATTCATTTTCTCATGATCGTCTCGTTACTGTCATCAGCTTTTTGACTTCCTTGATGCCGAACACGTTCTCTAGCTGGAGGAATGACAAGTTGGTCAAAAGTGAAATCCGATCGATTTTCGTGTCGCAAATGGCTAAGAACTTGATGAGCTTCGCGGCCATGTCTTCAGCAAGTCCACCCAGTTCGACCAGCTCAACGCGCGCCCAGATGACAAACAGTGCGCGGATGCTACTCAACTATGGCCCAGTGTGGCTGCTCGCCAGATTCCTTTTGCTGAATTCATCCAGCGAGCTTCAAGAGACGAAAGACCCCGTGGTTGGAATCGGACAACGAAAGAGGAAGTACTGGAGACAGCAGAGTGCGCACATGGTCAAGATGCTAATGCTTGAATGCCAATCACAAGGTCGACAGGGTGCCTCGTCTTCAGACTTTGTCCTATGGAAGCACCTCTAACGAGTTATTGAGAAAATCCAAGAGACCAAGTTCTTGTTTGACACCAACAAGTGGCCTGCGCAACACCTTTGCATCTCTACAATCACCAAACTTATGAAGCTCTTCGAAAACAACTAAGATCTGTTTATCAAGTAAACTGGTCGACTTCCAGCAGGTTTCAAAGCCAACTCGAGGCAAGCGAGAGCGCAGCTCGGCCAGATCGATGAAGAGATGGAGGAGAGTAAGGGAGACTAGCCGGAAGGAGGTTTAGGACAAGGCAGTGGATCTGAGAGCGGCAGGATCACCCGTTCAGCACACTTGATGTCTGCCAGCGATCGAGCTTCCGAAGACGACAACATTTTGCCAAGTGACGACGACGACAACAGTAACGAGAGCAGTCAATAGGAAGACAGTGATGGCTATTCTGACTCAATGGATGATGGCATGGCCAATGACCTCTCTTCGCACAACGAAGAAGACGACTACGACAGCGATATTGACGCAATGGAAGAGGGGCAGATGGAAGGACACAGAAGTAGAAGTGGTGACGATTGGAGCTCAGACGACGACGATGATGATAATTAGTTCTCAGATTCAGATCCCTCCTCCCAAGTCATCCAGCTGATTCCAATCACAGACACCGCCAGCCAGAACATGAGCGTTGAGCAGATGAAGGAAGCAAGAAGCATTGGCCAAAACTAAGAAAATGCCTTCCAAATGAACCCAATCGCGGCAGTCGGAGGCCCTCCCGGTGGTGAAGACCCTAATGATGGAGACAGTCAAGATGAAGACAGCGGCGAAAGCGACTTCGAGAACTAAGATTCTTACGAGGGCTTAAGCTATGATTAAGAAAACGAGTCGATGTTGAGCGGAGGAGATTTAACCGGCGGCGAGGAGCAGTACTACGACGAAGATAACTATGAAGACAGTGACGACGAGTAGTTCGCTATGATTGGTCCAGATGGAAGACCCGCCGAGCCAATTGGACACGATCCAGCAAATGGAGACCCTCTCGCGAATAACACAGGCTGCATGCATGATCACGGACACGGACACGGTATTTGCCGCGGCCATGGCCATGGGCACGGGAATAACTAGCAGGCGTCAAACTAGTGGCCTAATGACAGCCTTGTCAGTCTGCAGGAGTACATGCAAATTGAGGAGCACAAGGGCGATCCACCTATTCCACCGTTCTCGGTTTTCTCCAACATCGACGAGTTGACCATCAGTCGAGAGAAAAACGCAAAAATAAAAAGCTATCAGGAGTATTTGGGCGTTTTTGGCACTCAAATGGTCGCGCAAGTCAAGAAAATCAAGGAGTTTAAGAAAAAGATAAAGATTTGCGAAGGACTTTACAAGCTGCACATGGCTATGATTAAGTAGGTGCAAGAAGAAGAAGACAACGATAAAATCGAAGAGGTTGCCGTTGCAGTGACCGAAGAACCTAAAGCCACCGAAGCAAAGTACGTAACTCATGACCCTGACTCCTTTAAAGACCACATGCCAAAGGAGGAGTAAGCAGGGGCACCTGAAGGCTAAGAGAAGGAGTAAGCTCAGATTCCTCCCGCCTCCTCTATCACAGCCTAACCCGCGAGCACATTGTAGATCGACGGCATGGACCCACTGTTCATGGATGCGTTGGACCCAAGAGGCTTATAGAACATTGCAGACTCGCACCAGATTCACAATCAAATTCAGAACTAGGCGTTGATCGGCCACGCTGCCAACGACATCCAAAGTCTGACGGCATTCTTGAGGAATTAGAGCCCCGCGAGAAGAGCAGAAATTCTCCAGCAGATTCAAAGCTCCATTATGCGGGAACTGCCTCCCGAGTTGTACGCCGAAGCGCAAAATTTATTCAACTCGAACCGCCAAGAGTTTGCTAATTTTGTCCGGGGACTGCAGCGGTCTGGCAACCAAGAACAAGTCGAAGCTGCGTAGGCTCTTTATGCAATTGGAGTTGGTGGATCAGCAGGTGGCAGTGGTTCCGGCAGTGGCTATCAAAGTCGCGGCCGAAATTCGCAACAGTAGTAGCGTCCATCCCAGCAACGACCTCGTCAAGTCTCAATTGACTCCTACACTATCGACATTACCGGCAATAACAATGACGAGATGTCCTTGACTGTGAACAACGAACAAACCTCGTAGACCAATCAACAGCACCCCTCAGACCAGCAGCGTGACAAGAATGGCGCGGACCCTCAGAAGAAACCATCAGCCGCCAACACGGTGCACAAGGCTTCACTCAGAGCATCCAAGTTCATCCAGAACTTCTTCAATGCGCTCTGTGACATTAACAACCAGTTCGACCAAGACGCAAGGGTGATCTAGACTGACTAGCAGTGTGCCGATATCATCAAAAGAGCCCTGCTTCGACAGACCGGTGACTCCGTTGAAGTACAGTATGGCAAGATTCGCGGAGCTGTTGACATGGCGTTGATGGAGTTCAAAATGGTGACGCAAGACTTCAGAAACTTGCAAAGTGTACACATCTTGCACAGGATTCCTAACATGAGAATCTGCTTGATTTTGAAAGTACTTGCTCTCATGTCCAGTGAAGTTGACAACCTCGAGAACCACATCAACTAGTAAATTGAAAACGACACGAAAGAGCCCTATGAAAGTAAAGTGCTTTGCTGGTAACTGGGCGAGATCAAGAAGCAGTCAGCAATGAACCTGTACGAAATATTCATGGTTGGATTGACAGCCATCGGCTAGATGTAAACGACTCTCAAAGATTTGCAGGGAGTCAAATCCCAACTGCTCGACATAGCAAAGCCGCTGAACCGGTAGAGCCTGTTTGCAGGGTTTGCAGACTTAATAGGGAACATTGACTCCGAAAAGTCGATCATTGAAGGATGCTTAGACGCCTTTTTGAAGTACTTCAAGCTGGCTAACACGTACCCTTGGTTCCTGCCAGCGTCGTAAAACGTGCAGCAAGACACACAGAGAACGCAGTTCAAGGAGAAAGTGATCGAGTCGATCACTTTCCTTCTTCTTCCCGTGCAACAAGAAGCAAAGTAAAGCAACACACCGGTTGCGTTGCCCGTGGTCAAGATTTGCGAACTCTTCCTTGCAAGCCACCTCTAGCTCTCCAAGAAGAGTCTGCCGTTCGTTAGAAAGACATTGAACACTTTTAGCGACCAAGAAAGTCAACAAGTACTCGCGTAGTTCCTCAAAAATAGGCTGAGGCAGTAGCTAAGCAAAGCTGTTATTGACCTTTAAGATTAGTTAAAAACATACGATGATGATAGTTCGCAGCAGACTAAATCGAAGAACATCGGAAAGTGTTTGTCAGAGAAGATAGAGTCCATTTGTGAGATCCTCAAGGTGACCACTGGAGTAACCAAGATCGCCTAGGAGAACATCTGCGATGAGCACTACTTAGGAAAGATATTCGAGATTGCCAATCAGATCGTGCAGGCTGAACAAGCGCGGGCAGATTCTGAGCAGGCTTCAGACTCCAAAACAACTAAGACACCCTCCAAGCAGACATTCATCTTCAAGGACGAGATCAAGGAGCTCATGCTTCTCCTGTTCTCCCTCTGTGAATACAATTTCAAACTGATCTTCAGCAAAGCGAACACTGGCGCATCGGGTGCTTCCCTTGTCGGCTTAGCAACTGGAGACGCCACCACAGCGACAGAAAGTCCAGATCGGGCTCCTTTGGCGATTCCGGCGCCCTCAGAAACTATCTCCAGCTTCGAAGAAACCCCCACTACAAGAACTCGAGTTGAAAGAAGGGAGAGCTACACCGAGTCGATCGAAGAGTTGCTCGAGAAGCACATCAGCAAGGACAGCAAAGAATTCTCACGCTGCAAATCCTTAATCAACTTCTTCCTCTCAAACAAGAGCCTCATCAATAGTTTCATCCGCGTGAATCAGCAAGTGGTCAACACAGAGTTGAAGAACTTGGCGATGCGAATTCCCCTTATCTTGGAGTTTGACACCAAGCGGCTCATTTGGAAGCAAGAGTTGAAGAAATACTAGGCGAAGAACAAGCAGTAAGTGCTTGACTTGAAGGTCCGCAGGGAACGCATCTTTGACGACTCTTACTCACAACTGCAGCAGCTCTCCTCAAATGAAGAGTGGAAGCGCAAGTTCGTGGTTGAATTCGAAGACGAGGAGGGAATTGACGAGGGTGGTCTGCTGAAGGAGTGGTTCTCCTGCATGAGCCAAGAAATCTTCAACGAGAACCTCGCGCTCTTCATCAAGTCGGCCTCAGGCAACACCTACTACCCCAACCCCAAGTCGACGGTGCAGCCAAACTACCTTGACCTATTCACTGCAGTTGGAAAGATCGTCGGCAAGGCTCTTTGGGAGCAATAACTTTTGGACTGCTACTTTGTGAAGGCTTTCTACAAGATGATCCTCGGCATGCCCATCAACGTGAACGACCTTGAAGACTACGACCCAGAGTTGTACAAATCGCTTCAGTGGATCCTCGAAAACAAGGACGTGGAGAACCTGTGCTCCTACTTTGTCGAGACTATGGACTACTTCGGCGAGAGCAAAGAGATTGAACTGGTCCCCGGCGGCGCTGACAAGATCGTAGACGACGAGAACAAGTTTGAGTATGTCTAGAAGGTGGCGCACTTCCGCCTCTACAAGGCCATTTCGACACAAGTGGATGCCTTTTTAAGCGGATTCTACACCATCGTACCCAAAGACCTGATCAAAATATTCGACAACAGAGAGCTCGAGCTGCTCATTTCAGGACTTTAAAACATCGACATTGACGACTTAAGAGAAAACACTTAGTACATCGGGTACTCGGCACACTCCAAACCTGTGCTACTCCTCTGGGAAGCCTTGTAGGAGCTTGACAATGCAGACCGATCAGAGTTCATCCAGTTTGTCACCGGCAGCAGCAAGGTACCAGTCGATGGGTTCAAAGGCCTCCGTGGCTTGAATGGTCAGAAGTTCACGATCGCGAAGGTCAAGTCCACTGACCGCCTCCCCTAGTCGCACACTTGCAACAACTAGCTTGATCTGCCGGAGTACAAGGACAAAGAGACGACTAAACGCATGCTTATCATGGCTATAAAACATGGCAAGACATTTGGCAATGCATGATCACAAATACAACACAGAAGAAAAGCAACCGTGAGATACATCACCACACCAAACCTTACTTTAATTAACTAAATCATACTTGTTCAACTTAATTGTGTCTTCGACTGCCTCGGGGTTTTGGGGTTTTGGGGTTTTGGGGTTTTGGGGTTTTGGGG
>Ga0208544_10002206_pt1 | contig 12887 bp, 9 predicted proteins | sample DEB08_DNA_9_FD_184526 | JGI IMG/M metagenome (GOLD analysis project Ga0208544, IMG submission 184526) | Aqueous microbial communities from the Delaware River and Bay under freshwater to marine salinity gradient to study organic matter... | ecosystem: Environmental > Aquatic > Marine > Coastal ...
CGTCAAAAACCTGCGCCCCAGAAAAAACTTGCCGCATCCGCCCTCTCGTGAACCGCCGACCTGGTGACAACATAGCCCAAACTGTTACAAAGATGCACCAGTCATTTCAAAAATCTGACGCCGAAATTCTGCAGCGCACTGCGTAATTCCACCAACATCGTCAGAAAATTGCCCCGTTTTTTCAAAATTTTGCTACGGGATTCCCTTTTAGATTGCAACCACCACAAAGGTTTCGCGAACAGGGGTCTCGTCCGATGCGGCGTTCCACCCAAAATCGGGAACAATTTGCTATCGCTCCCGCACAACCCACTGGAAATTGTAGCAGAAACTAGGTATTAAGGCATGAATAGGGCAAAAATGCCCAAAAACAAACCGGGTTATAACAGTCCCGGAAATGAGGCGGAGTAGTATATGGTTAAGGCGATTGATTTCGCTGTCCGCACTTCTGCGGGCAATGTCGTACGGGGTGCCGTTTCAGGCGAGGGCAGGAGTGAGTTTTTGCAGGTTGGCTCGGGTGAGTCAGTCTCCTTGAACCTGTCACAATCCAGCGTTTTAGGTTATGAACGGCAAGGCAGCGACCTTGTGCTCAAGCTGTCAGATGGGCGCTCCATTACCCTCAGCAATTATTTTGAAGCGAATGCGGGTGAAGACAATAAGCTTTACCTCAGCACCAATGGCGAAGTGACCGAGGTCTATTTGACCGATGGCGGCAATAGCACGCTTTATGCCAATTATGGCCCCGTTGATACTTGGAACAAGTATTCAGCCGTCGACGACCTACGCTTTGTCGAAGACAACACCTTGATTGCTGCCGAAGGCTATGCCGATGATACCGTGGGCATGGGCATGTTTGCACCGGCCCTGTTGGGTCTTGGCGGCGGCGGTCTGGGGACTGCGGCAGCAGTAGCCGGCGGTCTTGGCGTCCTTGGCGCGGTTACGGGCGGCGGCACATCTGGTGGTGATGGTGGCAGCACGCGCATCCCCCCAACCGTGAATGAAGCGACTGGCAGCAAAGACATCACAACCAACAGCCTTGATAAAACTGTAACCGTCAGCGGCACTGGCCAGCCTAGCGAAACCGTTGTCGTAAATGTCGGCACCAAAACCCAAACCACGACCATCAATGACAATGGAACTTGGGAGACAGTATTTAGCGGCGGCAACTTCCCCGGCGATGGCAGTTTTGAAGCAGTGGTCAAGGTCACTGCTGCCACAGGCACAACCCAAACCCTCGATGGGCCTGCCTTTGTGATCGACCTGACCCCGCCTTTGGTTTCCAGCACCCAAGGCACCGTATCGGCGGGCGACATAGAAAACCTTGCAGAATACCAAAACGGTGTAACGATCAATGGCGAAGGCGAGGTTGGTGCAAACATCACGGTCGTCATTCAAGGCCATACCCAGAGCACGACCGTGGGCAGCGATGGCACATGGAATGTGACCTTTACACAGGCGCAAATCCCGGCGGGCGACAACGTCTTTCCGGCTACGATCACCGCAACCGATGCGATGGGCAACAAAACGGTTATCACCGACAGCCTTCATGTCGATACCATCCCGCATCCGTTGTCGTTCAATACGACGGCAGGGGATAACATCGTAAATAAAGTCGAATCCAGTGGCGAAGTGACTGTAACGGGCCAGTCTACCCCTGGCGCCATGGTCACTGTAAACTTGGGCAACGCCAGTCAGTTTGTCGAAACCAACACGAATGGCGTCTGGACTGTGAGATATCCTGCCGGCACCTTTGTCGCCGACGGCACCAGCATGGTGCTGACCGCCTCGACAATCGATAGCGCAGGCAACCCCAGCACGGCCAGCCAAACCATCAAGATTGATACTTCCACAGCGGTGTCCCTTACCACCCAACCTTTGTTTGGCGGCGACAACGTCATCAACGGGACCGAGGCCCAAAGCGAAATCACCATGTCGGGCCAATCCGAAGCAGGCACCCAATCCGTCTCGGTGACTTGGAACTATGTTACTGTTCCTGCAACGGTGGCCGAAAACGGCGATTGGACTGTCAAGTTCCCCAGCAGCGCGGTTCCGGCAACAGGCACATCTACCGCCACGGTCAATTCGATCGACGCGGTCGGCAACGCCGGCACAAACACCCATACCATCTCGGTCGACCGTGAAACCGCAGTGGCTGTGAACGCCGGCCAAGCCGGCGGTGACAACATCATCATGAGCACCGAAGCCAATGCAGGCGTTACCCTGACAGGCACCGCCTAACGCGGCGCAAAGGTCGAAGTGACCTTCCAAGGCAATACGCACAGTGTCACCGCAAGCAACACAGGCACCTGGTCAACCAAATTCGAAAGCGCGGAAATCACCCGCGGCACCTATTTCAACGGCCCGAACAACCTGGTCAGCGTCAAATCAACCGATCTTGCGGGCAACATCGCTACAACGTCGCATACCCTGAACGTCGACACCGAAGTGACCAACTTTGCCCGAACGTCAACCTCCACCGGCATCGACAACGTGCTGAACAATGCCGAGGCTTTGCAAGGCCTCACCGTCACCGGCACGGTTGAGGCAAACGCGACCTCTGTCAAAGTCATGTTTGGCAACAACGGTCCTTACAACGCCGATATCTCTGGCACAACATGGTCGGTAAAAGTTCCTGCAAACGTCATCCCACAAGGGGAAAACAAGGTTCAACTGACTGCCGTTGCCACAGACCAATACGGCAACGTATCCGCCCCCCACACCGAGATGATCGACGTTGACCGCATCGTCACCCCCTTCACCCGTAGTGGCGGCATGATCGGTGGCGATGGCATGCTGAACGCATCCGAAATCGCAGGCGGTCTCGACCTGAACGGCACAGGCGAGGTTGGCGCACGCATCGTGGTTTCCCTCCAAAACGGCGCATCCCAAGAGGTCGTCGTGGGCGACAATGGCCTATGGAGCACGCAGTTTGAAGCAAGCCAACTGCCACGCAGTAGCGGCGAGAGCATGAGTGTCACCTTCAACGCGACCGACAAGGCCGGAAACGTCCACCCTGGCTTCACGGAAACCGTTTTGGTTGATACGATTGCACCCGACGGAGCAAATATCACAAACTTCATTAAAAACGCCGCCGGCACCAACTTGACCGGGGTAATTTTGGATGAAAACGTTACTTCTGACTTCTCTTTCTATCGGGTTGGGACAAGTGGTAGCATTAGCAAGCTTGCGCTCAGTAACAGTCTAGGGTCACCATTCGCTCAATTTAACGATGCTGTCCCAGACGGAGAGTTTTTGGTTATCAACCACGGCGATACCGCGGGCAATGGCGCGGCAACCCTGTACCTAAGCTCCGACACCAATAGCGTCAGCTCGACAACCATCGATCTGAACAACGCAGCTTTCAAGAACTTTGACTTCACGTCACTGGATTTGTCCTCGGCAAAAACCGCAATGACCATCAGCGCCGAAGATCTGATCGCCATCACCGGCCCAGACAAAACACTGATGATCAAAGGCGGCGCAGATGACACCATCTCGCTGAGAAACGCGGCGCTGGCGGCAGATCAAAGCTCGGCTGAAGCAGGCTACAAGCTCTATACCTTGGGCGACAACGCAGCCTCGCTCTATATCGACGAAGACATCATCACGACATCAATATAGGGGCCGGTATATGCCCCTTAGGTTGGATATAAAGGCAGGCGGCGCGGCATGGGGCTCCGCCGCGGCTATAGGGGCGATTGCCCTTGTGGCGCTGCTTGCGGGCTGTGTCGATGGTGGCCTGCCGGGCGTGTCGATGTTCGGCGGCGCCAAACCCACCGATCCTGCCGCCATTGGTACAAACGGGGATGAAATCGGGCTTGCTGCCAGCGATCAGATTGATCGGGGCGAACATCGCTCGACCATCATTGATGATCTGATTGCCCGCCGGTCGGTATTGCCCGCCAATGGTCCTTTTGCGCAGGTCGCTTTAGGCGTGCTTGCCGCCAACAAAGGCGCCGCCGCCGCCGAATTGCGCGTTGCCCGCCTCAAAGCCGAGGCAAAATCCAAAAACTGGCTGCCCTCCATCGGCCCTTCTCTGGACCTTACCTCGCTGGGTGCGTTGGCCGCCTCGATCCTTGTCGAACAAGTCCTGTTTGATAATGGCAAGCGCAAGGCCGAACGAGCCTTTGCCGCCGCCGATGTCGAAATCGCCGCCGTTGGCCTGTCCAGTGAAATGAACACCCGCGTCTACGAAGGCCTGACCTATTACATCACCGCCCAGCGTGCACAGGCCCAAGCGGCGGTGTCTGCCAAAGGTGTTGACCGGATGCAAAGCTATGGCAACATCATGGGCAAGCGTGTGTCAGGCGGTCTATCTGACCGGTCCGAAGAACGCGTGATCTTGGCCAAAATCGCCGAAATGCAATCCTACAGCGCCGCTGATCAGGCCGCCGCAACAACCGCCATGGCTGAGCTGAACGCAATGGTCCAGGTTCCCCTGACAGGCTTGTCCGGCATCTCAAGCCTTGCACCTCCCAGCGCCCTCTCCGACCCCTTGGCCGTTCTGCGCGCCATGGGCGAAGGCCGCCGCAGCGTGGCCGAGGCGCAAATGGCCCGCGCAGGCTTTCTGCCCAGTCTGACCGCCAGCGGCGTGCTCGCCAAAGGCGGGCTGACAGGTGGGCTGAACGTCAGCACCGACAATGGCATCGGCTTTGGCACTGGCGCCAGCCTGCGCGCAATAGAGGCCAGCACCCAAGCCGCCGATCAACGCACCGAAAGCGCACGCGATGATGCCAACCGCAAAATCGTGGCGATAGAGCGTGAAATCGCGACCCTCAAATCGCGTGAAGTGCAAGGCGCCGCCGTTCTGGCCCAGACCGAAGCGAACCTTGAAATGTTCACCCAACAATACAAGTTTGGCCGCCGTCCTTTGATGGAATTGGTTGGCATGTTTGAAAGCTTTGCCGCGATGGAGCGTGAACATGTTGCGCTTAAATACGACATGGCGCTATTAAGCCTTCAAACTGCGAAAATACGCGGAGTATTGGTGGACGGGGTTAGGATGTGAACGACCGGGTCGTCGCCTTTGATATGAACGCCGATAGAAGCAACGCTTCTGTCGCGCCCTCAATGCGCCCCACGCCATCACAACGCCCAAACCGTCCGCGCCACGCCAACCGCGCCATGACCCGGGCCCAACTTGCCTCGGTTTACGCAGGCCTGCTTGGGGCCGAAATCGCGGCGGCAGACCTGTTGGAACATATCCAAATCGCGGCAGGCAGCGGCAGACTCGGGCTGGATGAAATGGCCACAGCCTTGCGCGGGATGGGCCTGACCGCCAAGGTCGAAAACGCACCAAAATCAACCCAAGGCGTGTGGCCCGCGCTGGCCTTGATGAAGTCGGATCAGATCATTCTGGTGCTGGGCCAATCCCAAGACATCGTTGAGGTGTATGACACGACTTGCCCCGACAACCGCGCCGAGGTGCCGCTTGCCGATTTTGCCTCGGTGTTTACCGGCAAAATCTTGCGCGCGCGCACCACTATGGCAGATCTGGAGCAACGCCATTCTGACAAGGCCACTGCCGAACATTGGTTCTGGGGTGAATTTCCCCATTACCGCCGCCAATTGTTTGAGGTGGCCGCAGGCTCTGCAGTGGCCAACCTTTTAGCCGTGGCCGTGGCGCTGTTCTCCTTGCAGGTCTATGACCGCGTGATCCCCCATAAATCCGAACCCACACTTTGGGTGCTGGCCCTTGGTGTGCTGATCGCTGTGGTGCTGGAAGGCATCCTTAAAATGGCGCGCTCTAGCCTGATGGATGTGACGGGTCGGCGGATAGAACTGACCGTGCAATCGCGCTTGATGCACCGCCTTTTGGGCATGAAACAAGTCCCCGGCGCGCGCAACCCCAGCCAAACCTTCAGCGCCATGCGTGAATTTTCATCTGTGCGAGAGTTTTTTACGGCCTCAACCATCGGCACCATGGCCGACATTCCCTTCATCCTCATCTTCTTACTGCTCGTCGCCTCGATCGGTGGCAATCTGGTGTGGATTTTGGTGATCGGCGGCATCTTGATGGTCGCCCCCGGTTTCTTTTTCCAAAAGAAAATGATCGCGCTGACCTTATCCACCCAAGGTGCCTCGATGCGCGCCTCGCGCTTGTTGTACGAGGCGGTCTATGAACAAGAAACCGTCGCCACCCAGCGCGGCGAAGACCGGGTAAAGCGGCTGTGGCAGGAACTCGTCACGCTTTCCGCCGTCAAATCCTCAGAACAGCGCCACCTGTCCTCGACGCTAACCTATTGGGCGCAAGGGGTACAACAAGCCACCTATGTGATGGCCGTGGTCGCCGGCGCGTACCTTGTGTTCTCAGGCGATTTCACCATGGGTACGATCATCGCCATCGGCATTCTGACAGGTCGCACACTTGGGCCCTTGGCGCAGCTCTCCGCCACCCTCGCGCGCTGGTCCAATACCAAAGCTGCACTAACCGGGCTGGACGCCATCGCAGGCGCGCAGCAGACCGAAGAAGACGGCCGCAAATACCTGCGCCGCGAGCGCCTGACCGGCACCTATGAACTGCGCAACCTTGAATTCAAATACGACGAATCCTCCGCCGCCATCGTTGAAATCAACGCCTGCAAAATCCCCGCAGGCCAGCATGTTGCCGTGCTTGGCACCAACGGTTCCGGCAAATCCACCTTCCTGCGCGTGCTGGCTGGCATTTATGAACCCACCGCTGGCCGCATCATGCTTGATAACATCGACATGGGCCAAATTCACCCACGCGACCTGCGCCGTGGCATCGGTTATCTGGGCCAAGAGGTCCGGCTGTTTTCCGGCACCATCCGCGACAACCTGAACCTGAGCCAATTGGAACGCGACGATGACCGCCTGTTTGCGGCGCTAGATTTCGCAGGTCTCGGCCAGTTCATCCGCAACCACCCCCGCGGTCTGGATCTGGAAATCAAGGAGTTGGGCGAAGGCCTGTCCGTCGGCCAGCGCCAATCCATCGACTGGGCGCGCATGTGGCTGCAAGACCCGCAAATCGTCCTTCTGGACGAACCCACCGCTGCCCTTGACCAAACGCTCGAAGCAACGCTGGTCAGCCGCCTCACCACTTGGCTTGAAGGCCGCACCGCCATCATCGCCACCCACCGCGTCCCGATCCTGCAACTCACCTCGCGCACGCTTATCTTGCAAAACGGCAAACTCGCCGTTGATGGCCCGCGCGAAGCCGTCCTCGCCCACCTGTCCAAAGCCCAAGCCGGGGCCTCAAAATGATGACCTCGTTCGACCACGGCCTCGATGAAAAGGCCGAGCGCCCCAGCCGCATCATCTGGATCATCTTTGGAGTCGTCGTCACCTTCATCATCTGGGCTGCCTTTGCCTGGGTCGATGAAATCGTGCGCGCACCGGGCCAGGTCGTCTCCTCCTCACGGCCCCAAATCATCCAAAACCTCGAAGGTGGCATCCTCGCGGAACTGAACGTGGCCGAGGGCGATGTCGTAGAACCCGGTCAAACCCTCGCCCGCCTTTACGGCACCCAGTACCAATCCGCCGTTGATGACCTGCGCGACCAAATCGCCAGCCACGAAATCCGCCGCGCGCGGCTAGAGGCGGAAATGGCCGGCATGCTGGAATTCGATCCCCCCGCCGATCTCGCAGACCGCCTGCCCGATATCGTGTCTTCGGAGCGCGCCCTGCTGTCCGCCCGCCAAGTCGACTTTATCGCCCGGCGCGATGGTGCCAAACAGGTGATGATCCAAGCGAAAAAAGAACTCGACCTGCTGGAAAACATGTACGCCCAAGAAGTCGCGCCGCTGATAGAGGTGACCAAGGCCCGCCGCAGCTACCGTGATGCAGAAAACCGCTATTCCGACACCACCACGCAAATGGACCTCGAACGTGCAGCGGAATTTTCCGACACGCTCAAAGAGCTCACCTCCCTGCGCCAGAACTTCAAAAGCGCCGCCGATCAGCTGAACCGCACCACCCTAACCGCGCCCATGCGCGGCGTGGTCAACGAGCTGTCCATCACCACCATCGGCGGCGTTGTGCGCCCTGGCGAAGAAATCATGCAAATCGTGCCGCTGGATGAGGAAATGTTCATCGAGGCCAAGGTAAAACCCGCCAACATCGCCTCGGTCCGCCAAGGCCAAGAGGCGACGATAAAGCTGTCGGCCTATGATTACACCATCTACGGATCACTCACTGGTGAAGTGGTCCTCGTCTCGGCTGACACTTTCAAAGACGAACGCGCCCGCTCTCCGGATGAGGCCGCGCATTACAAAGTCACTCTGCGCGTCGACCTAAAACACCTCACCCCCCGCCAAGCCAAAATGGAAATCCGCCCCGGTATGCAGGCCGAGGTGGAGCTGCAAACGGGTGGTAAAACCATCCTGACCTATCTGACCAAGCCGCTGTACAAATCGCGTGAGGCATTAAGGGAGCGGTAAAACCCGCCCCTAAAGCTTATGTGACTAAGTTCTTAAGTGACCCTTTTCGCGACACTCATGCCTCAATGATCGCTTTAGTCGTTCAGGTTGGCATAGCGCGCCTTCATGATCGCTTCGGCATATTCTTCTTTTGCCGTGCTATCATGAACGATGCCACCGCCGACGTTCAATTGGACCGTGCCATCCTCGTGGCAGGCCAATGTTCTAATCGCCACATTAAACTGCATGGCGCCATCGGGTGCGATCCAACCGATTGACCCGCAATAAGCTTGGCGCGCTTGCGTCTCAAGCGACCTGATGATTTGCATTGCCCTTATCTTGGGCGCACCCGTAATCGACCCACACGGGAACAACGCCGCAAAAATATCATGCACCGTAATTGCGGGCAACAATTGCGCCACGATCCGGGATGTCATCTGATGCAGCGTTGCATAGGTTTCAATCGTGAACAGGTCAGGGACTTTAACGCTGCCAACTTCGGCCAACCTGCTGATATCATTGCGCATCAAATCAACAATCATCAAGTTTTCAGCCTGATTTTTTTCTGACGCCCGAAGCCACTCAATGTTTGCAGCGTCTTCAGCCTCTGTCTGACCACGCGGCGCCGTGCCTTTCATCGGCTTTGTCTCAATTTTGCCGGCCGCATCAACCTCAAAGAAAAGTTCCGGCGACCGCGATAACAACACCGTTCCACCAAGATCAACAAACGCCCCATATGGCACAGGCTGCTTTTCGCGCAGCTTTTGATACAACGCCAAGGGCGCCCCCGTATAGCGCGCGACAAGCGGAAATGTCAGATTGGCCTGATAGATATCTCCCGCGGCGATGTAGTCTTTCAAAGGCTCAAAAGCCGCATCATAGCCCGCCTGATCCCAAATCGGCTCAGGCTTGGTAAGTGTCGCCAGCCCCGGCCTTTCCTGCACTTGCGACGCTATTGGCCCGTCAAAAACCCCGAAATGTAGTAGTGGGGCGCTTCGGTCAGTCGGGATAAGTTTGGCCAGCTTGTGCGAAAAAACGTAACCCAATTCATAACTGGCATAACCCGCCAGCCAGAATCCGTCTATTTTAGCCTGTTCCATCGCGGCAAACGCGGCAGGCACCTCGGCAGGATCATCAGCGCGAATGATGTGACGTGGGGCCGTAAATGTAGTGCCACCCGTCAATGGTCCGCTGTCGAATATCACCTGATATTGGGACAGGTTGGAGTGCATAATCAGAAATCCGCGGCAATCCGCAAATCGCGCAACGGCCGCACAATATCAATCGACTCCTGATACAGCGGGTGGGATTTATACGCCGAAAGCGCGTCCTGGCTCGCAAACTCTGCATAGACAACAACGTCAACTTCGCCCGACAGCGCATCATCACGCGTGTTCTTGCGTACCTCGAAAATGTCGGCATGCGGAATCTTTGCCAGCAAAGACAATCCCTCAAAAATGCGCGCAACATCGTCTTTGTTCTTTGCGCTAAAAAATACGACGTGCCGAATGTTGGGGCGGGACGACATTGGAAAGCTCTCCGATTTTCATGTGTAGCAAGGGGCTGACATCAAACTGGGTACCCCCGATACACTGCCAATACAAGCGGAGGCCCCCGCTAAACCGCATGCCTTTTGGTCGCAATTGCCCCGCGCGGACCACATAGCGCATGACAGAGGTGCGTCCAGTGCCAAAGCCAACTTAAACAACGGGGCAAAAAAGCACTCACAGTCCCCACATTCGCCTGTTTTCACAAACCAAGTAACGGTGCACGCCGCCGCCAAATATCGCTATGTCCGCATTAAAATTCAGTTAACAAAAATAACAATATACATAAATATCATATGTTTACAAAAGTGTCCGCGCGCGAACATCACCGCGCCCACAGCCCGCCAATCACCTCGCGGCCCACTTTTCGGGCAACAAACATCGCCAGAACCCAGCCCGAAATCACAGCCATCGCGACCCCGAACCAGACCCCCCAAATATCAAAATCCAACACCCGAACAAAAATCCAGACAAACAAGGCCACCGCGATCCCTTGCCGATAAATCCCGATCCAAAGCGTCCAAATCGGCTTTTGCAAGGCTTGCAAGAAGGAGTTGATCGAGAACAGCATCATATAAAACGGCAAGACAAACCCATCGACATGAAGGTAACTGACCCCAACCCGGATCACTTCCGGATCGCTGGTAAACATCCCCATCGCCCATTCCCCACCAAACCACAAAACCGGACAGGCCACCGCCATCATCGCGAACCCCAGCTTCCAGCAAAAGAATACAGAAGCGCGCACCCGCTCATGATCCTCCGCCCCGAAATTCTGCGCCGCGATGGGCAGCAAAGCCCCGGTCATCCCCAACACGGGCAGCAGCATAATCTGCTCGACCCGCAAGGCGATGCCATAGGCCGCAACGGCAGGTCCACCAAACTCTTTCAAGTAATACTGGATCACAAAACCGGTCATAAACATCACCGCGATCGACAGGCTGGTGGGCAACATCTGCCGCAAAACAACGCCGTAGGTGGCCCAATCCGGCGCGAACTCAGCCCAGCTTAGGTTCTGCATGATCTTGCGGCCAAACAGCTGATACAGAATATAAGCCATCACCCCGGTCTGGCTGACCACGGTTGAGGCCGCAATCCCGTTAAACCCCATGCCCGGCACCACCCCCGGCACCCCGTAAATGAACAAAGGGTTCAGCCCGACATTGGCAAAGAACGCAACCACAAGCGCGCGCTGCATCGATTTGGTATCGCCCCGCGCTTGCAGCACCCCATTGCCCGCATAGGCCAACAAAAACCCCGGCAGCGCAAAGATCAGCCACATGAAATAGGCCGTCCCTGCGTCACGATACTCTCCCGGTTCCGACACGACCGTAATCAAGGGAGGCCCCAGCCAGACAGCGGCCAACATCAATGCGGCCGTCAGAAGTGCGCCCAAACCCATACCTTGGACGGCCAGCTTGCGGGCATGCGCTTCGTCCTTGGCACCCTTGGCCTTACCGACCAAAGCGCCCATCGCGGCACCCAGACCAAACCCAACCGCCATGTTGATGAAAAACGCTTGAAAGCCAATGGCCAAGCCGGCCTGCGCTTGGGTAGAGATTTGGCCCGCGAAGTAGACATCCACAACGTTATAAAGCGTGGAAAATAACATCCCCACAGCCGCAGGCAGCGCGAGCGCGCGAAAATGCCCGCCGATTGAGCCTTGCGTCAAATCACGGTCAATCATGGGCCATCAGCCATCGCTGTCTCACTTTCCGAAACCGTTGTGCCGCAGATTTATCCTATCTAGGCCGAAAGGCGACGATAGCGAAGGGAAGACACAATGGACAGCCCGATCACCCCTGCGCCAAGCAGGCCAGTGACGAACTCAGGAATATGGACCACGGTTTGGGCAAACATAATCACAGACAAGACCAGAACCGACCAAAACGCGCCATGCTCTAGATAACGGAACTGCGCCAGCGTTTGCCGTTCGACCAACATGATGGTCATGGACCGCACATACATCGCGCCAATCCCCAACCCAATGGCGATCAAAAACAGATTTTGGGTCAAGGCAAAGGCACCGATGACACCATCAAAACTAAAGGAGGCATCCAAGACCTCAAGGTACAAAAATGCCCCCAGCCCGCCTTTGACTGCGATATCCGTGGCCTGATCGCTTTCATCAAGCAGATGGCCAATCACCTCGACCCCCAGAAATGTAGGCAAGCCCGACAGGCCGGCCAGCAGATAGACGCCCAGCTTGACGTCAGGCAGCATCTGCGAAAAGCCAAGGAGCACGGCTAGAACCACCGCGACCTCTAGCCCACGGACGCTGGCGAAACGCGCCATTTGGCGTTCCACCCAAGCGATCCAATGCATCTCTTTGCCCTCATCGAAAAAATAGGTGAGGCTGACCATCATCAAAAACGCGCCGCCAAAGGCCGCGATGCCAATATGCGCCTCACCGATGATGCGGGCGTATTCGGTTGGTTGCGTGGCAGCGAGATGAATGGCCTGCCACGGACCAATGCCTGCGGCGATAACGACGATAAGCAACGGGAACACGATCCGCATCCCAAAGACGGCAATAAGGATGCCCCATGTCAAAAAGCGGCGTTGCCATTCCAGGGCCATGTGTTGCAGTTTGTTGGCGTTGACGATGGCATTGTCAAAGGACAGCGAGATTTCAAGCACAGCCAAAACCGTGCCGATCAGCAGAAATTCAAAGCCGCCACCGATATGGCCGGAAAACGACCAGCCAAGGCAAAACGCCAAGATCAGGCCGGCAATTGTGACCCCAAGGGCCCAGCGAAAATAGGCAAGTGTCGCGGCCATTGGGTGTTCCTTTGGTCTGGTCACCGCTTACTATCCGAAAGACCAGATCAAACCTAGCGTCAAAACCTAACGGATCGGCGCATTGGGCGTTGGCGACAAGGCAATCCGCCCGCTATCGGCCAAGATCGACACGGACCGCCCTTCGATCACCACGGCGGTCAAGGGGCCACCATAGGCAGCAGAG
>Ga0208544_10002214_pt1 | contig 12860 bp, 10 predicted proteins | sample DEB08_DNA_9_FD_184526 | JGI IMG/M metagenome (GOLD analysis project Ga0208544, IMG submission 184526) | Aqueous microbial communities from the Delaware River and Bay under freshwater to marine salinity gradient to study organic matter... | ecosystem: Environmental > Aquatic > Marine > Coastal ...
TTACTTCTCTTTTGGTCATAAAAAAACGCAAATTAATTCCCGGGGGCCGCTCTTGCCCTTTCGGGGTCAAGAATTATTTGCAGACTCGGCGCAAAATTTTTTCAAATTAAGTGTAACCCCGTACGGGGTCTTTTTGTCCCCTGCCCACCATAAATCTCTTGCAATTTGCTGCAAAACCCGCTATAATGTACCTACTGGGAGTCCGTGTTCATGCTCGGGGCGAGCGGGGTTGGGGGCTATTTGCTTCAATTAAGTTCAATTAAGTCAAATTAAGTTCGGTTTGCCACATCCCCGCGCGGTAGCTTTTACACTTCGTTTTTGCACTCGTGGAACGGCGCACGGGGTCAAATATAAATCGCTTTTTCACTTTCGGTCCGGCGCTGAAAATCAAAAAGAAATTTTCGCAATCGTGTGCGGAGACTAAGGTTCTCACACCCGTACTCGGACCCGCAAGAGCGTAACACCAATCGGATTTGCACTTCGCTTTCGCACTGGCGCCCCCGCGCCGAAATTTTCGGCATGTCAAGCTTTTTTTCGTTTTTTTCACAAAAAATGTTTCACGTGAAACGCGCCAAAATTTTGACGCTAAAAAATGTTTCACGTGAAACGCGGAAAAAGTTGGCACGATTATTGTTCTCCTAATGCAAATATTAATTCTCGCAAAAAATTCTCAATACCAGTCTTTTTATTATTGTAGTCAACATGAATCCAATCGTCATCGATGCAAGCATTTTTAAGCGCGGTCATCTCATCATAGTAGGAAAGCGCGCGCTCATCATTGGGCGAAAATTTCCAATAGGTCAAGGGTGATTTTTTGCGCTTTTCAATTCGCCGGTGTTGTTCAGCTTCAGTAATCGATAACCACATTTTTATCATAGTGACATTCTGATCACGTTCCCAGATTTTGTGTGATTTGATAAAATTGTCGTATTGCTTAGGTGAGCACCAGCCATTCAAGCGCTGAACCATCGCCCGAGAATACCATGAGCGATCATAAAAAACGATTTGATTTCCGCGTGGCATTTTGTGCGCCCAATAAGCAAGCCAATTTTTCATGGTGCGCTTGCTAGGCTTTTTGCTCAAATGAACAGAAAAGCGATTCATGGGCAAATAATGCGTGGCCTCGCGAATCGTGCTGGATTTTCCGGCAGTGTCGCGCCCTTCTAACAGAACCGCAACCGGCCCTGTCAACCCTTCGACAATCTCATTTAACTCAGCCTGTAAAGTCTCAATTTGATTCATGTTAAGCCCCAATGATTAAGTAGATAATGCCACAGATTAACAGAAAATCGGCGGTGATGGAATAGGCAATATAAAGTTTAAACGCAAGTGCTAGAATTTTCGTTTTCATATCATGCAACCTTTTTTGCAGTAAAATGATTTTTTGCTTGGTAATCTCTCCAGCTATAGCCCACACCCGAATCGATAATATCTTGCATTTTGCCGCGCTTTACCAGCGCATTTAAAATTGGCAATTCATAATCGATAATATCTTCCAACGCCGTGTGGGGTTCATCTGGCAAGTCTTGACCTGTAACGAATCGCGCCATCACCTCGGCATTGGTTTTATAGGTCATGTTGCCGAATTTTGTGGGCGCATTAAAGGCATGGTTTTGCATCACAAAATTCTTGTATTGATTTGTTGAAGCCCATTTAACGCAAGCCGTCTGCCAGAGGCAAAAGCGGCGAGAAAAAATAGTATGATCAATGCCAGTATTTGACATTTTGCCAGCATCGAAAGCAAGATTATACGCGGTTAAAATCGGGTCATATTTTCCGACGGCACGTTCAAGCCAGCGATTAATCGCCGCGACCGAGGCGACCATCCGCGAGCCATCTGCGACCATTTTAGAATATTTGGCATAACGACGATCCGCCGAAGCCTTAGACCATAGAGCATCGCGAGGCGCTGATTTATCAAAAAAGAGCGGATGATTTTCGGAATCGGTAAAAATACCGTCAACCAAAACAGCGCACTGTGCATGAATGCGGCCTTTCCGGTCGGTGATAACGCAAGCAAAATCCGCAACTTTTTCGTTTTGAGTTGTCTCGCTGTCGATTGTAGCAAAATATTGTTTAGTCATTTTTTTATACCGCCTTATTTCGTGAGTTGTAGTTTACCGGATTAATAACGCGGAGGCTATTGTTTTTTAGCGTATCAATAACGTCTTGATTATCATCGAACATCATAGCCGTTCGACAAAAGCGCGCCCATGATATACCTTGACGTTTTGCAAGGCCTTGCAACAATCTCAATTTTAGAGATCCTGGGTTTTCATTGCCATCTAATAGACTGCGTGAAAGCATGTTATCGAATCGTAATCCCAAGGCTCGAAAGCTATCAAAATCGTGGTCAGATAATACCCTGCTAGTGCAAACCGTCACGGTGTGACCAGCATCATAAACTTTTTGCATCTGGTCGGCCAGAGGCAAAAGCGTATCCTTAGCCACATTTTCGGGAGTGTTTAAGGCTATCCATTCCGCAAGCGTTTCACCTTGGCGGTGGCTTGAGTCGATAACCGTTTCATCTAAATCAAAAATAAAGTGCATAAGAAAATCCAAGTATTGAAATGAGATTTAAGCATACCAGATTTATTGTCCGGTTGCAAATAGCCTGCACCGTTAAGAGTCCAAGCCCTACAATTGCCAGAGCCTTACCTGCTGGCGTGTCGATAATGAAAGGGGCGACTGACATACAAGCCGCCCCAATCCAACCGCAACCTATTGCGATCTTATCCAAGATTAGCTAAAACCATGTTAAGAGCGTCAACCGTTAAGTTTTCTCGATCTGACTGAGGCAGTCCAAGAGACTTTTCGATAGCACCAACTAGCTCGCGCTTGGTTGGGCCTTTGGGCCGCTTTGAAGCAGGAGCTTTAGCGATATAGTCAACGCCCTCGCTTTTAGCCTTTGCGATGATAGAGCGATAAGATACAGAACCGAATTCGTCGGCAAGTTTTTTAGCCTTATCAAGATCAAGCGGGGCCATATCGCGCATTCGCTTGACCATTTTATCAGTGTAAGTAGACATAATTTATTTCCTTTCTAGTAGTGTTATGCTTGATTGCATGGGTAGGATTTTACAGGGGTATCCTGTAATTGTCCAGTCTTTTTATATACCGAAATAGCATAACGATATGCGATTAAGGTATAAGGTTGAGCAGGAGTAACCCTGCAAGTGGCAAGATAATTGCAAAGGCAATTATCATGCCAAGAATACCGAAGCCTGCTTGAACAGCGGCTTCAGCTATCATAGCGTAATCTCGAAGCCGTTAGCCAGCGATATTTTATCGCCTGCCTTGACATTGTAGCCAGCGACCGCGGCCGCATCTATAGCATCGAATGAACAGGCAACAACATATTGCCCGATTTTGCGATAGCTCTTGCCGTCTTCTGGCAAGAAATCAGCGCGTTGTACCTCACTCCAGAGTGTATATTTTGTCATGATTTTATATCCTTTAATTTTTCTTTCTATCTATATATATGCAGGAGTCGTGCCAACTTTTGCTTTCCCTTATAAATCAATAGGTTACGCGCGCCTGCCCAGGATAGAGCCTTATTTTAGGGGTGTGGCTGCACCATAATGGAGCACGATTTCAATCAATATGATAGTAATTTAGAAAAACTCTAACAATATCAACAGGTTAGGGCCGCCCTATTATGGTGCGTCGTTGCACCATTGTGGTGCGCCCCCTCTATGCATAGACCGTGCCAACTTTTTGCTACATCATTGTGAATGATAGTAGGCGGGGGCGGTTATAAGACCCAGTGATAATGGTCGCGCTCGCGCCCATCCTCACGTAAACCACAAAGAGAAATCCAAAAAATCGAAATCGAAAAAGCTGATACGGGTGCGTTTTTTCGTATTTTTTGAAAGTCCCCTGGAAAAAATTAACCAATTTCGAAAAAACGAGAAAAAACTATCTGGAAGAGGGAAAGAGACTTCGGAAGATTGGAAAAATTGTTCTTGACTTTCGAAAAATTTTATTATATACTATTTTTTAATAATAATGGAGAAACTATGAATTTCTCGAGAAAGTAAAAAAGGAGAAGTTAATGAAGTATTTAATTATGGGACTGTTGATTTTCGGAGGCGAAGCACTTGCTGAAGTTTCTGGAAGCATTGGTTTAAGTTCACAATATGTTTTTCGAGGAGTAACGCAAACGGAGGAAGACCCCGCGCTCCAAGTCTCTCTTACAGCGAAAAGTGATGCCGGATTGTATGGAACTTTCTGGGCGTCAACCTTGAAAGGTGTTGAAGCTTCTACGGAGGCAAACTACCTCGTTGGTTTCGCCCCCAAACTTACGGATTCCCTGTCGGTTGACTTTGGATACCTACAGTATGACTACTACGGTGACGCGGTAGAGTTGAGCGACGAAGCACAGGAGCTCTACTTTGGCGCAAGTTATGGTATGTTTTCTGCATACGTCTATCATGACCTGGAAACACAGGCTGAATACTACGTGGGAAGCGTTTCTAGAAAAATTGCGGACTTCGATGTTACTGCCTTCGCAGGTACTGACCATTCCGGTGTAGGAATTGCACGTTCATTTGAGCACTTCTCCCTCGGATACAAGTTTGATACTGGTGTAGCGGAAGAAACACACGTTGTAGAACTCTCTTACAACTTCTAATTGGTCTGGGGGCCTTCGGGCCTCCACCATCTTAAAAATATTTCTTGACAACGGATATCTCCTACTGTATAATTTATGTCATGTCAAAAGAAGTTTCCACAATATCTCCTGAAGGAGTTGAAGTAGCTAATTGTTACCTACAATACGGTAACATTAAAGACGTATGTGCGTATATGTCGGTACCAGAGTCACGAATTGTAGAAATTTTAAATACTCGAGAAGTAAAAAAATACGTTGATACTGTATATCTAGACATGGGGTATCGAAACAGAGGGAATATAGCCTCAGTACTTGATGAAATTATTAGTGCAAAGCTTGAAGAAGCTCAAGAAAGTGGAATGTACACATCAAAAGACCTTGCGGATCTTATGATGATGGCACATAAAATGAGAATGGACGAGATTAAAGCACTCGCGGAGCTTGAGAAAGCTCAATCAACGGCTATTCGTAGTCAAACCAATGTTCAGATAAATGAAGGAATCCCTTTTGGGCAAGGCAACTACGGCAAGTTGATGGAAAAACTATTAAATGGAGCTGGAACTACAGAATAACCGTATAGACCGCATAGAGAATAAAATTGATAAGCTCACAGAGCTTGTAGTTGCTTTAGCAAGGATAGAAGAGCAAATTTCAGACCTCGGAAGTTCAAGAGACAAAATTGAATCACGACTTACCGACTTAGAAATTATGCAATCGGTCACTTCACGAGACCTTGATTCTCATGACCGCATTCTGCAGAGCATTACTAAATTATTATGGATCGCTGTGACAGGATTGATTACCGCTGGAATAGCAGCATTAGTAATTACTGGATAGAAAATGGCTTTAACCCTCCGCCTTGTAAAAGGTACTGAACTTACTTTTGATGAGCTCGATGAAAACTTTACTTATTTAAATGCAAATAAGTATGAAGCTAACGATGACGCTCAGTTTGGTACACTCACTTTTGGAACTCTTACAGATGGAGTTCTAGATGTAATCGCCTTTACAAATGATGTTACTCTATCCTCTCAAACTCCTGAGCAGGTAGTTCCTACTGAATTTGCGATCACTTCATACATTGCCGCATATCATGCAGCAAATCCTTATTCTACCAGCGACCTCACAGACGTTTCTGCGTCTGGAACATATACAGGCGTATTAGTTTACGATGGCTTAGGTGAGTATATCCCTACAGTTCCTACCATGTCTTTTCTTCAAGATGTGGACGTATCTTCCGTTTCTGACGGTCAGATTCTTGCTTACGATGCTGATAGCGAGATGTGGACGACTGTCACTACAGGCGCACTTAGTAATATTTACCTTGCAGGCCTTACAGATGTAGACCTTACAACTACTCCTCCCATTACAAACGATCTTCTTTCGTTTAATGGCTCTGAATGGGTACCAGCAACTCCAATTTTAAACCTTGATGGTTTACAAGATGTAGATCTTACAACTAATCCTCCTGTTGATGGTGAAAGCTTAATTTATGATGCTGGCACTTGGGTAGCAGGAACTCCATCTACTGTAGGAAAAATGGAAGTCTATGCTGCGGCTGGAGAAACTATTAGTGCAGGTCGTGCTGTTACCATCGGACTTCAGGATACTAGTAAAACTGTAGCTTTTCCAATTCAATATGCTGATCCTGAATTTGGGCAGAGTATAAGTCTCGGAGCCGCAGTAGGCTCTCAATCTCACTCAATATGGTGCACAGCCCAAGAAAAGTATATTATTGCGTACATCAATGATACTACAGGAGACGGAGAGTTTCGAGTAGGGGAATTAGATGACCAAGGCATAGAAATAACTCTCGACCCTACTATACACTACTTTGGTGAAAACATTGGTGGAGAATTTTCAGTCTCTTACGATATTGCAACTACACGAACAGTATTTGCATGGAGAGACTCAATTACGAATATAGGGTATGCAAGAGTAATTACTCTCGCAGGCTTCTCAGTAACTATGTCTGAGTTTCCAATTGACTTTTCCTTATCTTCCCCTATTGGTACTCATTCAGTATCTTGTGATACAGCGAGTGGAAATGTTGTCTTTCATTATGCGGACCAAGAGAGTCTTGGTACTGGTGTGGGAAGATTGGCAGAACTCGATGGCTTAGACCTGCTTTTTCAGCCGCCTATTCCATTTACGACAAAAGAAGTATATCAGATTCATACTGTTTACAATAGTATCGGAAATCGTCATGTAAGTGTATTTATTGACGAGCTTGGTACTGGGTGGTCTTTTGTCACTATCGTCAGTGGCTTGTTCCTCACTTTTAGAACTCCGCGCGGTATTTGGGATAATATGACTACCCCATTTGTCACTCTCATGAAGGGTGGTTCAGAATGTTGGGTAGCCTATAGAAGAACAAATACTGTACCTGCTCAAGGATGGATAACTCGATTTACTAACTCAAATAATGGTACTACTAACACAAACTATACAGGCGCGCAATACACTCACTATCCCTTTGAAAATGGCCAGGATTCTGTAGAAACTCCTTATAAGATGAGTAATATAGATCCAGCAATTATAGGGTCTCAAGACACCCGAGGTGCTACTATTGTATGGGGAAGAGAAGACCAACTCGGGAATGTATCTTTACATTCTACGCTTCTTACTTTCTCCGAATTCGGTGGCTACCCTATTGTAGATACGGACGACGCAATTAAAGCTTCTGATGACTCTAACGTTGAATTTTTGATTACAGACCAACTATGGCCTGTATTGCTAACTAATAAAGAGGAAAGCCGTATGCTTATTCCTCTAACTCAGCCAGGCGGTATTAAAGCTATTACTTTTGGTACTAATCCTATAACTAATATTAGAGATTGGTTCGGCATAGCAGACGAAAGTTTTAGCTCTCCTATTAACCCGCAGAGTGGCTTTCCTGAGTGGAATACTGGACAAATTACTATTCTTGGTGGAACCTCCGAGGCAACCTCTTTTGCAGGAGGTATTGGGGGAGTACTAGTACCAGGAACCAAAATTTATATTGATAACTCTCGTATATATAGAGGGGCTCTACGTACTAGTGATGTGGGCAGTGGTGCTATAGGAATAGCTGTTGCAGGTAATAAAGTATTAGTTACTGGAGATATTGAGCCAAACCCAGATGTTAGTGGTGTACCCAAAAGCTTAAATGAGCTTGAAGACGTAGACACAAAATCTGTAGCTCCTCAGTCTCAACAATTTTTGCAGTGGAATACTAATAAACAAAATTGGGTTCCAGCCTACGCAGAGGTACAGGGAGAAATTAATAATCTTTCTGATGTAGATACTTTTACTAATTACAATACGGGTATTCCAAACTCTCATTTATTTGCATGGGACGACTTTAATACAGAATGGGTTCCAAAACTTATTAATGATATTATTGCCGAAATCGGCGTAAGCATTAATGAGCTGAATGACGTTAATATCCTAATTCCGCAAGATAGACATGTGCTTACTTATTCAAGCGAAGCCGGACAATGGTTGTCTCAGTCCCTCGAATTAACCTCTAAACTAGAAGACCTTTTAGATGTTGATATGGATGATCAATCGTACCCTAGATCCACAGGCCATTTTTTGCAGTGGCAGGGTCAAAAATGGGTACCAAATGCGCCCTCAATACCTCCAATCTCCGCGCTCCCAGATACAGTTATAGGGGCCAGCCCTATAACAGGTCAGGCACTGGTATGGAACGGAACCACTCAAAAGTGGGTAAATAGTTTTATTTCAATTGCAGGAAACTTAAACAGTCTTTCCGACGTAGATACAACAGCTACTGCTCCAATAAATGGTCAGGCACTAGTATGGAATAGCGAGGCGGCGAAATGGGTACCTGGTACTGTTTCCGGAGGCGGTAGTGGTGGTGGCAATAATGAGGGCTCCCCCGTAGGGCCTCTTCCTGGTGGAGGAAGTAGTGAGGGAACTGTTGAAACAGAAGATGGCGATACTATTGTAATTCCTCCTCTTGAAGAGGGAGATAGTATAGACGACGCAATCTTGACAGGGCAAGGTATTGTTGATCAAACTTATAGTAATAGTACAATAATTGGGTTTACCGACGTAATTTCAGGAAATGTTCATCCAGGTGACATTGTAGATAACGTTGCCTTACTACCGAAACCTTTTCCAATTATACTATCAATTGCTGAAGATCGCCTATCTGTTACGGTTTCCCGCTCAGTGTCAATCCCTCAAGGAGCTGTTTGTGCTTTTGGTACCCCTCCTGTTATTCAAAACGTAGCGGGTACAGAGGGAATAGTAGTATCTCCTACTATGTCTCCAGGAGAATATGATACTATTCTTACACAACCTGCTCTTCCCGAAGGCGTGGTACCGGGCGTTGCAGTATACGTATCAAGCATTACAGAATATCCTGTTATTACGGGTATTTCAGCAGATCGCTTAAGTTTAACAGTATCCTACCCAATTCAAGTAATCCCCGGAGAAGTAATAACTTTTAATATAGTTATACCTGTAAAGACCACAGGAGGGGAGGGCACTTTAGTTCTTGATGACCAAGACGCGGGTCCCATAGGCCCTATGACTATTGCTTCTTTTAGTGCTGGCGGAGTAACAATAAATTTCACAGAGGATCGTCTTCCCTTAGTCGACTCGGGTATGAATATTATAGCATACGATGAGCTTGGTGAGGTTGAGTATGTCTATATATACGGGGTTGACGGCGGCAGTACTGACTCTGTTAATATTACCAATCCCACTCGCGCCGCAGAGCTTTTATCTGTAGGACAGGAAGTATACTTTGAAAATCAAGCCTCGAAGGGGCAAACAAATGGGACCCTTATAAGAGTTCAGTCCGAAATTGATGACGAAGTAAAAATTGGTGATTATGTAATCTCACCAAGACTTATTGATGCGCCTAAAGTTACAAGCATAGATATTAATCTTTTGTATGTTACTGTAAACAAGAATATTGATGTTTTAGAGCACGGGGATTTTGTCACTTTCGGAGAAAGCGTAGATAAAGCGATAGAAGTAAATATTCGCTTAGATGAATTAAAAGATACAGCTATTGAACCAGGATTGCTTCGAGATGGAGAGCTTTTAGTATGGGATGCAGAACTTGAAAAATGGACAACTAAAGATCTTCAACTTGCAACTTCCCTTGATTCACTAACTGATGTTCGTATAGACAATCGTGATACAGGTCAAATTCTTCGATATGTAGATAATGTAGAGTTTGGTATTCGAATGGAGAACATAACCCCCTCCTGGACTGCTGACGATTTACAAGATTTTGATTATAGTACTGTCGCAGAAAATTCGGTACTAGCAGGCAATAACGGACAGTGGATACAAAAAGATATAGTTGAGACTATCAAGAGTGTAAACACTTTAGAACTTACAGATCTTTCTAATGTTAGTGTACTCAGCGCTACTTCAGGCCAGGGTCTTGTTTATAATGGTTCGGCGTGGACTGCTCAGAATTTTCCCGATGAGATTGGCGATTTATTAAATGTTAATGCCGCTAGCCCATCTACATTAGATGCTCTGATTTGGAGCGGTAGTAGCTGGAACAGTGCTGAAATACCAAGAGCCTTAGAAGATCTTAATGCCTTAAATGTATTTGAGTTAGATCAATTTCCTGTTGGAGGTTTTACGGATGTTCCTATTGGAACAGCAAATACTTCAAGATTTGTAAAATGGACCGGTAGTGGTTTTATAACAACTCGATTTAATAATGATGACGGTTATGGAATTGGGCTTAAACTAGAAAATCTAGACGATGTTAACCTCGAAAATCCGTATACTGCGGACTTTATATCCTGGGATCCAGAAACACAGATGTGGATTACTAGAAGCGTAGAAGGGGCAGTAATTGATATCGGTCTAACTGTCTTAAGCGATGTAGACCTTCAAACCGTTCTTCCACAGAGCAGAAATACTTTAGAGTACGATGAGCCTACAGGACAGTGGAGACCTACAGAGCGCCAAGGCTTGGCACACTATGTACCTCACGAAGACTTAGTTCTAGGAGATTTAGTTGCTCTTCGGTCAGATGGAAAGGTAGAGAAAGTAGGAGAAGTTTCTAGTTCTGAATCAGTCTTATTTACCACAACAGCTACTCCTTCTTCAGCTTCTGACTACTATGGAAAATCGGTATACGTTTCAGATAACTACTATATTGTTGGAGCTCCCGGGTTTGAAAACTCAACTACTGGGGGTAAAATTGAAATATACGATACTTCTACTAATTCACTGTTACAGGTCATTACTAATCCAACTCCAGGGCTTGCAACAAAATTTGGTGAATCAGTATCTATCTCAGACAATTTCTTTGTAGTAGGTGCTCCTGGCTATAATAGCAATGCTGGACGAATTTACATATATGATTTACCTGGATTTACATTATCAGAAACTATTGAAAATCCTAATCTATCTACGTCCACTCTAGATGACCAATTTGGTAATAGAGTACAAATTACCAACGATTATATTGTTGTCTCAGCTATAACTGAAGAGCCTATAAATTTATCTGATAATAATACGGGGGTTGTTTATATATTCAATCCTGCAACAGGCAACCTACTACACTCTATTCAAAGCCCTACTCCTTCTATTACAGGATGGGGCCAGTCTGTAGCTGTAGGTGCTTCTGGCTACATAGCTATAGGCCATCCCTTAAATAATGAAGTCAGAGTATACCAAGCAGCTACAGCCGGATTACTCTATACCTTAACCAGCCCGAATAACTTTGAAGGGAACTTTGGTAATTCGATGGGTATATCAACTAGCGGTAGGCTAGTTGTAGGAGCCCCTAATTCAGAAGGGGGTAAAATATTTGTATATAACCTTGTTACCGGAGACTTTAACTACACTATAACAAATCCAGATAGGAATATATCAGGAGGAGCAGATAAGTTCGGTAATACAGTAGCTATATCTAACGACTATATAATAGCATCAGCTACTGATGAAAGAACCATAGGCACTAGCTGGGGTACTGTTTACATATTTGATGTAAACACTGGGAGATTCTTAAATGAGTTTAAAAATCCTACAGACACTAATATTAATTGGGGCTACAGTCTTGCAGTAACTAATGACTATACTATTATTGGAGCTCCTCGCTTAACTATTGCAGGGGTAGGAGAAATTCATACTTTTTCAAGTTCTTCATTCTTAACTAGTAATGCAGACAATTGGGTAGGTATAGTAGAAGAAGATAGACTAGTAGCAGATAATAAAGATGTACTTGTTACAACAGTAGGTTCTGTTAATAAATTTGTATCAGGGCTGGAAACTAATAAAAACTATTATTTAGATGGTAGAGGCTTTTTAACTCTTACCGAAACAGATTACGGAGTTTTGGGTAAAGCTACCGCAGAAACTGAGCTTTTAATTACAGGTAACGTAGTAAGCGCTGAGACCGGTGTAAGCTACTTAAACGATATTCGAGATGTGGATACTGTTTCTAAGCCTCCGGCTAATAACCAAGGATTGGTGTGGGATAGTGCAAATAATAGATGGTCTCCAAAAACAATTGGATATAGTAATATTACTACGTTTGGTGGGCTATCGGATACTTCTGTAGCCTCCCCTACTCCTGGTCAAAGTATACAATGGACTGGAACTCATTGGGCTCTTGCGAATTATATTCCTCAAGGATCTTTTGTTCTTAATGAGTTAAGTGATGTTAATACTGCGGGGTTAGAGCACGGAGACTCTTTAGTCTATAGTTTTATTTTAGATAAATGGATACCTCAACAGACTGGAACTTCAAATGTATTTATACTTGATGATTTAACAGATGTAGACTTACAAGAGATTACGCCAGTAAGTAACGATGTTTTAGTTTATAATCTTGAGGAGGATAAATGGATTCCAGGGGCGGTATCTAGGGTTGCTTCACTTGATGATTTAACAGATGTAGATTTACAAACCCAGGCTCCAACTGAGGCTGATGTAATAGCTTATAACTCTATTACAAGTAAGTGGGAACCTCAACTCATTGCCAACATTACAGTAACAAGTTTAAGCGGTTTAGATGAGGTAGACATTACGAGTCTTGGTAATAATCCCTTAGAGGGTGAAACACTAGTATGGAATGCTATTGATTCCGTCTTTAGACCGGGGTCTCCCAGTCTTGATACAATCAGTTTAGGCTCTTTAGGAGATGTAGATACAACTACGGGAGGAAATGTACCTGAGGCTGGCGAAAGCTTATTTTGGGATGGCAGTAACTGGGTTCCTGGACCTACAGGGGATGCTGTCGCAGCTTTCATTGGCG
>Ga0208544_10002219_pt1 | contig 12842 bp, 20 predicted proteins | sample DEB08_DNA_9_FD_184526 | JGI IMG/M metagenome (GOLD analysis project Ga0208544, IMG submission 184526) | Aqueous microbial communities from the Delaware River and Bay under freshwater to marine salinity gradient to study organic matter... | ecosystem: Environmental > Aquatic > Marine > Coastal ...
CACAGTAAATATAGATGACATAATAGCAGACACCAACATAACGTTGAGTGCTGACTATTGGATTAAGAAAGTACATAGGAAGGAGTGCGTAAAGTGATGAGTGAGAAAGTTACATCAAATGAAATTATTGCCTACATACATTGTAAGGAGTGTATAGAGGAAATAGATAGAGATGGCTTAGATGTAGCACCACGAGAATATATTAGTTTAGAGATAGGAATTAATATAGACAATCAATTACTTATTGGTTGTGTTAGACACAACGAACATGTTGGTGCTTTTACATTACATGAGCAAATAAACATGCAAGTCATGGACAAAGGGTGTGATTGTTGTGAGTGAAATATATGAATACGTAGATAAGAATATGAAAAGAGATGAGAATATATTGACTGTTGATTTCTACTTTGATAGTGACGTATCAAAAGAGGACGCAGTAGATGAGGTAGATAAGATTGTATCTTTAGCAGATAACAATGCTGAGTTCAAACTTACTGCTCATTCGCCAAGAATGTATACTGTATCTCCTTTCGGAGAGGAGAATGATGGCTGAAAATACTATCATATCAAATCCTATATTGCATAGGAGAAAAGACAGAGCAGAGAGAACTGCATACTTTGACAAGTATGGACGAGATGACTTTGTGTTTGACACGTTAATAGACACAAATATTCCAGACGACTTGTGGGTATGTGACTTCTGTAATGTAGCAATAGAAGTGGTTGACTTAGCAAACCAACCTAAAAGTATCTGGGTACATCTGGGCTATGCCTTGTGTGGTAACTGCGTAGATGAACAGATAGCAAAAGAGGATAATACAATGGACACAATTAATTCTAGTGACGTAGAGTTTTGTAACTGTTGTGTAGGAAAGGAGAAATAATGCCTAGTGGTATTGAAGGAGATACTTCGGACATTGTTGAGTTTAGTGAACGGCTTAAAAACTGTGCTATAACAATAGACATACTGAAATATCTTAATGGTCTAGCAATAGACAACGACTACAACAGACAAATCGAGCCAAGTTTCTTAGATGAAACTATGGATAGCGAAATTGATGTTGTAGCAGATGATAGATTTCCTTGTGTGTTAATGATGGCTATGCCCCATTATCACAAGCAAGGTGTAGTAACAGACACTCACGTAAGACTTATGTTTGAAGTGATTGTCAAACGCAGAGATGGTATGCCCTTAGAGAAAGAGTACACCACAGTTGCAGTTGATGTTCCATTGGAAGCGATAGAAATACTTCCTAATATACCTGATGTTCGTTGGGTAGAAACAGCAACTAACCGAAAGGATTGGTTGAATGTATGGGACAGAGTAGATAAACAAGGTATGACAGATACCTTTATAAGTGAGATAGAAAATCTCTTAAAGAGAGAAGGAGACGATAAAGATGAGTAATAGTAATTGGGATTTACTTGCAAGAGTAATTCCTCATACACCAAGAATTTTGCTCTATGGTATACCAGGAACAGGTAAAACATATCAAGCAAATTCACTTGGATTAAAGAAAGACCAACCAACATATGCGATAACACTTTCAGCAGATAGTACGGCTAGTGAACTTATGGGACATTACATAGCTACTGATGAAGGAGGTTTTGAATGGTTAGATGGTATCGGTGTTAAGGCTTGGAAAGAGGGTGCTAGGTTAGTTATCAATGAGATTGACAAAGCTGGTATAGACGTGATGACGTTTCTTCATGCTCTATTAGATGACCCACAGTTTGCCAAGTTCACACTACCGAACAAGGATAAAGAGGAAGTACGTCCTGCTGAGAACTTTCAAGTCGTGGCTACCATGAATGGTGAGCCTGAGGATTTGAGTGAGGCACTAGCAGACAGGTTCCCTGTACAGTTCGAGATTGATGAAGTCCACCCACAAGCGTTGGATACTTTACAAAAGAAACTTGCCTCTGTATATCAAGACCAAACTGATAGTGCAGGATTTTCTATTCGTAAATGGAAAGCTCTGCAAGAACTAATGGATAGTGGTGTTGAGACAGTTGACGCTGTTAAGGTGGTGTTCAAGTCCGATAGCTATGCAGTAAACGAAGCATTGGGAATATCTGATGAATAACTTGTTTGCAAAGCAAGTCTCTGTTAAGGCTAAGGGCTTACCTTTTATTCTACCTAACCTAGCTCTGATAGGGGATAAGGTTAGAGAGTTCAAAGTAAAGTACACGCCTACCCCACACATACAAGATAGACGGCATGATATTAACGTGCCGAACTATCTCGTTGTGAAATCAGAGCAGAGTAAACAAGTGCTTATTAGAGGTGCAGTATGGCGAGTTAAGTTATTCTATGATATGAATTTTAAAGACAAAAGTCTTTTAAATTATTCAGCTCAGCTGTTGTACGCTCTTAAGATAGCTCAGTTAAGAAAAAATAACGTACTTCGAGATATGTATGGAGACCAAAAATCTAGTGATTGGAGGGGTAATAAATCCATTGCTTATTCATTTAGTAATAACATATCTAAAAAAGTAGAGAACGAAACTGCTACTAAAGAAGAGGTAACTTTTCATGAGTTATATGGTGCACCTAATGTACCTGTATTAAATGTAGATAATGTTATCACTAATCTTATAAGGTTAATAAATAAACTTTATGAGGACAATGACGTACCTGCTTTTATGAAAGATGTAATAGAAACGTGGGCTTGTGGTAGCATGCAAGACCTCGATAGACATAGAGTACAGACTGTTATTGAGAGTGCTGTTCGACAACAAGTGGACTTTAAAACCCCACAACATATTATTGAACAAGACACTCAAGTAATTATGAATGCTTTTTATACAGCATGGAACATAATTGGAGACACTCAGAACTATGTGTTCTGGACAATGTCTACCGATACGGGTGCTTGGCAAGAGTATAAGACTGAGGACAATCGTACACGTACTAAATGGGTACGGATAAAACTCTCTGATACTAAAGTTCGTTATCGGGTAAACAAAATACGTAGGATGTTACAAGATAAAGAAGCACGGAACAGGAGTAGTTATGCTGTTGGTTTGCCTAGTAAAGAGAACAAAAGTAAACCTAATGGCGAGAACGACATGCTAGTTCTACCCAAGAACATTAGTGATGAGTTAGCTCAAGAAATCATAGAACATTCTAGCTATAGACATAAACATATGGTGCGTTTCGAGAGTGACATTGCAAATGGTGTTCATGGTAAAGCCAAGATAAAACCATTCAAACCAGACGAAAGGGTTGACAAAGCTATTAGAGAGCTTAGAAAATCAAGCTCTGATAGAGGTGTTGTACCTAGACGTATGCACAGAATGGCTAGTGACAGAAAAGTTTTTACTAGAAGAACTACTGTTGCAGGTGGCTCTTTGATGATTGATTGTTCTGGCTCTATGGGGCTATACAAAGAGGACATCAGAGAAATTGTTGAACTATTACCAGCGTCTAATGTTGCAGGGTACGTAGGCTACAACAGAAAGATTAATGGTTATGATGGACAGATACAAGTCATAGCTCAGAATGGTAGGATAAGCAACGAAGCTCTGGAGGAATTGACTAATTGGGGTGCTAACTCTGTTGACCTAGAGGGTTTACGTTGGTTAGCAGAACAACCCGAGCCTAGAATATGGGTGTCCGACCAAATGGTATTTGGTGTAGATGAGAATGGTAAAAACGATTACCTTGATAATTATAAACGAGATGAGATTGCTCGTTTTATGCGTAAGAATAATATTATTCCTATAGAGGAAAGGAACATGGTATTGAAGGTAGCTAAACAGCTATCCCTTAAGTAATAGGTAACTCTCTTACCTATTGCCGTACTAATAAATTAGGTGGTTAGACTTCGGTTTAGCCACCTTTTTTTTTATTTCACTACGCATATGCGTACACATATATTCATATATCCTTGCAACTATATCACAACCATGTTATGCTTTACCCATGAGTAATAATACAAACAAAACAGGAAAGGCAGATGTCCAATTCTTATTGAATGAAGCAACTGCAAAAACTAAATCAGGGGGTGTCCAATGGTTTGAAAGAATACCAAAAGACGCAGTACCTTTTATAGAAACACTATCGGACAGGGTAGAAAATCACGGCGTCAAAGCTAACGCTAGGGTTGTATGTGAGATACTAGAAAGAGAATTTAATTTTGAAGTATCACGTTCACGTGTTCGTATCTGGTTAGCAAACATGGAGAAACGCCATGAAGAAAAAAATATCTAATGACCAAGAACTCTTAGGGCTTATAGCTGAGGCTGAAAGCTCTAAGATTAAAGACCTTAAAGATACTAACACCCGACTATTAAAGCAAATAGACAAACTAAAAGACAAGAAAGCTGATATGGTTGAGGCTGTATATCAAGGGGCTAGAGATGGTATGAGGACTTTAGACTTTCCCGATATAAATAAACCAACAACAAAAAAATCCACAAAAAAAGATGAACAAATCTGTGTCCCATTGATATCAGATATTCAACTCGCAAAGAGAACCCCAGACTACGACACTAATGTAGCTGAGAAAAGAGTTAAGCTCTACGCAGAAAAGATAGTTAAGTTAGCAGAAATACAAAGAGCTAACGCAACTGTAGATAAATGTGTGGTGCTTGCATTGGGGGATATTGTTGAGGGAGAGCTTATATTTCCAGGACAGTCACATTTAATTGACAGTTCTTTATATAGACAGGTAACTGTAGATGGTCCTAGAATCATGCACACTTTCTTTTCTATACTATTAGAGAACTTTAAAGAAGTAGAAGTATACTGGGTTATAGGTAATCACGGGGCTTTGGGTGGTCGTTCACGCAGAGATTATAACCCTGAGACAAATGCTGATAGAATGTTAGGTAAAATATTAGACACAATGTTCGCGGGAGAGAAACGCATTAAGTTTAACATCCCCGAAGGCGTTGACAATCATTGGTACACAGTAGCAAATCTAGGAGAAAAAGCTAAGTTCTTTTGTTTCCATGGAGATAACATACGTGGCTCAATGGGTGTACCTTTTTACGGATACAATAAAAAAATACTAGGTTGGAAAGCTCTTGCAGCAAATGGCTTGATGGAAGACTTTACACACGCAGTAGCAGGACATTACCACACACCAACATCACTATACATTAATGATGTACGTGTATGGGTTAATGGTTCTACTGAAAGCTACAACAGTTATGCACAAGAACAGTTAGCTAGCATGGGTAGACCATGTCAGTTTACGTTGTTTGTCAAACCTGATAAAGGAGTTACTGCAGAGTATCTAGTACAACTAGAGGAGTAAATATGTCACACATTTGTATGTATTGCGGGAAAGCATTGTTTGTTAAGCTAGCAGAGTTAGTTTGTCTTAACAGCTTATGTCAACTTTTTCGCAAAGCACAATTTAAATTGACAGATATACCATTAAAACAAGACAACGTATAACATATACAAACGATTAGAAAGGAGTGTTCATGGATAAAGAAACACAGAAAAAGTTAACGAAAAATTTCCCAAAGGAAGTTGTTAAGAAAGCCCCCAAGGGTAAGTACGGGGATTATGTACCCCATCATTTATACACACAAAGATTAGTTGATGTAATTCCTGGTGGATATGACTACACATATGAGGTAGTTAGAGGTGCTGACAATAGTATTATAGGTGCGAAGTGCAGACTGTACATCAAATCAACAGACCAAACTATAGAAGAAGTAGGAGATGTTGATGTCAATGCAGTCAATAGAAACATAACAGAAAGTGAGCTACTTAAGTTAGCTGTGTCTGATGGCATTAAAAGATGTTGCATGAGGCTCGGAATCGGACTTGAGTTATGGACAGGTGGTGTATCTGAAGAACATCACTATGCAGAAAACGTAGAAGTAAAGCCAACGACTAATCGGGAGACTAAAAAAGCAGAGGTTGTGAACACTCCTTCCTCTGCTCCGTCTCCTAAAGTTGATGCACCAGTAGAGACAATTACAATAGTAACTAAAGGAACTATAGAGCCTAAGTGCTTATCTTGTAATAGTGAGCTGTGGGATAACAGATTAGATAAAGCTAATGGAAAGATTAAAGCTACGTATCCTGATTGGAAGTGTAAGAACCAAGAGTGTGACAATGGTAATCCTAGAATATATTACATTGATTCATTTGCTAACGATAAGAAAGCACCTGAAGAATGGTTTATGCCTGAGATGCCTAAAGCAAAAGACCTAGATGATATCGAAGAGGGCGTAGCTCCCTTTTAATTAAAAATAGCAGAAGCCGAGGTAGAAAGGATAACACCCTCGGCTTTGCTGTTTAAATTACTTACTTGGTTTTACTGGTTTTGGACCAACTTGTTTCTTAGCGAACTCTTTCACAACAACCAAAGCTGCTGCTCCACCTGATAAGGCGGCGAGTTGTACTGCATTAGCGTCAACACCAACAAGTGGTGCTACTGTTAATGCTGATATAAACGCTTCAACAAAAGTCCATACAGTTTTACTAAGAACGTCTTTGTATTCTTGGCTCATTGTATACTCCCATGCTTCATTCCATGGCGTCCACACTACGTCCGTCTTGAACGTACCATCAGAATTACGACTTCTTTTTAACTTTTCAAACATTATATTATGCTCCTCTTATCTAGCTTAGCGTTAAGAATTTGTATCTCTCCACTAATCTCTTGTAATTTATCTTGAACATCTGTAGGTTTTTCTGCGTTAAGTAGTTTGTCTATAGTGGTATATTCAATGGAAACTTCTTTACCCTGTAACAATTGATTAGCAACTTTCGCATACATTTTCTTGTACGCTACCGCACTCGAACCGATAAACCCATCTTTAGAGACGTCTAAATCTTGTTGACTTTCTCCGACAATAAGACAGCCCGAGGTATGCTCATCGGTGTTGCCAGTGTGTATCAGTATAAAAGTAAAATTAGGTACATCTTGTACGTGTAACATACCATAATGTGCGTTCTTGTATCTCTCTGTGTACTTAGCGTGGAATCCACCAGTCTTTCTAAACTCTATATCGTATGTACCTTCAGGGATACATGTCTCATGCATAACTTTAACTGCTTGATACTGGTCTTCTAGTGTATAACATTCAAAGATACCATCAATAAATAACATTCCATTAGTCGCATCTTTTCCAAATTGGTGTCTCACAACTTGTAGCTTCATAATTAATCCTTTCTAAAACTAATAGTTAACAGCCATATAGCTAGTGTAGTAACAGTAGCTAACCCAGTTACTTGCTGTGCTGTACCCGTAAGGGTAAGCGTTGCAATAACTAAACCTACTAATGTCCAGCTAAGGTTGAGAGTTTCTTTAATTGCTGTAACAATCCAAGAACCTATCTTCTTTATCATTAACTTCTCCTAAACATAAATGCTGCCATACTAGCTATTCTAGTCAAAATAACTGGCACTACAACCTCTTGAGCTTTTTCCTTCTGGTCTTGAGTCATGTCATCTCCTATGTTTGCAACGGTTATATCACCTAAATTATTAAAATCTACGAAGGTTTCTATAGGATTATCTATGAATGATTCGTAAGATATTTCTGTAACAACATCAGCAAGTGTGTAGTTCTCTACATCTGTATTCTCTACAGCTCTTTCTACATACTCTTCTACTGCTTCAGCTATAACCTCATCATCTTTAACAGACTCTGCAATAATAGCTACATCTTCTGCTTCTACTTGTAATACTTCAGCTACAACTTCTACCTGTTCTTCAGTAAGCTCTGCAACATCTGCTATAGCTTCCTCAACAACAGCTTGAACTACCTCTTGTATTTCTTCAGTAGCTTGGTCTAAGTTTTGTACACCGATGTCATTAACTTCTTCTAAGACTTCTGATGCTTCTTCATTGGTAAGGTCTTGTACATACTCTTGTATTGCTTCTTCTTTAGCTTCTTCATATTCCACCAACTCCTCTTCTGTAAATTCTTCTATCTCTTCTTCACTAGCTATCTCTAATTCGATAACAATAACTTCATCTATTTCAGCAACTTCAACAGCAACTTCTTCTTCAGTAAGCTCTATGGGTTCTTTATCTTCCACTCTCGGTAGTGTTGTTCCTGGCGTATCTTCACTAACAACTTCCTGTATCGGCTCATCCAAAACTTCCTGGACTTCCACTTCAATCTCTTCATCTATAATCTCCTCTTCTATTTCATCTTGTATTGGTATTTCCACCACGATTTCGGGTGCAATATCTTCCAAATCAAATTCAATAATCTCGAACTCAATAGGGAGTTCTTCAAACTCCACAACTGCATCTTCAAATACTTCCTCTTTAGGTGGGTCGAGTACATCAACATCATCCTCAAGAATGATGACATCCACATTTTCTTTAATCTCTTCAACAATTACTTCCTTTTCTGTAATAATTATTTCTTCTTCTATGATATCATCTTCAAAAACTTCTACCTCTTCTATTATTATGAAGCAATCGCCTCGCTCTATCTGTGCATTAGTCATAAAGCAACCAAACTCTGACTCATTATCTATACGCTCTTGGTCACGTTCTATAGTTCCATCATTAACATCTGCTTGTGTATAAGTCTTATCAACACCTTCTACTACTACATCAACAATAATCTCTTGTGGTGTAGGAGGCGGTGGAGGTGGTGGAGGTGGTGGGGCAACATAAACAGTTGTAGTTGGTGCAACATATTGTGTAGTTTCAAAGTTATTACTATCGCTATCTGTACAACTTTCACCATTATCTAAATCTCCACATACAGAGAATGACCAATAGAATGTACCTGTTTGAACATACCCACTTTTTAAATGAAAAGTTCTAGCACTTGTGTCATCTATAATTACTCTTGTCCATGTTGAATTATCGTAACTGTAATTAATGTGAAATGAATGTGCATTAACATTTCCATTAGTATATTCCCAACTAAAATCAATTCCCTCTCCATTGTAATTGACTGATACACTTGTTGCATTATCAGGTACAGCAGGTGGAATAGTAGTGGTAGTAGTTGTAGTAGTAATAGTACTTTCATCTATATACTGCCAGTACAGTGTATCAAATACAGTAGGGTCAGATACATTAACTTCAAACTTAGTTATAAACTTATCTGTATTAGCTTCATCATTGTTGTAATCCGTAAATGATTTATAAAAACTATCAACCATATTTGCCCAAGGCGGACCTTCTGAATTATCTTGTCCTGATTTTTGTATAGTTTCATCTGTGCCATCAGAGTAATAATATTTGACATCATAAGAATTGTTTACAGCACCAACAATAAACCCTACTTCATACACATCTTCTGAAAATTCAAAGAGGGTGCTACTACCAATTCCTAATGAACAACCTGTAGTTCCATATCTATCTTGTTCATCACAATAAATAGAACCAGTACTAACAGTCAGACCTGTTTCGTATGTACTATCTTCAAATCCCTCATTAACTGTAACTTCACCAGGTACTTCATTTGCAAATACAGGTGTGGGTATTAATAAGAATAAAGCTAGGCAAAGTCTAAGTAACACTGTTTATACAGTGCCACAACATCCACCACCGCAACAGCCACCATCGTTATCTTTAGGCATGATTCTCCTTACATTACAAGTGCTGCAACAACTCCACCTATTGCAACAATTAGTGTTAATACTTTATAAAATTCTTGCTTGTCTAACTTAGAATCTAACTTATCTTCTATTTTGTCAAGTCGGTCAATAACCATATTAAGAAGTTCCTTTTGGGTATAGCCATTGTTGTTTGTCATTTATGGTAAATCATCTCTAGATAGGAAATCCCATTCCTTATCTATGTTACTATCTAGGTCGTAGTTGCTTATTCTTTTAAGATAAGAACTAATTTCTTTTAAAAAATAACCTAGTAAAAATCCAATTATAAAATCCATTCTTGGATTATAACACAACTTAATCTTTTTTTAATTTATGATACCCACTTTTAAATGTATAAATAACTTTATACAAATTAACTCTTACATCTAATAAAAATTTTTCTCTTTCTTTTTTATTAGTAATCAATTTATATTTATTTTTTAATCTTTTATAAGGAACTAAATAACATATTGGCTCACCTGCTTTAATAAGTATCTCATCCTTATCTGATGTGTATAGTAACTGTGCATTTATTTCATTATGTACATCTGTTCTAACAACTCCATAAGCTATTGTCCAATCAGGATTATTAGCATACAACATAGGAAACTGTCTTACACTATATCCTTTAGGTGTTTTAAATTTCCAAGGAAGATTTAATTTAAACACTGCTCTTATATTTTTATCACCGTAAGGGTCACGAAATTGTTCATGGTCGTGAAACTCTACATCTACTGCTTTTTCTAATCTAGTTTCCCACTGCCATTCATTGTCAAAGTTATATAATCTTATCCATATATCACAAGGTGCAACTACAACAAGACCTTCATCAAATATTTCATGGAAACTAGGACATCTCTTAACAGTTCTTAATCCTGGTTTCTTTTTAGATTTAAACTCATCAGTATTTGAATCTGTATGTGCATCTCCAGGAGTTTTTTTAAACCATTCAGGTATAAATTTTTTTCCTGGTTGTGGTTGTAATTCTTCTATATGTAGTAATTCTTCTAAAGTAGAAGTATATTTTAATATTGTCATGTTTCCACCTTTTTTAATTAAATTATTCTACCCAAGTTTGTGTATCTTCATCCCAAGTATAAGGGTGTGTATCGCTATTGTCTAGTAGAAAAGGATGTGTAGTTGGAGGTTTCCATGACCAGTCATCAGTATCTAAAGTCCAACTAGGATAGGGTTTTTGTCCATAAAAAACATCATTAGTAGGGTCATATACACAACCTACTCCTGCATAGTTTCCTCTAAATGGGGTTCCACCATCTGTATGTGTATTTAAAATTGTATTGACAGAAGTTCTTTTGCAAGTTTGTCCTCTAAAATCTCCATACCATTCTTCCCAAGAACTAAAACCTTCAGGTAAATCATCTAAAGCATCTTCTTCGTTACCTACAATAACTTCAGTAACAATATTATTTTCATCTAAAAATGCGTAGTGTGCCATTATGACCAACTCACCGTACCAGTACCTGCTGTTACAGTTGTAACACTATCTGAACCAACAGTAGAAGTTGACATAGTTAAACCTGATTGTGCAATAGTAACTGTATTAGGATATCTTAAAATAACAACACCTGAACCACCTGCTGCTCTGTTTGCGTTAGCACCGCCACCATAATTAGCTGAAGTTCCACTACCTGAACCACCTGAACCTTGTGTAGGAGAAGCACCCTGCGCTCTACCTCCACCACCACCTGCTCTAGTTACACTAGAACCTGTTATAGAAGAAGCTAAACCATTTGCACCATTTCCTGCAGTTTGATAGTTAGCAGCGCCGTTACCATTACCTGACGCACCGCCACCGCCTCCGCCGCCTCCACCTGCCCAAGGGGATGATGTTACACCATTACCGCCATCTCCACCTTGTGTTGCAGCACCTGAACCTCCGCTACCAGTGTGTCCACCTCCACCACCAGAACCACCTGAGTTAGCACCACCAGTACCACCGCCACCTCCGCCAGTAGATGTGATATCAATACTTAAACCTGAATTTTTAAAGTAACTATTAACTCCATTGTAGCCACTTGCATAACTGCTAGGAGGCGCACCTGCACCTGGTCCACCAATAGATACATTAAAACTCGTACCATCAGCAGTAATTGTTAAAACGCTTTCTGTACTTGAACCATCTCCTGAAGTTTCTGAAGCATAAGAGTTACGATAACCACCTGCACCTCCGCCACCACCGCTATCGGAAACATATTGTGAACCACCACTACCACCACCGCCTGCAATAACTAAATATTGTAAATCAAATTCTTTAGTTCCTGCACCTTGTAATGCGAATCTAGCTGCACCTAATGGCATATTACTCCTTAACTAAAATCTAATAGTGCATTTATTAATGGTGTTCCTGCATCAAAAAATAAAAAGGTAACTAAATCTACATCATTAGCACCTGTGCTAAGTGTAAGTCCTGCTGCACCTGCAGTCAGTCCTGTTACATTTCCACCACCATTAACTGTTATTGCATTGATAGCCATAGTTCTTGAACCAGTACCATCTTGTGTTGCTTTCAATGTAAATGATGATGTTCCATTTGTAGGCACATTTGTAAAATCTATATCTGTAACAGAGTGTGCTAGTGTAACTGAACCTGTATTACCATTAGCTAAATTTATTGCTAATGTTGTTCCAGAAGTAACTGCAACATCTGTTTCTGCATAATCTTTGAGTGACACAGCACTTATCTCTTGGTCAGCACCTGTTACAGCACCTGATAAAGTTACAGCACCTAATGTTTTATTTGTTAAAGTAGCTGTTTCTGCATCAACATAGTTTTTAACTGCTGCTGTTGTAGGTATTTTTGTATCACTATCGTTAGATGTAATAGTTTCACCTTGTGTAATTAAATCTCCTTGATTTATCATAGCAAAATCTACTGCACCTGCAGCTATTGTTGTAGCTACATCTTGTGTAGCTGAAGCTAGTGTACCTGTAACATCACCTGTCAAAGCTATGTCATTGACTCTGTCATGTATATCTTCAAAATGTTGTTTGACTACTGCGAGTCTAACCTTAGTTCCTGATGCGTGTGTTGGGTCAGTACCATGCTTACTATCTAAATCTCTTGTTACTGTAGCAGCGGAGTGGTCTGTACCTGAAGACCATAAAACTACTTCTCTGTTACTGTCATTATCAGGGTCTATAACAAAATACGAAGGACTATCTACTCCTGGGTCATCAGCTAAATTCATTGATGTACCACCACTAGCTAACTGTGCAGCTAATGTAGTTTCAAAAGCGTTTACTATATTAGATTCTTGTGCTGTCATTCTTCTCCATTA
>Ga0208544_10002220_pt1 | contig 12837 bp, 9 predicted proteins | sample DEB08_DNA_9_FD_184526 | JGI IMG/M metagenome (GOLD analysis project Ga0208544, IMG submission 184526) | Aqueous microbial communities from the Delaware River and Bay under freshwater to marine salinity gradient to study organic matter... | ecosystem: Environmental > Aquatic > Marine > Coastal ...
AACCCCAAAGCGTTTCTATGCAATGTTTGGACTAAGATTAATGAGTAATTGATGAAAAAGATGTAAAGAGTTTGTGTTTATGGGTATAATAGAACTATTTTGTCTTAGAAAATTATTTATATATATATAGAGTATCGGTAGCTGATTGAGCTGCTGACTGCATTTACGCCACGAGGGGACAGGAACGTTATTTCAGTTCCCATCAGACTCACTCGGGGTTCATGAGCAGAGCGCAACCGGCCAGGATCCACTTGTTGGGGTCGGTTTCTTCGCTTTCCATTTAGAGGTCGGCGCAGAAAACGTAGGTGGGACCACGCATGCTGGTCACATATACGGGGCACTAGTACATGGCCACGGTCTTGCGTTCGCTACGGCGAATGGCAGTGACGTGGACAACGGGGAGTTCGGGATGGAGGTCCTTCAGCACCATATCAGTGAGGTATCCCTGTTCACCGTTACGGCCGTATTCCCAGCCGGCTCCTTCGAGGAAGAAACCGTTGACGTAGGCACCGACTTCGGCGTTGGTGGGGTACTCAGCGATGTCCTTACTGTTCTAGACGTCAGTCTTCAGGAACATGTCATCGAGAGGCAAGTTGTTGGCACGGGCCGTAACCTGCATCACAGCGGTCAAGAAGGACATAGGGTTGAAGAGTCCGGAAATCCACAGAACAGGAGGAGTCTCCATGGTTTCGGCCCAGTTAACCAACTGGGTCACACGTTCGAGCATGTTACCGAACCAGTCCGTCAGTGACTTCTTGGAGAAGTAGGCGACGGCAGCCCAGGAGGCGGGGACAACGTTGATGTTGAGGGAGTTCGAGAGGTTCTCCATCAAGTCAGTGATGTTGAGCAGACCCTTGAGACCGGCCTCGAGTTCGGTGAGCGAGATTCTAATTGTTTACAGCAGGTTGTTCATACGCTCGCATTCCTGGATGCAGACGACGGTGTATGGGTTGGGGTCCTTGACCTTGGCCTTCAAGTCGAGCATGGGGAAGTCAGAGGGCAGCTGTCCGAGGAAAGTGCTGATGAACTGCGAGACGGTGTCCACGTCAGCACCACCACCAGTTCCGGAGCCTCCAGAGACGGAAAGGATCGTCTAGAAGAGAGTTTCTCCCTGGAAGGTGAGGTAACCGATTTCAGCGTTAGGGTGAAGACCGAACATCTGAGGTTGCTCCGTGGGAAGCTTCTCCTCAATGTACTTCCTGTACATTTCACGGTCGAATCTGAAAGGATCGGGTGACTTGAAACCAGGAGCGAGAGTGAGCTGCATCTGCTGGAGGATTTCGGGGCGGATGAGCACCTCGAGGTAAGCGTTGTTGGTACGTCTATCCCAACCATCAGTAATATGACCACCGTACATGATCTCACCGTAGATGTAACGGAGATCATCGTAGGGAACCTTGTCGTACTTGGTCAAGTAGTTATGGAGGACATCTCCGCAAATGGTAAGATCACCATCGTTGAAGTTGTAATGACGAGACCATCCCTGGGAACCGAACTTCCTTCTTCCGAGGATGAGGGAATGGAACATGCACAGTCCGAAGAGGAGGGCCTTGAATTCGGGAAGCTTGTGCGACTTGGCGCGCTCGAAGTGGTCGTCGTCGAACTTGTTCAACGCACGACGCAAGTTGGCCTTCAAATCCTGAGGAGCTTCGTTGGCAATCTTGATGGAGTTCTGGAGGATGGACTCGGGAACGATTTCCATCATGGGGAGAGGAGGAGGCTCCGAAGAGACGAAGCATCTGAAGTCGGGATGAGCACCTTCTTCAATAACGACTTCAAGGGCACGCTCGAAGTCCTTCATCCAGGTCTGCATGAGATGCACGTTCTGGAACATGACCCAGTTTCCTTTCTTACCAGCTTCGGCAAGCTTCTCGAGGGCGGGCTTCTCCTGACCCTGTCCCATAGAGATGTTGACGAGGGTACCGTCGGACATAAGCTTTCCGTTGGCTTTACCGGCCTGCTCGACGTCGTTAGTGGGGTCCACACCAGGGAAGAGCATGAAGAACACGGGGGTTTCGGTGTTCATTTCCTTGTACATCTGGAAGACGTTGAAGGCAGGTTGTTCAATGAACTGCTCACCCATGCACTCAGTCACGTACTGCACGAGGGCAGGTGAAAGTCTGTCAGGTCTCAATGCACGGAGCAACAGGAGTCTATGGAAGAGATCAAGATCCTTGAAAGCTCTGGGGAGCTCAGCAGCTTCGGATCTCTCATCCTGGAACCACTTTCTCCACTGAAGGGCCTCTTCAGTCATGCTGACGATCAAGTTCTCGAAGATCTTGACAGATTCGAGACCCTTGACGGCAGCCCAGTTGGCGTCAGGGATGAACTCGAGAGAGTTGGCCTTCTGGGGCGCCTCGAGAGCAACCTCCTTCTTGACGAGGGCGTCCACTTCGCTCTGGATGATCAGGCCCTTGCGGACGTTGATTCTCAGGCAAAGCATCGTGGAGACAATGAGCTTATGACGCTCGAGGGTACCTCTGCGAGTGTAGTCAAAGGCTTGGTAGGTGATGGATTCAAGAAGGGCTTCGACACGGGCCTTGAGGGTCTTTGGTGACATCTCGCCGTCTTCTTCTCCTTCTCCTTCGGAGGCTTCTTCCTTAGCCTCGGCTTCTTCACCTTCCTTAAGCTCCGCGGGCTCGGGCTTCTTGGGGTTAAGTCTCTCGGCAACGATGTCAATGGCACGGTTGACGACAATAACGAAAGAGTCGAGAGAGAACTTGTAGAAGGAGTGGATCTTGTACAGCTCGTTCATCATGAAGAAAACGAGAGCACCGCGACTGGCAGCGGGTCTGTACACTTCGGAAGCGTCGTTAATCAAAATTTCGGTTTCCTTGGCAATGGCGACCTTCTCCTGGATTTCACTAGAGAGAGCCTTAGACTTCTCGAGGTTCTCAATAAGAGCAATGTTTTCGAGAATGTCACCCTCAGACTCAGCGAGCTGTCTCAAGAGACCGGCTTCAAGGTCTCTAAGAGTGATCTTGAAGTTGTTCTGCTGCTGGATGAGGTCTTCCTTCTCCTGGGCGAGCTCGGGTCTCTCCTTCTTGACGACAAGGGACAAGAGCTGGTCTTCAAGACCGGCCTCAGTGACAGTGAAGTTGATGAGGGTACACTCGGCCTGGATTTCAGGAGGGTAATGAGGGTTGGAGAGCTTGGTGTGGAGGTAGAGGTTGAAGTTGTTGTGGAGGTGGAGCTCCTTGTCTCCGAGACGGATGAATCTGCTCTTTCCCTTCTTGATGATAGCACGGGCGTACACGGGCTGGATCACGGCGTCGATGGAGTTCTGCAGGTTCTCAATGAGCACGGGGAATCCTTGCTCGACACCGGCCTCGATGGTCTTGATCATCTTGTTGTTCGAGAGTCTAGTAACCTGGAGGTTGTGTTCCTTCTCACGCTCCTTCAACCAGGTGATACCCTGGAGCTGAGGATCGATGATGAGGGAGTATCTGTCGGAGTTAGTCAGGATGGCACCATTCTCGGTGGACACTCTATCGGAGGGCAATTTCTGATTGTTCCAGACAGCGACCTCGGCCTCGTCAGTCAAGATCGACAGAGGGTTCTTGGCAGCACTCACAGGGATCTTGTTTTTCTCGAAGAAGGTCACGAATTTCTCTTGGACGATGACGTCACGGAACTTCTTGTTGAAGGGTCCAACGTAGGAAACGAAGGAGGAGGCGAGAAGGACATCACCAGTGACGACAGCAATGGCGTCGCCGAGGGTAATGATGGACTCAGCCCAACGGACACTCTCAGCACCGAGGGCATTGACAAGTCTCTGAGCCAAGTCGAGCTGTCTCTCGCATTTAGCGGCTTAAGTCTCAGCAGCATACTTCTCGTCCATGGCCTTCTGGAAAGCGGCCTGAAGGACGGCGAGCTTCGCGTTGAGATCAGCAACAAGTTCCTCCATCTCTTCCTTTTTGGCGTTGGCGGAAGCGAGGGTCTCTTGAGCATCTCTCACAGCCTGCTTCTTGGGTTCAACGGAGATGACCACATCGAAGTACTGAGTGATGTTGATAATCCAATCGCAAAGACCGGAAGCACACTGGGACTTGGTGGAAATGGTCTTAGGGTTGAATCCTTCGTCGGCAAGAGTGGGTCTGATGGCGTCGAAGTTCTTTGGGGGGACTTACTCCGCATCGATCAGGCCCTTGAAGGCGTTAAGGCTCTCCAAAAGCTTCTCGGGTTGCTTCATCAAGAGAAGGGAGGTCTTCCAGGGGTTCTCGGTCTTGAGTCTACCCTTGGCGTCCACGGGCACAAGGTCGTCGATCTTAGCGAAAAGATGGAGCACACAATGGAAAACTCTCGCAACATCAGCAGGAGGGTTAGCCAGGGCTTTCAACATCTGGAGATCCTTGACCTTGAGTCCGGCAAGAGCCTGCTTGGCCTGCTCGACAAGGGGCAAGGCCATGTCCAACTCAGCCTGCACCTTGGCGGATTTGGCGGAGACTTCTTCGGCGATCTTGGCGCACTTCTTGTTTTCAGCTGTGGCAATGTCGTTCTTCTCCTCGACCTTTTCTTTCTCGACACCGACAATAGCAGCCTGCTCATCAGCAGTCTTCTTGGCAGCCTCGACTTCAATGGAGGAAATCTTAAGATTTTCTTCGAGCTTGGAGACAATCTCGGCGGTCTCAGTGAGCTTGACAACACCAGTCTCGTACTTCTCTCTCTGAGCTTCGAGCTAGTCGTTCTTCTTGGTGAGCATGGCCTTGAAAAGCTTGATCAGCTCCAAGAAAGACTTGGGAGTAGTGTAAACGAATCTCCTCTCTTGATCGAAGATCTGATCAGAGCACTCGTTGACAACCTTGAAGGAGTAGGGCATGAAGTTGATGATGGCTGTACGGACGTCATCATCCTCAATCTCGACTTCCTCAAGGAACTTCTGGGCGACGGAGAGAAGCGCATCCTCGGGCCAGGGATGGAACCAGTCAATGACAGTGCAGTTGACCAGGGCGGGGAACTTTCTCGATCTGCCTCTGAACGACTCACCCACGGGGGAGAAGCAGAGAGCCATATGCAGGTTCTTACGGACTCTTTCGATGAAGAACTTCCAGCAGTTGTCTCTGTTGTCGATGAGACCTTCACCCTTGACGGCAGGTCTGATGTTGTTGATGATCGTGTCCTGGTCCTCAGCAGGGAACAAGTCGGCGATCTCACCAGACGAGAGCAAATCATTGATGTACACAAGGAAGCGCTCCTTGGTGATCTGACCCTCGTTGAGGAGGAAGAGGAGGCCTTCGTCCTTAACGCCAGACTTCATGTAGAACTTCTGGAGGTCCATCTTCAAATCGTTCATTCCGTAAGTCGACGAGATAACGATCGACACGGTAGTGAACATGCAGATGAAGGACGAGAGTCTGGAGAGGGACTGCTTTCCGGAACCACCCACACCGACAAGGAGGGCGTGGCCACCATCAGCTGACACTATGCGAGAGACCTTGCAGACATGCTTCATGGCGTCTTCGAAGAGCACGAGGTCCATCACGGGGTTGGTATCGTTGTACTCTCTAAGGGCTTCTCTCAGTCTGCCGGAGAGGGCGTCGATGTTGGGGAACTGGTCGTAGAGCTTGTCATCGAGGGAGCCGACGAAGTAGGCGAAAATGAGAGGCTCGGTGTTAACGGGCTGGAAGAACTTGGTGAGGTTGAATTTGGCGAAGTTCTTCTTGCAGATGTCGGCGATGAGGCCTCTGTACTGAGTGAGGTTTTCGGCGTTGACGAGTCTGTCTCCGAAGATACGCTCGCACTCGTGCACCCAAAGTCTGATGACCTGATCGGGCTCCTTGATAGCTTCCTGCTTGGCAACGAGAAGACCCTGGAAGATGTTAGTCAAATGACGAACATTGAACTCGTAATGGAAGTTGACAGCGGTCTTACGGAAAGTACGGGAGACTTCACCGTGAAGACTGATGGTACTCTTGATCATGGTGGAGAGCAACTCGTTGACTGTACCCTTGAACTTCTGGAAATGCTTGTTCAAGAAGCAAGAGTAGATCTGGTAGAGAGAGGAGGTCTCGGGGAAAGGAATAGCGATGGTGGAGAAATGACGCTGGAGTCTGGGGTTGACAAAGAAGGAACCGGCGGTGGGGTTCATGGCACCGACGTAGAGGGTGTTCTTGATTTTCTTGAGCATCAGCTTGGTGCGATCGTACCAATGGCCGTAGTCCTTGTGCTGACGGACGAGAGCGATGGCCGTCTGCGTGTTGTAAGTATCGAGCTCGGGCATGTTAAGATCATCGACGAAGTAGATGAGCTTGAACTTGCCAATGGGGGCGTAGGTGCTCGACACCTTCTTCTCGAGCTGCTGCTCAAGGATAGTCTGGAGCAGAGTGGAGTCGGTGTAGTTGTTGAAGTTGACAATCTACTGGAGGTACTCATCACCGTTGGCAACGAGCTCGTTGAGGAGACCCTTGGTGATCTGGGTCTTACCGCAACCGGCACTTCCGACGAGAAGAGGAGAGTGACCAACCTCGATGAACTTCTTCATGAGGTACTGCGTGGAGATGGTGTCAACAGTGGGGATAGTGTAGTTGGAGATACTCTTGGAAGTGTCGACGACGGAGTCCATGTCCTTGGTGTTGAGCTTGGACCACTCCTCTAGGCGGGATTGATCGAGGTCGACATAGTAGTCGAAGACGGAACCCTTAGAGAACTTAATGAACTTCCACTTGTCCTTCCACCAGTTGGAGAAGAGCTTTCTGTAGTCGACGGCGTCCTTTTCGGAGAGACCACCACCCATGCACCAGATGCAGGCGAAGACGAAGATGTACTCAAGACCGGAGACTTCGTTCGTTTTCAATACGGCTTCAAGGAGCTTGCAAATGGAAATGATCAGGGAGATGTCGACCACGGGCACGGTGTACTTGAAGTTTCTCTTGATGTGCCAGAGGGACTCTTCAATGTACTTGTCGAACAAGTTCTGGAGCTGCTCTTTCCTATCTGCGGTGTCCTCAGAGCGGGCGGCGATCCAAGACTTGACGTAGGACTTCCACTGGTAGCCTGTAGCGTCAGAGATGAAAAGAATACCGGCACGGGAGACGGTAGCAGGGGTAGCGTGGTTCAAGTCTCTGATCTCGAAGATGAGTCTCATGTGAGGCTTGAGCACGATACGCTCATTTGAGGCGAGGGTCAAAATCTTGTTATCATCCATGACAGAGTTCATGGACTCAATCCAGTTGGCATCAAGATCACCATCGAGGATAATCCACTTGGGGTTGGTGTCGGGCACTTGACCGAGGGTACGCATGGTCTTGGACATAAGTCCGTCAATCCAGTCACGAGTCTGGAAGTGGACCACACCGTAGAGTTCGTTGGTGGAGACGACCTTGGGGTTGAGATCAACCACGGTGGTCTTCAAGCCATCTCTGTCGTTAGATTTGGCGAGGACTTTCCAGGTGGAAGACTTGCCGGATCCGGGGGGTCCCATCACGAACACACAATGTCTAATTTCCATCATTTCTCTGAGCTGTACAACCTTCAGCACAAACTCTTCGTCACCGTACAACTGCTCGGCGGTGATGGTCTTCTGGATGACTGACTCGAACTCCATGTTTCTCTTTCTAGGCACATCAATGCCGGGGAAGAGATCGTCGAGGAGACCGGTGAAGATAATAAGATCCTCAGCAACAATCTTAGGGGTGTTGAAATCTCTGAGGGCTCTCATGAGAATACATCCCTCGGGAAGGTGAGGCTCTTGACGCTTGAAAGCACCAGCGACGACGAGCACGGACTTAATAGCTCTAAGACCCCAATCGTAATGCTTGGCGGCGGAAAGCAAATCCTTGCAGAGGAAGTAAAGAGTGGTGAACTTCTTGGCGAGACCCTTGGCTTCGACGAAACCTTCAGCCATGAGCATGTTTTCGCAAATGAGCTCGAGATCGGGCACCACCACAGTAATGGGTCTGAAGAGGGCCTTGAGACCTTCGGGAAGCTCGGAACGACCCAAGTAACCGGGGTTCATGGTAATGAAAGCACCGCAAGTGGGGTCAAGAGCAATCTCAGTGTCTTGAATGACGAATCTCGACTTCTGCTGCTTGATGGCATCAGTCACAGACTTGAACTGGACGGAACACACGGAGAGCACCTCAGGGATGAGTCTGTTGAACTCATCGAAGCAACCCCAGGATCCGGAGGCGGCGAGACCCATGAAGATCTGGCCCATGCCCTGGTAATCCATCTGATCGGAGCAGTTGAAAACGTAGACGGCCTTAGCGAGAGCCGAGGAAAGATCCTTGGTGGTCTCGGTCTTACCGGTTCCAGCGGGTCCAGCAGGAGCGCAACCCATTTTAAGATGGAGGGCCTGGGTGGCAGTCACATAGATTCTATCGGTAAGAGGAGTGACGACGAGACGAGGTCCATTTCCGAGGTACTCGTAACCGTACCAGAAGGAAGCGTCGGCAATTCTCTCCTAGAAGTCCTTCTTGTCGGCGTCCCAGTAGGCCTTGAGCTGAGATTGCCACTGGAAGTCATCTCCTGAGGTAACTCCAGCATTGTTGAGCTTGTCGATGATGTCACGAGAGTGAGCATCCATAGTGATCATGCACATGATCTTTTGACGCATGGGCTTGTCGAGGTCACCCTGCACCATGATGATCAGGTTCTTCAAAAGCACGATTTGTTCCGAGAGAGCAGTTTTCATGGCGGTAGGGTCAGTCTTGACCTTCTCAAAACCATTCTCAACAGCGATACACCACTGCATGAGGTTGATGAGAAGAGTGATCTGGGCGGGATCGTCCTTCAACCAGTCATCCTTTTTCATGGAGCCGAATCTCTTCAAAGAGTCGCCAGCAATGTTGTTGAGGGACTTTCTCATGATGTCGATGACATCTTGGAGGTAGTTCTCGACCTTACCGAGAAGCTTGAGGTTATCAGTGAAGGGGACGTACTCCTTGCCGACGCAGGAGTGCATGCCGATAGCAGCAGGGCGCACTCCTTCTTCCTTGAGCTCCAAGGTGTCAATAGCCTGGAAGATCTTGGGCATGTGGACCATGATCTTGGCGGGGGAGCTACCGTTGGAAAGGATATCGAGCAAGTCGGTGGGTGAGACGAAGTAGAAACGAGGGAAGGAACGTCTCTTGCTGCTCATGAAGTCGTTAAGAGCCTTCTCACAAATGGTGAGTTGCTTTTGCACGTCTTCGAGGGCGGGCAGCACGTAGTCCTGGTTACAGAAGATGTTCGCGTTCTTCTTCTCAACACCGTCCTTGAGGATCTTTCTGACCTCGGCGTCAATGCCAATGAAGCGGTCAGACTCCTCGGGAAGTTCCTTACGCACTTCATCGGAGTGGATGAAGAGGTTTTCGAGGAAAGTCCAGGTTCTCTGCACTTCACCAATGATTTGGTAGACCTCGGAGATTCTGCCGAGGTTCTTCTGCCACTTGGTGACATCAGTCTCGAAGGTGGCGAGGTAGCGGGAGGAGGTCATACCAGTGACCATAACCTGGTTCTCTTCAAGCATTTCGAAGTTTTCTTCGGAAAGCTTCATAAGCTGAACATCGCTGCCCTTGTGGGCGTTGAACTCGAATTCGACATCTACCCAGGTGTCCTAGAGCTTCTGGAGGTTGATCTCCATCTTGGCTTCCTGGCGAGCCTGCTCCGTGATTTCTTCAACGTCTTCACGGTAGTCGACCAGGTTCAGGTTGTAGACGTCTCTGAGGAGGAGCGAGTCGTCAACCGTGAACTGCTTCTGGACCTTCTCACGGATAGCATCCCAATGGCGCTCACGCATGGAAGGGTCGGAGAGCTCGGCAATGAGAGGCAAGAACATGAGCCACTTCTTGATTTCCTCAAGAATTCCAATGTAGGCATTGCATCTCTTGTCAACCTTCATTTCCTTGAGGGTCTTCTGGAGCTTCTTGACATCGTCCTCCATCTCGAAGGGCTGGGTGGCCGCCCAGGTGTTCTCCATGTAGCCGGAGAAGATCTGCTGGCAGTTGGAGATGTGATCCCACAACACTTTCATGTTGCCGACCTCGATCTCGATGTTCTCGACCTGTCTGATGGGGGTATCGATGAGTGCGGGGTTGCCGAACTTGCCAGCGTTGAAGCCCAAGTCCTCAATCTTGTCCTTGTAGTCGGTGATCTCGCCGTAGACGCCGTTAAGCTTCTCCTGAGCGGCTTCACGGCCACAGTCGTACTTGTAGAAGACACGCTTCTTCATCTCTCCGGTGAATTGCTTGAGCTCCTCCTCGAGCTTTTGGATAGAAGAGTTGTTCTTGGACATCTCCTGGGAAATATCCTTGGCAATTTCTTGCTTGGTGGTTCTGGCGAGCTTGTTCAAGGTAACGAACTCGTCGAAGAGTCTCTTGGAGGCCTTGATCTGACTGTCCTTCGCGATACCGTTCTGCTGGAGAAGCTTGAGGGACTCCTCGAGCTGGTCGAGCTGGAGAGTGACGGAGTCCTTGGTGTTGAAGACCAATTCGTAGTGGTCTTTAACCTCAATGAGGGTCTTCACATCGGCGAAGTCCTTGTCTTTGGTGCTGGCACCGGCAGCGGTGTCCTTCATGAAAGACTGGAGGTTCTCGATCTGCTTGGTGATGTGCTTGGTCATCACGGGGCCAGTCAAGTTGTTCGCGTTGGCGTTGGTGTTGGCGTTGAAGGAAGCGGAGTAAGGGGAGCCACGGACGGGAACCATGGAGCCGCTTTCGTCCTTGAAGAGGACACTGATTTGGACTTCGCACTCTTCTTCGACCTGGTACTTGACGTAGTACTGGCCATCGTTGTGATCGTCGATCTCGGCGGCGATTTCTCTGGGGACGTCGCCCTTGGTCACAATTTTGACCTGGAAGTCGTCACGGCCGGATTTTCTGTTCTCATTCTGATCGTTTCTGGCCTGAATGATGAACTCAATGGGGGCGCCGACAGCTTGGTCTTGGAAGAGACCGGTTCCGTGGCAGAGAGACTTGTTGGCTCTGGTGTTAAGGAAGAAGCTGAAGGGAACCCAGGTGGTGGTGAGGTCACCGGTGGCAATCATGAGCTGCACGACGGCCTCCTTGGGTCCGAAGTCCTTGAAGTTAGGGGTCAAGGCGTGGATTTCGGTCTCGCTGATGAACACTCCGCTGGTGTAGATGGATTGCTTGTTGGGCACGTCGGTGGGGTTCTTTCCGCAAGTGAAGTAAACCTTGATGGTCACGTCCTTGAAGCCGCAACCCTTGATGACGACGGGGACGGCACCGGAGAGCTGGGAGAGAGGAGGGTCGATCTCAGTGATGGCGTAGGAGGGACCAACGATCTTGCTCACGTTGAGGGCGAACATGTCCTGAAGCCATCCACTGTTCCAGCCACCGAAGACCAAAAGGCGGGACTGGTCGGAGTCGTAGGCCATGGCGGCGTACTCGCGGCAGGGGGGACGGATGTCATCCTCGGGCACGATGGCGGTCCACTTCATGGTCTCGATGTCGAGGTAGTAGGAGGTGTTGTCGCACTCACCGAAGGTACGGGGGTGACCCTCGTGGTAGTTGGTGATCTCACCACCGAAGATGAAGTATTTCCAGGAAGGAATGGCTTCAACCATAATGGCGGAGTGGTTCCATCTCTGGGCGTCGTTGTAGATATCGGGGTCACTCCACTCCTTGGTGTTGAGGTCGAACACGATCACGTTGTTGAACATGGTCTCGCTGTTCCAGCCACCGTATGAGTAGAGCTTGTCGTCAACGATGAAGATTGAGTGGCCACCACGACCTTCGGGAAGGGGAGCCTGTCCTTGAACGGCCTCGATCTTCTCCCAGACATTCGTCTCAATGTCGAAGGTGTAGATATCGGAGAAGGCGACGCGGGCGTAGTTGAGACCACCGTGACCTCCGTAGATGTAGTATCTGCCCTTGTAGAAGCAGGAACCACAGTTGGCACGGGGAGGAGGAGCACCGATCTTAGACTCTTGGTTAGATTCGACAGCGTTGTCTCCCTCAGCGCGCTTCCAGGTGAGGTCGGCAACCTTGAGCCACCAGGTGTCGTTGAGGCGGGTAGTGGGGTTGGCGTGGCCACCAAAGATGAACACGTGGTCATTTTCGGGGGTGGAAAGGGCAACGTGCTGGGCACGGCTAGGGGGGGTTTCGTCTCCCGAGCCCTTCTCTTGCTCCCAAGCGCAGTACTCTATAAGTAAAGAAGCGGGTGTGAATATGAAATTCAAATTAATTAAAGCGGGCATTTGCGGGCGCAGCCGCCCACGCCAAACGACGAGCCAGGATACGTTTCAGAAATTAAATCGTCAGTATCGAGGCACCAGACCAGACGCGACAAGAGGGGGCAGCGCGCCATAGAAACGAAGACTTACTGTGAGTGATCTTCATGCTATAGAGGTCACCGGTGGGCTGGATCTTGTTTCCAGTTCCGGGGACGGCATCAACGATACCACCATACATGATGTAGTTGTTTTTGCCCACGTAGGTGAGCGAATGTCCTGAACGAGGAGGAGGCACAGTGCCTTTCTGTTCTAAGTTTGTCCACTTTAAATCAGCCGGCTATACAAAAGACACGGGTTAGAATTCCTGTTAAACGGCACGTCCTTGCCCAGCTGCCCGGCTGCTCTGTCGCTTTAAATGAGCAAAAGCCTTGTTCACTGGGCAGGCGGTGTCGTGAGCCATGAGTGGGATGTCGGGTGCGCGGTCGCGTCACTTACCATTTGACGGTTTTTTGATTCGATGTAAGAATATAATTATTTAAATACAGAAAAATCGCCCTTTTATAGTTCCAGATTGACCAATCAAAAAATTAGAAGGCTTTTAAACGCTACCGTAGATTAAGAAGTTCAACCGAAAAATTAAAACAATTTAAATTTATTTGCAACTCCTGCGGACGGGGTTTTGGGGTTTTGGGGTTTTGGGGTTTTGGGGTTTTGGGGTTTTGGGG
>Ga0208544_10002221_pt1 | contig 12823 bp, 10 predicted proteins | sample DEB08_DNA_9_FD_184526 | JGI IMG/M metagenome (GOLD analysis project Ga0208544, IMG submission 184526) | Aqueous microbial communities from the Delaware River and Bay under freshwater to marine salinity gradient to study organic matter... | ecosystem: Environmental > Aquatic > Marine > Coastal ...
GTATTTTTACCGCTGCCGCAGCGTTGGCAAGATATATCGCCTCTGCTCAACGATCCGATTAAAGCGGTGAGGCTAGAAGCTACCCGTTTACTCATGGGCATTACTGGACTAGATCAAAGCCAGCAGCAGACATTAGATCGACATATTGAACAATATATCGAAGCGCTAATGGTCAGCGCAGATATGCCGAATGGCCAGCTTAATCTCGCAGCGGCCTATCTTGCTCAGGGTGCTTATGAAAAAGCAGAACAGGCTTATGAGCATGCATTAACGCTAGATTCTCAGTCAGTCCCAGCACGATTAAGCCTAGCTGATCTGTATCGTGCCCAGGGGCAAGAGCCCCGGGCGCTTGACCAACTTTTACAGGCCCAACAGGCAAACCCCAGCAATGCCACTGTACTTTTTAGCCTCGGCTTAGCGCAGATACGCGCTGAGAATAATGCGCAGGCGTTAGTGAATTTGGAGCAGTCCTCAAGGCTAGCGCCGGAGATAATTCGCTACAGCTATGCCTATGGCATTGCTTTAAACAGTCAGGGCCGAGCGAGAGAAGCGGTGCAGGTAATGACCCAGGCACTGGAGCGGGATAATCAGAATCGAGATTTACTGTTTGCGCTGGCTACGATTAACAGGGATTTGGGTAAGTTGGTTGAGGCTAGAGACTTTGCTCAGCGACTGGTTACCGCATTCCCAGAAGATGCTGGAGCACAGCAGCTAATGCGATCTTTACAATAGTCTATTGATAAGCAGAATCGGCCATGCTCTATTTAAGGGGCGGTATGTAAAAGCTGTTATCGCCGACAGAAATCAATCATCAGCGCGCCCACAAACAGCTGGTCCGCATGAGCCTGCAAAGAAGCTATCGCAGCTTTATAGATATCGGCTGGATATCTCTCTCGACGAATCTCATAAAGGTCACTGGCGTAGTCTGGATAGAATTCCGGATGCCCCTGAAAGGTTAATATATGCTCTCCCAATGTGGTGGCGGCAATAGGGCAGATATCTGTACTGGCGAGAACAACCGTTCCCTCAGGCAGCTCTACCACCTGATCCTGATGGCTATAAATAAGTTTAAAGGGTTGGCTGCCGAGTAAATCTGTACTGTTGGTTGGGCTGGTTTCCTTAACGCCCAAACCCCAACCCACATCGGCCAAACTGGTTTTTCCGCCCAGAGCATGGGCCACCATCTGGTGCCCAAAACAGATTCCCACTAATTTTTTCTTGCGACTGTGAAGTGCCCTAACAAACTCAGCGAGCAGGGTAATCCAGGGCGCATCTTCGTACACACTGCTTTTGCTGCCGGTCAAAATATAGGCATCGACCTCATCAATTTCCGCAGGATAAACACCAGCGTTAACCGCATAGGTAACAAACTCTACGCCCATGCTGCTATCCCCATTAGCGGTAGTCAGTAGCTGCTTAAACATACTGGGATACTCACCATATTTTTCAGCCAGAACCGGCAGTACATCGTCTGCCTGAAGTATGCCTATTTTTAATGTCACTGCGCCTGTTCCCTGATTAACCTGTGCGGCATCTTAGAGTATCGGCTTAAAGATCGCTCCTTATTTCGCGGCTATATCACTGGCAAAAGACTTAGAAGCGTGGGAGCTAGCACTAAGACTAATGCTCATAGCAAAAGCAATACCGCTTACTGCGATTCACCGCGTCAACTGTAACCAGAGATACTGTTAAAAAGGGCGGGGATCTAACGCTAGTCTGATGATCTAAAACCAGTATTTTAGGTCGGGAAAACTAAGCAGCTGGGTGTAAAAAAGCACTGTCATTACTAATGCTGCAACCCACACCGTAGTGATATAACTGGCCATGATATTTTTCAATTGATCTATGAGGCTGTTGCCGTCCCCCGAGGACTGATTACCCCTATTAGTCCAGCGCTGCTTTGATAGCCTGGCAAGGCAGTAAACCTTAACCGCGGCATTTAATAGCTGATTGAAATAGAGGATAAATGGCCACTCAATGTGCACACTGTTGCTATACCGAAATAGAAATAACGACAGCGCCATACGCGATATCGCAATCCAAATAAAATATGACACGATGTAATAGGGGTCGTGGAGCAGGGTGGCGGCAATCGCGACTATTGGGCTAACCAGCATGGTCCACATGGCGATGCGCTGGTCCATTACGCACCACCAGATAAAGAACCCAACCTTGTTAGGCCCTAGTTTTAGTGCTCTGGTTCCGTTGCGCAGCATATTGCCCGACCATCGGCGGAAGTTTTGAGTCATACGCTCGATACCGGAGCCTTCAATTTCTTCGATTGTGTAGACAAGTGCATCTGGCACGTAGAGCATCTTGGCGTCTTGGGTGAGCATGTAATACCAGGTGCTTTTGTCATCGCCGGATAGAAATCGAAAAGTACCCCACAGCCAGTGGTAGAGATGATCGGCTTCGAGCATGCGAATAAATTTATGGCGTGTTAAATGCTTGGCGCGAAATACCGACATGCGGCCAGTGAGTGTTAGCACCTTATTGGACATTGAATGAGACTGCATGGCGATTCGGCGTTGCGCAAAGCGCATTGTGAGCCATGATTGAATCCATTTTGGGCCATAGCAAATCACTTCCTCATCGGTTGTGATTGCTTGTAGTTCGGGGTCGCGTTGAAACAGTGGGCAGCACTTACGCAAAATTCCCGGCGCCAACACCGCATCACCGTCCATAAATACAATCAGGTCGTCCCTGTGGATTCCTCTGCGCGACATAGAACGCAATACTAGACCGATGGCCATACGTTTGCCGGAGATATTCTGACGGATCATGACGAGCTCTAAGGGCAAATGGTTAGCGTATTGGCGCAGATAGGTCATGATGATATCTTCATCATAGGCATCACCAGAACCCAACCATAGAGTGGTCGGTATGCCCGATTCTTCGACTTCCCTACAGATACTCTGTATCACCAGTTCGGTCGTTTCCCGGCGTTCTCGAAAGGTGGTCATCATAAAATGCATATGTCTGGGTCGCCAGCCGTCTCGCCAAACTTTGTCTGCCCTTGCGCGAATCATAGGGAAGCGTTTGTGCTGATAAAACTCTGCACGTAGTACATGAACAAGCCACCAGCTATAGCGCCAAATTCCCAGTACGCCGAGAGTAATGGTGATCAATTTTAGTTCTGGGTTCCAGATTTTATTGGGTAGCCAAAGTACAGATAACACGCAGAGAGAAATATACGTCGCTAGCTGAAGGAGGGCTTTTTTATGCCATTTGACCGGCTTGTCCGTGCTCTTTTCACCACTGACTAGAGCACTGTAATCACGTGCTGGTTTATAGACGTTCATAATGTGGGCTGGGGCGACATCGGTTGTGCATCTATTTGCGAATGCTCTTTATTGGAGAGTTCTTTGTTGGAGAGATAGTTGAGTACTGCCTGACTTATTTGCGATGTGGCAAACCGCACTTCCACAGGCAGTCCGGAGCGGAGTTTTACCCGATCAGTATCACCCATTTTTAGCTTGATTCTCACCTTTATACTCCGCTGGGAAACATTGTCGGGGCGATAGGCGTATTCCTGGGATGGGGCTAGTAGGGTATCTTTCATGATGTCACTGACGTATCCCAACCAGTGCTGATCTAAGCTGAGTAGGTGCACCTGAGTTATTTGATCGAGATGTATTAAGCGCGCCTCCTGATCAGTGACAAACACATCTACCACAGGTGTTTCGTTGCGCTCAAAAAAACCTAGAGTTTCACCGCGCTTTATAACAGCGCCCCGCTCATGGAGCAGGTGCACCAATCTCCCATCTCCGGGAGCCAGTACTGATAAGTCATCTTGATAGGCATAGAAGGCAAGCAGGTCTTGCATTGCCAATCTAACCTCCTGCTCAATCAGATCGATATCGATCTCCAGTAATCGCGACTCTTTACTGGTGACTGAACCCGAGGTTTCAATGGCTAAGGTGTAGCGTTTACGCTGGGCTTCTAGCTCGAGTTTTTTCTGCTCGATATTTGATTTAGAATCAGCAATTTGCTTGATTAGTTGCGGTGATTCGATGGTTAGCAAAGTCGTACCCTCAACAATCTGCTGATCGACGATACTTGCTACTCGGGTAATACGACCATCGACCATTGAAACAATTGATTCAACCGGAGTCGAGGTGGCTGCTGTATTGACCTTTAGGCTGAGAAAATTATCGTACACCGTGACCATGAGTAGGCTGAGTAAGCCAAACCCAAGGGTTATATAGACGACTGACATCAATACCATGCGCGTTGGAATACGCGAGACTGGTAGCTGTTCTAGTGGGCTGGGATTGGGTTCTGTTGATACCGGCGTTACCGGAGAATCTATGCGCAAAATAGTGTCTTTTAGCGGGGTCATCGCACCACGAATCAACTGCTCAATAAAGTGCTTCATCAGTTCAGCTTGCCGTTCGTCCAAGTCTATGAACTGACAGGCAAACTGCCCTTTTTCGGAGTCGATGCGCACCACCCTAGCCACAACATCAAAGGCGATCATAAATCCCTGAAAGGGCAGTTCGAATTTCCAAGATAGCGGGTCGCCAGCTTTTAGTTCGTTATTCCAGCGATCCCAGTTGCTCACACGAAAGCCACCTAAACTCCAATCTACCGCAGTATAACCGCGGCCATCGTTGTATAAATTTAATGGGGTAGCGACTCTATGATGTAATCGCTGACAGGCTTTCTCTCGGGTGATTTCCAATCCCTGTGATCCTCTAGTGGCTTTTCTTATTTCTATAGCTATCGCTATACCCATCGCAATTACTAGGCCAACTATTTTTCTACGCGAGAAACTCCGAGATTTTTATACAATAAATCAATATCAATCAACGAGTTAAGAGGGTAATGAGCTGCAGGGCAAGACCGAGCTTTAACGACTGATAAGTCAATCCATGCATTACATTTGCAAAATGCAATGCAATATGTATTCAAAAATTCAAATTGCAACTTACTCCGCATTTTCCTCCCTTTCCCACGCATCCAATATTGCCCCTAAACCCCTGATTTTAAACAAGCTATCAAATATTTAACGGAAGTTGGCTCGACATTTGCTAACTCTTACATAGGAGCCTAATAAGAATTAATTCATAAAAGGGATTTAATAAAAAATGGTTTTTTCTAGCAATATCTTTCTGTTTGCTTTTTTACCGATTTTTTTGACGTTCTATTACTTAACCCCAGAGCGACATCGATCTTGGGTAATACTGATTGGCAGCTATGTTTTTTATGCCTGGTGGCGAGTTGATTTTCTATTGCTATTTGTTGCCGTCACGCTATGGAATTATTTTATTGGGCGCAGAATCTCAAATTGCGGCCCCCAGACTGCGGGTGCTCGTCAGTGGGTATTCCTTGGCGTCAGTATCAATCTCTCGGCATTAGCGTATTTTAAATACGCTAATTTTGGTGTCACCACTGTCAACGCCGCAATGGCTGAATTAGGGCTAGACCCTTGGCTATTGACCGCCGTGATATTGCCCATAGGTATTTCGTTCTACATTTTTCAGGCCATCAGCTACATCATCGATGTCTATCGCGGTGATGTGCCGGCGACTAAGAATCTAGTCGATTTTGCCGCGTTCATTGCGTTATTTCCACAACTGATAGCCGGCCCGGTGTTGCGCTACAAAGACATCGCTGACCAGTTCTCACAACGGACCCACAGCCTGGATAAATTTTCAGAGGGTGCTCATCGGTTTATGCTCGGGTTCGTTAAGAAAGTGGTTATCGCTGATACCTTGGCTCCTTTAGTTAATAAAGGCTTTGTGTTACAGGATCCATCTTTTTTGGATGCCTGGTTAACGCTATTAGCCTATACAGCGCAACTGTATTTTGATTTCTCTGGTTATGCCGATATGGCTATTGGTCTAGGCCTAATGATGGGCTTTCGCTTTATGGAGAATTTTTCTCACCCCTATATTAGCCAGTCGATTACTGAGTTCTGGCGACGCTGGCATATAAGCTTATCCAGCTGGTTGAGGGACTATCTGTATATCCCTTTGGGGGGAAACCGATATGGCGCAATCATCACCTATCGTAATTTGTTTTTGACCATGTTACTGGGTGGACTATGGCATGGCGCCAATTGGACCTTTTTAGTATGGGGAGCCTGGCATGGTGCGATATTAGCGCTGGAAAAAGCCTTTGGTGTAGACACCTCTGGAGCGCGTTTCTCGATACTGCGGTGGCTGTTCTGTCTTCTTTTGGTAATGCTTGGCTGGGTAGTGTTTCGCGCTGAAAATATATCTCAGGCCCAGAGTCTATATGCGGCATTAATGCCTACCATGGCTCCTGAGACCTTAAAATTTAGCCCGGTTTACGCAGGACAAATCACTTCTTTGCAGCTGTGGACATTAGCTCTTAGCTGGTCGGTGATTGTGCTTCGCGGCTTTTATCAGCGCCAGCAAGACAGCTCACCTAACTATCCAGCCCATGGCGTTGGGGGTTCAGTGATGGTTCCCTTCGCCCATGCTGCGCTACTACTACCAGTCTTTATGCTGGCAATATTCAAGCTTTCAGCAGAGAGTTATTCTGCATTTCTCTATTTCCAGTTTTAAGGAGTTTGTAATGACAGGGATGTTACTTAAAAAACTGATTGTGCTGTTCTTTTTAGGGACGGTATTTGGCGCAGGTATTAGTACCCTATTTGATCTTGAGACGACGAGTGACTCAAAGAAAAGTTCGACAGAGGACTTTAATGGGCACGCATTAATGTCAGGAGAACTGGCGCGAAATTTTGAGTCGCGCTATGACGATGACTTTTCGTTACGACAGTTTGGTCTTAATGTGTGGGCCGCCTTTCAATACAGCATCTTTAAAGAAGCACAAAACGGTTTGTTAATTGGTCATCAGGGTTGGCTTTTTACCAGTGAAGAATTTATCGCTAACCCAGGTGGTGATGAAGCCTTGGCCGCTAATATTAACTTTATTACCGAGGCCTCAAGGCTGTTGGCAAGTAAGAATATAGCCTTGATAGTTGTGCTGATCCCATCCAAAGCAAGGCTGCTATCGGGGCAGACGGGGCGTCATCAACCGTCTCTGGTACAACAAAAAACCTACCCACAGGTGCTTAACCACCTCCAAGAAGAGTCTGTTCTGACTGTTGATGGTTTGCAGGAAATGATCAGTCATACCCAGCCGGATTCGTTGTACCTTAGAACAGATACTCATTGGACCCCAAGGGCCGCAAGGCTAATTGCCTTCAGTACGGCCGCACTTTTACAACGGGAAATTCCAGATATAAACCTGAGGCCTCAGGCCTTTATTACTGAGAGATCGGGGAGTAATACCATTGAGGGTGACTTGCTGAGCTTTTTGCCTTTGGCGCCACTGTTTGAAAATTTGATGCCCGCTACAGAGACAATTGAGCAATTCCAAACCTACCCAGTAGGCGATGATCCGTTTGACCAGGCAGTCTTTGATGACAGTGTATTGATTATTGAAGAGGCGCTCTTTTCCCCCATTGAGCCTTCAGAAGTCATTCTATTAGGGACCAGCTTTAGTGCCGATCGACGGTGGAACTTTGAGGGTGCTTTGAAGCAGGCACTTGAGGTAGATGTGCAAAATATTGCAGTGCAAGGGCAGGGGCCTATAACCCCGATGGCCAATTTTTTGTCCGATGATTCCGCTTTATCGACCGATCTGAAGCTGGTGATTTGGGAAATTCCTGAGCGGTATCTCACGGTTGCCTATCCCCAGACCAGTTTTTAACCTTGTTCTTAAGACCAAGCACTAACAGTATAAATAGTCACGAGGAGATTAAGTGATGAACAAAATCGCGCAGATAATACTAGGATTAATTCAGGTTCTCGCCTTAAGTGGTCTCAGTTTTACTAGTTTGGCTGATGAAGCGGCCCTTTACGATTTGGCTCCACCGGACGCTGCGTTCCTGCGGGTTATCAATCTGCAGAGAAATACTCCCAGTGCAGGATCAAATCAGCACCTTACACTGCGGATAGAGGGTAAGAACTTATCCACTGCAGGCTACTGCAGCGCCTCTAGCTTTGTCTACTTGCCCGCCGGCGAATATAACGAGCAAGTCAGCGGATTACGTTGGCAAGCCTCACTGGAGGCTGGTAAGGCTTACTCTCTGCTAGTGGATGATGACTCAGTGACATTAGTTGAGGATTATCGTGCTAAGGATTCACGGCGCGGCATGTTAGTGGTTTATAACTTTTCTAGCTATTCTAGGCTGAACCTGCAAACCGCTAAATTGGCGCGATCTGTACTGAGTAATATTGCTCAGGCGACATCTGGCGCTCGAGCGATTAACCCTCTTAAGAGCGCTTTTTCGGTAGTAGACAGTGCAGATACCCAGGGTACGAGCTTGGTAGTTACCGAGGCGATGATTTTTCAGCCTGGGGTTTCGTCGAGTTTGTTCATCTGTACTAATCCAAGTGGGCTGTTTACGCATTGGGCTGACAGAGCCGGAGGTCGCTAAATGACTTTATTTAATGGTGGCTTAAAACAATTGGTCCTTAGCCTGCTCTGCACTGCTGCAATGGTTAATCCTGCATTGGCTGAAAGGATGACACCCGCCTTAAACACGACACTTTGCGCTGCGGCTGATAGCGCGGAGAGTTATCGCGGGGCATTTTTAAAAAGCTTTAAAACGCTACAAAAAGGCAATCAGAATTGGCTCTATAGAGATATGGATTTAAAGCGCGCCTATGGCCCACGAGCAGCTGGCTATGACAGTTTGCAGGACTTACAGCGACTATTGCAGTCGCGAGGTACCACCCTCGTTATGGTGCCGATTCCTGGGCGGGCTCTGATACACCCCGAATATCTGGGTGACATCGATTACGATGTACAGCGCGGCAGGCAGTCCTATAGCCGCTATTTAGAGCAGCTACGTGCAATCCAGATTGTTGTCCCGCAGATCAACAGCCTATTTGAGCAGACTCACTCTAAGCCTTTATTTTTTGCCCGTGACCATCATTGGAATCATCATGGTGCCCGCACCATCGCCAGATTGACTGCTTACGCAATCAAGGGGCAAAAGATCTCAGGTATTGGAAAAAAGGCGTTTAGTAGCTATAGCGTCGGTGGCGACCATAATGATGGTAGTTTACAGCGCGCCGCACTGGAACTCTGCAAACAGCGGTACCCAAAAGAGCCGTTTAAGCTCTACCAGACTGTTGCGATGTCTAGTTCGCTCGATGATGACCTGTTTGCTGAACTAGTAGAGGCCCAGATCGTTCTAGTTGGCACCAGTAATAGCAAAGGCCGCCTACATTTCAATTTTGATGGGTTTCTTGCCCATTATGTTGGTGCGACCGTTAACAATAAAGCTAAGAGTGGCGGTGGTTTTGGTGGCGCGTTAAAAGACTATTTAGACAGCAAGGACTTCAACGAGTCTCCGCCGAGAATTTTAGTTTGGGAGGTGCCCGGTTATTACTCCCTGAATGATCCCGCTTTTTTTGGCGACCTATTGCTTGGCCTGGAGGTTAAATCATCAAGTTAATTAACGGTTCGCTCATAGGGCTGTTAATAGCGGCGATAAGCGCTGGGGTTAGTGCAGAAGATCAGCTGCTGGCGACAACAAGCTATGGCTATGACAGCAACCCCTTTAAATTGTCCTACCCGGAGGGATCTCAATCGGGTGCAGCATATACAACCCTTCTACTTAAATATTGGGGCAACAACCAGAGTCAGGGCGGCACCAAAAAACCCACTCTCCGCTACCGGATAGAATTGCACAGAGACATTTACAGTCAGAGTAGCAATGCTGCAGATAATTCGTCTATAAAGGGACGCATAGACTGGACCGGGCGCTTTAAATTCGGCGAACGCAAAGCTAATCTTAACCTGAGTAGTTATGTACGCAGTGAGCAAAATAGCTACTACAGTCAGATTCAGCGTCAAGTTGCAGAGACTAGCGAGGGTGACTTAATCGAGAATCGGTTTAGTTTCGATAGTGCAGATTTTCGTGCAGAGTTAAAATATTATGTCAATAAGAAAACATCTTGGTCACTCCTATCTCAGGTTGGGCAGCGCAATTACCAGCAAGATTATGAAGATATCGGTCTTGAGCGTTTAGATTACACCGAGTTTCGTGTTCAGCCTGGCCTGCGTTACAAAGCAGACTCTGGACTTAATGCCCGGCTGTTTCTCTACCACAAATCACGCAGCTACAAGGGCCTACATAATGCACATGATAATCAATCATCACTCCTAGAGTATTCGCTAAAGGGTTACGGCGTTGCGCTGAGTAAACCCTTTCATCAACGTGTCGATGCGTCCCTGTATCTAAGTGGCTACTTTGCTCGGGATAATGGGCAAGGTATCCGTGACCTCGACTTTCACAAACTCTCAATCAACCTCAACTATCAGCTTGGCGGTGAGGATAAAATTGTAGTGAAGGCTAAGGCCTACTGGCGAGACTATTTGAATTCAGGGCGGCCCCAGACTGAATCAGAAACAGGAACCTCTGCTAGCAGTAGGCGAGGAACAGAGGCAGAATTGATCTATAGCAGACCGCTATTTACTCACTTTCTCAGAGGCTCTCTAGGATTGCGTCGACAGGTTGAAACTAACGAGGTGATCGCCCTTGATTACCGTCGATATATAGTTAGCATTGGCTTACACTATCAACTGTGATATCTGTCCAGAACAACAGTGTGACCGCTATCATTATTTGAATAAATTTATTATGCGCAATCGAATAAGCTGTGCTATTGTTTTAACGAGGTAGAGGGTTTATTAGAAGGGAGCATAGGGTATGAAAGATTTTGTTCTTGCTGGAGTAGTGGGGTTTTTGGAAAGAGCATATGGTGAAAAGCTGGCAGAGGCTCAAAAGGGACTATTGGCCGATGGGCCGCTGAGCGAAATCTATTTATCAATGAACGATTATCCTAATAATTCATTAGATGACTTGATTACGTCTGCGGCCAAAATACTTAGCATTAAAAAGTGCACGTTGGCAAAGGTAATCGGCGTCTACTTATTCTCAGAGCTTATGCTGATTAATCCAGCATGGGTCGAGCAGAGCAGCAGCTCTTATGAGCTATTAAAAAGCCATAACACTGCCCTCAATCAACTTACAGCAATGAATATGCCAGGTTTTATACCACCCTCATTTGATTGTACCGAAATTAACCCTGATGTATTGGAGGTTATCTATCGGTCAGAATTTTTGCCTTCGGATATAGCTGAGGGTCTGATCGTTGGAATATCGTCTCATTATGGCGAACACCTGAGTATTAAAAAAATCCACGAAGAGCCTCAGGTAAATTTTAACCGTAAATTTATTTTACGGCGTAAGCAGGCGTAGTTTATATTAACTTAATGATTATAAAAAAACGGAGTAATTTAGCCATGAATGGCCTCACCATATCCTCGTTTCTATGTACTAATCATACTTATTTATGTCGTCGCTTTTGCAACGTATTTTTAATGTCTAAGGTTTAGGCTGCGTTAGTTAAGTGATTACCACTCTAACATTAGAGAACAAACTCCATCGTGAGACTGCTGCTCGACATTGTGCTGAGCAGCTTCTCGAAGAGAAGAGCCGTGAGCTTTACAAAATCAATCAAGAGTTATTGCTGCGCAATCAAAAAATTGCACAGCAAAGGAAGCGCCTGCGTACCAAAGTCATCGAGTTAGAAGAGACCCGCCAGCAATTATCACAGTCCGAAAAGATGGCGGTTATTGGCCAGTTGACGGCCGGCGTAGCCCATGAAATCAACAATCCGGTGGCGTTTATCGCCAGTAATCTTGACACTCTTAGTGATTACCTCATTGACGTTATCGAGCTTATCAATAAACAAAAAACCTGTTTAATGAAACTCAAATTTGATCACGTAAACAATACGGCTAGTGCGAATAATTTGCTCGATGATTTATCTAACTTTAGCCATAGAATTGATGTCGACTGCCTACTAAACGACGCAAAGAATCTAGTCAGTGAATCTGTTGACGGTACTCACAGAGTGAAGAAGATTGTGGCAGACCTCTCCGACTTCTCATATGTAAATGCACCTAACGCTCGTGCTGAAGATATTAATGATCTATTGAAAAAAAGCGTCAATATCGCCTCCAGCGAACTAAAGTATAAAGCAGACATGGAATGGTGTTTGTCAGAGATTCCTTTAGTTATTTGCCATGAGGGTAAAATAGGTCAGGTATTTCTTAATCTGTTAGTCAATGCCGCCCATGCAATTAATGAGCGAGGGTCAATACGACTGAGTACTGGGCAAGAGGGTCAAAGTGTGTGGGTTGAGTTTGCTGACAGTGGCTGTGGTATCTCGACGGATAATTTGGCAAACATATTCGATCCCTTTTTTACGACCAAGGACATTGGTAAAGGAACAGGCCTAGGTTTACATGTGGTGAAGACCGCAGTGGAGATGCATGGTGGTGAAATTTCGGTGAACAGCAAAGAAGGCTGTGGATCGATATTTAAAATTATTCTACCGATAGCAGGAGTAACTCGATAATAAAAGCATCCGGAGGTGCTCCATTGCACCGCGGTACAGATTAATGATAACTAATGACAGTGTGAGAACAACCACTAATAGCACTGTTTTATAGTACGTATTTTGGTCGCCAGTCTCACTGGTGGTGCTAGAAGGCACTGATAATATTGACCAAAAATCACTAGGGAGGTGACTGCTACAAATGAATAATAATCAACCTACGATACTGTTGGTAGATGATGATAAGCCTGTGCTTTCATCCCTTACACGCTGTCTAGCACGCCTACAAGTGAACTTAGTCGACTTCACCTGCCCGCAGCGAGCATTAGAATATGCAACTAATAATCGGCCCGATCTGGTGATTTCGGATCAGCGTATGCCGTTGATGACGGGTAGCGAAATGCTCGCCAAAATAAAGGCGCTAT
>Ga0208544_10002223_pt1 | contig 12814 bp, 12 predicted proteins | sample DEB08_DNA_9_FD_184526 | JGI IMG/M metagenome (GOLD analysis project Ga0208544, IMG submission 184526) | Aqueous microbial communities from the Delaware River and Bay under freshwater to marine salinity gradient to study organic matter... | ecosystem: Environmental > Aquatic > Marine > Coastal ...
ATAACACTGGTTTTACTGTAACGATCCGATAGCCAGCCAGCAATCGGAGCAAACATAATAAACGGGAGAACAATTAAGGCGCCCAGTATGTACTCAAGACCGTTAGCCGCCGGTATACTGCTGGTGCTTGCGAGCAAGCCTCCCAGCGGAATTAATAGAAACTGGGCTGCCTTGTCATTAAATGCATTTTGAGTCTGCAAAATTAACAAGCTATAGAACGACGCCCAGTTTCTACGCGTAGGTCTGGATTGTGGTTGGTGACCAGTCACCCCGTATAAATGGCAGCCTGCTCAAAAAATGCGAGCCTATCATTCGGGCTTTTTATCACCTTTTCTCTTAAGCTTTATTCCGTGGCGTCATGGTGATTAGCTCGGTGTTTGTGTTATCTCGGGCTAGGTTAATACCATCCTTACAGGCTTGCATTGGAGCCCATTGCTTTATACTCATTGGCAGGTTGATTTAGCACCCTTATCCAGAATGAATTTTTCAAGACACCTGATAATGACCGCAATGCTCGTTATGCTTTGCAGTCATTGCAGTGGCCCAGCCAGTCCTAATGGCCTGCAGCAAAGCCCTTACAAGGCATTACACATCAATCCATTTAAGCCCGGAAACTATCACCATTTCCGAGCCCAAGATGGCTACCCGAGGAATTACTCGATTTATAAAGACAGCAGGGTTTTGGCACAAACCAACGAATCAAATTCAAGCATCAGGATCGATTTGTCTGAGCAGAGAGCTTATTTAATGAATGATTCCAAGTTGGCGATGGACTATCCCGTTGCCACTGGGCGCTCAGCTTTCCCAACGCCTCCAGGAAAGTATATGGTTCTTGAGAAAATCAAGTCAGGAAAACGTTCCGCAACCTACGGTAAAATCTATGATGCGGATGGTGAATTGGTTAATGATGATGCGGACAGCAGAAAAGACCCCGTTCCTCCAGGAGGGAAATACGTCGGTGCTGAAATGCCTTATTGGATGCGTATTTCTTGGGACGGGATAGGCATGCACAAAGGGCGAGTACCAAGGCGACCAGCATCACATGGATGTATTCGCACCTACTATAAAATTGTATCCATCGTCTACTCGAAGGTGAAAGTAGGCACGCCGGTGACGATTGTCCCGTAGCAACATTATTCACGATGCTGGATTGAGCTCACATAAGCTCTACGCCGAACCGTTTCATGATCCAGGCGGTTAGCACAAACAACACAGCTGTAAGCACACAGCTAGCGAGTAGGGACCAACCATAATGAATGCCCCTGCGAAGCATCCACGGCATGAGCAAAAACATCGGCATGGTTGGAATAACATACCAAAAGGTATACCATGCGTGGTTGGCTATCTTCTCTGTTTGCTGCTCCCCCTTGAGCTCAAAAAACATCCAAGTCATAGCCAGCACGGTAACCATCGGTAATGCTGCTATGAGCGCGCCAAGTTTATCGCTGCGGCGAGCCACCTCAGAAATCAAAACGACTAAGCCCGCGGTGATAAGATACTTTAGAATAATCGGCATAAACTTCTCCTTGGAGTGAGCTTATTACAGCGTATTGTATCGGCAGTATGCAAGCATATCCTGCCATCTTCATTTTTACTGCCGCTCTTATAGGGTGGGCATCGGTCTCGTGCTCATCAAGCTCAGCAGTAAGCTCGCACCAGCCTTTAGTAAAGGCGGCGCAGCGACAAGCGGTAGCAATAAATCTATCTAGTTCGGACAGGCAGAAAATCGGCAACAAAATCTGGCAAAATGAATCTGGCGGAGCTGTGGCAGGTTTAACCCACTGGAACACTGGCGAGGAATTCCCTTCAATGGGAATTGGCCATTTTATATGGTATCCCGAAGGGTTCAACGGCCGTTGGACTGAGTCCTTTCCGCGGTTCGTCGCTTACGCAAATCAGCGCATGCCCGAGTCTATGCCTAAATGGGTGCTAAACAGCAGGCACTGCCCATGGCCTGATAAGGAATCTTTCTCACGTGATTTTAATGGCCCAAGACTTCGTACACTACGTCATTGGTTAGCTAATAATGTATCCCTACAAACGGATTACATTATTGAAACCAGCAGAGAAGCATTACCTAATATCATGAGCTCTGCACCGGCTCAGCAAAGGGGCGTGATCAAAGCCAACTATGAAAAAGTCTCAGCCACAGCAAATGGCACCTACGCCCTTATCGACTATGTCAATTTTAAGGGTGATGGAACCAACCCTACGGAAAGATACAATCACCAAGGATGGGGTTTGATGTGGGTCCTTTTTGAGATGCGGGATGTTCCAGCTGGACAAGCTGCAGCGAGTGAGTTCGCCGCAGCTGCTAAGCGCTGCTTAGATCGTCGTATTACCAATTCCCCAGCATCAAGAGGAGAAAAACGTTGGCGTGCTGGATGGCATAACCGATGTGATACTTATGCGAGAGCTTTCTAGTCACATGCTAGTATGTAGCACGTGATTTAAGCTTAATTATGGAAGCACCAATGTGGTCTCTCGAATGAGCTCAATGGGTCCCTTTGTCCGCATATTTCCCAGGCCCTTCATGACGGGATTCGACATCATGATCTCGCCCTTCATTTCCATTCTGAGCGGAATCTGGTAGTCAAGAGATTGTAGCATTATCGCCTTTCCGATGAGCTGCATCTCCTTGCCCTGCAATTCTCTGCCGAGAAGGTTAAAGCTAGTGAGTATCTCAGCGCAGTCGTAACCTTGGTGCTTCACCAGTGAGCGGAAAAAAACCTTGAAGGTGCCGTTCATTTCCTCAAGCCCTCCCGCATATGAGTTGAGCTTAGCCGGATCAACTTCCCAAGTATCACCAAGCTTGCGAGGAGAGCGACCGAAAATCACCCTGTTATTGAATCCTGCTATTTGGCGAGCCAGCTCATCAATATGGTTGCGTTGATCTGGATTAGCTTCTGCACCATCGAGTATCCCCTGCCAGCCACCATCTGATCTAGTGAACATAATAGTTTGGCCATGCATGGGGCCTGTTTCATTGGGTTGAGGTGCTGGCCTTCCATTGACGATTGCACGTCCAGTGATCTTATCCTTCTTGAATTCCGTCCTGATGCTGGTGTCGCTGATATAGTCCGACACATATCCGCGCTTAAATTCCTTGCTCATCAATCCGCTTATTTTCTGATCTCGGACATTGGCATCGATTGAGGCATTGATGATCGATCTGGTTTCCTTGGTGGAAGTCGTGGAACCAGCAGGAATCTTCCAATCCGCACTTGAGAGGATATGAGCTACATCGTGAAGGTGTTCGGCGACGCTGTCCGATTCGTCTTTCTTGCTGTCAGAAGGTTTGTCTCCACATGTGGAAAGTAGCAACATCAGCCCGAGGGTTGTTGAAAAAAAACGAAAGGCATGCTTCATGAGTTTAAGGAAGTCGTTGAGTGAGGGTGACCAATAAAAGACGTTACGAAGATGGGCTTCTGCGGGGTCTTCTGCTCATCATCCTACGTAATAGAGAGACCGGAAGAAAGCTCATTACCGCGGCCATGAAGGCAATTTTCTTGCCGGGGTAGTGCCGCGGTTTGTTTTTTTGTATGGAGCTGATTGCCTCTTCAACCACTTGCACCGCATCCACATAAACGGACTCACCTCCCGGCGTAACATTGGAAACCTCTTTGCGCTGAGCCACTTGGCCAAAACCTGTATGAACAGGCCCTGGGCAGAGTGCGAGCACCTTGATGCCATGGTCCATAAGTTCGATACGCAGTGCTTCTGAAAAGCTGGTCACATAAGCCTTGGTGGCAGCATAGACGGCAAAATCCGGAATGGATAGAATGCTGGCCAGCGAGCTCACATTAATGATGCTTCCTGCCCCCTGCTTGATCATGCCTGCGAGCAAAGAATGAGTAAGGTGCGTGAGCGCTTCCATGTTGATGCGCATCATGGTTTCTACTTTTTGCCAGTCAGAGGATAAAAATTCTCCATAGTCCCCTATGCCTGCATTATTGATCAAAAGATCGGGTTCTAGATGCATGGATCGAATCGATTCTAAAACTCTCTCCCGCTGGTCAATTTGAGTAAGGTCAGCCTGTAGGCAATGCACCTTAACACTCGGATACGAGGTCTCTAATTGAGCAGCAAGTGATTTGAGTAGTTCGACACGGCGAGCAACAAGGACCAGTATCTCAGAGACAGGAGCTAATTGACGGGCGAACTCAGCACCAAGTCCAGATGAGGCACCTGTGATGAGCACACATCGATATAATGAAGCCAACGCCATACAATGTCTATTTAAGCAACGGGCGGCTGCGGCTTACTTTTTGCATCGACCTTAATGACACGGATCGGCAGACGTTGGATGACTTCCCCATCAATGTTTACATCAATGAAGTAGACCCCTACCTCAGTAAACTTAAGCCCTTGCAGGTTCAGGATTAGGTTGCGATGCAGAAAAGGCACATTCTCAGGCAAGTCGACTGGCATATCCGCCTTAATCGGCATTTTGGCATCGATTGATTTCCCGTCGCCATCAATGATGTTGACTGTGAATTTATGCGCTCCGTTGTCCTCGGGAGTAATGCACAAGCGCAGCGCGAGGCAGCAGTGCGGCTGAACGATAGGTAAGGCTGGAGCAGCCAGCACATCGATTGTTCCGGAAACAACCATTTTGCCATTATAGTCGGCGGCGAAGTCACAAAGAGTAGCGATTTGAATATCCATAATATGAAGATGAGTAGGTTAAATGATGCTGGTGGTAGAAGATATTTATTGATTGCGGAGTAATTGAGCAAGACAGAATCAAGAGTGATCAGAGACTGTTAATCAGCTGCTCTCACCAGATTCAAGTTGGTCGAGCCGTGCACGAAGGTTTTTGACTTCTTGAGCCAGTTTGGGCAGGCGTGCTATGTGAGCGAGCTTTTTTTGTTCCTCCCTGAGAGGTCTTGCTGGCATGCCCTTGTAAACCATGTCACCTTTGAGGTCCTTGAGTGCACCTGTTTGTGCGGTCAGCACAGCGCGGTCATGAATTTTAATGTGGCCGCCAACACCTGCCTGGGCTGCGAGGGTGACGTAATTGCCAAGCGAGCTGCTGCCGGCCATCCCTGACTGAGCAACAATCAAGCAGTGTTTGCCGATGTGGACGTTATGAGCGATTTGCACAAGGTTGTCGATTTTGCTGCCTTCTCCGATGACCGTTTTGCCGAATCGTGCACGATCGATTGTCGTATTAGCGCCGATCTCCACGTCATCTTCAAGAATGACGATGCCGACTTGATCTACTTTCTCGTGCCTACCATCGATGAGTTCATAGCCGTAACCATCAGATCCGATCACACATCCAGGTTGAAGAATAACGCGGTCACCTATGACACACTGTTCACGTATAGTTGCATTAGCGTGAATGAGGCAATTCTTACCCACCTGCACATTAGCACCCACAACGGCGCCTGCACACACCTCTGTGCCCTCGCCAATAACAGCGCCGGCTTCAATGATGGCACCTGCTTTGACAACTACCTTGCTGGGATCAAGCGTAACGCCATCCGCCACGATGGCGCGGGAATCTACTCCTGGTGAAAAATGACGTGCAATGGACACAAAGTGTTTTACGACTTGGGCAAAAGCCAATGAAGGGTTCTCCACTTCTACCAAAGCAACAACATCATCAGGAGAGCCTCCCACAGAGGTCTCTGCCGGAATCAAGACGGCCCCAGCGCTAGTGTTGAGATAATCTTGGTGATATTTATCATTACCTAAGAAAGAAACCTCATCTTGATCGGCTTCGTTCAATGAAGCCATGCCGGCAAATTCTGAAACAGCGCCTGAGCGGATAATCTTACCGCCAGTGAGATCTGCGAGCTCTTGTAATGTCAGTTTCATGTGATGCTGTTATTTGGGAAGCTTGTCCTGATTGCTCTGGTTGAGTCGTAGTATCACTGTGTCCGTGATGTCAACGGCTCCCTCAAGATGAAGGAAAAAGGGTAAGTTGCGGGTAGTGTGACCTTGCATCTCAATGACCATGTCAAAATTTTCCTGCTTCGCATAAATGCTTATTTCTTCTTGGATACGGCCAAGGATGAATTTTGAAGTTTCAGCTTTCAGATCAGACAACTTGTCCTGTTCCCGAGTCATGTAAACGACTCGGTTTTGTTCCAGTGCTTTTAGCTCACGACCAAGGTTTTTGAAGGCCTTGTCCATAGCTGCTTTCTCTTCAGCACTCATTGAGGCTTCTCCCTCTCGGTATTTCACAGCCATGTCATGCTGTTTTTTGGCGAGTCCCTTGATTACCTCGAGCCTCTCTTTATTGTTGTCTTCGAGTGACTTTCTGCGCTTTTCGGTTTTGTCCTCAAACCTGATGGTGTAATCCCAATGACTAAAGATTTTACCCGCATCCACAGTAGCAATGCTCATGCCATGTGCATGGACCACCTCAGTAGTCATTATAAGCGGAATAAGTAAAAGCAGAGCCAATCTCACAGAAAATAAATACTTGGCTACATCAATACAGGCAAGCATTATGCGGGATAGTTTGTCACAATGTGCTTTCCAGATATCGCTTATTGTCCTAGCACCTCAGGCGACACCTCCTTTTTTTAAACCATCAAAACCAACGCATCATGAATCTCCCATCTTCTGAAAACAGTATACCTAAAGGCACTGAACTACTAGCCCCTGCAGGGTGCTTCCCTTCACTGCAGGCTGCTATCGATAATGGCGCCGATGCCGTTTATTTTGGTTTAGCCCAGCTCAACATGCGCGCGAGGGCGAGGAGATCATTTAATGTGCCCGACCTCAAGGAGATCATGAGTCGTCTTCACGATGCAGGAGTCAAGGGCTGCCTTACGCTCAACACCCTACTTTACGAACACGACCTTACTCTTGCTCGTAAAATGCTCGAGACAGCCAAAGAGCATCATGTTGATGCGGTCATCCTCTCGGACATGGCCGCCATGCAGATGGCAAACGAGATAGGCTTGGAAGTTCACCTATCTACCCAGCTATCTCTCTCAAATTACGAATCCGTTAAATTCTATGCTCCTTACTGTGACCGCGTGGTCTTGGCCCGCGAACTCAACCTTAAGATGATCAAATCCATCTATGATAAAATCAAAGCCAACCAATTAGTAGGCAGAGATGGTCGTGAGATGGAGATCGAGGCTTTTGCTCATGGAGCACTTTGTATTGCTGTTTCTGGACGCTGCGGCATGAGCTTGTTCACTTCCAATGCATCAGCTAACCGAGGAGCTTGTGAACAAAACTGTCGAAAAGAATACACCATCACGGACAGTGAGACAGGCAAGCAACTCAAGATAGACAATCAATTTGTCATGAGCCCTAACGATATCGCTACGCTCGACTTCATGGACGAGTTTCTTACTGCCGGCGTCAGGGTTCTTAAAATTGAAGGTCGTGGCAGAAGCCCCGAATACGTCGCTACAGTGACACGCGCCTACCGCAAAGCCATCGATGCCGTGCATGCCGGCGAGTTCAACAAGGAATTTGTTAAGTCTCTTTATCCTCAACTTGAATCGGTATACAACCGCGGCTTGTCGAGCGGTTATTACCTCGGACGCGAGCAAGGTTGGTCAGCTGATTACGGCAACAAGTCGAAGCGACGCAAGGTATTGGTCGGCAATGTAGCTCACGCCTATCGCAAGGCTGGTGTTATTGAGGTGCGTTCCTCTGCGACCACATTGGAAAAGGGTGATGACATTTTAGTCATTGGCAACTCGACTGGCGTCATTGAAGGCAAAGTCGATCAAATGCGTGTAATGCAAGATAGTGGCGACATGACTGATGCCAATCAGTGTAAAAATGGTCAGACCTTGACCCTCAAGGTTGATGGGAAAATAAGGACCAACGACAAGCTTTATAAGGTAGTTGATGCCTGAGCCGGCAAGATCATCTCAATCAAGTAACGGAGCCTAATCACAAAGACCAAGGCATGATAAAAATCCGACATAAAAAGCCTGAGTGTATAGGCTGCAAACTCTGTGCAGATGAAGCTCCTCAGTATTTCCAGATGGATGAGGATGGCTTAGCTCAGCTGCTCGAATCCAAGCAGCAAGGTGTCTTTCAGCTGGCTGATGGTTTCGACGAAGATCTCGAGGATTTAAAACGTGCTGAAGAAGGCTGCCCTGTCGACATCATCAGCATCGAGGTCTGACACAGCCGAAGCCTGGCGCAGTATCAGCAGCAACAAAAAACGCGGGGCCTGCCTATGAGCAAACCCCGCGTATTAAATGTTTTAATCGGCCGGTGAATTAGATGAGCTCGGCAACCGCTTCACGTTCATCGCGAAGTTCTTGCAGGGTGGCGTCAACCTTACCACGGGAGAACTCATCGAGCTCAACACCAGGAACTACGTCCCAGCGACCATCTGCATCTACGCGGATAGGCATAGAGGCGATGAGGCCCGCGTCGATGCCATAGGAGCCATCAGAACAAACGCAAACGCTAGTCCAGTCACCCTCAGGAGTTGGATTCGTCAAGCTGCGGACGGTGTCGACAACGCCGTTTGCGGCAGAGGCAGCTGAAGAAGCACCACGGGCAGCAATAATGGCGGCGCCACGTTGCTGCACAGTTGTGATGAACTCACCCTGAAGCCACTCTATGTCAGTGATGACATCGGTGACAGGCTGACCTTTGATTTTGGCATTGGTGTAATCTGGATACTGCGTGGCTGAGTGATTACCCCAGATGCACAAGTTGGTGACATCGCTGTTGTGACAGCCCGCTTTATCGGCAAGCTGTGACTTTGCACGGTTTTCATCGAGACGAGTCATTGCAAAGAAACGATCATTTGGCACACCCTCGGCATTGTTCATAGCAATGAGTGCATTGGTGTTACACGGATTACCGACGACAAGCACACGAACATCATCGGCAGCATTAGCAGCGATGGCTTGGCCTTGGCCGGTGAAAATACCGCCATTGATTTTAAGAAGGTCACCACGCTCCATGCCGGGGCCACGTGGAACAGAACCAACGAGCAAAGCCCAGTTTGTTCCTTTGAATCCTTCATTGAGATCACTGGTGGCTACGATGTCGTTGAGCAGCGGGAATGCGCAGTCGTCGAGCTCCATGATGACTCCGTGGAGAGCTTTCATGCCTGGCTCGATTTCAATGAGACGTAGGTTAACTGGTTGATCGGGACCAAACATTGCTCCTGAAGCAATGCGAAAAAGTAGTGCATAGCCGATTTGTCCGGCTGCACCCGTTACTGAGACGGTGATAGGTGTTTTCATAAATAAGATAAGTGAGGACGCAATATTCACAGCTTGAAGCGAAGGTCAAACCGATATGCCCGCTTTCGTCGAGAAAACTCATTCCTGGTGAGCTGCATGAAACGCACGGCAGCTCTCAACATCACGTTGTATTTGCCTGCTGAGATCTTCGATGGAGCTGAATTTCTGCTCAGATCTAATATATTGAAGAAATTCAACCTCCATGGTCTCCCCGTAGATATCTTCCTCAAAATCCAGGAGGTGAACTTCAAGCATGCGCTTAGCCTCAGCGCCCTCAACCGTCGGCCTTACGCCTAAGTTGCCGACCCCATTGATTATTTTTCCGTTTGCAAGTGTCGCTGAAACGCACCAAACACCGTCTGCCGGGAGCTGCTCGTTGAAGACTCTAAGGTTTGCCGTAGGAAAGCCGAGCTGGCGTCCTAGCTGACGCCCCTTGATCACCTCACCGAGAACAGTATATTGTCTGCCGAGCATGGCCTGAGCCGCGGTCATATTACCAACACGTATTGCCTGTCTAATTCTCGTACTGCTGACCCGCTCTCCGTCAAGCATCACCGCTTTACTACTGTTGATTGTTATGCCGTGGGAATCACCTACCTCCTTAAGCATGGTAATATCACCACGTCTTTTTTTGCCAAACTTCCAATCCTCACCAATCGAGAGGGTTTTAAGATCGTAACACGCGCTGATAAGTGACTGCAAAAAGACCTCGGCCTCACAGTCGGCAAATTCCTTATTAAAATCAACCACCACCATCACATCAACACCCAGCTCACTCAGCAATTCACGTTTATGATTGAGCGAGGCGAGGATCCTGCGAGGCGCCAGCTCTGGGGCGAGAATCCTTATCGGATGTGGTTCAAAAGTGAGAATGCCTGCCAGCCCACCTTGATTTTTCGCTGCATCAACGGCGGTGCCAATGACCTTTTGGTGTCCAATATGCAGGCCATCGAAAACACCCAAGGCAAGGTGTAATGGTTCCTTGATGGTTTCAAGGTCATTAATGTTATTAATCAGCTGAATCATAAACTACCCGCGAGATTGCATACTTCACCACTTTGATATGCAAAGGATAAAAAAAGCGCCCATGCTCCTGTAAGGAGATGGACGCTTGATCTTATTTCAAAGATATTTTTGTTACTCAGCGCAGCAGGCCTTGGTGCAGTCAGCTGCACAGGAGCTCTTCTTGCAGCAGCCCTTGGAGGCATCACTTGAGCAGCAAGACTTGGTGCCGCAGGATTTTTTACAGTCGGAAGCACTGCCTCCTGTCGCTGCACATGAGCTCAAGGCAAAAGCAGAGATTGCGACTGCAGACATAAAGGATAGATTCTGGATTACTTTTTTCATCAATTTTTTATTTTGTTTATTGGGGTGAGGGCACGATTGAACATCAATCAACCATCAAAATCTAAACTACTCGCGGTATCAATTTTTTCCACTAAAATCGAAATAAATGCTGAAAGCGCGGTGTTACTCAGCAGGAGTGTTTTGCTTTGGCTTGGGCTCAGCCCCAGGAACAGCAACAGGCACAGGACTAATCTCTGGCACAGGCAGTTTCAAAGGAGCCTTTTTGAGTATCCATGAAGATTGAGCCAGCCCGTCCAGAGGTAGATTATAAGTGATCTTATAAGTCTTAGATTGAGCATCGTAATCAGTTTGCCAGAAATCGTTGCCGTGAACGGCCTGATCGAGCTTTTGATCTTGGCCATTGATGCGTTGGTAGAGCTCATAGCCATGAGCGGAATCGAGCCCATCAAAACGAATGGGCACATAACCAACGCCGCCTTTGATGTTAACCGTCACATTTGGTTTCTGCGCTTGAATGATAACAGGGTAATTACTCTTCACAGATCCACCCTCCGCACTCACCATCAGGTCGTTACCCGCTGCTTCCCGATGAGCCGTCTTCCATGAGGATGGTGACGCTTGCAGATGTTGTCTGAAAGCCGCGTTCGGGCCATAGTAATCAGCCGCCTGACGAGGCAGCGTAATCCACTCCACATCCAAGTGAATTTGGTCCCCTGGATTAAACTCAGTTATTCCGACTGGCGCCTTGAGATGCAAATCAAGGCCGGCCTTGCCACTGGAGCTAATATGATACGCAGGCAATTCAATGGTCGGATTGAGGTATTCCTTACCACTGATTACCGCTCTGAAAGAACGGATGACCAGTGCCCGGTATCCTGATGCAAATCCGTCCCTATCGTGATAGCCTCCTGGGAACGATACCCACCAGGGGGCTGCACCCATGATGGTTGTCTCTGGTATGTGCATCTCCCCTTTCTTCAGACCATCTGACACCACATGCTCCTTGACCAATCCAGCAGCATTTCCGTAGGCAATTCTTGGAGTGATATAGTGCCCCGTGCGCCCTACCTTAAAAATCCAACCCTCGGCCGAAACCTTTTTGTCGAATGTGTAATTCAATGTCGTGAAGGTGCGCGCGTAGTCATCCGTGCGCAATGTCCGCACAGTAGAGTCAAAACTCAACTCACGCGCAGCGCCATAAAACCCATTATACTCCACCTCACTCAGACACGGGCCATGTGACCGATACGCTGTTTTAAGACCGTTGAAGAGGAGTTTTTGTTGATTGCCATCTTTTAAACCAAGCCAGTCTCCGCCCCATCCAGCATCCGTCCAACCCCATTTCACACCTGCTGCACCTTTTCTGGCCATAAGCAACCTGACATCTGTAACTGCCACATCCGTGCAACTCATATCCACATCCATGCAATAGGTCTCCCCCCAACAGCCAATGGCAAGCTGGTCCCAGCGCCCGTTGCCATTGTAGCCGACGAGAGAAAGCTGGGCGTGTGAGGCTGATGGTAGAGTGCCGTAAAATCCGTAGACAAGCTTGAGTTTGTATTTGCTCTGGCCTTTAGTGGCCGGAAGCAACGCGTAGGCCCTAAGATAAGCTCCCATTTTTGAGTAGTGCCAGTTCTTGCTCAATTGCACAGGAATCCCTGTGGGCCGCCCCTGCTCGTCACACAGAACGGGGCAAATCCCGGTGATGTTGGCAGGCTCAATGATCTCCATAAGAAAAGGCACACTTGTCCCGGTCTGTGAATCAACCGTGATATCAATCTCATCATAGTCACGGATATCGTTATACCCTGACTTACCCTTTCGTTTGGGTCGTTTGATGGAGGCTACATAACAATCAAAATCATCGCGGTAATTAACTTGGAGCTGATTATTGTGCTTCATGAAAGCCTGGATCTTTTCCTTGCCTCGATCCCTTGGATTGAGACGGCAATTGAGCGTAAATAGTTGTTTTTGATCAACACTCCAGGCTTGGCTCAGCACCTTCTCTGACACCCATTTTTTACCAGCACCGCTCAGAGATATTTTAAGCCTCGAATTATTCCAGACCGGAAGTTTCAAATCAGCGCCAGTCTCAAAGTCGTTGACATATGCAAGGTTCTCGCGGTTTGCAATCTTGGCTGGGGTGCGCGCGTTTTTCGCAATCTCATGGCGGTTTAGAACTTTGCTCCATACCCTGAGCTGGTCAACGACAACACGAGCTGACTGGCCTGAGTTGTTGGCTTTTTTACCAATCCGCATGTCTCCACTACCCAGAACTCTTTTCTTATTAAGCTCGATGCCATCGCGTTTTC
>Ga0208544_10002225_pt1 | contig 12809 bp, 8 predicted proteins | sample DEB08_DNA_9_FD_184526 | JGI IMG/M metagenome (GOLD analysis project Ga0208544, IMG submission 184526) | Aqueous microbial communities from the Delaware River and Bay under freshwater to marine salinity gradient to study organic matter... | ecosystem: Environmental > Aquatic > Marine > Coastal ...
TTATAACCACAATCGCGCCTGTGAACATCCACATAATTAAACAATCATTGATGGGTTGAAAAATCGCCCATACCCTGTCGCATAATTTCTGGGTTTGGCCCAGTCATGTCCACGACGGTGGTGGGCACGAGGCCACAGTTACCGCCATCAATAATGGCGTCTACATGGGCTTCCAGACGCTCGCGAATATCGTAGGGATCGGCCAGTGGGTAATCGTCGTTGGGCATTATCAGTGTCACGCTCATCATGGGCTCACCGAGCTCGGCCAGCAGCGCCTGAGCGATGGGGCTATCGGGCACACGGATACCAATGGTTTTACGCTTGGGGTGCATGAGCCGTTTGGGTACTTCTGAGGAGGCTGGCAATATAAAGGTGAAGGCACCTGGAGTACTGGCCTTGAGAATTCGAAAGGCGCTGTTGTCGACCTTGGCATAGCTGGCCAGTTCTGACAGGTCGCGGCACATCAAGGTGAAGTTGTGGTTTTTATCGATGTCGCGAATCCCGCGAATACGGTCGAGCGCCTGCTTGTCACCAATATGGCAGCCGATGGCATAGACGGAATCGGTAGGGTAGATCACTACGCCGCCTTTGCGAATAATCTCGGCGACCTGAGATATTAGGCGCTGCTGGGGATTCTCTGGGTGTATAGAAAAATACTGGCTCATACTGCTCTCTATAGTTCTCGATAATACGTTCGGATTCTAAAACTCGGCGCGCATTATCACACAGCTAAAGCCATTACTGGGTATCTGATATGACTGTTTTTTGCAGGAACTGGGCTTCAAAATCCGCCGCTGGTAATGGCTTGGCGACGAGATAGCCCTGAAAACTGTCACAGCCTAATGTTCTTAGTATTTCTCGCTGACCTTCGGTCTCTACTCCTTCGGCAACGGTTTTCATGTCTAGATTTTGTGCCAGGCCAACAATACCCGAGACAATGGCGCTATCACTGGGGTCTGTTTCTATATCCTGAATAAATGAGCGGTCAATTTTTAACACATCAACCGGCAGACGCTTTAGGTAGTTAAGGGATGAATAGCCACTGCCAAAGTCATCGATAGCCACTGAGATTCCCATGCTTTTAATTTTAACCAGCTCGGTACTCATTAACTCAGGATGATTCATCAGGGTGCTTTCAGTAATTTCCAGTTCGAGCACGTTTTTGGGCAAGCTGTGGCGACTCACTAAACTTTTTAGCTGATCATGGAGCTCTTCAGCCATTAAATCTTTGACCGAAAGATTCAGTGCCAGGGTCAATTTATACCCCGCTGCGAGCCAGTCGTGAAGCTGCCCTGCCCCCTGTTCTAGCACCCAGTCACTCAGCCTATTGATAAGCCCGCTCTCTTCGGCCAGTGGAATAAATACATTGGGCCCAAGTATGCCGTCGGTTGGATGGTTCCAGCGCACCAGTGCTTCGGCTCCCACTAGGTCACCGGTACTAAAATCGATTTTGGGCTGGTAGTAAAGCTCTAGCTCGTTGCGCTCTATGGCTTGCCGTAACTCGCGCTCCATTTCTAGGCGATCGGCAATTTCGGCTTCCATACCAGTTTCATAGAAACAGTATTCATTGCGCTTTTCTTTGGCTTTGAACATGGCCGAGTCGGCATGCTTGATCAGTGAGCTAACGTCGCTGCCATTATCGGGAAAGATCGAGATACCAATACTGGTGGTAACAAACATTTTCTTTTGCATAAAGACAAAGGCCTGACTCAGGGAGTGACAGATTTTTGCCGCTACCTTGGCAGCCGTCTCGGGCCCCTCTATGTTCTCCAGCACAATGGTAAATTCGTCACCGCCCAGACGGGCGATAAAATCCTGCTCGCGGACGCAGTTGCGAATTCGATCGGACACGGCTTTAAGAAGCAAGTCGCCGGCATCATGGCCCATGGTGTCGTTGATCATTTTAAAGCGGTCTAGGTCGAGAAACAGAATGGCAAACTTTTCATTTTCTGCGGCGGCATGGCTCACCACAAGCTGCAGATGCTGCATCAAATTGGTGCGGTTGGGCAGACTGGTGAGTGGGTCATGGTAGGCCAGTCGCTTAACGTGTTTTTCGGCTCGGTTGGCTTTAATCAGTCGCACTACGCGCTGCTTCATTACCGAGAAGTTAATGGGTTTTGAAATGTAATCTGTGGCGCCAGACGAAAAGGCTTTAATAATGGAGTCTTCGTCTTCAAGGCCGGTAATCATGAGTACGGGAATGTCTGCCCCATTGGGGAGATCACGAATATGTTGGCAGGCATCAAAACCATTCATCTGGGGCATCATGGCGTCCATCAGAATTAGGTCGGGCATTCGGCGCTTACAGATTTCGATGGCCTGCATACCATTGCTCGCCTCTTCAGACTGGTAGTCTTCCCGTTCAAATGCCTTCACTAGCGCCAGGCGAATTGAGCGGTCATCGTCGGCTACTAATATTCTGTAGCTCTGTTCATGACCGGCGACCACGGCTTTGTCTACCTGCTCAAGTAGCGATACCTCCTGCTTGAGATCAATGCAGAGAATCGAAAACTCCTCGCTGATCTGCGCTTCATAAGTGGCAGCATTATCGAGATTTTCAACACCAGCGCGATCCTCTAACTCTTTACTGTGTCGGACCAGATTGTAGGCACCAAAGTTAGAGGCGCTACCCTTGATGGTATGTGCAATTTCGTGGACACGACGGGCATCCTGTTCCTCAATCGCTGTTTTCAGATTTGCCAAATAGACCAGCATGTCTTCTTGAAACGCCTCGATCAGCGACCCTATAACATCTCCTACCGCATCTTTGAGTGATGCCATTACTTTGGGGTCATAACTCAGGGCAGGACTTTCGGCATCGCTGATGCGGCGTTCAAAGTTAGACATGGTGGGCGTATCACCATCAATATATTCGGCCTGGGGTTCTGCCACTCGCATAACCTGACGGGCAGAAAACTGAGCCCATTTTTCTAACTGGTGGCGCAGGCCCGCTAAGTTCAAGGGCTTGGGCAGAAAGTCACTCATGCCCGCATCTTTACAGCGGCTAGCTTCAGCTTTGGAATTGTTGGCGGTCATGGCAATAATGGGTAAGTGGCCCGCATCATGCCCTTCATACTGGCGCACCTGAGCCGTGGCATCGTAGCCACTCATCACAGGCATGTTGCAGTCCATGAGTACGAGGTCAAATCGGTCACGCACTATTTTCTCGACACCGTCTCGGCCATTGCCTGCAATATCCGATTCGCAACCCAGCTTGTCCAGCATAGCCACAGCCACTTGCTGGTTAGCACGGTTGTCATCGACCACTAACACCTTGCAGGGTCGGTCGGGAATAATGTCGACGATCTGCTCTAACGACGATTCTTCGAGGGTGGCACCCACAAAATATCTGCTGAGACATTGGAAAAATGAGTCTGACTTTAGCGGCTTGTTAAGTCGCGGTAAGGGTAGATCTCTAGTAACAGGGTCCGATGACCAGGGGTTACTCAGCATTACCACCATACGGTCTTTGAATCGGGGCTCTTTATCAATAACCCGAAGGAAGTCATCGAGTTTGATATCGGCCAGATCTTGATCGACAAACATCACGTCAAAACTAGACTCATTCGAGCCGCCTCTAATCGCCTCAAAGGCCTCGAGACCCGACCTAACCAGATAGGTCTCTGCCCCCAGATGCGCCAATTTGCTACTGGCAAAATCTGTCATCACAGGACTCTTGGTCACTACAAGAATCCGTAGATTTTCTATCTGCGGCAGCCGTGGTTCTTCCTCTGCATTTGCCACCACTTCGATAGGAATCGTAAAACTGAACTGGCTTCCCTCGCCCAGCGCACTTGCCACCGACACCTGGCCACCCATCAATTCAACAATTTGCTTGCAGATAGCCAGGCCAAGACCGGTGCCCTGATACTCTTTGGTGGTCGATGAATCAACCTGAGTAAAGGCTTCGAATATCCGCTCCTGGTCATTATCCCTAATACCAATGCCCGTATCCTTGACGGTGAAAATTAACTGGGTGATACCCTTGGGAGCCCGCTCGATACGGTTTTTACCTCTGGCGAGGCTGACATAGATAGACACCTCACCAGACTCGGTAAACTTAATACCATTACCCACTAGATTAATCAGTACCTGACGGATTCTGGCACAGTCTGTATGCAGAGCTAGAGGGACGCGGTCATCAACCATATAGCCAATATCAATATGCTTCTTGAGAGCCTGACTGGCCAATAGCCCAACCACATCGTCAAGGGTATCTTCTAGCATGCAGTCCTGATTACTGATGGTGACCTTGCCTGCATCAGCCTCGGAAAAGCTTAAGACTTCATCTATCAATGTAAGTAGAGCATGGCCTGAGGACTGGGCAGTCTGCACATACTCTTGCTGTTTGAGGCTAAGACCCATGGTGAGTAATAGGTCCAACATTCCCAGAACAGCATTCATTGGCGTGCGCAGCTCATGGGTCACATTGGCAGCAAACTCGCCCTTGGCTTTGGCGGATTCCAGCGCTGACTGCATGGCCATATGTAATTCGTCACGACGACTTTCCAACACTTCCATCATGCCGTTAAAAGACGCCTGCATCGCGGTGATATCTTCAGGCCCACCAATTTCTGAGCGAATACCACTGGCGCCATCCTTCGCCTTTTTCATGGTCTCAGAGAGCTCTTCGATGGGCTTGGTGACACGCAATGAGATACTCAGCAGCAACACTAATAAGAGCATGGCAATGCCCGATGAAATAACCAGATTGCTATTTAGAATACTCTGCTGCATGAGCTTCTGTGTGTCTTTGCCCACCAGCACGGTGATATAACCCAACAGAAAGGAATCTTGATCTCCGGGGAGAATATTGAGTTGATTGTCGTAATCTTGGCTAGACATCACCGGGGATGAAAATACCCAGTAATCACTGTTCTCATTAACGAGGGAGAGGTCGCTAACCCTACTCTTAACCTTAAGCTGGGTGAAGTCTAGACCTAGACTAAACAGCTCTTCTTGGCTGTCTGTCTCAATAGTTATGCCCTTGACCCCAGGAAAATTAATCGCATTCTCGGCAACATCCCGAGCGGATTCTGCACTTTGATAGAGCAGCGCCAACTCACTTTGGCCGGCCAGCGATTCAGTTACCTGAAGACTTTGCTTGATCTGTTGTTCGGTAATGATCGAGGTAGACACATTACTCACCACAAAAGATGTCACCAGAGTGAGTACAATAATGCCGCCCATAAAAATCAGTGAAAGCTGGTGCCTAAATTTCAGGCGATCGAACCACCGCTTATGTTTGAAGATCATTGTCTGTTACCTTGCTGGGAGTACCAGATCGATATAGTCCATTTTATCGTCTGTTAAGGTGATACCAAGGTGGTTGCTTGTCCGCTCGTTGACGGTAACAAACACGTTGGTTAATGGCTCCATTGCAGCAGGCTGCTCATTTCCCTGAGCACGGCCAAGGGCAATCTCTCCCAATCTAACGCCCATCTTAAAATTATCCGGATACACCGAAAATAATGCGCCGCGCTTTACATGGGTAGGGTTAGAGGAGAACACCACAAAATCAGATTTCCATGAGGCCTCAAGTAACATCGATAACAGCGCGTTATTAACAAATCGATCGCCGGGTAAAATCCACACCGAATCGTCGGCATCAAGATGCTCTACCAGCTCGCGGTAAACAATCGCGGCATCACGTATATCCGCTGCCTGTTTAATCACTAAATTCAAACCCAGTTCCTCTAGCGCTGCTTTCGCCGCCGCAACGTTCATCACATTGCCTTTCGGGCGATCAACCACATAGATATTCTTTACGCTAGGAACCAGCACCTGTAACCGCTGAACAATTGCCTCGGGGTCAGGCACCATGGTCAGCCCCAACACTCCATCGATACTGACACTGATAGCACCCACTATTAAGGGGTGGTCTAACTGTGTGCCGAGTAACTGCTTAACCGGCCTACCACCTAGGGCAATCACAATTTCGTTTTCATAGCTGCCAATAAGATCGACACTGTTAAGCCCATTAGCCAGCTCGAGCCTGCGCACTGGCGATCCATAACCCTGCTCGGCACCGTCCGCGATGGTTTGATATACCTGCGCGAACGGCTGCCTTACCTCTGGGTAGACAACCACCACGGGTAAGATCTCAGCAGACGCTAGTGCACACCAGAGGCTTGCACATACCAATGCTATTGAGAGCCAAGCTGTCATTAATCCTTTAATTTCAGTACTCCTTTTGCGATTTAAACCAATGTCGTTTTTATCTTTGCCACACGTTTAAGTCCGTTAAAATGTATAGCGAATCTCTCCTAGAACGCTGCGCCCTGATAGCGGTAAGTCATTTGGGATAAAGGGAACTGGCTGTCCATTTGGACTTGGCTCTCGAGCATCTTCGTCAAACAGATTCTTAATAATCAGCGCAACTTCAAGATTGTTAGAAAATATCTTCCTAATATTCATATCAACTATCAGATAGTCATCAACAGGGTCTCTAAGGTCGCCAACAACTCGATTCCGATCCAACACCCAATTGGCCTGCATATTCATTCGTAAGCCATTACCCAACTGCCAGTCGCCACGAAGATAAAGTTGTTTTTCAGGTGAATTGGCTGCAGAAGCATCCGCGAGTACGTCATGGGAATCCTGCCAAGCAAAGTTGCCGCTAAACAGTAGGGTTTCAGAGGCGGACCATTTAGCTTCAACCTCTAACCCTTTGCCGGTTTGCTCTCCCGAATTCTGAGCGGTTCTTGAGCTACCGCTACTGCCATCGGGTACAAATTGAATGATATCTGACCAGTCGTAGTAGAAGAAATTCATGTTAAAACTGAGGTCATAACTAGGCCGATAATCGAACGCTAATTCATAGCTTTTTATCTGCTCAGGCCTTAATTCAAGATTACCCTTAATAAGCGGATTGTTGATAGCTCGTGTCTGAGCGAAAGAGGGAGCTCTAAATGCTTCGCCATATAGAAGCTTAGTTGTGAGCTGATAGGCCGTTGACCAAACTAAAGCTAGGCGTGGATTCGTCGTGCCTCCAAAATCGGAATAATCATCATGTCGCAAGCCAACCGTAAGTTCCCAATCATTGGAAAAATGCCAGACGTCTTGGATATACGCATAGCTGTTTTCACGACGGTCTTCGGTCAAAAATACAAATGCAGTATCCGATACATCTATAACAGGATCACCCGGCAGAATCGGTAACAGGGTCAGTGGGTTAATTCCGAAATTCTTTTCTTCAGTAACTTTGTCAATTTCACCATTGTAGTATCCAGAACCAAAACTAATATCATGCTTTGAAATGGCATCATATTTTGCACTGAATCCAGCCCGAGTATGATTCTCAAATATTTCTGGGGTCCCGATAACTCCATCAGGGAATACTCCGAATATAGGATTCCCAAGGATATCTAAAAATGGACCGGTAGAGCCTTCGGGGAATACTACAAAATCCCCCTCAACTTCCTGAGATGTATCGAAATAGCTTAGTTGAAGCTCAATCGACAAATTATCTAAAATTTCATCCGCATAGGTAATATCAATATTGTAGCGCTTGCTGTTAAATTCGTTCGCCGAGTTAAGTGTCTGCGCTGCTCCGGCTCCATCGCCATAGCGATCTCTTATTTGCACGCCCGTTCGCACCAGTAACTTATTAAATTCGAGTTCAAAACGGGCGTCAATATTCTCCCGCTGTAAATTCACCTGACCGGGTGCATTTGACGCATCAGTTCCTGTGATGTCGTCAAGAAAGCTCTGCGAATCCCTATCAATAATTGGATCAGCACCATCAGTTTTATGGATTTCAACGACTGCTGAATAGGAAATATCTCCCGTAGCACCTGCTTTAGAAAACCAAAAGTCATGTGAATTAAAGCTACCTATACTTCCACCGACGGAACCTTGGTCTAGTTCCTTAGCAGATTTAGTCACAATATTGATCACACCAGCAAAGGCATCAGCACCATAAAGTGCCGAACCGGGACCGCGAATAACTTCAATTCGAGAAATAGCCTCAATAGGCATGCCACCCCAAACGACATTGCGATCGCCTTGAAATAAGTTAGTGATAGGTATGCCATTGATTAACATTAATACTTGAGGGTTAAAGTCAGCACTAATGCCACGAAAGGTGTACAGCGGGTTATAGCCAATTACATCTCGACCAACATGTAACCCCGGTACTGTTTCTAATGCTTCATCAATATCACGGACACCCATTGCCCGCATTTGCTCTGCAGTAATAACTGAGGCTACAGCTGGAGCCTTAGCTATAGGCTGCACCTCACCGGTGGCAATGGACACAAAGTCATCATCACCATAGAAACCGGCTAATTCTAGCTCTTCAATGTCGGTTAAAGAATCTGCGGAGGCAGCTGCCGTGCCCAACAAAAATAATGTTCCATAAAGTAATTTCATGATTTACACCCTCCAGTGCCTGTCCTTTTCAACGCCTATATAATTAAGTTGAGAAGTTCGTAAGGGAAAAAAACATCCTTCTTCTTGCTTGGATGCATCTATAAAACATGGCATAGCACCTCCAGAGAAACCTAGTATCATCATGTTATAAAAGTCCTCAGGAAGCATCGCCACATCCGCTAACAAGCCAGCACAGACTACTGCTATATTGGCTCTATACCGAAACCTTGATTTGATCAGTATGTCTTCTATTTCAAACACCAATTTAAGGTAATCCCCATCCCCACAATTAATTGATTTAGCAAAATCTACCATTGGTTCGATTCTTTCATCGCGATTTATAAGTGGTCGCCCAAAACCGTAAATAGAGCGATGCGTTTTCAACTCTTGCTTTATAAATTCCTCTAGGTCCTGTCTTTTGGAGCTGTATTTTTTTGCTCTATGTATAAAGTCGGATGCCCCCTTAATGGGTTTCAATCCATACAAAGTCGCTTCTGTAACGGCTACAGATGCAGCCGCCGCTAAAGCACCAGTAGATCGTGCTGTACCAGCGAGGGCTGATACCCGATTATTCCAAAGTCGAGGATCAGGGAAGCTAGTACAAATAACCCACATGCCTTCCATGAGCTTGGCGATTTGAACTGATTCCCTGCCAGTGGCCGCAAACAGCAGATATTCCATCCACGATTTATGATTAAGCTCAGTAAATACATTTTTTCCACGCAGCAATACCTTGTCTCCTGGAAACCATCCACCCATAGATGTTTGCCAATTATCTTCATATTTCTCTAACTTACTGTGACGCTGCATACAAAACTCTCTGTTACTGTTTGATGGGTCACTCTGTGACTTTGAAGCCCTTTGAAAAAAACGGATATTTTCGCCAACCGAGTTTCTCTTGTTCCAAGGCATGTACAGCCGCCCCGGGTAATCGCAGCAACAAATACAGCATTTCTGCCTGTTCCGGCTGTAATTCGAGGTCACAAAATGCGGCTGCGGCGACACCGGAAAATGCCAGGGGATAGCCTGTATAGCCTTCAAGTAATAATCGGTTTTTGCTTAACCAGCTCAGATGCGTGCCTGGGCTGACTTTTGCTAGATGTGTAAGGGTTTGCACAACGGGGGTTGGGCAATTGACGCCATTGGGATCAAAGCCAGGTGGATGCTCCATGGGCTGCCAGACGTCCATGCGTGCTTCCTGGGGTGGGTTTTCAATAAAATCCTTCCATGCATCGGCGTCCATTCCGCAAGACTGCCAATATTCAATGGCATGAAAGACTTCTCTCGATCCTCCTAGGTTGCCCGCACCCACTGAGATTGCAGCTATGAGTGCTTACACATGGGGAGAACCCCCGACACCAGAGCTCATGGCGGCCCGGACGCTGTGATCTCTTGGACCTGGATTAGCTAATGCTATCGCTAGACTCTGTAGCAAGGCAGTTTGATTTTTGGTGGGAGGTTCGAGTTTAAAGAGGAGATAGAGATAATCGATATAGGTGGCGTTTTTCAATAAGTCACCGTACACGTCAAAACCGGCACAGTGACAACTAGCGGCTGCGAAAGGATTATCGCGCTCTGCCGTTTCGGACCATATCTTAGTAGTAATGGTCTCGATCGCCTCGTCGGTCATTTCGTTTTCAACACATTGGTGCGCAGCTTTATTGGGGGCTTTTCATTGGGGTCTATTCTCACATCCAGCAGCGTGGGCCCTGCCCTATTGCAGATAGCACTTATGTCCAAGGCATTGAGTTGTTCAGGAGACTCAATAATTTCACCATGGGCGCCCATAGCTTTGGCTACTGCGCAAAAATCGACCTTAGCGAGTTTGTTAGCAATACGTTCGGCACCCGTTAGCATCTGTCCATGCTTAACCATGCCGTAGGCACTGTCGTTGAGAATCACAAATATTAGGCTGAGCTTTTCTTCGATAGCGACCGTTAGCTCTTGGCCACTCATAAGCCAGCTTCCATCGCCGGTGATACAGACCACAGGCGTACCTGGGAGTGCTAGTGCAGTACCAACAGCACTGCCAATGGCCCAACCCATAGAGGCGAAGTCCATTGATGCACTGAACAGCCCGCCCTGAACGCGCATACCTGCCAGTCGTCGATCAAACGGATGCAGGTAATGGGTTCCCCAGGCAAAACTATTGCCAGAGTCAGCCAGATAACGTGTATGGGGTGGAAAGAGTTTCGGGAGGTCGCGCATTAGACGCTGGGGCTTTATGGGTGTGGCATCCGACCTGTAGGCTTCTAGATCATCGCATTCAAAATGCATCTCAAGGTCAGCATTCTTTTTATCCGCATTGATTCTTTCTTGCTCAACACCCGGCTTTTCGTTGGGTACGATCTTGATATAGGAATGGGCATCATTGCTGTACCGCTCAACAATGCGTCCAAAGATAGTTTCCAGACAACCACGAACATGTAATTTGGCCATTGGCGTTCGGGTTAAATTGGCTTCTGTGGACTCAACATGAACAAGCTTGTTGGTGAGTAGTGTTTCGGTGTCCCAGGCATTACTCGAGAATTCCCCAAAACGGGCGCCGATAGCTACCACGAGATCGACCTTTGGATCCGCGAGAAGGGCTCTGGCCGAAGCATGCCCCGCAAAGCCTATTACCCCTTTAAATAATGGGTGATAGGGGCTAACAAGCCCTTTGCCATGGGGTGTTACTAATATCTGCGCCTGGGTGGCTGTTGCCAAACTCAAGATATTTGGCATGGCATTGCAGGCTTCATCGCCCACGATAAAGACTGGCTTTTTAGCCTTATCGAGTTCGTCATAGAGCTTACCCACCGCCTTGTCATCAATTAACGTGGGGCGATCAAGGAGATTACAAAGATCGTAGCTTGAGGTCTTTACTGTCGATGGCTGGGCCATAACATCTCTAGGCACACTGATATGCGCAGGCCCTGCTGGTGAGCCCATGGCAGACATAATAGCAGTGGCCAATTTATGCTCAAACTGGGCGGCATGGGATATAAGCGTGTTATAGCGGGTGCAGTGCTGGTACAGGCCAACCGTGTTTATGCCGGTGCAGGAAGAGTCTTGGATAGCACCCTTACCAAAGGTGGCGATGGCGGTTTGCGCGGTGATCACCAGCATGGGCACATTGTTTTCGTAGGCGGATGCCACTCCGGTAATCATATTGGTGGCGCCTGGCCCTGTCGTGGAGCAGCAAACCCCGAGCTTGCCGGTATTGCGGGCATAGCCATCGGCCATAAAGGCAGCACCGGTTTCATGCCTTGCAACGACTGCTCTTACGCCTCCTCGTCGCTCACTGCGCGCTAATGCATTGTAAAGAGGTTCTATTGCGCCACCGGGGACACCAAATACATATTCAACACCTAACTGGTCGAGGTATTCGACTAACAGATCTGCCAATTCAGGCTCTACCAAGGCGGTTGGCACAGGGTCAGATCTAACGTCTGCATTTACCATTTTTTATTTAGATTCCTATATAAATTAGTATGTTACGGAGGTTTCCTAATATTTTTTTCAATTGGATAAAGTAATAGATCAAGGCCTTGGCCATTTCAACAATATATCTACCTATTTTTACTTGAAGTGCAGCTTCTATAGATGGCGGTTAGTCATAAATACCAGCCTGTGATCTCGACAATGGCTGCCCAGCGGTTACAATGCTTTCCCGTTTATTTATCGCCATGTTTTTGTATGCAAAACCAAGACAGCAAAATAGAAAATAGCCCTCAGGGAAAAGCCCCAGAAAAGCAGGAAAGCTTGCTGTTAAATCTGGCCTTTAATCTGTTAGTGCCCACCCTTGTATTAACCAAACTCAGCGACCCTGAATTTTTGGGTATTAAGCTTGCGATTGTGGTCGCACTTTCGTTCCCAATTGGTTATGGCATTCATGATTTTTTAACCCGTGGAAAACTTAACTTTTTTTCTGCGTTAGGTGTTGTCAGCGTTGCGCTCACCGGAGGCATCAGCCTGTTGGAGCTGGATGCGATTTACATTGCTATTAAAGAGGCATCTATTCCTGCAATTTTTGGCGCGGCCACTTTAATTTCTTTAAAAACTTCACAGCCGTTGATCCATACCTTTTTACTTAACGATGCCATTTTAGAAATTAAAAAGATTAATACGGCATTAAAAGATAATGGTCGTAAGCCTGAGTTTGATAAGTTATTGATTAATGCCTCGTGGATTTTGGCGGGATCGTTTTTTCTTTCTTCGCTACTCAACTATTTACTGGCCGTCATTATTTTGACCGCCGACCCTGGAACTGTTGCCTTTAATGAGCAGCTAGGCAAGATGACGGCACTGAGTTTTCCGGTGATTGCACTGCCGGCAATGCTGGTGATGATGGGCAACCTTTTTTATCTATTTAGAGGCATCACTAAGCTCACGGGCATGTCTCTCGAAGAAATTATCAAGCAAAAATAATTAGGAATAATTAGCTATGTGGTACG